>SXGR01472865.1_pt1 | contig 22009 bp, 15 predicted proteins | sample 3174711 | NCBI WGS metagenome assembly SXGR01 (sample SAMN11356860, study PRJNA531348) | freshwater metagenome | isolation source: freshwater sample F1-60 | place: China: Fuxian Lake, Yuxi | collected 2017-12-25 | reverse complement strand
GTCAAGAAGGAAGACGAGCTGTGTGCTCAAGGCTGCCGGCCGATCCGGTACGTGCTCTACATGCCGGCGCTGTCAGCGATGCGATACAACGAACCGATCAAGTGTCTGGTGGAGAGGCTCAAGGACAGGGGTAAAACCGGTAAAGAGAGAATAGTTGCAGCGATGCACAAGCTGCTTCGCCAGGTCTACGGCGTCCTGAACAGTGGCCAACCCTTCGACGAAAGGAGGTCTCTTTCGACTTGACTCCAACACAGTATCTACTCTGTTTCGCCCCTTTGGGGGCTCTAGTTACCGAGCCGCCCCTTTGGGGCGGGAGGGGATGGGACAACGAACCGACAACCCCAATCGGTCGGTTGTTCTCTGGCGCCTCGGGGCCGCAAACCGCCTTGGCCTTCCGATTTCACCAAGAAGTGACAGCATTTGAGAGCCCCGGAGGGGCGAAACAGAGTAGCCGCGGGTGCAGCCGGACCCGATCAGGGGCCGGCAAACCCGTCGGTCGCCGGAAGGACCGTGTGTCCACCCATCGGAGGCAACCCGTCGCGATCGTCTTGTCCCTCAACTCAACCGTCGGTCGCCAGAGGGACCGTATGTCCACCCGTCGAAGCCTATGATCAATGGCTGGTCCAGACCCTACTGGCGGGTGCCGACGATGGGCCAGATGATGCGGCAGTTGCACTCGCCAAGCTGGAAGAAGAAGTCGACCGTCAGGCTGCCCTGGAAGAAGTCCGGGCCGCTGAAGCTGGCCGTGTAGGTGTTGGAGGTGTTGAGCTCGCCGCAGTTCTGCGTGAAGCCGTTGGGCCCCGACCAGGACACCGCGAAGCTATCCCCGTCGATCTGCCCCGCGTAGACCGTCAGCGGGCTGTTGAAGGTCAGCGAGAAGGCCCGGCCGTCCTGGGCCGCCGTCGCCACCCTCGGGTCAAAGTTGATGCTCGTGATCGTGTTGCAGCGCTGGATGGGGCTGGTGCTGGAGATCAGGAAGTTGCCGCTGTAATCCGCCACCACGGCGCTGCACTGCCCCCCCTCGCACCGCTGCCCGCCAGGGCAATCCCCGTCCAGCACGCACTCGGGGCCGCAGCGCCCGTCCCGGCAAGCCTGCCCCCCCGCGCAGTCGCTGCTGACGAGGCACTCGGCCGCGCACCGCCCGGCCCGGCATTGCTGGCCCGAGGCGCAATCCCGATCCTCGACGCACTCGGGGGCGCACCGGCCCTCCCGGCACAGCTCGCCGTCGCCGCAATCGCTGGCCAGCGCGCACTCGGCCGCGCACCGCCCCTCCAGGCAGCGCTGGCCGCCCGGGCACGCGCTGTCGAGCGCGCAGCCCTCGGCGCACTGGCCCGCCTCGCAGATCTGACCTTCGAGGCAGTCCCCGTCGCCCCGGCACCCCTCGACGCAGCGCCCGCCCTGGCACAGCTGCCCCACGCCGCAGTCGCTGCTGAGCGCGCAGCTGTCCTCCGGCCGCTCGACGCACTGGCCGCCCTGACACAGCTCGTCGGCGAAGCAATCCCCGACGCTCTGGCAAGGCCGGCCGCCGTCGTCGACCACGCAGCGGTTGGTCTCCCGCGCGCAAGCCTGCCCCGAGGGGCAGTCGGCGTTCTGCTGGCAAAAACCGTCGATCCGCTCGCAGGTCCCCTGAAGGCAGGCGTGCGCGAAGGCGCAGTCCGCGTCCGCCCGGCAGATCACGACCGCCTCGACGCACTGGCCCTCGTCGCACCTGAGGCCCTCGGCGCAGTCCCGATCCTCGGCGCAGTCCAGGCGACAGGCGCCCTCGACGCAGCGCGCTGGCGCCGCGCAGTCGCTGTTGAGCGCGCAGGCCGACGGCTCCTCATCCACGCAGCCGACCGCCGCCGCCGCCGACACCACCCACAACCCCAGCACGAACCATCGCACCCACATGGTCCCTCCGAGCGCTCTAGACCTCGACCGCCTCGCCGATCGCCGGAGCCACGACCACGACCTCGACGCCCAGCCGCGCCAGCTCCTCCCGGAGCTGCTCCGGCGTGCCCGACAAGATCGGGAAGGTCCCGTAATGACAAGGGATCGCGGTGGCTACCCCCGTGAACTTGCAGGCGTAGGCCGCCTGCCGGGGGTCCATCGTGAACCAGTCCCCGATGGGCAGGATCGCCACCTCGGGGGCGTAGAGCTCCCCGATGAGCCGCATGTCCCCGAAGAGGCTCGTGTCCCCCGCGATGTAGAGCCGCCGATCGTCCGAGAAGCGCACCACGAAGCCGGCCGCCTCGCCCAGCGGGACGACCGTCCCGTCCTCCTCGACGAAGGTCGAGGAGTGACGCGCGTCGACCATCGTGACCCCCACGCCCAGCTCCTTGAGCTGGACCGTTCCGCCCTTGTTCATCCCCACCAGCTTGCCGCCGTCGATCCCCTTGCTGCCCAGCCACGTCGTCAGGTCGTAGATCCCCACGATGGACCCGGCGCAGCGATCGGCGGCCGCAAAGACGCCCCCGATGTGATCGCCGTGGCCGTGGGTCAGCAGGATCGCGTCGACCTCGACCTCATGAAAGGCCTCCGGGCACGACGGGTTGCCCTCCAGCCAGGGGTCCACGAGGATCTTCCGACCCTCCGGCGTCCCGATCAAGAATGTGGAGTGGCCCAGCCAGGTGATCTCGATGCCCACGACGTCTTCCTCCTTGCACAGGATCGAGCGGCGCCGATCCAGAGTGATGCGTGCGCCCCGACCTACCAGCATCGCGACCGGCGGGTCAAGATGCAACCTCGAGCTCGCCCTGAGGGCCAGGTTTGCTCAGTGAAGCCTGAAGTCCTGCCGCGCTCGCCGATCGCCCCACGCTCCTCGCACCGCCCCCGTTGGGGACGGGCTCGTCGGGTGGGGCTTGGATGCGCAGGCGGGCTGCGCCCGTTGGGCACAGGCCGGCGGGCGGGCCAGGGCGGATCGCAGGGGCGGCTCAGCGCGTCGAAGTGGGCCTGTGGATTGGGGTTTTTGCTTCCCTTGGTGTCGACATCGGTCGTGCGCTGGCCTGCGACCGACAGGGCGCAGCCTACCCGCACATCCAAGCCCCACCCGACGAGCCCGCCCAACGGGCGGTGCGAGGAGCGTGGGGCGATACGCCGTCGGCACGATCGTGGCGTGGGATGCCGTGGCGTCGCGGGCCTTGGAACCTTCACTGAGCAAACCCGCCTGAGGGCCGATCGCGGCGCCGCCTCGCGGACGCTTTTGCTCCGCAGTCTGTCGTGCTAGGATGGACGGCGGTTGATTCTGAAGGGAGGCCATACATGAGTGATCAGAACAACGACGCAGCCCTCTACTCTTTGAAGGAGCTCAAGGACATGCCTTCGGACGCAAAGCCCTCACCTCAGATCGCACCGGCCGCCGTCGCCAACGTCAAGCCCCAGAAGAAGGGCTGGGCCAGCGACGACAGCGCCGGGGACCTGCTCGCCGGCATCCTCGACGACACCGAATCGGCCGCTCTGGCCGAGAAGAAGCGCGTCCAGGCCAACCTCGACGCCCAGAAGCGCGATGAGGAGCGCCGCAAGGCCGAAGAGGAGGAGCGCAAGCGCCGGGAGCAGGACGAGCGCATCCGCGCCGAGCAGGATCGCCGCAACAAGGCCGAGCGCATGCGCGCCAGCCTCGTGCGCTCCATCGAGGGGCCCAGCGACGAGGAGCTGGAGGCCAAGCGCAAGGCCGAGGTCGAGGAGGCCAGGCGCATCGACATGGAGCGCCGGCTGGCCGAGGCCGAGCGCGCCCGCAATGAGGCCGAGCGCAAGGCCGCCGAGGCCACCCGCGAATCTCAGATGCGCGAGGAGCAGCGCCTGCAGGCCATCGCCAACGCCCCCGAGCCGGTCAGGAAGTCCGGCTTCGCCAGCGTCGCCATGGCCGTCATCGGCCTGGGCTTCATCGTGGTCACGATCGGCGCCGTTGGTGTGGGTGGCTTCTTCTACTGGCAGAGCACCCAGGCGCCCCAGGCCCAGACCTACGCCAAGGCCGCCCTCAAGGCCACCTCCATCGAGAGCCCCGCCACTGAGCAGGGCTTCGCCGCCCTGCGCCTCCCCGACGTGGAGGAGTCGGGAGGTGACGGCGGCGCCGTCGCCTCCCGGCGCGGGGGCGGAAACAACACCACCACCCGCCAGCCCGCCGGCCGCAACCCCAACGCCAACTCCAAGGCGGCCCCCGGCGGCAACGACAAGAAGAAGGACAAGCCCAAGTTCAACTTCGACGGCGGCGGCGGCGGCGGCGGCATCGTCTTCTAGGACATGCCCACCCCCAACCCCGCGATCCGGCCAGCATCACCGCCGGCCCCTCGGCGCGTGGCGGCGGCCCTCGCGATGCTGCTGGCCTGCGCCTGCGCCGGCTCCCCCCAGGCCCCCACCCTCGAAGCCCTCCTGGCCCGCGTCGACGAGCGCCTCAACGAGGCCGAGCCCGAGATGATCGCCTGCTTCGAGCGCGAGCTCGGCCCCCTCGTCGACCAGCTCAGCGGGCGCGTCGTCGCCAGCGTCGAGATCGACACGGACGGCCTCGTCAAGAACCTCACCCTCCTGGAGAGCGAGCTGGACAGCGAGGCCGCCGACCTCTGCGTCGCCGACGCCATCCGCCGCGTCTACTTCGACGTGTGGGTCGACCACAAGCCCGTGCGCGTCACCAAGCCCTACCACTTCAGCGCCGGCCGCTGATCCCCGAGCCCTTGAACGCGCGGGGCCATGCCCCTACCCTGGGGCCGCGCCAGCGAGGCGCGGACGAGGGGGCGCGGATGAAGATCTCGTGGATCATGGGGGTGCTGGCGGCGGCAGGGTCGCTGGGGGGCTGCGAGCAGCTCCTCGGACAGGGCGAGGACGACGACGAGGACGAGCGCGCCGACGCGGGCGACGCGGAGCCGCAGGGGCCTGGGAACAACGGGGAGGTCGAGCCGATCGAGGAGCGCCTGCGGCAGAGCGATCAGATGCCGCAGGTCAGGGTCAGCGCCGGGACCTTCCTGATGGGCCGGGACGACGGGCCCTCGAACGAGGCGCCGCAGCGCAGCGTGACGATCACGCGGGACTACTTCATCGACCGCCACGAGGTGACGGTGGCCCAGTGGGACGAGTGCGAGCGTGCCGGGGCCTGCAGCCCCGAGGATCGCTCGGACAAGGCCACGCTGTCGACCTGCAATGTCGGCGCCGCCGGGCTTGAGGGTCACCCGGTCAACTGCGTGCTCAGGCCGGGGGCCGAGGCCTACTGCGCCTTCGTGGGCGGGCGGCTGCCGACGGAGGCCGAGTGGGAGTACGCGGCCCGCGGCCAGGACGGGCGGCCGTGGCCCTGGGGCGACGTCGAGCCGAGCTGCGATCGGGTGGTGATGACGATCATGGGCGGCGGCTGCGATCACTTCGGGACCCAGCCGGTCGAGAGCCTGCCCTTCGGCGAGTCGCCCTTCGGGGCGCTGGACATGGCCGGCAACGTCAGCGAGCTGGTCCAGGACTTCTTCTCGGCCGAGGCCTACGCCGCCCTGCCCGACACCGACCCGGCCTTCCTGGAGGACACCGGCGAGGTGGTCTATCGGGGGGGCGCCTTCAACGACGGGTCGATCAACCGGGTGCGGACCACCCAGCGGCACCGCTCCTTCGCCAGGGTCTTCTCGGCCCAGATCGGCTTTCGCTGCGTGAACGAGGTCCCCTGAGGCGCCCCGGCCGGGCGATCAGAGGTCGCCCTTGGCCTGGGCGGGCCACTCGCCCTGCTCGTACTGCTTCCAGGGCTCGTCGTCGAGCTCCAGCTCCAGCAGCAGCTCGTCGTTGATCTCGACGGAGCCGGTGTCGCCGTGGGCCTCGCCGATGTCCTGGGAGAGCGCCTCCTCCCTCTTGCGCTCTTGGATCAGGGCGTCGTTGCTGAAGCCGGTCTGGTACTCCTCGGGCGAGAGCTGTCGGCCGTAGTTGGTGTGGAACCAGCCGATCAGGGTGATGGGGTGGTAGGTCCACAGCATGCGCTTCTCGTTGAGCTTGGCGTGCTCGATGACCTCGGCGTTCATCCACATGAAGGGCTGCCACAGGTCCATGAACTCGTCGTAGGCCTCCTTGGTCTGCCATTGCCAGCCAACGGCCACGGCGGCGGTGCGGGTCCAGTCCAGCTCGTCGCTCCACTCCGAGACGTGGCGGCAGACGTAGCCCCGGAACAGGAGCTTCTCGCGCGACTCACCCTGGAAAAACTCCTGTATTTCCGATGGCTTGAGTATCCTCTGGTTGCGCTGGAGCTTGACCTTCTCGTCCTTGAAGATGCTGACGGTTTCGAAGATGGGGCGCCAGATGTCGTCCAGATCGGCGAGGCTGTCCTCGGTCGTGTCGGTCTCGATGAGCTTCCAGACCTCGGGGTACTCGGTGGGTTCGAAGAGGGGGTCCTCGTCGCAGGAGAAGGTCTCGATGTGGACGGTGGGGCGCTGGAGATCCTCGCTGTGGCCGAAGTTGCCGATGTAGCCCAGGACCTCGGCGGACTTGATGGGGATGTCGGTCAGGACGGTCTTGCCGGCGCGCAGGTCGAAGAAGTTCTTGCCGGTCTTGGGGCGCCTGTCCTCGCGGACGCCGTCGAGGTCGTCGATCTGGATCAGCGCGGGGTCGTCGACGCCGCCGGTCTCGTCGATGCCGAGGAGCTTGTGCCAGGCGGGCCTGGCGTCCAGGTCCATCTTGGGGTCGATGTACTGCAGGTGCATGTAGAGGGAGAACCAGTTCTTCTCGATGAAGCTCTCCTCGGCGCCTGCGGCCGGCGGCTCGGGCGGCGGCGCCGCCCCCTCTTCGCCCTCGGGGGGCTTCGCCTTGGGGGCGGCGGTGCGGATGGTGTGCCGGACGAGGACGAAGTTGGGGCTGCCCAGCTCCGTGTCCTGGACATTGCGCACGGCGACGATGGTGCCGGCGGACATGGCCTGGACGGGCTGGCCGGGCGAGGCGTTGATGTGGATGCCGCTGTGCCAGGACTGGCTCAGGGAGACGGGGTAGTAGCCCGTGTCGCCAAGCTCGTTGTTGAGGTAGTACTGCTCGGTGACCTCGGCCACCTCGGCGCCGGAGAAGACCTGGGTGAGGGTCTTGGTGTTGGGCAAGGCCACCGGCATGCTGTTGCGCTCGCCGTGCAGGCCGACCAGCACGCGCCGCCAGTCGAAGCCGGGGCCGGGGTCCATCCGGTTGGTCGTCAGGTGCATGTGCCCGATCCAGCCCTGGAAGTTCCGATAGTCCTGGATCTTGGTCATGATCACGTTGCCCTCCGCGTCCATCGGCGGGAAGAGCTTGATCTTCGGCAGCACCTTGTGCAGCCCCAGGATGAGGGCGATCAGCGCCTGATACTGGCCGTCGGTGTAGCCGGGGGTCGTGACGTAGCCGCCGTTGATGCGCTCGGTGAAGAGCCCCCCGCGGCTCTTGATGTAGGCCTGGACTTCGGGCGAGTTGCGGTCGTCGAACTTGGTCCGCAGCGTCAGGTCCATGCCGATGCTGTAGTGGTTGACGTCGCCGCCGTGGAAGGTGTTGTCGCGCAGGTCGATGGGCTGGTAGATCGTCCCGTCGTTGTCGATCATCAGGCTCGTGCTCAGGCCCCGCTCCTTGAGCACCATGTAGGTCCCGGCCGAGTTCCACATCCCGTCGTGGTGGATGACGAACATCGTGATCTTGTCCGCCAGGATGTCCAGGCCCGCGTCCTTGGGCACCCCAGGGCGCTCGCCGTAGAGATCCTCGCCGAGCAGCTCCGAGTCGGCGTAGAAGTTCGGCGCGCCCTCCTCAAGCCACGTCACCACGCGGTGCTTGATGTCGATCTTCTGCCCGCAGATCATCAAGAAGGTCGTCATAACCCACACCCTCGCCCGTCATCTGGCCGCCGGGACCTCGACGCCGCCCTCAGATTACCAGCAACGGCCGCAAAGCCAAACCGCCTTGCGCGATCCTGCCCCGATGTCCACCTTCCTGCCCGCGCTCGACTGGCCGGGCGCGCTCAGGAGGCCCTCTCATGCTGGTGTGCGCGGCGGGCGACTGCCACGGGCAGCTCGAGTTGATGTACGCCATGATCGCCCAGATGGAGGCGCAGGTGGGCCGACAGGTCGACCTCGTCCTGCAGGTCGGCGACCTGGGCGTCTGGCCCGACCCGGCGCGCGTCGATCAGGCCACCCGCCGCCACGGCGACGCCGGCGACTACCCCGCCTGGCACGCCGCCGGCCAGGGCCCCCCCATCCCCACCCTCTTCATCGCCGGCAACCACGAGGACTTCCACGCCCTGCACGGCCAGCCCGTCGGCGCGCTGCTGCCCAACCTGACCTTCCTGCCCTGGGGCCGCTCGACGGTCTTCGAGGCCCGCGGACAGCGCCTCGGGATCGGGGGCGTCGGCGGCTGCTACAGCGAGAAGAGCTACCGCATGGCGGCCCTGCCGCTGGCGCGCCGCAAGCACTACACCCACCACGAGCTCCAGGCCCTCGTCCAGAAGCGCGACGCCCACCTCGACGTCCTGATGTTCCACGACGCCCCCGCCGGCACCCTGGAGCGCCTCAGCGCCGAGCGCCCCGGCATCGAGCGACATGGCGCCGAGCGCACCGGAACCGAGCGCACCGGCCCCGAACGCACCGGCCCCGAGCGTCCCGGCCCCGAGCGTACCGGCGCCGATCGCACCGGCGCCGAGCGCCCGTGGCGCCGGGAGTCCACCGCCGAGGGGCTCGCCGAGGTCATCGCCGCCCTGCGCCCGCGCCTGTGCCTGAGCGGCCACTGGCATGTGCGCACCGAGCGCCGGATCGCCGGCGTGCGCACCGTCGGGCTGGCCATCGTCCCCGCCCCCGGCTGCCTGATCCTGATGGACATCCCCGACGATGGCGGCGAGCCCGTCGATCTGCTGGAGTGGGGCGGCAAGCCCGATGGCCGCGCGCTGCCCCAGCACGCGGCGCCCATGACCCCGCCGCTGGATCTGGAGCCCCTCAAGGCCCTCCTGACCGCATGGGCCGAGCGCACCCTCGCAGGGCGCGCCCTGGACCGCGACACCCGCAAGAAGATCTACGACGCCCTGGCCGACGACCCGCTGCGGCCCGCCTACATGAGCGCGCTGACCGGCTCGCAAGCCGACGCGGCCCTGGAGCGCTGCGTCGCCCCCGAGGCCGCCAAAGCCCTCCATGACCGCTGGGCCGCCGGCCTGTGGCCCTCGCTGCCAGCCCTGCGCGCGCGTTGAGGCGGGGTTGGCAAGGAGGATCGCATCGGCGAAGGTCGCGCCAGCCCCGAGCGCGCGTTGAGGCGCGAGCGTCGATCCTCGACTGCCCTTGGCGTGTTGACTGGCTCGCGCGGCCGAGCGCCTTGGGACGCACAAGGCGGCTGGCCCACGACGCGAGGCGCGGGCGGGAGGCCGCCGCTGGACCCTCATATCAAACCACAGACGAAGGGCTTGCTTTGTGGGCGAGGACAGGGGGATGGCCTGGGCCTGGGTCTGAGCGAGGCTGGTGCACCGCACCGCCCAGTGATGGCAAAGGCTCAGGCCGCCGCCTGGACCGGCCACAAAGTGAGTCTCTCGGCTGTGGTCTGTATCAGTTCATCTTCTGGATGAACTTGACCAGCGCCTTGACCTCGGCGTCGTCGAGCTTGTCGTCGAAGCCGGGCATCGCGCCCTTGCCCTCTCGGATCGCCTTCTCGATGTCCTTCTTCGAGGCCGTGTAGTCCTCGCTGGTGAAGTCGGGCGTCTTGTCCCCCTTCTCCCCGTGGCAGCCGGCGCAGAACTTGTCGTAGGGCTTTTGCGCGTCGACCTTGGCGCCCTTGTCGCCCTTGTCCTTCTTGCCGGCCTTGCCCGACTTCTTGTCGTCGCCGCCCTTGAAGGCGCGCACGTGCTTGACCAGCGCCTTGACCTCGGCCTCATCGAGCTTCTTGAAGGCCGGCATCGTGCCCTTGCCCTCCTTGATCGCCGCCGCAATGTCCTTCTTCGAGGCCGCGTAGTCCTTGCTGGTGAAGTCGGGCGTCTTGTCCCCCTTCTCCCCGTGGCAGCCCTCGCACTTGCTGGCGTAGAGCTTCGCGCCGTCGACCTCCTTGTCCTCCTTGTCGTCGGACTTCTTGTCGTCGCCCTCGTCCTCCTTGTCCCCCTCCTTGTCCGAGGACTCGCCTTCGCCGAGCATCTCTTCGAAGCTGCTGCAAGCGCATCCCGCCAGCGAGGTCGCCAGCACAAGGACGATCACCAACAAAAACAAAACGTTATCAACATACGAGGGGGTCGATCTCATAGGGGCTCCCCAGTCGAGGGTCATCAAGTTGGCGTCAGGTACAATCCGACACGAGACGTCGCGGATGGTCCAACTGATTACCACCCTCTCTCACCCGGGTCCACTGCCGCCGAAAGCGCCGCCGACCTCTACCGACGCAGACGCAGGACGCGGTGCTGGAGCACCTCGGCGACATAGATGTTCACCCCGGCGGCGTCGATGACGATGTCCTCGGGTTCGGTCCTGAAGCCCACGATCTGCGGCAGGCTCCATCGCTCCAGCGGGTTGCCCTCGCGATCAAAGACGAGGATGGCCTCGGCCAGCGAGTCGCAGACATGGACGACGTCCCGATCGTCGACGAACACCCCCGTCGGCTTGACGAAGCGCTCGCCCCCATACCCTTCCCACTGGCGCACGAAGCCCCCGTCGCGATCCAGCACCTGAACACGCCTGTTGTTGGTGTCCGCGATGTAGATGTCCCCCGCCGAGTCCGTGGACATCCCCCACACCCCGTCAAAGAGCCCCTCCGCCTGCCCAGGGCCGCCGACCATCCAGACCTCCTCGCCCTGAGCCGTAAAACGCCGGACGACATTGCTCTCCAGATCGCCGACGAGCACGTCCCCAGTGCTCGGATCGATCCCCACGTCGTGGATGTGCTTGAAGAGCGCGTCGCCCCACTGGCGCACAAAGACCCCCTCGCTCGTGAAGACCTGGAGGCGGTGGTTTTCTTGATCGCCGACATAGATCAGATCCCCGCGCCGACGATCCACGGCCAGCCCATGAGGGTGGTTGAACTGACCATCGCCCGGCCCCGGCGACCCGTAGATCGCCACCAGCTCACCCTCAGCCGTGAACTTCTGGAAGCGGTGCTCGTGCCCGGCGACGTAGACAAAGCCCGCGCTGTCGATCTCGACGCTGCTCGGCTCCAGAAACTGACCCGGCTCCCTCCCCCGCCCGCCCCAGAAGCTCACGAAGCGCGGCGCGCCCTCCGCCACATCGGCGTCCGCCGCGTCGTCCCCCGCCGCGTCGTCCCCCGCCGCGTCGTCCCCATCGCCCACCGCGTCGTCGGCCGCCGCGTCACCCACGATCGCCGCGTCGCCCGGCGCATCGCCAGCCGCGTCCCCCAAAGGGCCGTCGAGCGCGTCCTCCTCCCCGCCCGCACCCAGATCGACCTCCATCCCGGCGTCCCCGGCCACCTCGCTCGCCCCGGCGCTGGCCCCCTCAACGCCACCGCAGGCCGCCACCGCCAGCACCAGCACGATCATCCAGAATGGCGTCATCTCATCGCTCATCGATCCACCATGACCGCTTTCGCTCTCCCACTCAAGCGACGCCGCCTCGCCCTGTCATCGGGCCGTGCTCAAGATCACCGAGGTCAACCCCGCCCTCCAGCACAGGTTTGCTCAGTGAAGCCTGAAGTCCTGCCACGCCCGTCGATCGCCCCACGCTCCTCGCACCGCCCCCGTTGGGGACGGGCTCGTCGGGTGGGGCTTGGATGCGCGGGGGGGCTGCGCCCCTTGGGCGCAGGCCGGCGCGCGGGCCAGGGCGGATCGCAGGGGCGGCTCAGCGCGTCGAAGTGGGCCTGTGGATTGGGGTTTTCACGCCCCCTGGTGTCGACATCGGTCGTGCGCTGGCCTGCGACCGAGAGGTCGCAGCCCACCCTGAGCTTGTAGCCCCACCCGACGAGCCCGTCCCCAACGGGGGCGGTGCGAGGAGCGTGGGGCGATACGCCGTCGGCACGATCGTGGCGTGGGATGCCTGGAACCTTTACTGAGCAAACCTGCCTCCAGCACAACCGCGCCTCTTGTGGGTTGACGGCCCCGTCCCACACGCAGCATGCTCTCAGGATGAAGCTCGTGCCCATCGACGAAGACACAGGGATCATGGATGGGGTGGCTGATGCCCACGACGCGTTGAGCCCGGAGAGCGCTTGCGAGGCGCTCGCCCAGGTGGGCCTGCGCTTCTCGGCGGCTGACCTTCACGTCGAGGCGCGCGAGGATCGATGGGTGGCTCGCCTGCCTGGCGGCCTGCTGGCGTGGTTTGCCCAGTCGGAGCGCGGCGCGCGGCGACTCGCGACCGAACGGCGCGTCCTGCGCCTTCTTGAGTCGCGGTGCACCTTTGGCGCTCCCCGGTTGCTCCTTGAGAGCGCCGATGGAGCCTTCGACGTGCGAGAGATGGTCCCAGGGGTCAGCGATCCCTGGCGGATCTTCGCCGAGGTGGTCGACAGCGCAAGGCTGGCCGCACAGATCGGCGCGGCCATCGGCTCCATCCTGGCCGAGCAGCACGCGCGCATCGGCAAAAGCGACGTCGCCGACTGGCTCCCTCATCGGCCGGAGTGGCCCGAGCCCCGGGAATGGGTCGAGCAGCGACTCCCCAGAGTGATCGACGACCCCGAACTCATCGCCGACGCCGCCGCGATCATGGAGGCCTATGAGGGCGTCCCCGTCGCGGAGGCCGACCGCGCCTTCGTCCACACGGACGTCGGCTTCCACAACCTGGGGATCGACCCCGACACCCACGTCGTCCACGGGATCTTCGACTACGACGGCGCCGCCTGGGCTGATCGCCACCACGACTTCCGCTATCTGGTCTTCGATCGGGACAGAGACGAGCTTCTGGAGGCCGCCCTGGCGGTCTACGAGGACGCCCTGGGCCTGCGCGTCGATCGCAAGCGCGTCCTGCTCTACAACGCCGCCTGCGCCTTGACCTTTCTGGCCTTCCGCGAGGGCAAGAGGCCCGACGAGCGCTCGTGCGGCCGGACGCTGGCCGAGGATCTGAGCTGGTCCAGGCACGCGATCGACAGAGCGACCCGCGCCTGACCTCGCCTCACGGCTTGAAGCTGCGGACGACCTTGGTGAGCGCGTCGATCTCGTGGACGCCGAAGCGCATGCCGAAGCCCGGCATCCGCCCCGACCCCTCCTTGATGACCTGCTTGATCCTGACGTCCTCGTGGCCGAGCTGGAAGTTGGGGTCCGTGAAGTCGGGCACCCCGCCGAGCATGGCCGAGCGCGGCCCATTGCCCTTGCCCCCCACCCCGTGACAGCTCGCGCAGACCTGCGCGAAGAGCTGGCGACCCTCGGCCTCGGTCAAGGGCGCTCTGGCCGTCCGTGGCGCGATCACCGACGCCGACTCCTTGGAACTACAGCCCGCCGAGAGCGCCACGACAAAGGCGAGCCCCGCGCCGATCTTGATCAGGCCGCTGAACCTGAAGGGCTCGCCCTTGAGGCCGCCAATCGCCTCGCCCTTGTCCGGACCGCTCTTGCCCCTGAAGCCCATGCCGCCTGCGGAAGCCACCGCCAAGATGTTGATATCAAACATGAAAAACCCTTAGAAGCCGGCGCCCTGGACGAGCTTGCCGAGCTCGCGGGCCTCGCGGTCGGCGGCATACTCCAGGTCGTCGATGGAGATCGGGCGGGAGGTGTCGGCGGCGCGAAAGGCCGCCCGCAGGACCGCATTCTTGATGTTGCCGCCGCTGAGCTCGTACTTCTCGCCCAGCCACCCCAGATCCTCGTCCAGCCCCTCCTCCACGGGCGCCTCGCCGGGCAGGTGGACGCGCCAGAGCCGCGCCCGGTCCTCGGGCTCGGGGAAGGGGAAGTCGAGGCGGAAGTTGATCCGTCGCTTGAAGGCGTCGTCGATGCTCTTCTCGAAGTTGGTCGTCAGCACGCAGATGCCCGAGTACTCCTCCATCTTCTGGAGCAGGTAGTTGACCTCCAGGTTGGCGTAGCGGTCGACGGAGGACTTGACCTCGGTGCGCTTGCTGAAGAGGGAGTCGGCCTCGTCAAAGAGGATGATGAACTGGTTGGCGGCCGCCGCCTCGAAGACCTTGCTGAGGTTCTTCTCCGTCTCGCCGACGTACTTCGAGACGATCTGGCTCAGGTCCACCTTGTAGAGGTCCATGTCCAGTTCTTGAGCGATGACGCCGGCCACCATCGTCTTGCCGGTGCCGGGGGGGCCGGAGAAGAGGACCGAGAGGCCCTTGCCGCTGGTCATCTTGCGGTCAAAGCCCCACTCGTGGAAGACCTTGGTCCGCATCCGGGCGTGGCGCAGGATCTCGCGCAGCGTCTCGATCAGGTCGTCGGGCAGGATCAGGTCGTCCCAGGAGGCCATCCGGCGCACGCGCGTGGCGACGCCGCTGAGGCCCTGGCCGAGCTGAATCCGGCAGGCCATGTCCAGATCGTTGGCGCTGAAGGGGGCGTTGCGGCGGCCGGTGCGCACGCTGGCCTCCTCGCCGGCGTAGGCCAGGACGCGCTGGATCACCCCGGCGGTGAAGCCGAACTTGAGGGCGAAGGAGCGCAGGTCGACCTCGTCGTCGGGGCGAGCGCTGGAGCGGGCCTGCATCGCGTCCCAGAGCTGATGGCGGGTGAAGGTCTCGGGGATCTCCAGGTGCATCCGGGTGGAGAAGCCGGCCCCGGCGCCGCCGAGGCCCATCTCCTCGTCGCGGGAGGTCACCACGCCGAGCCCCGGCGCCATGCGCGCGATGCCGTAGAGGTAGGGCAGCGAGGGGCTGATGCCGCCCTGGACGAGCCTGTCGCTGTAGTCGGCCAGGCAGAGGGCGGCGCCGTGCAGGGCGGCCTCGCGGGCGAGGTCGCGGAAGGCCGTATCGCGCCTCCCGACGGGGATCGCCGTGGCCGCGAGGTTGACGACGAGCATGGGGCGCTTGACGTAGGCCGACAGGCGAGCCGCGACGGTGCGCTTGCCGACGCCCTCCTTGCCGGTGAAGGCCACCAGCGGGGTCGCACCGCCGGCCCCCGCCGGGGTCAGCGCGGCGCGGTCGGCGCCGGCCGCGTCCCTGGAGGGCGTGGCGATGCGCTCGGCGAGGTAGCCGGCCAGCGCCGCGAGCCGTCGGGAGGCGGCGTCGTCGAAGACGAGGTCGGCCAGGGTGGCTTCGGCGGTGACGAGCTGGGCGTAGCCGGCCATCTGGGGGGCCAGAGTGCGGGTGCCGATGATCCACTGGACCATGCGCTCGGGCATCTTGAAGTCGCGCAGCAGCAGGCTCTTCTCCAGGCCGGCGCCCTCGTCCTCCATGTGGATGAGGTTGTAGCGCAGCAGCGGGGAGTCGGGCGCGAAGGTCTGGCGGCCGGCGCGGCGGCCGGCGTCGTCGCCGCCGAAGAGCTCCAGGGCGAGGTGGACGCTGGGGCGTCGGCGGGTGACGTCGTTGTGGAGGTGGGAGAACATGCGCTGGAAGGAGAGCTCGACCTCGGGGGCCAGGGCCATGATGAGGACCTGGTACTGGAAGCGGTCCAGGGCGAAGCCTCGGGCGAGGTCGAGGATGGGCAAGTCGGCGCCGCCTGCGCCTCGGGAGACGCTCCAGCGGGTGGCGGCTTCGCGCAGGGCGATGCGGCGGGACATGGCCTCGAACTCACCCTGCTTGCGGGTGATCTCGGGGTCGGCGTCGTGGGTGGGCTGGACGCCGGAGGCCTTGTCGACCAGCTCGCCGAACTCGCCCTCCTTGAGCAGGAGGCCCTGGAAGCGGCTCTGGGCCTCCGGGGCGGCGTGGCTGAGGAGGCGGTGGAGCTCGATGAGCATGGCGAGCCGCCGCAGCTCGTCGCGCAGGTGCTCCATGGTGTCCTTGTAGACGGGCATCTGGGCGAGCTGGAGGTCGCTGAGCTGGCCGAGGAGGCGCTCGTAAGGCAACACGGGGCGGGCCTGCGCGGGGTTGTTCACGGGCGGTCCTCCCTGGAGCGCTGATTGGTTTGAGGGACCGAGGTCGTCGAGGCCGACAGCGAAGACGCCGTCGGCACGGTCGAGGCCAAGGAGGAGAGCGCAGGCGGGCCTTTGGCCCGTCGAGCATCGACGACGACGGCATCGGTCTTGCCGACGGCGTCGCTGTCGGACCGATGACCGACGGGAGTCAAACCAATCAGCGCTCCAGGCGCGGCGTCCGGGCCGGCGGGTGAGGTGGGGCGGGTCACGGGGCCGGCTCCCTGGGGGCGAGCGCGACCTCGATCCAGGCGGCGTCGGCGCCGGGCCGCAGCGAGACAGGGCCGAGGATGGGGGCGTCGGGGGCCAGGGCGCCAGAGGCGCGGGCGATGGTCAGCGGGGCCTCGGCCTGGAGCTCGACGGCGATGGGGGAGGACTGGAGGCCGGCGCGGCCTCGGGGGGTCTTCAGGACGGCGACCTCGACGCGGGCTTGGGACCTGGGGGCGCTGTAGCGCATCAGGAGGGCGACGATGAGGCCGCCCTCGGCGGTGCGCGAGGCGCGAGACTCGACGGCGGCGGGGGCGGCGGGGCGCCCGTCGAGGCGCAGGACGTAGCCGCCGACGGCCTGGGGGCCGAGCTCGCTGGAGAGGGCGCGGGCCTCGATGGGGTTGAGGTCGCCGTCGCGGTCGAGGTCAAAGCGCAGCAGGAGGCGGTCGGCCTGGAGGCCCTTGCGGACCTCCATGATCAGGAGGACCTCGACGGTCAGGCCGGTGGCGTCGGCGCGGGCCGTAGCAATGGCGCGGTGGCGCAGGCCGAGGTCGTGGGCGCCGGCCGGATCAACTGAAACAAAGTTCAGCGAAAAAAGCACGGCAATGAGGGCCAGGGGGCGAAGATCAGTGGCCATGGCTGTGGTGGCCGAAGTGATCGAAGAGGACGCGGACGTCGTGGGTGTTGTTCTGCTGGCGCGGGAACCAGAAGGAGGGGGTGAGGCCCTGGAGTCGGAGGGCGCGTTTCTCGGAGATGACCTGGGGGGTCTGGGTGCCGGGCTTGCTCTCGGCGTTGGGGCGGGTGACGACGCCGAAGCCCTCGCAGGCGCGGTCGGGGAGGCCGGGGGCGGTGAACTCGGCGCCCTCGACGTTGACCCAGATGGGGTTGGTGATGGCGAAGGGCTTGACGACGGAGATCTCGGGGGGGTGGAGATCGCCCAGGGCGGTGGCGCCGAAGCCGAAGGCGCCGGCCAGGGAGCCGACGGCGTCGGTCAGGGAGACGGGGCCGATCTCCAGGGGGGTGACGACGGGGAAGAGGGACTGTCGGCCTTCGACCTCGACGACGAACCAGGTGTCGCGCTGGAGGGTCAGGGTGGAGGTGTGTTCGAAGACGCCGTCGACGAGGGTGACGTCGACCTCCTGGATGACCTCGCCGTTGGCGAAGATGCGCAGCTCGGCGACGTCCATCCAGGGGGCGGCCTGGATCTTGACGCGCAGGTCGACGGAGCGGTCGAGGTCGTCGATCTTGGCGCCGATGGGCTGGTCGTTGACGAAGAGCTCGACGAAGGGGCCGTTGGTGGCGATGGCGCGCTGGTTCTGGACGGCGCGCACGACGGCGAGCTCGTCGATGAAGGCGGGGTCGTCCTGGTCGATGAAGACGAAGGTGCGCGGGTAGCCGATCTCGTCGGCCTCGTTGTTGTGGCTGTCGGAGTTGCCCAGGCCGGTGACGACCTGGCCGAGGTTGAGCAGGTTGAACCAGTCGTCGATCATGCCGGGGAAGGCGACGTCGTCGCCGTCGCACAGGATGGTGCCGGGCGGGGGCAGCTCGGCGAGGGTCTCGGCGGGGATGTCGAGGCCGGCGACGCTCTGGGGGACGCGGAAGTGGTGGGTCTGGTCAAAGAGCTTGCCGTTGACGATCTCCATGGCGTCGAAGCCGAAGCTGAAGGTCGAGCGCAGCTTGCAGTCGTCCGGGGCGTCCTCGCCGGGGGTGCAGGGCGAGCCGTCGGTCAGGGCGAAGCGGCGGAAGGCGGGGCCGTTGGTGGCGGCGATGGCGCCGATGTCGAAGCCGCCGCCCTTGATCTCGGGGACCTGGGGGTTGAGCTCGGAGATGCCGTGCTGGGAGAAGTAGCCCAGGATCGAGTCGCGGGCGTGGTTGACCTGGACGATGGTGTTCTCGGGGCCGTACTTGCCGATGCCGCGGATGCGGTCGAAGATCACGTCGGGGGTGGTCAGGGACCACTCGAAGGAGCCGCGGGTGATCTGGCCGACGTCGCGCTTGACGGGGAAGCCGTTGAAGTGCCCGGCCTCCAGGGTGGTCAGCTCCAGGCCGACCATGGAGGAGACCCACTCGGACAGGCCGGCCTGCTCGATGGAGGGGCGGTAGTCGGTCACGAAGTTGTGGTCGGTGGCCACGAGGTACTCCAGGCCCTCGGCGGCGCCTGAGACGACCCGGTCGTGCAGCGAGAGGGAGGAGTCCAGCGAGGGGTCCGCGTGCAGGTGGAAGTCGGCGCTGATCCAGCCGGTCGTGTCGATCAGGCGAGTCAGGGCGGTGGAGATGGCCTTGATCTCGCCGGCCTCGACGCGGACGGTGGCCTTCTGGACGTCGTACTCGGGGCCGCGGGAGATGAAGACGGTGTAGACGCCGGGGCGGACGTCCAGGACGACGCTGCCGCGCTCGGTGAAGCCGTGGGCCTCGATGTACTGCAGGGTGTTGGCGCGGGCGGGGTCGTCGGCGATGAGATCCGACACCCGCCAGCGCTGGCCGGCCTGGAGGTCGAAGAGGTAGCGGCGGCTCTCCTTGCCGGCGTCGGCGGGGTTGATGGTGCCCACGGCGGTGACCTTGGCCGGCAGGTCGCGGCCGGAGGCGTCGCGGACCTTGACGGTGATGCGGCCGCCGCGCGGCGCCGAGAGGTCCAGGAAGTGGCCCTTGGCGCCCAGTTCGAAGGCGATGGGATCGGAGAGGGTGGGCTCGCGCTCGACGCGGGCGGCGTAGGAGCCGGCCGGCATCTGGCCCTTGAAGCGGCCTGCGGCGTCGGTGAAGAACTGGTTGATGGGCTTGCCGGCGGCGTCGTAGATGACGACCGAGGCGGCCTCGACGGGCTCCAGCGTCACGGCGTCGCGGACGGCGCCGGCCAGCAGGGCGGTCTGTGCGCCGCGCACGCGCTGCATCTCGTCCACGACGCTGCCCACGTCGCCGTCGCCGACGACGAAGTAGCTCGTGAAGGTGAAGGACGCGCCCGGCGCCAGGACGTTGGGGGCCTGGGCGTAGAAGACGCCGGTGAAGGCCGAGGCGATGAAGGGCACCAGGAGCGAGTCGGACTCGATCTCGACGCCGGGGTAGATCTTCTCGTAGTTGTTCTTGCCCTCGGCGTCGACGCGCTCGGCGGCGAAGTTGGGGGTGTCGCCGGCGGCGAAGAAGCCGTAGGAGACGCCCTTGGTGCTGGTCGTCATCAGGCCGCGCGAGAGCAGGCCGGGCAGGGCCGGGAAGGGCAGCTCGCCCTCGAAGTCGTAGCTGTCCTCCAGGGCGAAGCGGATGTCGTAGCCGACGCCGGGGGCGAAGGCCTTGTTGCCGGCGCCGAAGAGCAGGACGTGGCCCAGGGGCACGTCGAGGTCGATGTCGCCGTCGATGAAGAGGCCCAGGAGGGTGTCGGCCAGCGGGGCCGGGATCTTGAGCTCGACGGGCTGGCAGGCGCCGCCGACTGCGGCGCAGTCGGCGTCGGAGGCGCAGAAGGTCGTCGGGCTGCTGGCGCACTGGCCGGCGATGTTGGTCAGCGTCGTGCTGATCTTGACGTGGTGGGCGCCCGGCGCCAGCTCGTAGACGGTGCTGAAGGACAGCTTCGGGGCGCCGTCGAGCAGATCGGGGGTCAGCAGCTCCGTGATGTTGGCGATGTCGTGGGAGTTGAGGATGACCTGGTTGAGCGCCTTGGTCATGGTCAAGAAGTCGCCGCCCTGGCCGGAGACGCGCACGCTGGCCGGGGCGCCGTCGGCGCCGGAGTTGAGCACCTCGACCTTCTCGGGCACCTGGGCCTCCAGGAAGAAGATCGGGAAGAGCTCGCCGAACTGATCCCGGCCCTGGCCGCCGAGCTGACTCCCCGAGGGGACCGGCCGGACCAGATCGGCGTCGATGAGGCTGCCGCCGTAGACCCCGAAGCCGCGCGAGAAGCCCGGCCCCTGGATCACCACCCGGATCTTGTCGTTCTCCAACAGGTAGTCGCCGACCTCGCCGAGCGCGCCGGGGCCCCCGATGAGCTCCCCGCGCGTGGCCACCTGCCGGGCGACGGCGCCGCCGGCCAGATCCTGCTGACAGCCGCCGAGCCGGGGCGCCAGCGCCGCCGAGGCCGCCAGAGCCACCACAACGCCGGCCGGCGTCGCCGCCCGGAGCCAACCTCTCATCTGTGCTCGCATCATCGCCCCCGCTCCCTCAATCAGAAGACCAGCTGGCCGAGCAGCTCAAGTCGATCGTTGTTGAAGACCCTGGCCGGATTCTCCAGCGTAATCGTGTAGTTGGCCTGCAGCTTGACCGGAGAGTCGGGCACCAGCCAGGTCAAGCCGAGGGTGTGGTGGGTCAGCTCGTCGCGGTCGAGCTGCTCGGCCAGCGCCGGATCGGCCACCTCGAAGCTCGACGTCGGATCCAGGAAGGCCAGCCGGTAGGCCGGCACCAGCCCCACGTCCGCCAGATCGTAGCCGACCTCGAAGTGGAAGCCCTGGCTCGTCTCGGACTCCTGCACGTCGGCCAGGTCCGGGAACGAGGACGTCACCTGCATGAACTGGGCGCCGAAGAGCACCCCGGCGACCTGCACCGACAGGTCGGCCACCATGCCCACGCGCTGCTCGTCGATCACGTCGGCCAGCGCCGACTCCGTCAGCGTGTTGAAGTAGCCGCCGAGGCCAAAGACCAGCATGTCCTCGAAGTGCAGCTCCAGCCGGCCGAAGAGCGCCAGCGAGTCGTTGTCGTTCACCGGCTGGTTGGCCGAGTTCCCGTTCGTCAGCGCCACCGAGTACGAGCCGCCCAGCCCGCTCTCGCCGAGGCGCAGCGCCTCGCTGTGCAACATCAGGCCCACCTGGCGGCCGACGCTCAGGCCGTCGACGCCGATGCCCTCGACACCCTTGACGCCCCGGCTCTCCAGCGCCCGGCTGACGAAGAGCATCTCCGTGGTCGAGCGCAGCTCCTCGGCGTCGAAGGCCGGCTTGAACTGCCCCAGCCGGATGTTGAGCGCTTCGCACATCGACCACTGCGACCACGCGTCCTTGAGCTCCGTCTTGACCTGCCCCGTGGAGGTGTTGCGCGCGTCGCGACGATCCACCGCGCCGTCGAACTGCAGCCTGAAGGACCACTCGTCGTAGGAGCCCGCCAGCCCGAGGCGCGCATTGCCCAGCGCGAAGCCGTCGTTGAGGCCGATGAAGTCCGTCGACTCCGCGTCGTCCTGGATCGCCACGAACTCCGTGCGGATGTAGCCCTCAAAGCCCAGTTCGAAGTAGACCTGCTCCTCGGACGCCGCCAGCGACTCCTCAAGCTGCGTGGCCTTCTCCAGGCCCGAGTTCGCCACCTCGGTCAGCGCCGAGAGCTGCTCCCGAAGCGCGTCGAGCTCGCCCTTGAGGCCCGCCAGCTCCTCCTTCGTCCCGCTGGACTCGCCCAGCTCCTCCAGGCGCCCCTCCAGCGCCGCGATCTTCTCGCTCAGCGCCTTGAGCTGGGCGGCGGCCTCGGCGATCTGGCTGGCGTTGGCCGCCGCCGCATCGTCCTGCGCCTTGTCCTTGTCCTTCTGCCCCTGCGCCCACGCCGACACCGGCGCCAGCAGGAGCGACAGCATGAGCCCGCAGCCTGCGGCCCTCCACGACCTTCTTGACATGCGACACCCCTCCTTCGATGCTCCGGCCGTCCCTCGACCCCGAGTGTGGGCACCATACCAACAGCCAGCCCCCATGACCAGCCATTCGGCCCCCCTTTCCTCCGCGCTATCGCGCGCAGCGCTCGCCGCGCAGATCTGCGAATGAGCGATCTGGATCTCTGCTTCCTAGAGTGCCCAGGCACAAATCGACCTTGGATCCCGTGTTGACGGGGGTCAACGATCCTGGCATAGGTCTCGCTAACGGATCAAGCCGAGAGAGACGGCTTCCCCCGGAGCGCCACCGATGATCACCCCGAAACGCCACGCCGATCCCCCGCCTGGAGCCCCAGCGGCGCCCGACCGGCGCGCCCGTCGACGCGCGGCGATCGCCGTGGGGCTGGCCGCGCTGGGGCTGGCCGCGCTGGGGCTGGCC
>SXGR01126026.1_pt1 | contig 22036 bp, 16 predicted proteins | sample 3174711 | NCBI WGS metagenome assembly SXGR01 (sample SAMN11356860, study PRJNA531348) | freshwater metagenome | isolation source: freshwater sample F1-60 | place: China: Fuxian Lake, Yuxi | collected 2017-12-25 | reverse complement strand
GCCTTCCAGTTGGCACTGGACTTTGCGAAGATCGCCTCTGGGAGTTCGACATACCCCACTTCGCTGACGAGAGAACGGCTGTGCGCAAGGTAGAAGTCGACGAATGCCGCGACCTCTGGTTGTGTCGCGGCCTTGGCGTTGACGTAGATGAAGAGGGGCCGCGACAGCGGATAGCTGCCGTCGTTGACTGTCACCGCGTTCGGCGGCACTGGAGCGCCTTTGGCGTCGATCACCGGCACAGCCCGCAACTTGTCCTTGTTTTCATCGAAGTACGCGAGACCAAAGAACCCAACGGCGTCTGGATCGCCGCTCACTCCAAGCACGAGCACATTGTCATCCTCAGAGACGCTGATGTCTGACCGCACCTTCCCGTCCTTGCCAAGGACTGCTTCCTTGAAGTAATCAAAGGTGCCCGAGTCAGTACCAGGAGAGAAAATCTTGATTGGGCGGTTGGGCCACGAGGGGTCAACATCTTTCCATGTCTTGGCTCCGCCTGCGTTGTAGATCGCCTTCAACTGCGCGAGCGTGATGGACTTGAGCCAGTCATTCGTTGGATGCACGACGATACTGAGCGCGTCGTATGCGACAGGCACCTCAATGAACTCAATCGAGTTCTTCGCCGCGAGTTCAACCTCGCTCACGCTGATCGGGCGAGACGCTGCGGAGATCGCCGTCTCTCCCGCACAGAAGCGCTTGAATCCACCTCCCGTACCAGAGATGCCAACGGTGACGCTGACTCGTGGGGCATCCTTCGAAAACTCTTCCGCGACCGCTTCGGTGATGGGATAGACCGTCGAGGAGCCATCAACGCGGATCGAACCCTTCAGCGCTTTCGCATCCTGCTCGATCGGAGCGGCGGCAGTTGCGAGCAGTGTGATAGCGAACGCAATCGCGGCGGGGGACTGGAATGAACGGCGGTAGATCGTGGTCATGGCGAAAGTCTCGTGGTGCGGTGTTCAGATTGTGTTCACGCTGGATCAACCTTTCGATAACCGCGCGGAATCGAAACCGTGAAAACTGTTCCACCAGTCGAGGGGCACCGAACCTCGACTGTCCCGCCGTGGACCATCGCGATGTGCTTCACGATGGAAAGTCCAAGCCCCGTCCCGCCGAGTTCCCGAGTTCTCGCCTTGTCCACCCGATAAAAACGCTCGAAGATGCGTGGGAGATGCACAGGATCAATGCCAGGGCCGCTATCGGCGACTGTGATGTGTAGGTGTCCCTCGTCAAGGTGCGCGTCAACGATGACACGGGTTCCAGTCGGAGCGAAGCTCAGCGCGTTGGACATGAGATTCAGGAGTGCCTGGCAAAGAAGGCTCGGGTTCACGCGAGCATGCAGCATCCGATCGATTCGATTCTCGATCGTCATCTGCTTTGCGGCTGCGACGACTTCGAGTTGAGCAGCTGCATCGCGGGCGATGTCGAACAGGGCCGCTTCGGTGAACTCGAGTTGCGAACCTGCCCTCGGCTGATCAAGAAAAGCGAGCAGCAACAGGTCTTCAACGAGGGTCGAGAGTCGAGACGTGTTGCGATGGATGACGGCGAGAAAATGCGCGACCTGCTCTGGGTCGTCCGCACCGAGCTCGATCAGTGTCTCGAGGTATCCCTTGATGTTTGTGATCGGCGTTCTCAGCTCGTGTGAGACGCTGGCAGCAAAGTCGATACGCACAGTTTCGAGGCGCCTCAGCTTCGTGACGTCATCGAACGCGAGCAGGAGACCACCAGCCGCGCCATGCAACGCGCGGACCGGATCAGCGACCGCCGTGACGCGCTCAACAGCAGAACCAGTGAGGGTGATTTCGCGAATCGTGGGGGTGCCGGTGCGTCTCGCTTCTTCAACAAACTGCAGGAGTTCAGGCTGGCGGATGACTTCGGCGAGCAGGCGGCCGCGACAGTCGGTCGTAGTCAGCTCGAACATCGTCAGGGCGACAGCGTTTGCGCTGCGAATCCTGAGCTCGCCGTCGAGGGCGATCAATCCCGTGCGGATGGTTCCAATGAGTGTGCGCAAATCGTCGCGCTCGAGTTCGGCGCGGGCGAGCGCTTCTCCAAAACCGCGCTGTGCCCGCGCAATACCACGCTGGAGCCTCAGAGTGTGTTCGTCAGGTGAGTCAGGTTGCGATGCCCCAAGTTCTCCCTCGCCGATTCTTGCGAGGAGCGCGTAGATCGCGCCAACGCGCTGCCGGTCGATCGCGCGCGTTGCAATGAGCCAGAACACCGCGGCAGCGACGATGAGGAGGGCGCCGATCCGCGGCGCATCGTGTGCGATGACGACGAGCATCCCGATCGCGAAGAGGAGTGCTGCCAGCACCTGGGCTCCGCGTGGCATTTGGACAAACGCTCGGTTATGTGATTCGGTTCGCATCGCCGCTCGCACGGTATCCAGCCGCGATGCACTGCGCATGACCCCGTCGAACGCTAGGCACGCACTTCTTCAGCGAACCGGTATCCCACCCCTCTGACGGTCTCGATGGCACCGCCGCACCGGCCGAGCTTCCGACGAATCGCGGTGACATGCACGTCGATCGTGCGCTGTGAGAGCACAGTGAGCGGTCCGTGGACGGCAGCGATGATCTGGTCGCGTGTGCGGACAAAGCCAGGTCGTTTCGCAAGCAGAAACAACATCTCGAATTCGGTGATCGTCAGACTGATGGCGGCACCAGAGGCGCTGACGACATGTCGCTCGCGATCGAGCACAAGTGCGCCGTCAAGCCTGATGAGGACGGAGTCGCTCTGCTGGGACTGTGTTGGCGTGCGCCTGCGAATCGCGTTCTGCAGCCGTGCCATGAGGACTTTGGGTGAAAACGGCTTTGTGACATAGTCGTCTGCGCCCATCTCGATTCCTGCCACGATGTCGGCTTCACTGCCACGTGCGGTCAGCATCACGACTGGAATTGGCTTCGTTTCGTCGTGTTCTTTCAGTCGGCGACACACCTCGAGGCCGTCGAGGTCTGGCAGCATGAGATCGAGAACGAGGAGGTCAGGGGGATTCTGCCGCGCGAGTTCAAGCGCGCGGCGGCCAGAGCGGGTCGTGGTGACTTCAACTCCCTCGCGCTGCAAGTGGAACATCACGAGTTCTGCAATCTCTGGTTCATCCTCGACTACGAGTGCCGTCCGAGCTTGGGTCATAGGAGCATTATGCCTCACACACGGGGGTCAACACCCAGCACGAGTGTGAAGATTCGGTCAAGATCGAGGGCGTGCGCAAACCAGCTCTCCATCGCCGATGCTCATTTTCGTGCGTCCAGTAATGGAAGGAACCGTCACAGCGACTCCATCCAAGCCGAGCGCGCCCAGAAGAGCCATTGCAACGCTCTCTCGCGCGTCGTCGGGGATTCCAAGCGTGACGCTTGGGTCCACTGGGGCACCGACTGCGCGAGCAAGCGCACCGACGAGCGTGCGATTTCGGGCTCCTCCTCCTGCGACGATCACCCGAACTCGTTCTGCGGGTGCTTTGAATGCGAGGTGGTCCTTGAGTGCGATCGCGATCGTCACCGCGATCGCCTCGGTCGCGGTAGCGAGGGCATCAGGTGGCGAGAGGGTCGAGACCGTTTCCGATGCGCGTTCGAGGATCTCATCGCTGGTGCCCAGCGACCGACCCGCGAGCCGCTGCGAATCGAGGAGTGCACGCAGCGCCCCACTGGGACCCAACGCAACCACGCCGCTTCGTGCGAGCGCACCGTCGTGATCAAACGGAACTCCACTTCGCGTTCGAGCGAGGTGATCGAGCAGTTGGTTGCACAGGCAGAGGTCGGCGCCGCGCACGAGTGTCGCCCACGACTCTCGCCTCGAGCGCGGCGTCTCACCACTCGGTTCTGGTGGGATGATTGTCGCGTTTGAAAAGCCGCCGAGGTTGACGATTGCACGCCACGTGCGCCGTGCTCGAAAGAGCATCCAGTCAGCGAGCGGAGTGATTGGTGCCCCTTGTCCTCCGGCCGCGAGATCTGCAGCGCGCAGGTTGCTGACGACCGTGCAGTTGAGGTCGTGTGCGATCACCGACGGATTGATGAGTTGCAGCGAGAGTGGCGGATGATGAAACAGTGTCTGGCCATGCACAACGACGAGATCTGGATGCCCGTGGCGATGGGCGAGTTCGCGCAGTGGAGGGAGATGTGCAATCGCCAGATCGCGCGAGAGTGCGGCAAACGACCCAGCTGTAAGCGGCTCTTGGCGCTGCGCACGTCTGAGCCGATCAGCGAGCGATCCGAAATCAGCGCTCGCTTGTCCCATGAACGTCGCGCGAGCTGTGAGTCCACGACCAGTGATGCGAACAGCGGCTGTATCGATCGCGTCCAGGCTCGTGCCTGTCATTGCGCCGAACACAAGTCGCGACTTCGTGTGTCTCTTCACTCGCGAAGTATCGCAGTTGCTAGACTCGAGCGCCAATGAGTCGAACGATTTTGGTGACTGGCGGAGCAGGGTTTCTTGGTTCTCATCTCTGTGATCGCTTGATTGCCGCTGGCGACAGAGTGATCTGCATGGACAACCTGTTTACAGGGGTCATGCTCAACATTCAGCACCTGATTGGGAACCCGAACTTCGAGTTCATCCGCCATGACGTGACTGAGAGTTTCAAGTTCGAATCGATCGATCAGATTTACAACCTCGCGTGCCCCGCTGCTCCAGGTCACTACCAGTTCAATCCGGTCAAGACAATGAAGACAAGTGTGCTCGGAACGATGCACGCGCTCGGACTCGCAAGGAAGACGAAGGCGACGATCTTGCAAGCCTCGACGAGCGAGGTGTACGGCGATCCGCAAGTACACCCGCAGCCAGAGAGCTATCGCGGAAGTGTCAACCCAATCGGCCCGCGTGCGTGTTATGACGAAGGAAAGCGCGCCGCCGAGTCGCTCATGTTCGATTATCACAGGCAGTACCGCACGCCGATCAAGGTTGTGCGGATCTTTAACACCTACGGCCCGCGCATGCATCCATTTGATGGTCGCGTTGTGAGCAATTTCATTCGGCAAGCGATTGCCGGTCAAGAGTTGACCATCTATGGCGATGGAAGCCAGAGCCGTTCGTTTTGCTATGTCGATGATCTCGTCGAGGGGTTGGTTCGTGCGATGAACACCTCATCGGATTTCACCGGCCCTGTCAATCTTGGGAACCCACACGAATTCACGATCGCGCAACTCGCTCAAAGTGTTGTACGACTCGTCGGAGGGAACACGACGATCGCATCTGCCCGTCCACTTCCACAGGATGACCCGATGCAACGCTGCCCAGATATCTCACTCGCGCGCAAAGTGCTCAACTGGGAGTCGACCGTGCAACTCGATGAAGGTTTGCGGCGGACGATTGAGTGGTTCAGATCAATCGACATGTCACAGTTTCGAGCGCCGACGCCCAACTACTGACCCGTTTGGGTCACTAGACGGTGTGGCGGGTGGGTGGTCTGGATTGGTCATCGAAAGAAAAAGGGGAGTCTTCAGACCTGCGTCGTTGGCGGCCCCATAGGCTTCCCGCTGGCTAGAAATGAAGATTCATACCTAAAAAAATCCAAACAACCCTTGACACCTGTCGATAGATCGATACCGTACAAAAACCAAACGATAGCAGTGCTTCAGTTTCCGAAGTCCCAGTGTCGGGATGGACGAAACTGGGGCGGAAAGGACTCCAGATGATCTCGAACGCCACCCTGAACGGACACCCATCGAACAACCCAACCAACGGCGCAGCCAAATCAGCATCAGCCGTAAGCGCAGCGGGATCAGCCGCCGCCACGAGGATAAATCCGGCGAGTTCTGGGAAGGTTCCTGCCGCCAGTGCAACTACAACAGCGGCAATGAATGCGAATACCAAACCTACGGCGACTGAGTCCAAGTCCAGCGCGGTTGAAGTGAAGCCAGTGTCCGGCAAATCGGCGGCGGCGGAGAGTGCCGGACGCACACGCGCACTCGAGGCTGCTGTTGGGCAGATCGAAAAGGCGTTCGGTAAGGGCTCGATCATGCGGTTTGTTGGGAACATCCCAGACATCGCTGGGGTGAGCACTGGGACGCTGAGCCTTGACCTTGCACTCGGGGGGCGTGGGCTTCCCAAGGGGCGCATCATCGAAATCTTCGGGCCAGAGTCTTCAGGAAAGACGACGCTTGCGCTGACGGTTGTGGCGAACGCGCAGAAATCGGGCGGGAACGCGGCTTTCATTGACGCCGAGCATGCGCTTGATCCATCGTGGGCCAAGCGGCTCGGGGTCAAGCTCGACGAGTTGTTGATTTCTCAACCGGACACAGGAGAGCAGGCGCTTGAAATCTGCGAGTTGCTCGTTCGCTCAAATGCGGTCGATGTGGTTGTCGTCGACTCGGTTGCAGCGCTGATTCCTCGAGCAGAAATCGAGGGAGAGATGGGAGACAGTCACGTGGGACTGCAGGCGCGGTTGATGAGTCAAGCGATGCGAAAGCTCACGGGCGCGATCGCGAAGAGCGAGGTCATCGTGATCTTCATCAATCAGTTGCGCGAGAAGATCGGGGTGATGTTTGGGAGTCCCGAGACGACCCCCGGTGGCCGCGCGCTCAAGTTCTACTCATCGGTGCGTATTGACATTCGCCGTATCGGTGCGATCAAAGATGGTGATCAGAATGTTGGAAATCGAGTCCGAGCCAAAGTAGTCAAGAACAAGGTCGCTCCCCCATTTCGTGAGGCAGAGTTCGACATCATGTTCAACGAGGGTATTAGTGTCGCCGGTGACCTCATCGACCTCGCGGTCAGTCATGGGGTCGTTGAAAAGTCTGGGTCGTGGTTCAGCTTCGGGCAGGTTCGGCTCGGCCAAGGGCGCGAGGCGTCGAAGCAGTTCATCCGTGACAACGCAGATCTCGCTGGCGAGATTCGTGCGGGGGTGCTCGCCAAGCGTGCTTTGAATCCTGATGCGGCAATCACTCCACGGACTCCGCGCGGCGAGGAGTGAGAGTCGCAAGCGAGCGACGGGTCAGCGGCAAGTGATGCCAGTCGGCGCGTTCATGCTGAGGTTGCACCCACTGCGACCGAGGCAATGGGCCAGCGCGCCGACTGGCGCTTTCGTGTCAGCCACTCTCAGTGTTACGCAGCACGAATGTGCGTGATACACTTTCGGTCCGTCGCGGGCGTGGCGGAATTGGCAGACGCGCAAGATTCAGGTTCTTGTGGGGTAAAACCCGTGGAGGTTCGATTCCTCTCGCCCGCATTCAGGTTGTCAGACCCTGTCCGAAGCGCAATCCCAAGCGCCCGCATGGCAGCAGGCTCGCGAGTTCAACGTGATCTATCTCGACAACAACGCGACAACGCAGCCAGCACGCGCGGTCATTGATGCAATCACGAGAGGGATGATCGAAGTGTGGGGGAATCCATCGAGTGTCCACGCTTCTGGTCAAGCAGCGCGCCATGCCGTTGAGGAGGCACGAGAAGAGGTGGCCTCGCTGATCGGGTGCACCCCACGAGAGGTCATTTTTACATCGGGTGGAACTGAGTCATGCAACCTCGCGCTTCGTGGCAGTCTCGGTGGTCGAGAGGGCCGCTCAGTGATTGTGACAACTCATCTCGAACACACGGCGATTCGTGACTGCGCTCGGGTCTGTGCCGCCAACGAGGGAGGTGCACAGCGTTGGAGAGGTCATTGCGAGGTGGAGTGGCTCGCCACCGACAAAGGGCTCGTCGATATGGGTGCGCTTGAACGAGTCCTGGAGTCGCGAAGCAGGGAAGTCGCGGTTGTGTCGGTCATGTGGGCGAACAACGAAACGGGCATCGTGCAGCCAATCGCTGAGATCGCGTCGCTCTGCCGTCGACACGGCGTCCGATTTCACTCCGACGCGACGCAGTGGGTGGGGAAGATGCCAACGCAGCTCGGGGGTCTCGATGTCGATCTGCTGACACTCTCAGCGCACAAGTTTCATGGACCCAAGGGGGTTGGCGCACTCTATTGCCGGCGGGGAACTTCACTCGACGCGCAGATCCTTGGCGGACATCAGGAACGAGATCGTCGCGGTGGCACCGAGAATGTCCCTGGAATCATTGGACTTGGAATTGCGGCACGCCTCGCAGCCGAGTGGCTGAAGCGCGAGCCTCATGAGCGAGTACGACTCGGATCTCTGCGTGATCACTTCGAACGGACTGTCTGCGGTGCGATTGAGAGGGCGCAAGTCATCGGAGCGCGAGAGCCACGCCTTTGGAACACAAGCACAATCGCGTTTGGGCGGTTGCAGGCCGAAGCGATGCTCGTGGCCCTCTCTGCAGCGGGACTGTGCGCCTCTGCAGGCGCCGCCTGCTCATCGGGATCGCTCGATCCATCGCCCGTCTTGATCGCGATGGGAGTTCATCCCGAGCTCGCCCATGGAGCGATCCGATTTTCGCTCTCGCGAAACACTACTGAACGTGAACTCGTCGATGCGGCGCGCATTGTGATCGACATGGTGAACACAGTCGCCAAGTCGATGCCGGCAAGTGACTTGCCGACGGGGCACTGAGTCTTTGTGCACGATGGTCACGCTGGGGAATCGCAGACTACGCGCAGTAGCCGACGAGCTTCGGCTACCTTGCGCGCGCCCCGCGAGACGATGACATTCGTTCCAGCGCGACCTCGATTGACTTCGCACCGCTCACTGTGGAGACAGACACTTGATCATGCACCCATCCACTTGGTTCACCCTGACACTGACCTGCGCGCTCGTCGCGGGTTGCGCGCAATCAGGATCGCACGGAGTCATTGATGGAAAGTACTTGGCGAGGCTTTCGGGCCTTCCCCAGCTCGAAGTAAAGACCCCAAACGAGTCCGCGATTTGGATTACGCCTGAAGGCGACGCCATCAGCATTGTCGGCGATGAAGATTTCACCGTCACCTACAAGGCGGATGCATTCGTCGTGAAGGTCAAGGAGTGTGAGGGCGAAGGCCTGCCTCCAGTCTGGTTTCGGTACTACGACGGCCCCAACATGTTCGCCAAGGACAACTTTGAAGAGATCTCCTTCGATATGCCTGTGACGAAGCGCGGTCTGCCCGCGAAGTTTGATCAACAGAGCAAGTGGGATCAAATGGGGATCTTTCAACCGATGCCCGTCTTCAGTGATGTGGCGCCCACCTACTGCGGATTCTCTGGTCCTAAGACGATTTGGGCGAATGGAGGGCATAACTTCGAACTCGTCGCTGGTAATACTGGCTTCGACGTGGGTGACGCAACTCCTGTAACAGTGTGGAATTCGCCGTGGATGAGCGACTTCAATGAGTCGCTGTACAAGGGCTGGATGGTCTACCCGATGATGGCGCTCGGGAACGGCAACGGCGCCCTCCCAGCGGGATACGCGTTTCGGACTGAAGGAAGCGCGGACGACTCTCTCAATGCCCAGGACGCGATGGTTCACTGTAAGTACACCGTCATCAACGAGAGAGAGATCATGTTGCTTGAGCTGTCCTACAACGGCTCGACAACGAAGTACGCCGTTCCTCAAAAACTATTCAAGGACAAGTTTCTGCCGCTTGTGATTGCGAACGGAGATATGGCGGCCGATGACAAGCAGGTGGCTCAGGTGAATGACTTCATGTGGCGGTGGATGCTGTTCACCACCACGTGCACCATTCAGAAGCCGACGAACGCCGAAGGTGCCTTGATTTCGCTTGATGAGTTCAAGAAGTACTTTCCACTCACAACGAAGTATCTCAATATCAAAGCGAAGGTCAGGGGGTATGACGGCTACAACAATCCGGCAGCTTTTGAAAACACGCTGCAGTGCGGGCTTGGCATGGAGCTGTACGGCACTCTCGTCGACTTCCGTCTTTTCACCGACAGTGGTGCGTTCAGCAAGTGGCTCGCGACCGAAGCCGACAAGCGAGATCCTCGGTACGCGCACTGGCGCTGTTTCGAAGCGATCATGCGTTCACGCGAGCAGCGATGCATCGCCGAACACTCTGAGGACGCCACCGCCGGCAAGCCGTGGCATGCGATCAACGGATACCTGAACGAGCAGTATCCAGCGGAGTGCGACTGCAACGATCCGCAGACGAAGGCAATCCTTGATGGGTTGCGATCCCACTAGCCAAGAGAGAGTGACAGCTATGAACTCACGATGCTTGTCAATCGCGCGTCGTTTCGCAATCGCTGGATTGCTCTGCACTGTGACTGGCTGTGCGGTGGCGAACAACGCGCTCAGGGCAGATTTCGCCGACTACAACCACATCATTCAGTACACGCAGACTCAGCAGATGCTGCTGAACATCGTGCGGATGCATTTTTGTGAGACGCCGATGTTCTTACAAGCGGGCGGGTTGACAGCATCGTATGAGAGTGTCGTGAGTGGGAACGCAGGCGGATCCAATGGACAGCAACCCGGAATGACGTTCACCTATGCGTTCGGATTGAACTATCAGTTCGCCACACGGCCGGTCATCACGTATACGCCAGTGGATGGCAGCGCGTACGTGCAGCAGTACATGACTGAGGTCTCCCCAGACACGATCTTGCTCTTGTACCGATCGGGCTGGGAGATCAACAAGCTATCGAGCCTGCTGATCGAAAAGTTGACGCTTGAAAGCGGCGAGGTCTTGGTGAATCACAGCGATTCGCCGAGCTACTCGAAGTTTCGCGCACTCTTCAACGGGTTCCGAGAGGCACAAAAGAAGGGGCGCTTGAGCGTGACGAGAGGTGCCACTGGAAGCCTCGAATTCAACGACGGCGACACACTCTGCTCGATTGCGAGTTACCAGTTGCGGTCCATCATGATGATCATGTTCGATCTTTCAAAGAACACCGACACCCCCCCAGACCAGAGGGCGTTCGTCGAGTTTGGTGACAAGAACGATGAGATGAAAATCCGCGCGACGAAGTCGCCACTACCCGACTCGATGGTCTCTGTTGAGTTTGCTGGTTATCACTACAGCATCGCGAGTCAGGACATCAACTCGAAGAACACGCTGTCACTCTTGATGCAGCTCAGCCGAATCCAGTCTTCTCCTGTGGGAGCGCCTCCTGTGCTGACGATTCCAGTGCGCTGATCGATCGGTGGTCGCAATGCGCTATCGGCCCAGGTGCGCATCGAAGAATGTGGAAATCTCTCGAAACGCTTCCTTCGATTCTGGCGCGTACGGATTGATGCAGAAGTGTGCGTGGGACATTCCTTCGTAGAGGTGCAGCGCTGCCTCGACCCCGCATTGGCGCAGTTTTCGGTGGACACGCACTGTGTTGCTCAAGAACAAGTCACGCGTCCCCGTGGTCAGAATGGTCGGCGGGAATCCATGAAGATCGCCGTACAAGGGCGAAATGAACGGATGCTTCAAATCCTGTCCATTCGCGTACAGCAGCGCGCACGACTCGAGGAGCCCGTCATACGAAACCAAGATGTTGTCGAGCATCTCATTTGAGAAGTAACTGTCCCCAGTCTTGCTGAGATCAGCCCATGGTGTTCCTGGGGCAATCGCCGCCGGAAGCGGAAGGCGATCTTGCTTCGCGCGAAGTACCAGCGCAAGTGTCAGGCCTCCGCCGGCGGAACTCCCAAAGATTGCCATGTTCTCTGGCTTGGCCATCGTCACAGCGACCTTCCAGACTGCGATCGCATCGTCGAGCGCCGCCGGAAAGGGATGATCGGGAGGCATGCGGTAGTCGATCGACAGCACCTTGAACTGTCCGTAACCCGCGAGCTCGATCGCCTCGAGGGTCCCAGCTTCCCCAGGCCCAAAGAGATATGCGCCGCCATGCACATGAACCACGAGGCGATTTCGATTTCGTTCTGGGAGAACGGTCGGCGTCACCATGTATGCATTGACTCCGCCGACTGTCATCTGTGCAACTGTGACACCGAGTGTTTCACGCAATTGCGGTAGGGTCGCCTTTGTTGCATCGGCATCCGAGCGGACAAGCGCCTTGAACTCGTCGCTCGACTTGGGAACAATGCTCCATGAGGGGTCACTCGGAGCCGCAATGACCTGCTGCAACTCGGGGCTGACGGTACGAGGGACTGGAACCCGATGGGCCGGTACCAAGAGGGCGGGTGCCAAGAGGGCAGGTGCCTGAGGATCGTCCTTCGCGGCGAAGAGGATGGACGCGATCAGCACAGCGCCGATCAGCTGAGCCGGCCCTTTCGTCGAAGCGCTCTGTCGTGAGGAAGTCACGCTACTTCGCCAACATCGGCAGGAGGTCGGTGTGATGACCGATCATCTTCCAGGCACCACCTTCGCAGCGAAAAGACGACGTGACTCGGATCGAGACCGTCGACTTGTTGCCAGCAGCATCAAAGTTCTCACCCTTCTCATAGTTACTGACGATCGCCAAGGCACCCCCGATGACTACGAAGTGAATGTCGGATGGCTCAATCTTTCCACCCATTTTCATTGCGGCTTGACGCCCAAGTTCTCCGCTCACCCCTTTCCAGCCAACCTGCATTCCCCCAGCTGGCCCCATGTAGGTCACGTCATCGGCGTGTGACCACACATCATTCATGAGTTTCATCTCACCAGTGAAGAGGGCGTTGAGCGCTGTGTAAAACTGCGCGAGTGCTTCGCGCGCTTCTCGCTCTGGCTGTGGTGCAGGTGAAGGGGGTCGCACCGGCAGTGGGGGAGCAACGGGTGTCGGCGACTGATTGGCTCCAGCGAAGAGGGCGATGGCACAGGCCGCGGCCGCGAACGCCGACACAAAAACTGGTCTATTGCGAGTCATGGTGGCTCCTAGGGTTGAAGTGTTTCGAGTGCACCGAATGGTAAGGAAGAGTAACTCAAGAGGTGGGGAAGAATGCGAGCGTGGCCAGCGATCTCGAACTCGCTATCGCCCACGCGCCGCTCTGTAGCGAGCGATCAACTGTTGTGTGCTTGCGTCGTGAGCAGGTGTGGGGGCGTTCCCAGAAAGTTCAGGAATGATGCGCTGTGCCAGCACCTTGCCGAGCTCGACTCCCCATTGATCGAAGGAATTCACTCCCCAAAGAGTGCCTTGGACAAAAACTTTGTGTTCGTAAAGTGCGATCAGTGATCCGAGTCGCGCCGGTGTGAGTTTGGGAGCTAGCAGCAGTGTCGATGGGCGATTCCCATCGAACTGCCGGTGTGGAGCAAGCCACGCGGGCGAGCCCTCAGTTTCGACCTCGTGCAGAGTCTTGCCGAAGGCAAGCGCCTCAGCTTGTGCGAACACATTCGCGATCAGCAAGTCTTGGTGCACTCCCAGTGGATGCAGCGGCTCACAAAACGCGATGAAGTCACACGGAACGAGGCGCGTGCCCTGATGAATCATCTGATAGAACGCATGCTGCCCGTTCGTGCCTGGTTGTCCCCAAACGCTCGGGCAGGTCTCCCATGTGACTCGCGACCCATCGAGCGCGACGTGCTTGCCGTTCGACTCCATTTCAAGTTGTTGCAGATATGCGCTGAAACGATCGAGATACTGATCGTATGGAAGCACCGCGAGGGTTTGTGATCCAAGGAAGTTGGAGTTCCAGATTCCCACAAGTGCCATGATGACTGGGAGGTTCATTGCGAATGGGGTTGTGCGAAAGTGCTCATCCATCTGGTGGAAGCCGCTAAGCATCTCTCGAAAGCCTGCGGGTCCAATCGCGATCATGGTTGAGAGGCCGATGGCGGAATCCATCGAGTAGCGGCCCCCGACCCAATCCCAAAAACCAAACATGTTGGTGGTGTCAATGCCGAATTCTGCGACCTTGTGCGCGTTCGTGGAGACAGCGACGAAGTGCTTGGCGACGGCAGCGGGGCTCGCTCTGCCGACGGTCGCGAGGCCAGCGAGTAGCCACGCGCGAGCCGTTGTCGCATTCGTCATCGTCTCAAGTGTCGTAAACGTCTTCGAGCAGACGATGAAGAGGGTCTCACTCGGATCGCATCCTCGAGTCTTCTCTGCAAAATCGGTGGCGTCGACATTCGAAACGAATCGGAACGAAATCTCGTTCGTGCTGTACGCGCGCAGCGCGTCTGCGGCCATCGCTGGACCGAGATCGCTCCCACCGATCCCAATGTTGATGACAGTGCGAATGCGCTTTCCGGTTGCACCGGTCCACTCCCCGCTCCGTACCGCATCGGCAAAGCGACTCATCTGGTCGAGCACCTCATGAACCGCGGGAACGACATTGACTCCATCGACGAGGATCTGGGTTCCGCGTGGGGCGCGAAGCGCGACATGCAAGACCGCGCGCTGTTCTGTCACATTGATTTTTTCGCCGCGGAACATCGCGTCGATCCGAGACCGAAGCCCACGGGCATTCGCGAGGTCGAGCAGCAACTGCATCGTCGTTGCGGTGACCCGTTGCTTTGAATAGTCCATGAACAGTCCATCGGGACCATCGACGCTCAGCGCCTGCGCCCGTGATGGATCACTTTTGAATAGGTCGCGGAGGTGAGTTGTTCGCAATTCCTTGCAGTGTGATTCGAGCGCGCTCCACTGGGCAAGTGCGGTCAGTGGTGTCGATGTGGACGTGAGCTCAGGTGGAGTCGGCATGGAGCAAGCGTAGTCGTGCGCTGGAATCTCGCGCCTCGTTATGCTCTCGTCCAAGGAGATTCACATGCGAGCAACTGCCCGACTGGCCATGACCGGACAATCCATCTGGCTTGACAACATCACGAGAAAACTGCTCGACTCTGGCCAGCTCGCCACGTGGATCGCGGAGCTGTCGGTGGTAGGGCTTACGTCGAATCCTTCGATCTTCGAGAAAGCGATCACTTCGAGCAGCGACTACGACGCGCAGATTCGTCCGCTGATCGCGAAGGGGCTGAAGCCCGAGGACATCTTCTTTGAGTGCGCGCTTTCGGATCTCACACGCGCCGCCGACCTCTTTCGCCCCGTCTTCGAGCGAACCGGTTCGGTTGACGGATGGGTTTCACTTGAAGTCTCACCACTTTTGGCGAACGACACTGCCGCAACGATCGCGCAGGCAAAGCAACTGCATGCACGAGCGAATCGACTAAACCTGTTTATCAAGGTTCCTGGTACTCCAGAGGGGGTGCCAGCGATCGAAGAGCTCATTGCCGCAGGAGTGTCGATCAATGTGACGCTCCTCTTCAGCGAAGCGCATTTTCAAGCTGCTGCCGAGTCATACTTGCGTGGTCTCGAACGGCGCGCGGCGGCGGGGCTTCCCCTGGGGGCAGTGTCCAGTGTCGCAAGCCTCTTCGTTTCTCGGTGGGACCGCAAGACGGCTCCACGCCTGCCCGACCTGTGGAAAAACAAGGTCGGCATTGCTGTGAGCCGCGCTTGCTATCACGCATACTGTGACCTGTACTCCTCTGATCGGTGGCTCGCACTCGAAGCGAAGGGGGCGCGTCCACAGCGACTGCTGTATGCGAGTACGAGCACGAAAGATCCCGCGCTCTCTGCGACGCTCTATGTCGAAGCACTCGCGTCGCCGCGCACCGTGAACACGATGCCTGAAGAGACATTGCTCGCACTCAGTCAGGCGAGTGAGATTCGCTCGGTGCTTGCGCCGAGTGATCGGTCATGGCAGGCAACGCTCGACGGAGCCGAGTTGGCAGGAGTGAACATCGCACACTGCGCTTCGGAGTTGCAGGTTGAAGGACGTGACTCATTCAACAAGAGTTGGGTCGACCTGATCGCAAAGATTGAGGCGAAAGGCTCGGTCCTCGCAGGTTGAGTTCGTTAGGGGGTCCAGAGGCTTAGAAGTGTCGCGAGGTCGCCCGCGTCGATGAGGCCGTCTTGATTGATATCGCCGGCTGGCGTCGAAGTGTTCCACATTGAAAGCAGCGTCGCGAGGTCGGCGCTGTTGACGATGCCATCTCGATTGATGTCAGCACGGTTCACGACGCCACCATGAGTCCATGCACTGACTGGGACGACTGACTTCGCGACCCCTGGCCCCGCCCACGAGACGATGAGCCCAGCACCGCCGCCGCGCTCAAAGAACTCAGTTCGGATTGCATGCTTCCCGCTCGCGAGAGCGATTGTTCCGCTCTGTTCAACCATTCCGTGGAGCCCGTCGTTGAGAACGACCTGCGAATCGCCAATAAGGAGTCGCGAGCCATCGTCTGAACTTGTGTAGAAGGTCCATGAACCTGATGTGGGCACCGAGATCCATCCGGCGAACACTGCGCCGACATCATCCGCGCGACCACTCGATGCGAAGTTGCTGTTGGTGCTCTCGTAGTTCACTTGGGGAACTGTGGTTGTGAGGTAGGGAGTCAGTGTGGTGAAATCTGGCAGGACCGTTTGGGTCGAGGTGACGTAGTACGCGGCGCCAACCCCTGCGGAATCACCAGTCGGGTTTTCAGGCGTGCGAAACACCTGATAGGTGATGTCGACCTGCGCGCTCGCAAAATCGCTACTGCTGTCAGTAACGAGATACGAGAAGGTCAAGGCCGACGTAGTTCCAGCGGGTGGAAAGACACGCACAATCGACCGTCCATCGGGTCCCGCACCAGGGACAATGACCACCGAGCCACCTTGGGCAGGCTGCGTCACGCTCTGAAGCGTCAGCGCTTCACAGTTGAAACGTAGGTCGTTTGCGAGCACATCAATGTCGACTGTAGCACCGCTCATGGCGGTGAGTTGATCTGGCACCGCAACGGGTGGCTGCTCCGCACCCGAGAATCCGCACGTCGCTGCGTCCAAGTAACTGCTGATGCTCGACACGCTCAAGGCGTGAAAGCGCATGTTGATGTTCGCCATTCCACCTGGGCATGTGTGGCAGTAACTCATGATGGTGCCAAGGTCAGCTGTCGCTGCGGCGCAATCTTGGGGACTCGAACCGCATCCATCCGCTGGAGGCGAGTAGTTGTGCGTGTGTGGAGCGCCGTAATTGTGCCCCAGCTCGTGGGAAAACACCATGATGTCCCAGTTTGCTCCGCTGTTGTCGACGAGCGGGTAGGGGAATGAGCCACCTAGGTTCGCACTGACTGAATACGCGTACATGCCGCATCCAGAGTTCAACCATGCGATTCCACCTCCAAGCCCACGTCCAGAGAGCAGCGCCGCAGAGTTTCGGCCGACGACTGGGCCACCACCCTCCCAGTGCCCCTGAAACTCTGTGAGTTGCGCAGATGTGTTCGCAGCGGTCCACGGATCGCTGCCACCCGTCCACAATCGGATGTAACAGGCCGACGGTCGAAAGTTCGTATCGCGCGAATAGATGTCAGCGAGCGCGGCAAAGAGCGTGCCGACGTATCCGAGCGCAGCGTTTTGGTTGTTTCCGAACAGGGCAAGAAACTCGACGTCGGTGTCGACTGCGATGCGCGACTGGCGGCAGGGTTGATTCCCGGCGATGCCTCCCTCGCTCTCGCCACCAGCAAAGTGCGGTGGAAGGAGTGCCTCGCAACTCCATGGCACCGGCTCGAATGTTCCCGGAGGGAGGTCCTCAACGACATACGAAACGATCGGTCCTTGCGCGCCAACGCGACCGCTCGAAATCACTGCGGTCGTTGATGCACTTTGGATGTATCCAACCATGAATCCCTCGCCTCGCGAGAGGAGCACACGCGAATCTGGATCTCCCGCAATCTCCCCAACGTAGCAATCAAGGGTCGGTTGAGCGATCGCACGATCGGTCACAGTGCCGTCGTCATGAACCTGCGCGGCAACGCAGAGAGTTCCATTCGCGAAAGGGTCGACGCGGTGCAAACTCAGTGTTTCGAGTCGCTGCGGACCGATTGGGATGGCCGCCACGAGCACGTCGTGGTGTGACGCAAGGGAAGACCAGAGCCGTTCATCGATCGTCAGCGCGCAGACGCTCTCGCGTAGGTGACGAGGCACAGCTGATTGGTCGGCCGATCGCACGAGCGGCGAAGTCACTGGTACCGACTGCGCGATCAGTTGGACTGGTTGTGGGTCGGCAGCGGCGTGAGCGACTTGGGGCACGGCCAAACAACCCATTGACGCGGACGCGACAACAAAGAACGAAGCGGGTGCGCGGAGCATGCTCGAAGCCTATCGGTCTAATCTGCCTGAAACAACAGTGAATTCAAATGGTCCGCGCGAACTCACTTAATGAAGTGCGAGCCTGCACATTGTCTCGACCCCTCCCGCAATCGCATCATCATTGAAGTCAAAGGTTGGATGGTGCAGTGGAGGAAGGGCAGGTGCACCCTCGTTCTGAATCCCAAGCAAGAAAAAACTCGCTGGAATGTGTTCGCCATAGGCGGAAAAGTCTTCGCCTCCCATGAACGGCGTCGGCATCTCCACAAGCTTTGATCCAACAACAGCGCGTACCGCGTCGCGTACCCGTTCAGTCGCGCGGCGATCGTTCAGCGTGGCGGGACACCCTGGCGAGAACTCGACGGAGGCCTCACAGTGATGCAACTGCGCTGCGTGTGATGCGACGTGGCGAAGCTGTGCGATGAGATGTGCGCGGTTGGAGGAGTTGAGCGCGCGAAGCGTCCCACGCATGATTCCCGACTCCGCGATCACGTTGGGAGCATCGCCAACATGCATCGCGCAGAATGAGACCACCGCAGCATGGGTTGGGTCGACAGTGCGGCTGACAATGGTTTGTGCAGCACTCACGATGGCACACATGGCCACAACCGGATCGCGCGAAAGATGCGGCCATGCGGCGTGCGCTCCACGCCCGTTGACATGCACCGTAAACGCGTCGGCCGACGCAAGGATCGCGCCATCTCGGACGCCCACCGTGTGCAGTGGTAGCCACGGCCACGCGTGCAGTCCAAAAATCTCGCTCACCGGGCTTCCGATACGACCTGTGAGTGCGCCGTCCGCGATCATGCGTGAGGCGCCTCCAAGGCCCTCCTCTGCGGGTTGGAACAGAAAGGTGACTGGGCGAGGGAGTGGCCTCTGTTCTGCGATTCTTGCGAGCACCCGTGCGGCGCCAATCAGGATCGCAGTGTGCCCATCGTGGCCACACGCGTGCATGACTCCAGGGGTTTTCGATGCGTAGGACAGCGACGTCGCCTCGTCGATTGGCAGCGCATCGATGTCGGCCCGAAGTGCGACCGCTTGCGCCGCATCGCCTGGAATGTGCGCGATGACGCCAGTGCCTCCCGCAACATGTGCGCAGCACGCCACATTGCTCGCTTCGAGTTCACGTTGAATCAGCGCCGCGGTGCGGCGCTCCTCGAGCCCAACCTCTGGATGAGCGTGTATGTCGCGGCGCAGTGCGATCAGCGAAGGCAATTCGCGCGCGATGAGCGCCCCAAGATCATCTAACTCGGCCATCCCTCTACGGTATCTCAGGATCACGCGCGAAGTGGACGCAGCCCCGCGCTCGCCCGAAAGCCGTTGAGGGATGCAAGAGCACTCTTGTTGAGCCCAATGAATCGCACGAGTTGTGTTGTGGAAACCGCAAGTTGGGCCGCGGCACCGACGACGTCGAATCGATGTGCAGTCACCACATCAAGCGCCTCGGCCAAGAGTTCTGGATAGTCACTGTGGTTCGCCGAGACGACAAGTCGCTGGCCAATGCTCCGCGCACGCCAGCGGTCGCTGGGAGATGGAGTAGACGAAATCGTTGACCGCACGCTCACAGCCAGGCAGAGTCGCAGTCGCCGAATCGCCGTGCGCTTGTTGTCACGCTGCGATCGACGTTCAGTCGCTTGCGTTGAGACGCCCGTCGGAGTGTGCGTGAGAAAGACTGCGGTTTCAACTCGGTTTCGGTGTTGACCGCCCGGCCCGCTCACTCGTCCAGTCGACAGCGTGCACTCGCGAATGAGCTCTTCATCATCGAGTCGTGCTGGGTGAACCCCTGAGACTGCGATGGATTGGTGCGCGACTTCAGGCCGTGGATTGCTCACTCGGTCGGGGCCCGTCACTTGGTGCGCTCTTGCTTTCCGCGGTGGCCGCGTGCAAGCGCGGAGAGTGGGTGTGCAGCAAGCTCTGGCCCATCCTGCTCGCCACGGGCAATGCGCAATGCGCCGGTTGCAGCGATCATGGCCGCATTGTCTGTGCACCAGCGCGGGTCGGCGATGCGGAGGATGACGCCGCGATCGGCGCATAGTGTCGCCGCTTCGCGCCGCAGTAGTCGATTTGCAGCAACGCCTCCGCCGATGAGCACCGATGCGGATGGATACTCGTCGAGCGCCCGAGAGATATTGCGAATGAGTTGCGCGATGAGCACCCGCCTAAAACTGCAGGCGAGGTCGCCCGTACGGCCCGCGTTCTCTGGTGAACACGCAGCGAGTCGAAGTGCGGTCTTGATACCGCTGAATGAAAAATCGAGCGTTGCGAGGCGGGTGAACGGCAGTGGAATCGCAGTTGGATCTCCCGCTTCAGCGCACTCATCAAGCCGAGATCCTCCTGGATATCCCAGATTGAGAATCGCCGCCCCCTTGTCAAAGGCCTCTCCGACGGCGTCATCAATCGTTGCGCCAATCAGCGTGAGTTCATGTGGAGACTCCATTCGAAACAGGCTCGTGTGTCCACCCGAGGCCACGAGTCCAATCGCGGGCCACTCGAGGCAGGGCTGGTCGAGCAATCCGGCCACGAGGTGAGCGTGTACGTGATCCACTCCGACAAAAGGAAGGTCGAGCGCCCACGCAAGCGACTTTGCGGCACTCAGTCCCACAAGGAGACTTCCAATGAGTCCTGGGCGATGTCCTGCGGCGACTCCGTTGAGTTGATGCAACGAGAGTCCCGCTGACTCACACGTCCTGCGAATGACCGGGATGATGCAATCGAGATGCGCGCGACTCGCGATCTCTGGCACGACTCCGCGGTACTCGGCGTGGAGTGCATCCTGCGAGGCGGTCGTGCACCCCAGGACGGTGAGCGAACCGCCATCGATGCGGACCAGTGCGGCAGAGGTCTCATCACAACTGCTCTCGATTCCCAAGACCACGCGCGCGCTCATCGGCTCAGCGTATCGCCCGCGGTGCGTAGACTCGACTCGTCATGGAGACAAGTCTTCGCGATGGATCGATCCAATCCGAACGTGCGATGCTCGCGGCGGTGATACTCAATAGCGACGACGAGGCAGTCAAGAGCAGCGACCCGCTCAATGAGTTGCGCGCGCTTGCGCAGACAGCGGGCGTCGAGCCCGTTGGGCAAATGATCCAGTTTCGACAGGGGATGGATGTTCGAACATGTTTCGGCAAAGGGAAGCTCTCGGAACTCGAAGCGGCGGTCAAAGAGCTGCGAGTTGGAGTCGTCATATTCGACCATGACCTGAGTCCGAGCCAGTTGCGCAATATCGAGAAGCAGCTTTCATGCAAAGTGCTTGATCGGAGTGAGCTCATCTTGGACATCTTTGCCAATCGCGCGACCACTCGGGCAGCCCGATTGCAAGTTGAGATCGCCCAACTTCAGTACACGGCTCCACGGCTTCGTGCGATGTGGTCGCACTTGGGGCAAGTGACTGGTGGATCTCCGATGGGGGTGGGGACGCGTGGACCAGGCGAGCAGCAACTCGAGATTGATCGCAGACTCGTCGCACGACGGGTCGTTGCGTTGAAGCGAGAACTTGCAGAAGTCCAGGCACGAAAGAGCCGCGAGGTGCAGGCGCGCTGCGCCGAGCATTTCACGGTTGGGATAGTTGGCTACACGAACGCAGGGAAGAGCACGCTCTTCAACGCGCTGACGCGCGGCGGGGCGTTCGCCAACGACCAACTCTTCGCAACACTGCAGACTCGTACGGAGTCGTGGACCGTAGGAGCCGCCAACACAGTGCTGCTCTCAGACACCGTTGGATTCATCCAGCGGTTGCCCCACCATCTTGTGGCGAGTTTTCGCGCCACACTCGAAGAGACCGTTCATTCGCACCTGCTGCTGCTCGTGGTTGATGCGGCCGACCCGCGGTCGCTTGCGCAGCTTGCCACAGTGCGCGAAGTCCTCGATGGAATTGGCGCGACGGGGCAACCTCGCATCGTGGTGCTGAACAAAGTCGACAAGCTCGTGCACTCACAGAAGTCTGGCAGCGAGGCTCCGATGTCGCTGGCGGAGTGGCGTGAACGTGAACCCACGGCTCTCGCGATCTCTGCGAGAACCGGAGAGGGATTCGAAGCACTGCGATCGCATGTTCTCGGAGCGATGTTGGGCGAGGTTCGTTCGGTTGAGATCCGCATTCCCCTGCGTGATGGCCGCGCGGTCGACTATCTCGAGTCGCATGCGCAAGTCACTGCCCGTGACTATGACGAAGAACATTGCATTCTCAGTGCGCAGGTTGCGCGCCGACATCTCGAGCAGTTGATTGCGATGGGTAGTCG
>SXGR01060426.1_pt1 | contig 22041 bp, 13 predicted proteins | sample 3174711 | NCBI WGS metagenome assembly SXGR01 (sample SAMN11356860, study PRJNA531348) | freshwater metagenome | isolation source: freshwater sample F1-60 | place: China: Fuxian Lake, Yuxi | collected 2017-12-25 | reverse complement strand
ATACGGTCAATTACCACTAGCTTCTCCCGCTAACGTCACCAGCGTATTCAACGACTCTGTCATTCCTTCGGTAGGTACTTACTACTACCAACTCGAAGCAGTCAACGCCAACGGGTCTTCCTTCAGTACGGTGGTTTCTGTGATTCAGTCCGCGTGCACGGGACCTGTCGCAAACATTTCCGCATCGCCTAATCCGGTCGCCTCCGGAGGTACACCTTTGATTACGTGGGGATCGGTGGGAGCTACCAGTTGTACTGGAACAAATTTCAATACCGGCAACGCCACTTCGGGTAATAATGCTTCCGGGGTTTCTCAAACCGGCCCCGTAACCTATTCAGTCAACTGTTCAGGCCCTGGCGGTTCGGTTACCGCGACGGTTACGGTGACCATAGCTGTTGTTAATCTACCTCCACCTCCAACTAATACGGGCGCTACACAGGCATCTTGTGGTGCTTCGACGCCTAGTATAAATCTTGGGTATGCCCAGGCTTCTCCTCCCGGACCCACTACTACCTATGAACTAAGTCGCCGACCGTATTCTGCTGTTGACTCGGGATGGGGCGTTATTGATGCGGTGGCATCCATCTCTTCTTTAAGAGCGGTGGATAGCGGGCTTACCTCAGGGACAACTTATAGTTATCAAGTTCGAGTTATCGGCCCAGGTGGAGAGAGATGGGGGACTATTTCATCAGCCTTGCCCTCCGTGGCATGTCCTACGGCGTTTGTTGAAATTTTTGCCGATGGTCAAGCCCCCACACTTACAGCCAGCAAATATTCTTGGCACACTCTCACGTGGAGCGGGCAGAATCTCCTCCCTAACAGTTGTAATGCCTCTGGCTACTGGGCGGGATCGCCCAACACCACCAATATGACGACTACGGGAACTTATTCTGTTTTCGTGCAAGATGTGGGTACTTACAACTTTGAAATTTTTTGCGGTAGTGCCGTTGATGCCAACACGCTTTCCGACACGGTTAGTATTATCGTACCGCCGGAAAATGTACCGCCAAACATTACCCCTCAAACAGCGGCCTGTGGAGCCAAAGCCCGTTTCACTTGGGACCCCGTTTTCTTGGCCGACGGTTATCGAGTATACCGTTCATCTACACCTAATGGAACTTATACCGAAGTGACCGGACCTGCTCCCTCTGCGGGTTATGTTTACTCGGGCAACCCTGTTGACTATACGGATGTGAGTGGGGGAATGATTGCCGGTAACACTTACTATTACAAAATTAGTTCTTATGACGGGGCGGTAGAGTCAGCGCAAAGCAATTACGTAAGTACAGTGGTAAGTCAGCCATGTCCTCCTGTTAATGCACCTCAAAATGTAAGCGTACAAACAACGTGTTCAAGTGGCAGTAATGGCTCTATTACTTTAAGTTGGGACCCCCCTTCTTCCGGGGCAGTTCCTACGAGTTATAAAATTTACGACAACCTTACAGAGGTAGATAAACTTGTGAACAGTCCGTATATCAGAAGTGGACTTACTGCCGGCACATCTTATAGTTACCAAGTTACTTCAATGGATGAAAGCGTAACACCGGAACGGGAAAGTTCTGAAGCCCCTTCATCTCCTCTTGTTGGCACTGTGCCTTCTTGTACTACCGAGCTCCCTCCCATAACCTGCTCCGCTTCCCCGACAACGGTTGATTTGGCCAGCCCGAGCGCGGTAACGTGGACCGCGTCGAACCCTTTGGGAAGTCTCGCGCCAGGTGACACCTATGTTTGGACAGGAGACTCACCTTTGAACGGCTCTCTGGTCAATCCGGTAAATGTTTTGTATGCCACACCTGGTACAAAATATGGTCATGTATATATTAGAAACAGTTCCGGTTCGGCTCTAACCCAGGTTGGGGATTGCTCAAACCAGGTTGCCGTTAGTGACAGCACGCCTGCTCCTTGCGATTTCGCTTTGATTGCCAACCCAAGCAGGCTTAAGATGACTTTTGTCGGCGCAACCGCCAAGACCAAAAATACGCGTGTAACCATTTTAAACAACGGTTGTTCAAGTCCCATCGTTCTATCAATTCCGTCGCTTCCCTTGCCCGCGAAAACCGGTGTCGTCAATACCTCCCCCGTTTCTCTCAAGCGTAACTTCTACGATGTAAGCACCTCGGCTTTGGTAAGTCCGAGCGGCAACGGGAGCGCGACCATTCCTTACTTGGGAGGTAACGGGTATCTGACCGGTCTTGATTTCGGAGTTTCAGCTGATAGAGTGGTTAATCCCGGAACTTACAATATGGTAATTACGGGTACGGGCACCGATTCACTCGGAGTTCCGGTTGTCCGCACAGTTCCCATCCAGCTTGAGGTTCATATAGCCGCTCCCGAGTTTAACGAATTTTAAAAAAAACTCCCCGTTTCGCTAAGCGAAACGGGGAGTTTTTTTAAATGAAAAACCCCTACCAAAGTGATAGGGGTTTGCTCGAACGTTTAGAAGAAGATTAGTCCCCCCCGAGCTTGACTCGGTAGAACCTTTGCCCAGGAAGGGCCACGTCTACGAACTCTTGGGAGTCCGTAACCGTGAGAACCTTCCACGGACCGCCGATTGCATCGGCGTACTCGATGGTCACGACGGCTCCGAGAGCGGCCGTGATCGAGATTTTTACTCCCGTGACGGGAGTGATGAGCGCCTGGCGGGAGGCCTCTAGTATCACCGGGGCGATACTCAACCTCGGAGGAACAGCATCCTCGCTTGAGGCGATTCTCACCCCTGTGCTTAGGTCGTATCGCTTCCAGAAAGCTCCGGCCCGCAGAGTGATTTCACCCTCCCTCCTCTCCATTTTTCCCAGTGCGTTCCTTATTTGCTCCGGAACGACGAAAAAAGATTGAAGCTGGAGTACGTCGGGGCCGAAGTAACTTGGCTGCCCTACGTAGAGGTTACAGGTAGGGTCAGAGACCCCGTTTGATGAGGTGGCATCGTAAATTGTGCCACGGTGCACCTCAACCCCGTTTTCCACTAGGATGGATCTCACGGTTACGGTCACCTCCGTGAGGCCAGGCACATAGTAGGGGAGGTAATCCTGGTACCCCAAATGCACCTTAAGGAGCTCCTCCGGGATTTTTCCATCCCGAAGTTTGAATGAGTTTTGGGCTCCAGGAATTCTTTGGCTAGCAAAAGCCTGCAATTTTTTCGGGGCCAGTTCGGCCCGCAAAGAAATTCCTATCTGGTATTCTTCTGCTCCGCCCCCCGATGGTTTAAACGACCAAGCCAGATTTGCAAGAGCGTCGCTTGCAATTTCCGTTAGGTTTCCCTTGCTCGGGTCGATTGGGGCGAAAGTACCAGAGACTCGGGAAAATCCCGTTCGGCCGAAACTGTCTGTATACTTTCTGAATACAGCACAGTCCAGCCAAAGGTTTTTTGGCGGGAAGTTTTCCCCAATCCCGAGCGAGTCGGGAAGAGGGTTTGTTGCGGAGTTGACCCCCACAACAAGGAACTGCAAGCCTGCGATGAGCAGGCAGAGAAATTTTTTCAATTTTTTCCTTTTTGTTGTGGAGTTCCCTGTAAAGGGACTCCGAGTTTAGCTTTTTGCTCGTAGTGAAGATTTCTTCTAAACGTCAAACAGCTCTAGTTACAATTATAGGGCAAAGTCAACAAAAAGTCAACATTTGAACCCGCTATAAATCCCTCGTCAAGTTGCGCCGTTTTGCCTATAAATAACACTAGTTTTCTCCCTCATTTTCCACTATCCAGTTTTTGTCAACGTCTTATCCACAACTTCTTAACTTAAAAGTTATGACAACCACGAAGGTGGGTGTGGATTTGCCCAAAAACTTTTACGTTGTTTTTCTAAAGTTTTGTTGATATATTTTTTGTTGGATGTAGAGTTAACTTAGAATACTGAATTCAAGGAAGACAGAATGTATGAGTGAAAAACGTTTAACCCGGTCGTTACCGTTGCCAACGACATCTCTCGAAAAACCATTTCTCTTGTAAAACCTTCATCTAAATCTGTCATTTTTACTAATTACAACGTATTGAATTTTCCGCTTAAGAACAAATTTGATCTAATAACTTTTAAGAATACATATGCATCATATTGAAGAAAGGCAACTTCGGAGATTGAAAAATTGAGACGTTTGCTCGAAAAATTTTGAAATGCTGTCCAGTTTTCTAGACCAAAAACCCCTCTGCCTTTCATAAACCGAGGGGTTTTTCGGCTAGTCGTTTGGTGCTATACTGTTATGGCCTTATTCTCAAAGACTGAAATGAATTTTGGCGAACTCGCGCTCATGAAAGAAAATCAGAACAGTGTGGTCCAGCTTGACGGAGACAGCCTTACGCAGGAAGACGTTTTTCGGGTTGTTTCCGATAAGAGTGTGAGAGTTTCCATAAGCAAGAAAGCGGTGAACTCGGTCGTCGCTTGTCGAAATTTTTTGGAGAAGAATTTAGATTCGCAAATCATTTACGGAGTCAATACCGGTTTTGGTCCGATGGCATCACATATTATTGGCAAGAATCAATTACTTGAGCTTCAGGAAAATCTTGTCAGGAGCCACGCCGTTGGTATGGGTCAGCCTATCAAGTCTCAGTACGTCTTGGCTTCAATGATTGTTCGTCTCAATACCTTGGTTAAGGGACACTCCGGAATTTCCTTGGAGCTTGCGGAAAGAATCATGACATTTATTAACCGTAGGATTATTCCTGTTGTACCAGAGCACGGGGCAGTTGGGACAAGCGGGGACTTGGTGCAGTTGGCCCATATTGCGCTTGCTCTTATAGGTGAAGGAGAAGTTTTTTTAATAACCAGAAACAAACCGCAGCCAAAGTTTTTAAGGAGTTAAATATTCCACCGTACGTCTTAAAGCCAAAGGAGGGTCTTTCTCTCATAAACGGTACTGCCGTGATGACGGGGGTTTCGACCCTTCTTTTGTCTGAAGCGGAAAATATAATAAGGCTTGCGGTTCTTACGGGAGCTTTTTCCATCGAGTGCGTGAACAGTTTTGATGATTGTATTTCAAAAAAAATTAACGAAGTTAGACCTCATGATGGACAGCGGAAGGTGGCGGAACAATTGCGATCTATACTCTCATCCTCAAAGCTTCTTAGGAGGCGTTCGGTTCTAAGCGAAAATTATGCTGTTACCGAAGTACTTCGGGAGATTCCCGAGATGGTGCAAGATGTCTATTCTATAAGGTGCATACCCCAAATTTTGGGTCCCATACTGGAAACTATAGATCGTGCCAAAAAAGTAATTCGCGTTGAAATGAATTCTGTCACCGATAATCCCGTTATAGATTATGAATCCGGTTTGTTTTTGCACGGGGGAAATTTCCATGGAGAAGCGGTTGCGACTGTGGTAGACCAGCTCAAAATGGTTTTAGTAAAGCTTACTATGCTTTCTGAACGTCGTATCGCTTTTTTTCTCAATCATCGAACGAATGGCAAGTTTCCGCCGTTTTTAAATCTCAACATTCCGGGGTTGACGCTGGGACTTCAAGGTCTTCAGTTTGTCGCGACCTCAACGACCGCTCGCAGTCAAACTTTAGCTTTTCCTCAGTCTATTCACTCTATTTCAACCAATGCCGACAATCAAGATGTGGTTAGTATGGGAACGGATGCTGCCCTTATCGCCGCTACCGTGATAGAACATGCCTACGTTGTTCTTGCCATAGAAATGGTTACGCTTTCACAAGCGGCGGATTGCGCCAAAATTAAGGACAAACTTTCCAAAGAAACCCTTGCTCTGTACAAAAAAACCAGAGAACATGTAGCTAAAATAGAAAGTGACAGATCGATTGCTAAGAATTTGGACTCACTTTTGCAGTCCATTAAGTTACTTTAACTCTGGAGTTTGCCATGTCACACGATAAAAAATTTGTTTTACCTTTTTTTATCAAAGAGCCGGATCATCCTCTAAAAAAGGAAAGCATTTTTTTCGAGAAAGTACTTCGTATAGAAAAACCTTCCTTTTGGGAAAAAAAGGGCGCGGAGCGAGCCCTCCGACTTTTTCACGTTGTGGCTAAGCGCGTGCCTGCTTATAAAGCCTTTCTCAAAAAACATCGGGTCGACCATGAAAAAATCACAACTCTCGAAGATTTTTCTCAAGTTCCGGTTACCGATAAAAACAATTACATCAAAGCTTATTCTGCAAAAGAACGTTCGTTTGACGGCACGCTTTCACCTTCAAGCATTATCGCCGTAAGTTCCGGCACCTCGGGTACACCCACTTTTTGGCCACGTAGTCACAAGCAAGATATAGAAGCTGTTCTGTTGCATGATTTGATATACAGACATCTTTTTTTTATTCACTCCTTCAAAACATTGATAGTTATCTGCTTCCCAATGGGTGTATATGTGTCGGGCGTGGCGACCCTCTTGCCTACGTGGCTTTTGTCGGCCGGTTATAAAAATACGTCATGTGTCAGTGCGGGCAATAATAAAAAAGAGGTACTTCGTGCTCTTGAATTTCTAGCGCCGGATTTCGAACAAGTTGTCCTTGTCGGGCACCCGTTTTTTGTTAAGGATGTTTTGGAGTCGGCTTTTGACGCCAAGCTCTCTTTTTTAAAGAAAAAAGTTAGAGCGCTTTTTTGCAGTGAAGGATTTAGTGAAGAGTGGAGGGAATATGTACATTCGGTTGCCGGAACAAAGGACCCTTTTTCTTTCATAAGTACCTATGGTTCTTCCGAAATGCTTTTGATGGCACAGGAAACTCCCATGAGTATTATGGCGAGAAAAATGTTTAATGCCAACCCTGAGGCAAGGCGCGGGCTCGTCGACACCGACACAACTCCTTCGTTATTTCAGTACAACCCATTATCGCGTTTTATCGAAACAACAGGAAACAAAGATTTGTTGTTCACTTCAGAGAGCGGTATTCCGCTTGTCCGGTTTAATCTAAAGGATAGTGGTCGGGTGGTATCGTTTAATTCCATGGAGGAAGCTCTTTCAAAAAACTTTCCGGACTGGAGAAAAAGCATTAAAAGCGCCGGATATCCGGTCTGGAAATTGCCGTTTGTTTCTCTCGAGGGTAGGAGCGACCAAACCATTATTTTTTACGCGGCCAATATTTATCCGGAAAATATCAAAGTTGCTCTCGAACATGGCAAGTATTTGCGATTGTTGACCGGAAAATTTACCATGATCAAGACGGAAACAGGTTCCAAAGAACAAATTCTCAGCGTGCATATTGAGCTTGCCCCGAACGTTTTACCGGAGCACGTCGACACGAAAGAGCTTTCAAGGACTATTTTTCAAAAGATGAAAGAAGTCAACAGAGAATACGCGGACGCGGTAGCCCACACCTCGAAAGATCTCCGCCCCCGTGTTCGTCTGTGGTCGTACCAGCACGAAAAATATTTCAGGCCAGGTCTCAAACCTAAGTACATAGAGAGATAAAACAAGATGGACGTTAAAAAATACATCAAACAGAGAATGGATGGAAAAAATTCGAAGCCAATTTTTTTAGATTTGGCGAAAAAAAATGACGAGCTTGCATTAGAAGGTCTTTTTGAGAACGGAGAGATACGCGCCGTTTCTGATGACTTCGCGGAACAACTTTCTGAATTGTATGCCGTGGATCATCCAGGTGAAATTTTTTCCGCTGATTTCAAAAAAAGCGTTGATTCTTACAAAAAACGACTTAATCGTGAATTGCCACTTTCCCGACGCGGGCTTTGGGTATATTACCCATGGCTTTCAAAAGTTGTTCACTTATTGGACAAGTCTGAATTTTTGAAGCTCCGCACGGCCAGAAATAGAAATTTGATCACACAAGAAGAACAAGAAAAGTACGCTTCAGCGGTTATAGGTATTGGCGGTCTTAGTGTGGGGAGTACTGTTGCGGTTTCCCTCGCGCTTTCCGGTGGCGGTTCGTATTTTAAACTTGCCGATATGGATAGACTTGCGCTTTCTAACACCAATAGGATTTTGGGTAACGTGCACAATCTCGGGCTTAATAAAGCGGTTCTTACGGCACGCATGCTTTATGAAATTAACCCCTACCTGGATATTGAACTTTTTACAGACGGTTTGCATAAAGGAAACATTGTCTCGTTTTTGGTGGGGGTAAATGGTACTCCCAAGCTTGATATTGTTGTAGATGAACTGGACAATCTTGGTGTTAAGTATCTGATCAGGGAACAGGCGAAGAGGCATAGGTTGCCCGTTGTGATGGCGGCTGACAACGGTGACGGTAGCGTGGTTGATATCGAACGATACGATCTTGATACAGAGACGGCTTTTTTTCACGGTCGTATGGGTAAGGTTTCTTATGAAATGCTTTCGAAACTTGATAAGGTTGGAATCGGACAGATGATTACCAAGCATATTGGTGCCGAAAATGTGACGGCTCGTATGCGTGAGTCTCTTGGTGAAATAGGTAAAACTATCGTGTCGTGGCCCCAGTTGGGAGGAGCGGCGATGATAAGCGGAGCATCTGTGGCGTACTGTGTCAGAAAGATTTTGCTTGGTCAGCCAGTTGAGTCAGATCGTGGAGTTATTGCCTTGGATAGCCTGCTTTCGGGAGGCGAGCGGTGCAAATAATAGGTTATTTTTGTGTTAAAATAAGTGTGTTATGCCTTCGCTTACCAAACTGCAAAAGAAAGAACAGCTTGATGAAATTCTTGCCGACTTGGAGGAGCTTAAGGCAAGCGGAAAGTGTGAGAACCGATATGCTTTGGAGGAAAATATAAAATTTTTTCGTGCTTTATATACTTTCCCTAAATTTGTCCGGTGGCTTTTTAGAGAACGCACCTCGATTGAGGGAAGCCGGCTTCTCGAGCTTTCCGACTTTCACCTCCGTGGAGGCAAGTGGGAGCGCATCCTTCAACAAGACCTTCTCGAGATAGAACAATGGAAGTTTCCCGATCTTCTAAAACAAATTAGGACGACCTTGATAGAGAAAATCAACGGCGACTTGTCTAACGGCCGTCTTGTTTTGGTAAATGCCGGGTGTGGGGCAATGGAGATTGAGAGACAAGTGATAAGTACTCTTGCTCTAACATCTAATAACGGAAGACCAATTTCTTTCATAGGGATTGATAACTCCGCGGAGTCGCTTGTTGCGGCAAAAAATAACCTTGAGTCTGTCGGGGTAAAAGCTCAATATATAGACAGTCTAGACTCAAATTTTATAAAAAAGGAAAAAGCCTGCTCTTCCGAGGAAAAAACTAGGGTATTTTTGTATCGAGGTTCAGCCCTTTCTTTGGAAAAGTATTTTGAATCAAATTCAATAGATATTTTGTTTCACTCAAAATTTAAACACCACCTGTCGTTCGGAGAAAAAGATGTTTTTGATGCTCAAGCGGAGACGGTTGCTAAAACGGTCGTTGAGTACGATAATCTTAATGGCTGGTTTATGCTTTTTGTCCCCATTCGTTCCCAGTGGACGCAACCTGTCTTGATGAATGGCGCTATTTTCAGCTGTCTTCGCGATCCTAAGCGTCAAGAAGTCGAGAACACTAAAGAATCTTGTTACTCCTACAAATTTTCTGTCGACAGCTATGTTCGTGTATTCAAACGTGAAAATAACGCTTTACCTCCATACTTGCGAAAGATAATAAAGGCTGGTATCACGGCCCCTTCCGGCGAAAACAGTCAGCCCTGGAAGGTTCGGGTTTTGGATGACGTAACTCTTGAGGTCATGAATGTTTCCGATAGGGACCTTTCCCTGTACAATATCAATGGTTGGGCATCAGCCTTTTCCCAGGGAGCTTTTTGCGAAAATATGGTGATCGCGGCCGCCTGTTACGGATATAAGACGGAAATTTCCGAGTTTCCCGAAAGTTCAAAACGGGATTTGGTGTCCAGAGTTACTTTTAAGAAAGAGGCTTCGGTGTCAGGCGACATGTCTTTGTATGGAGCCATTTACAGCAGGGCGACTAATCGGAAGTCGTATGAGTCTAAATGTGACGATGGTTTGAGGGCATTTGTTAAAGATGAAAGTTTTTTCCAAAATACCTCCTTACATTTTGTAGAAGATCAGGGATCAAAAAATAGAGTTGCCATTTTAGCCAGTCAGGGAGAAAAAGTTCTTCTCGAAAATGTTTCCGTTCACGATTTTTTCTTTAAACATGTATCGTGGACGAACAAGCAAGACAGTCTAACGAGAAGCGGGTTTTTTGTGAAAACATTTGAGTTGCCTAAACCGGCGGAATTTATGTTTAAAATGGTAAGTAAGTGGAATCGTCTGGAGAAAATGAATAAAACCGGCATGGTAAGCAAAAAAGTGACCGAAGCAAATGCAGAAGTGTATCGAACATGCGGATGTGTGGGGGCTGTCGTTTTACCAAGGCACAACGCCCCATCCTTTTTTGAGTTAGGTAGAAATTTTCAGCGTTTTTGGTTGAATGCCACGCGTCTGGGCCTGTTTATACAGCCCCTAGCCGGAGCTTTGTTTTTGGCCTTGAGAGTGAAAAACGATCAAAACAATCCTTTGTCTGAGGAACACCGAAAGCTTTTACTGGAAACATACGAAGGTTTCCGCGAGGTTTTTACCCTTAAGGCGGGACAGGAGATAGGGTTTTTGTTTCGTATAGGTTATGCTAAACCACCTTCTGCTGTTTCTCGTCGTTATTATATTGAATCAGTTATTGAACGCGTATGATAAACCCAGACCTCATTTCTCTCGGGATTACCGTAGTCACAGTTTCCATACTGGGGTTTTTGGTTTTTTTAAGAGACGTAAGGAATGCCACCAATCAAGCCTTTTTCGCTTTTTCTCTGGTGACCATCTTGTATGCCGTCACAAATTATTTTAGCGGACACGTAAGAACTGCAGTCGAAATTTTGTGGACGCTTCGTCTGACGATTTTTTTCGCTTGTTGGCACGCTTTTTCGATGTTCTATTTGTTTTATGTGTTTCCCGCTGAAAAGATTGTTTTGGGCAAGTGGGTGAGATATTTTTTTATTCCGCTTACCGTCTTAACCTCTTTGGCGACCCTTTCCCCATATGTTTTTGTAGCCATAGGCGATATCGCTCCGGTAGGGGAAACGACAAAGGCCATAGTTGGCCAAGGCATAGGACTTTTTGTGTTTACGGCTCTCATGTTGGTCGCAGGTGGAATAGCTTTACTTGTAAAAAAGACAAAGCAGGCCAAGACAGGGGAAAAACAACAGTTCGTTTTTGTGCTCGTAGGTACGATAATCACTTTTGTTTTTATCACGGTATTCAATCTGGTATTGCCCGCCCTTTTCCTTAACGTATCCTTAATTCCTCTTGCTCCACTGTTTTTTCTGCCCTTTGTTATCTTTACCACGTACGCCATTGTTCGCTACAAACTGCTGAACATAAAAGTCATTGCCACCCAGCTGTTCGTCTTCTCGCTGTGGATTTTTATTATTATCCGCGCTCTTGTTGCGGTAAATCGGACGGAATTTATAAGCAATCTAATTCTATTTTCAATCACGGTAATTGTCGGTATTTTTCTCATGCGGACTGTTGTTCAGGAAGTGGAACAGCGGGAAAAAATTGAGAAACAGGAAGAAGCTTTGGAAAAAGCGAACGAGCGACTTAAGGAACTTGACCAACTGAAATCAGAATTCGTATCCCTGGCTAGTCACCAAATCCGCGGGCCGCTGACTGCTATCAAGGGTTATACTTCTCTAATTATGGAAGGGGACTACGGCGAAGTGCCTAAACAATTGTCGGAGCCGATAGAAACCATTTTCAAATCCAGTCAGTCGCTCGTGGTCATCGTTGAAGATTTCCTCAACGTGTCGCGTATAGAGCAAGGGAAAATGAAGTACGACATAAGCATTTTTGACCTTAACGCTTTGGCCCAAGAAGTGGCAATGGAAATGAAACCCACTATTGAGAAAAAAGGTCTCGGGATCACGCTTTCGCTCGCTTCCGAGTCGGTCAATGTGAGCGGGGATAGGGGCAAGGTAAAGCAGATTATCGGCAATCTTTTGGACAACGCCATCAAATACACTCCTAAAGGCGGAATTGAAATGGGTCTTGTTTCAGAAAAAGATAAAGGACTTGTGCGCATTGCCATCAAAGATACCGGCGTAGGCATCAAGCCTCAAACCATGCCTTATTTGTTTAAGAAGTTTAGTCGCGCAGAGGACGCTTCCAAATTTAATATTTTGGGCACCGGTTTAGGACTTTACGTTGCTAAAGAGATGATCAAAGCCCAGGGCGGGAAAATTTGGGCCGAATCCGAAGGAGAGGGGAAGGGTTCAACTTTTTTTGTGGAGTTTAAGGTAAATCAGTAAACTGTTAAGTTTTGGTTTAGACAGGGTGCTTCTTCAAAGGTCTCCTAACGAACATATGTTTGTTAGGAGACCTTTTTCGTTGGGGTGCGGGCGACGGTGTAAGAAATGGCGGGTTTGTAGGAGTTATCCCCATTCGGTCGTAGTTTTCCCACGGTGACGGAGTAGAATTAGAGGATTAAGCCGCTCTAATTTTAGAACTGTAAATTTTATGGGAAAAGCTCAAAAAATTTGGTTGTGGGTGTCACTCTCGATGTTTATAGTACCGGAGGTTTTATTTTCTTTTTTACTGCTGTTGATATCTGGTTTTTTGGGCAGGGACTTTTTACCTCTAGTTACGCTTTTTGTGAAGCAACAGGTTTTTGTAGACCACCCTCTGTACTTGCTATTGGCATTATTTATTGAATTATTGGGTTTGCTTGGGTTGACAGTCTTCAGTTTTAGGTCACGCAACAAATTTCTTCCCTTCTTGTTTCTTGGTAGTTTCCTGATTTTATCTGGTCTTTTTTATATTATGTTTTACATGCGTCATGGAATTAGTTTCTAATCAAAAATAAATGAGGAAAAAGTTTGTCTTTCTCTTTTTTATTTTCTGCGCGCTTTTTTTCCATTATTCTTCCCACGCAGCCATTCTGGTTCCTTTTTTTGATATTAATCTTAACAAAAATAGTGTCGGCGGGGACGGTAACTTTAATTTTAAAATTAAGGCGTATTCTGTCGGTGATCCAACTCCGCATATTGACGACCAGGTGAACCTTGAAACGGTAAACGGTTTAGGTTCGGTTTTTTATTCGAATTTTGCTTCAAACGGAGACCGTTACATCATCACCGAGGATCCTACGGTCGGTTGGCAAAACACGGGCGTGGTATGTGCCAGTAGTAATCCGAGTGTAAAAACCTCTTCGATTCCGGGAGGTGTGGTTATTACCACCCGCTCTTTCAGTTCGATTGATTGTACTTTTACCAACAAGAAGCAAAGTGAAAAAGTTCCAGTGTTGATTGTGCCGGGGATATTGGGGACAGATTTGAGTAAAGGGAACGAGAAATTGTGGTTGGATTTGGGACGTAACTTTACTGATGTTGGTGATCAGTTTATGGACCCGTTGCAATTTAAGGTTGATTTGACTCCTTCAGAGGTGGGTTTGACGTTGGGCAAAGTAATAAGTAGGGCAACAGGTACGCCTGAATTTTTGATTAACTTCGACTACACCGCAGGACTTATTCAGGAACTCCAGTCCCAAGAATACTTCGAAGGCACTTCCGCCACCTCAACTCTTTTTACTTTTCCCTATGACTGGCGATACGGCGTAACTGGAGTTTTTAGCGACGGCAAGACCAACGTTGACGCGCTGAAGCAGAAGATTGCCGATATCATGGCGCTGACGGGAAGTGATAAGGTGGACATCATCGCTCATAGCACCGGCGGGCTTTTGGTAAAAAAGTATGTGATGGAAAACCCGACCGCTCATCACATCGACAAAGCGGTGTTTGTGGGTGTGCCGAATCTCGGCGCGCCCAAGGCGGTCAAGGTTTTGCTCCAAGGAGACAATTTTGGCATTCCTTTTTTGGCTGACGATGAAATGAAAAAAGTTTCTCAAAATCTTCCCGTACTATATGACCTTGCTCCCTCAAATGAATACTACAATGTTTATGGAAGTTTTTATCATTACTCAAATTGGGATTCGGATACTATGAATGTTCCCGATGCTAAAGACCTAAATTTTAGTGAAACTTATAATAGGCTAAAGAATAATTTTTCGGCAAATAGTATGGCGATCGATAACGCTCAGGCTTTGCATTCCCCGGGATTTGATGGCTATGACTTAAGAACTGCTAATATAGATCTTTATAACATTGTAGGGTGCAAAAGTGGAACGGTGGGTAAAGTATATGAATATCAAAGCAGGTCATTTCTGGGAGGTAACAAAACCAGTTTTGATGCGGGCGCAGAAGTTTCCGGAGATGGTACTGTTCCCTTGGGTAGTTCAGATAAGTTACCCGTGAGTAGCGACCACGTTTTTTATGCTGTCAAAGCCAGCCACGGTAAAATGCCGAGCGCGGACGGGATTCGTCAAAAGATTGTGAACATTATCTCGGGTAGCAGTTTGGCCGTAGGTAGCAATATCATCACTAAAAGCACTCTCGATAGCGACCCGTCAAAATGCCAACTGGAAGGCCACTGGTATCAAATTTTCAGTCCGGTTGCCATAGAAATTACTGATCAGGCGGGCAATCGTGCGGGCATCGCTTCAGACGGCAGCATTCAAAACGATATCGCGGGGGCGGATTATCATGTGATGGGTGAGCACAAGTTCGTCTTTCTTCCGGATGACGAGGGTCAGACTTACACGATAAATCTTAAAGGTACGGGTAACGGCACTTTTACTCTGAAAGACCAGATTATTGTTAACGGGCAAGCGGGACAAACGACGGCTTTTATAAACATACCTGTAACCACGGGTGGTAGTGGACAGGTGATTACGGGATCAGGCGGGGTACCGGTGATATCTTTCGACAGTACAGGTGAGGGGAAGCCGGAAACTATTTTGCCGTCAGCTATTCTTACTAATGAAGAAGCAAAGGACGCGCTAGCGCCGATTTCAACTTCTACAATTTCAGGCGTGTTTGGGCAGGACGGGTTTTACAGGAGCGATGTGAGCGTGTCTCTTTCGTCGGTTGACCCAATTATCGTCGGTCGTGAAGGTGAAACTTCCGGAGTTTTGGAGACGAAATATAATTTGGACAATCAAGGGTTCAAAACATACGATTCGACAACACCGATTTTAGTTTCTGCCGAAGGTTCGCACACACTCGTGTTTTTCTCCACCGACAAAGCTGGGAACGACGAACCGGAGCAAACGCTTAATCTTACGATTGATAAGTCCGCGCCAACGGTTTCTTTGAGTTCTCCAACGGCGGGTGAATACGTGCGAGGTACTTTACTTACACTCCTGGCCACTTCGACCGACGACTTGTCCGGAGTTTTCTCATCAGAATTAAAGTTTGACGATGCTGTGTTTATTTCCGGCGCTGTTGTAGATACTTCATCTAAGGCACTTGGCATTTACCCGATTCATTTTCAGGCTACCGATAAAGCAGGCAACACTGCGAGTACTTCCGCAACAATTGCCCTTATCGTTACACCTCAAAGCGTTATTGACGACGTGGAGAAAGCTTTTGTGTTGGGTTGGATTACAAAAAAGGCCGTCAAGAATGAAATAGTTGAAAAATTGGAGAAAGCCATAAAGCTTGAAAAGCGAATTGAAATTTTGGAAGAGAGGCTTCCGGAAAAGCCAAAAGTGACGAAAAGGATCGAGAAACTGGAAGAAAGATTGGATAAGGTTCTTGGCAGAGCAATCATTAAAGATTTGGAGAAAAATCATCCAAAGTTTGTAAACGATCAGGCTTATAACTTACTGGTAGAGGAGATTAATTGGCTGGTAAATAATTAAATGAAGATGGGTAAAAATACGCAATACTGATTTTTGTGTTGTTTGCTCAGAACGAGTATAAGATTTCTACTTTTGTGGATTCTCGATAAACCCTCCGTATTCGATGGTGTGTGGAAAAAATTGGAGGCTTTTCTGCTATAATTACGGACAAGAATATGTTCATCGAAGAAAAACAACTTCGGGATTTTATTCAAGATTCCGGCCTGGTCTCCAAGGCCGATTTTGAGGAAACAGAAAAAGAAGCCGAACAGAAAAAATTGAGCATCGGGGCCGTGCTAGTGGCGCGGGGCAAGATGACCGATGACGATTTGCGCAAGATGCAAGCCTATATTTTAGGCATTCCTTTTGTTGATCTAAAGGGGCAGAAAATCGAGTTTGAAGTGCTTTCTCTAATACCCGAGCCGATTGCCCGAAGTCACAATATTGTGGCTTTTCGCAAGGATGGAGGCAATTTGGAAGTGGCCATGCTCGATACCGATGACCTGACGGCCATTGACCTTATCAAAAAGAAAGTTCATCTCAAGATTTTGCCCCGCCTTTCCGACAGTCAGTCCATCAAAAGCGTTCTTCTTCAGTATCAGAAAAGCCTCAAGGCCGAATTCGGTGATCTTATTCAAACTGATACCGCCACCATCAAAAGTATCGCCGAGAATCCCGAAGGAGGGGATATCAATCCCAAGGACCTAAAGAAAATGGCCGAGGATTTGCCCGTGGTGCGGATTATCGACACTCTGCTCAAACACGCCATTTTGCAAAACGCTTCCGACATTCACATCGAACCCATGGAAACCCAAGTGTTGGTGAGGTATCGAATAGACGGTATCCTACATGACTCTATGACGCTTCCAAAAACCGCGGGTGACAGTATTACCGCGCGTATTAAAGTGCTTTCCAATTTGAAACTCGACGAAAAGCGCTTACCTCAAGACGGGCGGTTCAAAATAGAAATGAACACTGAGAAAGTGTCTTTTCGCGTTTCTATTTTGCCGACTTATTTCGGCGAGAAAGTCGTCATGCGTCTTTTGCGGGAAGGCGCTTCGGGATTTACGCTAGAGGGCCTTGGATTTCATGGCGATTCGCTTGAGAAAATTCACCACGGCATGAAGCAGAGAACGGGTATGATTTTGACCACTGGTCCCACGGGTTCCGGTAAGACGACCACTTTGTATACGATTTTGGATATTTTGAACACACCGGACGTTAACATCTCCACGATCGAAGATCCTATTGAGTATCAGATGGCTCGAGTCAACCAAACACAAGTTAGACCCGAGATTGGTTTTACTTTTGGTGCGGGACTTCGCACTCTTGTACGACAGGACCCTGATATAATCATGGTGGGGGAAATTCGTGATAATGAAACCGCTTCTCTTGCAGTCAACGCGTCTCTCACCGGACACCTGGTGCTTTCCACGCTTCACACTAATTCTGCCGCCGGAGCCATTCCTCGTCTCCTTGATATGAAAATTGAACCTTTTCTTATCGTCTCAACCGTCAACGTGGTCATCGCCCAGCGTTTGGTTAGGAAACTCGCGCCCAACAAGGAGAAATATTTTTTGAACAAGGCTGCTATCGCGACGCTCTCCAAATCGGTTGATCTTGCCCGCGTTCTAGAGGTTTTGAAAGCCGAGAAAATTGTGGAGCCCAAAACGGAGTGGGAAAAAGTGCCGTTTTACAAACCGGTGCCTTCATCAGAAAGCAAAGACGGGTACCACAGCCGGATAGGCATTCATGAAACGCTTCGGGTAACTCTTCCCATAAAAGAGCTTATTATAAGGGGCGCCACCGCCAATGAAATCGAACAACAGTCAAAAAAAGAGGGTATGCTTACGATGCTCGAAGACGGGATTTTCAAGGCGGTGCAGGGGCTTACTTCGATCGAAGAAGTGTTTCGTGTTGTATCAGAATAAACATTTGTCACTCACATGTTAATGAATACGAATATATACGAAAATTTCTTTGATACCGCTAATGTGTTTGTGGGATTTTGTGTCTCCGCATAATTTGTACGTTTGTGTAATCATGTATGAAGTTTAAATACAAAGCTCAAAAAAAGGACGGAGAAATTTACGAAGGAGAGCGTGAAGCCGTTGATAAATTCGCTTTGTATAAGGATCTGCGAAAACAGGACGAGGTGGCCATTTTCGTGACCGAAGCCGGTGTAGAGAAATCATGGAATATCATGAGCCGAATTAAATTTTTCGGTCGTATTTCCATGCATGACAAGATTACGTTTGCCAAGAATTTAGGCACCATGCTTGAAGCCGGACTCTCGCTCTCCCGCGCTCTCGCGGTGCTTGAACGTCAGAGCAAGAAGCAGAAGTTAAAGACCCTTTTGTTTGACTTAAACGAAGGTATCAAGAAAGGAAAAACTTTTCACGAATGCCTTTCCGGGTTTCCGACGGTTTTTTCCACCCTTTTCGTGTCAATGGTAAAGGCCGGTGAAGAAAGCGGTAGTTTGTCCGATTCTTTGAAAGGCATTTCCTTTCAGATGAACAGTATTTTTGAATTAAGAAGAAAAATCCGCGGGGCGTTGGTTTATCCGGCCATAGTAATCAGTGTCATGATCGTCATCGGCATTTTGCTTTTGACTTTTGTCGTACCGACTCTCACGGCCACTTTTAAGGAGTTAGGAAGCGAGCTTCCGTCCACAACGAAGGCGGTGATTTTCGTGAGCGACCTGCTTCGAGAACACACGCTACTTTCCATAGCGGTTTTGTTTATCTTCGGAACCGGTTTCTATTACCTTCTTAAAACTAAAGCAGGAAGGCGGGTGGCGGACTACATTTTTCTGCGCATTCCAGTCATAGGCACGTTGGTGAAAGAAACCAACTCCGCTAGGACGACCCGTACCCTTTCGTCTCTTCTCTCTGCCGGAGTGCCCATCACAAACGCCATCAGCATAACTTCCGAAGTCATTCAGAACTCTTTTTACAAGGAGGTGCTTCTTCAGGCGGAAGATGTCATTCAAAAGGGAAAGCCGATTTCCTCAATATTCATGGAACATGAAGATCTGTACCCGGCCTTCGTTGGGGAAATGGTCGCGGTAGGGGAAGAGACGGGAAAAATTTCCGAAATGTTTTCCAACATCGGTTTATTTTACGAGAATGAAGTGAGTCAGAAGACCAAAGACCTTTCCACGATTATCGAGCCGTTCCTTATGGTGCTTATCGGAGCCACGGTGGGATTTTTCGCCGTCGCCATGATTACACCTATGTATACGGTGCTTAACACTATTTAGAACCGGAGGAAAAAAGAAGGCCGCGCGCTTTGCGCGCGGCCTTCTTTTTATTCAACGACATTGTCTGCTTTTTGAGAGTTTTTTATCGCCAAAAACAAAACCAATATGATGGCGATGACAAAAAAGTACACGGCAAAGCGCACGAGACTTCCGTCTTCTCGCGGGCCGGTGGTTTTGGGGTTGGCCTCGGTAGCCACGGAATTTTCAAGATAGTTTTTTTCACCTGGAGTTTTAATTATATTGCCGTCTCGGTTTAAGGTGCCACTGTTGGTATTACTCGAAACGTCGGGGTAAACGTCTTCTGGCACGGGTTCCAATGAGGAGGCGTTTGGGAAAAACGGTCTTTTCTGAGCCTCTGCTGTCGGAATGTTTAGGAAAAAGGATGCGAACAGAATAAGGAGAAAGATTTTATGGGCGTTTGGTTTCATTTTAGTTACTGTGCCAGTTTAATTGTTGATAACCAGCGGAAGAAAGAGGGAAGCCGGGGGGAGGAGAGTACAAGAGATTGCCGTCATAGACGTTTAACGTATTCGGATAACCGGAAATGGTTTGACCGCCACCGTTTGCCCACGACCATGTCCATTGACCGAAGCTCATAATGGAACCGAATATGGTAATTGTATCCTTTAATCTTCCCGGCCAGTAGTAGAATTGGCAACTGCCATTTTGCGATACCATAGCGGCGTTAATTTCCAAGATGTCCGGAGCTCTATAGGTGATGACAATGTCTTTTTGTGCTAGAAGACCTAAAACATTGGTACCATCCTTTGAGTCGTACACGATGTTGTTAGGAATGTATATTCTGGGAGCGGTGCCTGGGTTGTAGGGAAGCATTGCGGCGGCCACCATAACTCTTCCCTTTACCACTCCCTCCACCCACACTTTGTCCTCTATATAAATGATGTTATTTCCCGTGAGATTTTGAGTAAATTGCAAGACGCGGACGTTATAGTCCGTTCCTTCGGTACGGGCGACACCGGTGGTGTCCCATCCTTTCGGATTGTTTCTTAAGCTGGTTACCTTATATACCGTTACGCTACCCGTGTTATTAAACACTAGAGAGTACCCTTGAGCGTTTGAAGGAGGTAGATATATTCCGCCCGATTGAGCTGAGGCTTTCAGGGTGGCGAGATCCGATGTCAAAGAAGAAAAATCCACCGCTGGTACGGGGAATTGCCAAAAACTTTTTACCGCTTGTGATGCGCTTCCCCACACTCCGTTTTTGACGGCGGGACAGGGAGACCCTTGGGTGGTGGGGCATGTATAAGTCAGTTTTGCCGACATAATGGGAGCGTTTCCTGTGCCGTCGAATCTCACACCGTTGTTTGATTGCAGTTGGCCACTGACAGATTCGGTGTCTCCGACCCAAATAACGTCGTTGCTCAAGAAAGCATAGAGGGCAAGGGAGGGAATGCCGTATCTTGAAGTAATCGTTCGTGTGTTGTTCGGACTTTTGTCGGTTGAACCGGTGGATTTTATGGTAACCACGGTGGAGCCGTTTTGGGGAGGCGTGATGTCTAGACTGAAACTTCCAACGGTTTGTCCTGTATCCGCGTCTACATAATCATGAACATAGGGTCCAGCGGCGCCGGTACCATCTTGGTAGTCGTTGGGGAAATGTGCCAATCGCCATTGATAGTAATTTATGCCGGCCTCTGCGATTTGCAAAGCTTCCTCTTTGGTTATGGTTGCGGACAGGACACGTGATTCCGTAGTGAGATAGTTTATGATGGGCAACATAATCATCGAAAAAACAAAGATGATTACCAAGAGATATACTAGGACATAACCCCCTTCAGATTTTTTCGATTTCATTTGATTAGTTTCCCAAATTAGTTTTTAGATTTCTGATCGACCCTCCTGCGCTTATGGGGTAGGTCGTTGTGGCGTTTTTCGTGTCCTGTTTTAAAAGCACAAGGTTCATTTTAACAAATTTAACCTGGTTGATATTAACCGGTTGAGATAATGGTGTACTTGTGCCACCGTAGTTTCCGTCATAATAATAAAACACAGGAACGCTTCCGTTTGCCAAGCCTTTTTGAACCGCGACCACTTTTTCCGATCCGAGGTTGTAGACTAACGGATTACCCGTAGGCACTACAACCCCCTTGTATAAGGTGGAAGTGGCGACAAAATAGCGGATTCTGTGGATGTTTTGACCGACAGCTCCGTAAGAAGAGAAAATTATTATCTGGCTGGTGCTGGCGAGGTTTAGGGGATAAGAGCCTTCGTTTCCGCTGGAAGCAGACCTTAGTTCGTTGGTGAAGTTGAAAACAACTTTTCTCGCTTGGTCCGCGGTGTCTATGACAAGCGATTGCTGGGTTGAGGTTCTGAAAATGCTTATAAACAAAGCGGACGCGCCGGCCATTAAAATTGTGAATACAAAGACGGTCATTACCGCCTCAATCAAAGTAACTCCTCTTTGACACCGTTTTTTGTCGAACATGGCTGTTTATGGGGAGAGTAACACTGTCCTCGCGTCGTAACCGTCCGCGGTTATATCGGGAATTACTTGGTCCTGATAGCCGGATTTGCTGACGGTTAGCTGATAGTCCGTGTGGTATTCCAGATTTGGAAATATGGCTTGGCCGGGAGTTGAGCATCCTGAAACATAATTGAGGTTGACGCTCGTTAAAACCGGAGTTTTTTGGTCGTCACCGGTTGAGAGGTAAGCCTTGTAGCGTATATAACGTTTCGCGTTGTTTGAGGTGTGAATGGTGGTGCCGGGGATCGTAAAGTAAGTACCCGCCGTTCCGTCCGGTCCGACATAGTCCCACGTTCCACCGTCGTTGTTGGTGGCGATCTGGAATTGCAAAGTCGTGGCGGGGTCTTGGGACGTGGGCTGCCATTCAAGAGTTGTGTAGGCGGTTTCTTCGGTGCCGGTATCGAAGGAAGAAGATGTTAGTGTGCCGGCGCTTGCGTAACTTGTTCCGCCAAAATTAGCGAGACGTACTCCGGACGGCGTGCCTCCGGTGTCTATCGTACCGCTGTCGTCTAAGTATTTTGAAGGGTCGGTTGAAGACGCTTGGCCTGAACCGCCCGTCCAATCTTGTGAACTCCAAATACTGCCGTTGGTTATTTTGGTTGAGGTGAAGGAAGCCCTTTCGAGAGTTACTTCTGCGCCCTCGATTGAGTTGCCGGTCGCGCCGTCTTTTACGATAACCAGGATGGCGTTATCGCTTTTCGGT
>SXGR01267672.1_pt1 | contig 22043 bp, 23 predicted proteins | sample 3174711 | NCBI WGS metagenome assembly SXGR01 (sample SAMN11356860, study PRJNA531348) | freshwater metagenome | isolation source: freshwater sample F1-60 | place: China: Fuxian Lake, Yuxi | collected 2017-12-25 | reverse complement strand
CATTGGTAACTTCCAGACGATAAAGTTTTCGTATGTCAAATAGACTGGCACAGTCTGACCATACGTTCATTGGGCTGATTAAAGATGGTGAGCGCTATGCGTTCTCCTTCCAGCCACATACTCATAATCGTATCCAACAGGCAATAGGTCAGCTTGCTGCCGACAAGGAAGTCAACCTCACATGGTACGATGCTGCGGTTCTCTCGCAGAAGATAAGAAAGCTTCTGGAAGAAAAAACATCTGATGCAGTCGAACCACGCACGGGGATCCGAGTCATGAAATATGCCGATAAGAGCGCCCTTGCATTCGCAGAGCGGCGCACACTCCTTTATGAGACAGATCTTGATCCTGAGACTGTAAGAGCGCATATGTCGTATATCTTTAACAATTGCGATGAAAGCAGTGAGCAAGAAGACCCCTATTAAAAAGGGCCGGCGATCGCCGACCCAAACTCCCTCACAGTTTCCAGCGGTTTTCCCGCCAGAATATTTTTGCATTTGCGCCGGCAAGCAGCGCAATCAGAAGGAGTTCGCCGCAGCGACGGAAACAGAAAGCCTGCACACCTTCGGGGGTTATTGAGGCTGTTACGAGTGTCGCAACGCCGATCCAAAGTCCCCAAGGAGCCGTGACGAGAGCAAGTAAATGCATCGCCCGAGAAACAAGTCGTTCAAAATTTCGCAGTGACTGCATGCGAATTCCTTTCATGCATGTGAGAGAGCGTATGCCAAACACTATATTTGACACTATTTATTATTATAAAACAAGTTTAGCATAATAGCAAATATGCCAGAAAGCCCTTAAGGAAGAGAAAATCCCACCAGTACCAACAATATTTGCCTTTGCAGAGCTTCTTCGACATCGTGCAGGCATGCATGAACATTCTAAAGATCTGCGTCCCTCGCTCTGTCCAGAGATGCACATACTCTCTCTCATTGATACGAATAGCCAATATAAAGGACATGTCTTCCTTTACGATGCTGAATCCAGAGGACGTCTTCTGGCACTTCTCCAAGAGCTCGTAGCCGATCCCGACTATGAATTCAGCCAAACGAAAGCAGATCTTGTCTCGAACAAGGTACAAAAGATTGCGAAAGATGAGCAACAGCAAGGTGCTGAGAGAAACCGACAAGAACTTGAATAGCTCACACTCTATGCGAAACTCCCCCAAGCAAAGCGGTGAGGAACCACTGATCCCTATTCTATTTCGACGATGGGACGAACACGAATATCTGATACGTCACGATGGCTGGACGGAGCATAATGCCTCCATCGCTTTGAGGGAGATCGGGGAATGGGCAAAGGATAAAGATCTCTCATTCACCTGGTGCGATGCCGTACTCGTTTCGAAAGCAGTACGAGATCTGTTTGATAGCCACAATGACGGGAAAAACATGTCGACCGAAACGGATGCGGCATGAACGGTTCGCAATCAAAATTTCAAGCTTCCGTCTTCTTCAATGAATCGCATCTCCACCTCCAGTCCCTGAGGAATTTTTTTCCGCACACTCTCTACAATAGCTACGGCATTCGCATAGGTCGCCTCTCCGACATTCATGAGGAAATTCGCATGCTTCGGAGAAATTTCCACGCCTCCGATTTTCAATCCGCGAAGGCCCGCAGCATCGATCAGCTTCCATGCAGGCGTATCGCTCACTGCCTTGAAGCAAGACCCTGCCGTCTTCATATGTGGCTGTGTTTCGATTCGCTTCTGAAGAAGCGATTGAATGTTCGCCTTCATGGCTGTCGGATCACCGGACGGGAGAGCGAGAGTTGCCTCCCAGATAATCGGAGAGATGTTAGCATTCTTATTTTTAAAACCGCTTTCTCGATAGAGGAACGCACATTCATTCTTCGAAAAAATCTTCCACTCCGAGCCGACATATGACACCACCGACTCGATGAATGCATCGATCCAAATCCCTTTCGGTCCTTGTCCCGCATTGCCAAAAATCGCACCACCGACTGTGCCGGGGATGCCAGTCAGGGGCGAGAGATCCAGACCTTCCGCTGCAAGCTCATTGATCAGCATCGCAAGATTCTTACCGGCACCGACTGTGACGCGGTGTCCGTCGATACTCACCGCACTGTTCTTTACCTGCACAACGAATGCATCGATTTCTCCATCGAAGAATATCGTATTGGATCCGCTGCCGAGAGGAATAATTGTGCTCTTGTTCTCAACGGAAAATCGCACTGCTTCCTCGATGTCCGCCTTCGACTGCAATTCTGCAAAATACCGTGCAATTCCCCCGATGCGCATCGTGGTCTTGGGCCGAAGAAGAACCTTGGACTGAATGTTCACCCGCCCACCGTACCATACTTATCGCCCCCTCTTCACTTCGTGACGAGATCCGTCACCTTCTCCATCGACTCATACAATTTTTCTTTGAATCCCTTCTTCTTCTGCGAATTCTGAAGAACGATGACCACGACCGCAACAAAGGTAAGCGCGGCAAGCACGATGAGGAGTTCTTTCATTTGAGGATAGATATCGAAGAGCATCAGGCCCGCAAACGCCGCCACCGTGAGGAAGACGCCTGCTACGACTCCGACACCCATGGTAACGAGAACGAGTTTACCCCTGTCCTCCTGCCTGTCGTCGGGCGCACTGGCGAGAGAGGTAAGAAGTTCGCTGCTCACGATCACGGGCTCATCCTGACACTTCTTGAAGAGTGTCTGCACCTTGCGCTGCAAGATGAGACTGACGAACGTCCGAAACGGCACCGACGTTTTGTCCTCAATGATGGCCTTTCCGCCGATGGTTTCGATATCGAGCTCTACGTCACTCATGGGGATCAGTGTAGCAGAACTCGGCGGAATCAATAGCGCAGCCAAGATCTAGCAGCCGTCTACTGAGCCGCCTGCAATCGTCGCATCGTCTCTTCCTTCCCAAGCAAGACCGCCACTTCGTACGCTCCGGGCGAGTACTCCCTCCCGGTCAATACGGCCCGTAGAGGCCAGAGAATCTGGCCCTTCTTGAAACCCGATGAAAGAATGACCGCTTCGAGCGTACTCACAATTTTTTCATGATTCCAGTCTGACTCGGCAATCCCCGAAAGTGCATCATGAATGACGGCAAGAATCTTCGGCACATCCTCTTTCAAAATTTTCTGTTTCGGACTCGCGATCAGATCGATTGCAACTTTCGGGGATTCATAGAAGTACGCAAGCATGTCGGGGGCTTCCAAGAAGAATGTGATGCGCTCCTGAATCAACGCCGCACGCTCTAGGAATGCAGGATCGGCAGCAGCTGCGGGGAATTTTTCACTGACGAGCGGCTTGATCCTCTCTGCGAATTCGTTTGCGGGAATTTTTCTCATCCATTGACCTTGCAACCAATCGAGCTTCTCAAGATCGAAGACCGCACCGGACTTGTGCACTCGATCGAGTGAGAATAATTCGATCAATTCAGGCAAAGTAAATAATTCCTGCGTCGTCCCGGGGTTCCATCCGAGGAGTGCCAAAAAATTGAGAAGTGCCTCGGGCAGATACCCTTTCTGAATATAATCCTCGGCAGCAACATCGCCCTGACGCTTACTGAGCTTGCTTCGGTCCTTGTTGAGCAGGAGCGGAACGTGCGCATACCTCGGCGGCGTCCAGCCGAGCGCCTTGAAAAGAATCAGGTGCTTCGGCAAAGAGCTGAGCCATTCCTCGCCCCTGTTCACCATATCCATTTTCATCAGATGATCATCCACCACGTGCGCAAGATGATAGGTAGGAAAGCCGTCTGATTTCATCAGCACCTGATCGTCGATCGTATGCCCTTTGAAAACGAGGGGGCCGTAAATTTCATCCGTGTACTCGACCGTCTCCTCGCGGGGAACCTTCATGCGAATTACGGACTTCTCACCCGCCGCGATACGACGCTGCACTTCCTCTTTCGGAAGCTCGAGACAGGCTCGGTCATACATCGGTGCCTGCTTTCTCGCCTCCTGCGATTTCCGCATCTCCTGTAGTCGCTCGGTGGTGCAAAAACAATGATACGCATGCCCGCCTTCCAGTAGTTGATCCGCATGCTTCTTGTAGATCGGAAGGCGTTTCGACTGATGATAGGGACCGTACTCACCTCGCTCGGTCAGCTTCCCTTGCGCATCGAACATCACCCCTTCGTCCGGAGCAAGACCCGCCCATGTCAATGTACGAACAATATTTTCAGCGGCACCAGGAACTTCCCGGCTCTGATCGGTATCTTCGATGCGAAGCGTAAATGCTCCGCCCGTCTTTTTCGCAACAAGCCAGGCAAACAGTGCGGTCCTGAGACCGCCGATGTGCAGGAACCCCGTCGGAGAAGGAGGGAAGCGAGTGCGCAGAAAACGGGTTGGGTAGATTGGTCAAACTACTTCACCATCTCCACCGAGAACGTCACTTTCTGCGTTGGCATGTCGTTGCTCGGATTACGCTCGGTATTCGCAATCTTCGTCACAACGTCCTGCCCCTTCGTGACACGGCCGAAGATTGTGTAGTTTGGAGGGAGGGGATAATCCTTCTCCATGATGAAGAATTGGCTGCCGTTGGTATCTGGTCCTCGATTGGCCATTGCAATCGCGCCGGTCTTATATCCGCCGCTATAGACTGAATTGCTTGGGTCAATTTCATCTTCAAACGTTTCGCCGAAAATACTTTCACCACCGGTTCCGTTTCCGGAAGGGTCTCCCCCTTGGATCATGAAGCCGGGGATCACTCGATGGAAGGTGAGACCGTCGTAGTATTTTTCCTTCGCATGCTCAACAAAGTTCGTGACTGTCTTCGGTGCCATATCAGCATCAAGCTCGAGTGTGATGTTTCCCTTGCTCGTCTTCAGGGTCACCGTGTGCTTGCCGCTGAGAAGGGTGACACCCAAGGAAGATGCAGTATCGGAAGAAGAGTCTGAGGCCATGGCGGGGATGGAGGAAAAAGATGAAGAGTCTGCAGTGGAATCAGGGGTGGTTGCCGGCTGACATGCGGACAGTGTGAGGATGAGAAAGGCCGCAATGATGGAGGAACGCATGAATGAGGTTGGGGAACGGGTCAGGATTGTATCCGCGAATCGAAGGCATGTGCAAGGAGGATCTCCGCAACATTTTCCGCAGCATGACCTGGAAACACATGCAGCAGGGCCTCCCCAAGTCGCTCTCTCAAAACCGCGTCAGACACAAGTCGTTTCACGGATGCAGAAAGCTCGGAGAGCTGATCCTCCGAAAGGAGGATGAGCGCATTCCTCGAGGCAAGAAACTGTGCGTTTTCCAGTTGATGGTCATGCCCGACTCCGATGAGAGGAACGACGATCACAGGCTTCCTGAGTACGGAAAGTTCAGAAAGAGTGCCGGCACCGGCTCTCGAGAGCACGATATCTGCAAGCGCATAGAGATGAGGCAAATCCTGACCCGCCGACGTCTTCGCGAGGTAGCGAGCATGGGTCTTCGTCGTCATCTTCCCCTCGCCTGTAAGATGGATGATATCCGCAATGTCGAGAAGTGCATCGAATGAAGATTCAACAGCGGCATTGAGGAGGAGGGATCCCTGGCTTCCTCCAATAATGAGTAACACCGGTCTCCTACCTGAAAAACCTGTGATTCTCATGCCCGCCGCCTTCGAGCCTCCGACTATTTCTCTTCGAACCGGATTACCTGTGCAAACAAATTTCTTCTGCAAAGCAGGGGGCAAGCCTATATCCGGAAACCCTGCACATATCACCTTCGAGAACCGTGAGAGTAATTTCGTACTCAGGCTTGGTACGCTGTCGGATTCGTGGATGACAATCGGAATTCCAAGGATGCGACCCATGAGTCCGATAGGCACACTAACAGAGCCTCCTTTGAGGAAAAGGAGACACGGAGACTCGCGACGCAACATGCTCCTTGCCTGCAGACAGGCAGACAGGAAACGGTAAGGAAAAGAAAGAATCGACAAACCTCGCGCGGAAGAAGCTGGTGAGCGAAGGACATGAAACGGAAAACCGGCATCCGAAATTCTGCGCGCCTCCTGCGGTCGATCGCTGCAAACAAAAACAATACGACAGTCGCTTCTCTTCTTCTGAAGGGCTTGGGCTACTGAGAGTGAAGGTAAAACATGCCCGAGGCTTCCGCCACCGACGAAAAGGAATGTTGGCTCTGTACTCATAGGTTGATGAAGCGTCGAAGAGATCCCAAGTCCAACTGCCGTGCGCGCCTCCGAATGCTGATGTCTTGATGCACGGAGTGCATGGAAATATTTAGAAGCACGCCGACTCCGGCAAGTGTTGCAAGGAGTGAAGACCCTCCGTAGCTGATGAATGGAAGCGTAAGTCCCGTGATCGGAAAGAGGGAAAGATTCACGCAGATATTTAAGAGTGTCTGGAATGCAATACCGGTAGTAATACCGGTTGCGACAAGCAGGCCGAAACGATCGGGTGCATGGCGCGCAATTCGAAGTCCCCTGTAGACGAAAATTCCGTAGAGTCCAAGAACAATCAGGAGACGGAAAAAGCCCAATTCCTCAGCCATTGCGGCAAAAATCGTGTCCGATTGCACCTCCGGCAGATAGCCGAACTTCTGGATAGATTTGCCGTATCCGACGCCGAATAGTCCTCCGCTGCCAATGGCGATGAGCGCCTGATACACCTGAAAACCGATGCCTTCCCGATACGTTTGATCGTCAGGATTGAAGAGGATGTGCAGGAACACCGTAAAACGATTGCGAACGTACTCCTTGTTCAAAATCAGAGGCAGCCCAAGAATACCTGCGGTCGCTGCTCCGAGAAAAATATGCACAATGTTTCCACCACCAACAAAAAACATTGTGCAGGCAATTGCTGAAAACACGAGGAACGAACCAAGGTCAGGCTGGATGGCAACGAGGAACGTCGAAAGGCAAAGCAAGACGACGAATGGGAGAAATCCATCGTGAAATGTGCTAATGAGGGATTCCTTCTTTTGCAACCAGACGGCAAGGTAAAAAATCAGCGTCAGTTTTAGAAATTCCGAAGGCTGCACTGAGAAAATGGAAAACTGCAACCAGCTTCTTGCAGTCCCATACTCATTGCCAATCCCAGGGATGAACAACGTGAGAAGTAGAATGAGATTAAAGAGGAAAAGTGCTTTGGCGTACTTTTCCCAGAAGTGGTACGGAATGATCATCGTGACACCGAGTGCCGAGAGCGCCACCAGCATATGAAGGAAGCTTCTCCAAAGATAAAAAGCATTGCTTGGTGCCACCCAGGTGCCAGCATCGACAAAGCGTTGCGTCAGCTGGTAACTCTGGTACACGCTGACGCTGGCAATCATCGCGAGGCCGAAGAGCGATAGGCCGAGTGCAAGGCCGAGGAGAAGGAAGTCCGCACGCTTAAACATGGACGCTTATCATAGCAGGAACTGTCACTCTCCCGAACCTCGCCCGCTGCCAAAAAGAGGTCTAAGACCCTTGTCATTTTTCTCCAAATCTATACATTGGCGCGCAACATGACGAACATCGATGCAATCAGCCGATGGGCAAAGGAGCATGCTGCTCCGACGGACACTCTATTTACGGAGGGGGGGAGGGCATTTAGCCCTACCATCATTGCAAAAGAAGTTGAATCAGGAACCGAACTGGGAATGGGTCTCTTCATCGGAATGACAGCCTACCTGGAGCGTACGATCGTCGATCCAACGAGGCAAAGTGTTATACGCATCGCGGAAAGAGGCCAGGCATGAGCATTCCTTGCTAGAATGCGCGCATGTCGATCGCTGTCACTGCTTTCGTAGCTGCAACTCTGTCGGTTCTCGGAGCTCTTCTGATGGAAAAAATGGTGGTGATGACGAGTGTTCTTGGAGGCTTTCTTCGCCTGACACTCTCGAGGAACCCCGGAGTCGCCTTCGGACTCTCGCTGCCATACCCGCTGCAAGAAATTTTGATTAGCTTCGCACTGCTGACGATGTTTGTATTCGCTTACAGAACGCGTCACAGCCGATTCTCCTCTCTCGGATTCGGACTCATCCTTGGCGGGGCAATCGGAAATCTGATCGATCGCATTCCGGATGGGCTCGTAACCGACTACTTCGCCATCGGGACCTTCCCCGTCTTCAATATCGCAGATGCGTGCATTACGGTTGGGGCAGGCATGCTTATTTTGGAAAGCTTGCGAAAAAAACAATGACTCTCTTTCTTTGACACTTACAAAAATACTGTATTAAAATACTTTTATGAACAATGCTCCTCCATCAACTCCTAAGGAAAGAGGTCTTACGACAGTGGAATTTCTTGAAAAACTTGGACAGAAATTGGATAGCATCGATGGAAAGGTGCTTATTGGCAATTCGTTGTACCCGACTGATCCGACTGCTGGTTGCATGAAAGAATCTAGTGAAGAAATGATACTGGGCGTCCAGGGCCTAGTGTTAAGTCAATTGTCGGAGAAAATTTTCGGTTGATAACTGCGTAGGGAATATTGTGCAGAATTTCTTTTGGCGTATCCTGAAATCCATGAATAATCCTGTGCGTATTTCTCGCGCTTCTTTAGGCTTAGAATCAGGTATACTGGGCCCTCTCGCTCAAGCAGGCGATCGGGCAAAAAACGCAGCTTCCAGTCTCTCTTCCGAGCTTCCTCATATGAACGTTCGCTATCGTATCCAGGGAGGCAAAAACCTGAATGGCGTCGTGCAGGTCAGTGGTTCGAAAAATGCCGCTCTCCCGCTGCTTGCCGCAACGCTCCTGACGAAAGGGGACTGTATTCTGCAGAACGTCCCGCGCCTTCGCGATACGCAAACCATGCTTTCGATTTTGGAGTTTTTGGGTGCGACAACGAGCGTTGTCGGCACAACCGTCACCGTCAATACCGATGCGATCGTCAGCAAGCCCATCCCGCACGAACTCGTCAGTAAACTGCGAGGATCGATCGTGCTGCTAGGGGGGCTCCTCGCCCGTTTCGGCGAGGTGGAGATGGCATACCCCGGAGGGTGCGTACTCGGAAAAAGGCCTGTCGGCGCACATAGTGATGCGCTGTTGCAAATGGGAATACGCGACTGCAGTACGGATGAAAAAATGTGTTTCAAGGGAAAGCCTCGCTCATCGCACGTCGTCCTCTCGGAATTCTCGGTAACGGCGACCGAGAACATTCTGCTTGCAGCCGCACTGGCAGAGGGAACGACAACCATCGAACTTGCCGCAGCCGAGCCCCATGTGCAGGACGTCTGCACATTCCTCATGAAACGCGGCGTGAGCATCGAGGGCATCGGTTCCCACACACTGGTCGTTCATGGGGTGAAAGACTTGCGGCAAGGCGGAATGCACGCCGTAACACCCGACTATCTGGAAGCAGGAGCGCTGCTGCTTGCCGGGATCCTTACGAAAGGAAAGGTGACGGTAACGGGAGCAGACCGCACCCACCTCACCTCGTTCATCGGCGCTCTCCGGCGCGCGGGAGCGATATGTTCGATCGAAAAGAACGGTGATATCACGGCAGACGGAGCATCGTCCGATCTGCAAGCAACCCGCATCCAGACGAATATCTTCCCAGGTTTCCCGACTGACCTGCAGGCTCCTTTCGGCGTGCTTCTCACGCAGGCGAAGGGAGTCAGTCGCATCTTCGAGGTGCTCTTCGAGGGTCGCATGGCGTACCTCTACGAACTCGAGAAAATGGGTGCAAAGATCGAAATTCTCAACTCCCATCAGGCACTCGTCATCGGACCGTCGATGTTGGAAGGAAGGCAGGTGGCAAGCAATGATATCCGCGCCGGAGCGGCCATGGTCCTCGCGGGTCTCTGCGCAAAAGGTGAGACAATCGTGACGGACGTACGATACATCGAGCGCGGGTACGATCGTCTTGAAGAAAAATTGAAATCGCTCGGAGCGGAGATTGTGAGAGAGGAGGAATAACGCTATCCTCTGCGGGCATGATCACCTTCTCAGCCACGAAAGGCGCGGCCTGCTCCGTGAATACCGGAGTCATTGCATTCGATGTTTTCCCTGAGAAAGTCACAAAGGACACGTGGACGTTCCTCAGCCATCCAGAGGAAGAGAGGGCCAATAAGAAAGTGATCAGCTGGCCTGGAGAGTACGATTTTGCAGGTATCTCGGTGCGCGGAGTCGGACAGGAGGCAGGACGACAGGTCTCGTACGTTTGTCATCTGGAGAGCGTGCGCATCGGCTTCATCGACGGACCCATTCTTGACTGGAAAGACAGTGATATTCAAAAGATCGGCGACATCGATGTTCTCGTTGTGGCCGCAGACAATCCAAAGAAGGTCCTCGCACTCGTGGAAGCAGTCGACCCACGAGTCATTGTCCTCTTTGATGTGAAGGGAGGGGATCTCGCAGGAACGGCAAAATCCTGTGGCGTCGCTTCGATTGAAACCGTGTCGGAATACAAAGTGAAAGCAGGCAGCCTGCCCCAGGACAGCAGACAGGTGGTGGTACTGGGGTAAACATGGTGGTCCCGGCGGGAGTCGAACCTGCATTTACCCCTTAGGAGAGGGTCGTTCTATCCATTGAACTACGGAACCACGTAGCGAAGAGAATACAGGAACGGAGGCCTCCTTACAGCGCTTTCTCAGGCAAAGCTCCGTCATCCGTCGGCTTCTTCTTGGGCGTCTTCTTTCGCACAAGCATCGAGACGTGCTTCGCAAGCTCCGAAAGCCAATCGCTGCCGGCAAGTTTCTTCATCTCATCCTCTGAAAGACGAAGCGTCGCTCCGACGATGCGCCACTGTGGACAGATCGCGATGAGCTGCATGATCTCCGTCGCAGAGACACGTGCACCGAGGCTAATAACAATGTCGCGCCTGGACGCTGAAATAGTGTCCATTTTAATGCGCTGCACACCTGCTCTGCGACACTCCATCTTGAGACGAATGATGTGAATGAGATTCTCCGCCTGTTTCGGCAGCTGACCGAATTCCTCACGCAGGTCATGCTCAAATTCCTTCAGTACGACCTCATCCTCGCTGCTTGCAAGTTTCTGGTACGCACCGATCTTCTCTTGCTCGTCAGGAATGTAGAACGATGGAAGTAGGGCCTCGAACGGCAGAATGATCTCGATGGCACCGCCAATATCTTCTTCATCCGATCTTCCCCCGGCCTTCAGCTCCTCGACGGCATTTTTAAGAAGGCGGAGGTAATGACTGACGCCAACGGTCTGCATGCTTCCGGATTGGCTCGCGCCGAGAATTTCTCCCGCACCACGGATCTCGAGGTCACGCATGGCGATCTGGAAGCCGGACCCAAGCTCGCTCGCCTCGACAATCGCCCGGAGGCGCTTCTTCGCATCATCCTTCAGCCTTTGAGAGTGGTAGAGGAAGTACGAATACGCCTGCACGGTACCGCGCCCCACGCGACCTCTCAGCTGGTAGAGCTGCGAAAGGCCGAATTTTTCCGCCTCGTTCACGATAAGCGTATTCGCCCTCGGCAAGTCGATGCCGTTCTCGATGATCGTCGAGCTCACGAGTACCTGATACTTTCCCTCCTTGAATCCAAGAATTCTCTCTTCGAGGACCTCGGGCTTCAGTTGCCCGTGCGTCACGACAAACGTCGCCTGCGGCACAAGGGCACGGAGCTTCATCGCAAAAGCGTCAATCGTCTCCACGCGATTGTGGAGCATGTAGACCTGCCCACCGCGAGCGACCTCCTTGAGGATGCCGTCACGTACGAGGGCATCAGAATACTTTCTGACCTCGGTGATGATGGGGAGCCTTCCGGGTGGCGGCGTGGTGATCGTTGTGATGTCTCTCAGCTTGTGCAGACCGAGATTCAGCGTTCTCGGGATCGGCGTCGCTGTCATGGTGAGAATATCGACGGAAGAACGCATTGATTTCAATTTTTCCTTCTGCTTCACGCCAAAGCGTTGCTCTTCATCGATGATGACGAGACCGAGATTGTGAAATTCGATGTCATCCGAGAGAAGCCGGTGTGTTCCGACAATGATGTCGATCTTTCCCTCCCGAAGTTTTTCAAGAGTCTCGGATTGTTCCTTTTGGGATCGAAAGCGGGAGAGCATATCGATACGAACATCGAAACCTTTCGTACGCTTGAGGAGACTCTGGTAATGCTGATCCGTGAGGATGGTGATGGGTGAGAGGAACGCGACCTGTTTGCCGCCCTGCACAGCTTTGAATGCGGCACGCATGGCAACCTCCGTTTTCCCGAAGCCGACGTCTCCGCAGACCAAGCGATCCATTGGGTGGTCGCTCTCCATGTCGTGCTTGATGTCTTCAATAGCTTTGATCTGCCCCGGCGTTTCCGTGTACGGGAAGGCATCGTCGAACTTCCGCTGGATCTCACTGTCATCGGGATAACGGTGGCCTTTCGCCTTCGCTCGCTTGGCATAGATCTCGAGAAGTTCTTTTGCGATCTTTTCGGTTTCTTCACTGACCTTCCTTGTGATTTTCTTCCACTCGACGGAGCCGAGTCTCGTAAGAGTCGGTTCCTCACCTTCCTCGTACACAAATTTACTGAGCTTGTCAGCCTGATCGACCGGTACGAAAAGTTTATCGTTCTCAGCGTAGGTGATCTCGAGGTACTCGCGTTCAATGTCATCGACAATCTTCGTCGTCATACCCTCGAATCGTCCGATGCCGTGCTCCATGTGCACCACAAAGTCCCCCATCTGAAGGGAGGTGATGAAGTCGAGCGATAATCTCTGAACTGAACGTTGTTTTGCCTCACGTCGCAAGGAAAAGATCTCACGATCTGTAATAAGCGCGCATTTGAGGTCTGGGTTCTGGAGTGAATGCGGAAGTAGCGCATCCTGCTCGGCAGGCACAATGGTGATACTGCCTGCTCTGCGCTCCGGGGCGTTCAGGAATGGAATCATCTCCTCCTTCAGAGCTCCCTTCAGGTCGTCCACTCGCTTACTCACGATGACGAGCGTCCAGTCCTGATGCAGCTTGTCTCGTACATCATTGATGAAGTCCTGCAAGGTGTAGAACTTGAGCACCGAAAGATACCGAAGATGGATGTGCCCGGCCTCGGACTCCGGAAAACTCGTGAGGTTTACCCTCTCCACCTCCGCATCCACCGTAAATTCGTCCTGCTCATCTGAAAGAACGATCGATCCTTGCGGAGCCTGCAACGAAAGTAGTTCTGTATCTTCCCACACGAGCGGATAGAAACTCACCGTTTCAAGCTCAGACACCTCGCCTGTCGACGCATCGGTGAGACGTAGCTGTTCGATCTTCTCAAATGAAAACAAAATCCGCATCTGCCCCTCTTCCCCGATCGGAAAAATGTCGAGTGTATCTCCAGTCCTGCGGTACTCTCCAGGTGAAAGATGTTGATCGGATGAATGTTCATAGCCGATGGCGATCAGTCGGGAGAAGAGATCTGTAAAATCGACGCTCTGGCCCTTTTTCAAATGAATCGCAAGTTCCCGCATCTCACTGAAAGAAGGAAGTGGAATGTCCCACACCGACCTTTCCATAATGGCGATACCCCTGCCTTTCATCAGGCGAACCACGGAAGCAATGTGCTCTGCGGTGGCCTCTTCTGGTAAGAATCGAACGATGAATGCTTCCTGCTCGAAAAATCGAAGCCAATGCAAAAGCCCGTCTGACCGCTCTTCGTTCTCCGTAACAAGAATAGATGGTTTTCGGTGCGTGGAAAGAATATGGCTCACAATCATCGCCTTCGCCGTCTCATTGCTGAGACCGGAGATCGTTAAGGCATGTGAACGCTTCAGAAGCTCAAGTAGCTCCTGATGTGTGTTCTCACCGATGCATAGAGAAGGCAACATCGATCAACAAAAAAAACCGGAAGCAGGATTCTCGAAAAAGTCCCTGCTACGAGAGCTACTATAGACTATTCCTCACTCATCCGCAACGGCATGATGAGGTGAAGGAACCTTTCACCCTTCGTGGAACGGAAAACGGCAGGATGCATCTTATCGAGAATTTCAATGGAGACGGAGGGGTCACTGAAACGCGTGAGAAAGTCGATGAGATAGGTCGAACTGATGGCGATCTTATTCTCCTGCCCGGTAAGTTCGACATTGATCGTCGATTCATCCCGGCCGAGTTGTGTTTGCTTCGTGGCAAGGTGAACTCCGGATTTGGTGCAATGGAATGTAATCGTATTGTTCAATTCCTTTGCGAAGTAATGCATGCGCTTCACGGCACCGAGAAGATCTTTCGTCGATACCGTCGCAGTGGTGTGCTTCTCTTTTGGCAACACTTGAACGTAATCCGGAAACTTTCCATCGATCAATCTACTCACCAAGCGCGTGGACCCGATATTGATCTCAATCTGCTGGCTGCCGAGCGCGATCTCAACTTTTTTCTCTCCGGCACCACCCTTCTCTTCCTTCCCCTTATCCTCCGCGACTTTCGCATCATCCAAGGTGTGATGTAATGCAATAACCGCTTTCAGCTCCTCCATAAACCTCGCCGGAATGATGCAAGAAACACCATCCTTCGCGCCAGGAACATCGATTGTATGCTCCGAAAGCCTGTAACTGTCGGTTCCAACAAGCACGATGGCACCATTCTCAATGCGCAAAAACACACCAGAAATCACTGGACGTGATGTTGTTTTCGCGCACGCAAATGTGACAAGGTTGAGCGCATGAAGAAGTGGACCAATAGGAAGGGAAAATGTTGTTTCTTTTTGAATGCCGGCGATCACAGGGAAACCACTTGCGGTCTCTCCGGCGATCACCGCCTTCGCTTGTTTTGAGCGTAATTTCAATTGGGTTCCCTCACTCGTCTCAAGGACAACTTCATCATCTTGATTGTATTGCATGAAGTTAAGGATCGCTTTCGCTGGAACTGTGATCGCACCCTCATTTTCAATACTCACCTCAAAACTGGTCACAATGGAAATTTCAAGATTGGTACCACTGAGTGTGCATCGTTTTCCCTCAACGGAGATAAGAATGTTTTGCAGGATAGGAAGGACTTGATCTGATCCGATCGACCTATTCACCAACTGCAATCCCGAGAGAAGATCCTGTGTTTTACATGAAAACTTCATAATCAAATTGAAGAGGAACTTCCATTTTTTATCAAGAACAATCTTCTCTTTCCACAAGGAATAATTTCTCATGATGTTACTGGAAAGTTTTTGTAAATTTTTTCACAAGATTCGTCATCATCATGGACCATTGCCAACAACTTCATTTCCATCCCTTCTTCTGTGGGAATCATGGAATGAGTACGATGTGTACTCACTTTGATTTCAATAGGAGGAAGCCAAAAGCATTGAAAATGTGAATACATGTTGCATGTGTATTGAGTGTGGAAAACCTGTGGAAAAACATCTATCACCCCTTTCAGGGAAGCCAAGATCGGTTTTTACTCATTCCTACGCCCTGAACATTTTTTTCTGTGGAAGAAGTGAATGTGCAAAGCGGTCATTTTTTTCTTCATTCCACATCAAAACGGTTTGGTCGGCTGCGTTACCCAGAGCATCACCCCACCGGAGGGGAAACACAGCAAGCCTGTTTAGATTTTCTTGAGAAGCTTCTGACGATTCGATTGTAAGAGAATGCGGTTCTCCCGAACCGTTCCGTCTTTCACAAACGATCGATTTGGAATATCGACTGATACGATCGATCCGGAACTCACAAACGATTCGGCACCAATTTTTACCCCTGGCAGCAGGCATGTGTGAATACCGGTACGGCAGCCTTCCCCGAGAACAGCACCGAATTTCTGGCGATGGGTCGGTATTTTCTCCCCTTGGACAGAGGAGGCAATGTGCTCTTCGTCGAGCCGAAGATTCCCCGTTACCGTGCCGGCGGCAAGGGAGACGTGTGAAGCAAGGATCGAATCTCCGACATAACTGCTATGGGTCCAGACGCCGTTTCCAAGAATCGAACGAGCAATTTCCGTATTGTATCCGATGACGCAATCCTCCCCGACGGAGCTGCCTCGGACGAGCGCATTGTTTGCAACAATACTGTTCTTGCCGATTGTGCACGGTCCGACGATGGTTGCATGCGCCATCACACGAACATTCTCTCCGAGAATGACTGCTCCTTCGATGACTGCGGATTTGTGGATCCGACAGCTATTCGAGAGAACTGGTTTCGTGGTCGGCGGCGTTAATCTTTCCAGGAGGTCGAGGAGATGCCACGGGTATTTCACAGCTTGCCAGTCGCCCGTATAGGGGACTGCTTCATAGGGAGCGACTTTGCAGAGCATGTCGAGGGCTCGTTCGTAGCCGTCATCTTTGTCATTCCTCACCTGTTTCAGTGCGGCGAGCAGTCGAGAAGCGTCTGCATGGACATGTGCCACGATGTTCACAAGGCTACTCGGTTCTTTTCCAGCACCGGGCTTCTCGATAATCGACAGGATCTTCATTCCCTTCGTTTTTAGATAGCCTCCCGGGAAGTATGTTTTCACTTTCTTCGCAAGGATCAATCCTCCATCATGTTTTTTTACTCCCTGCATGCGCAGCAAGCGGAATGCACTCTCTTCAATAATGTCGTTCGTACTCACCACCAGCACAGGTTTTTTCTTGCAGCGGGGAAGTGCAGTCAAAAGCGCTCCGCGCATCCCTGATTCTTTTTCGGACTGAGTCAGAATATTTTTTTTCGGCAAGAGCCTGCGGGCTTCTTTCACATTGTGCTTACCACCGACCAAAATAATCTCATCGAAGCCTGCGTTTTCAAGTTTTGCTACTTGTCTCTCAAGCAGGGTCGATCCGTAGACCGGGAAAAAATTTTTCTCGGTAAGTGGCCAGAATCTCTTGGATTTGCCGGCGAAGATGAGGATGGCGATCACGAGAGGAGATTCTACAGTTTCGGTGCGCAGAGGGCGAGCGCCCTACTTGTTCTATGCGGGCAATATATCCTGTTCGCGGATCGTCACCGTTGCAGCAATCGGCGGCAATCCGAATTCAAGCATGACGATTCCTATTGCTTCTTGTACAGCCTGCTGCACAAATTCCGAGCCTCTCTTCTGGATAGAGACTGTCATTTTTAATTCCGTGAAGGGGCTCTCGACAACCATGGACATCGAGGAATCGTCGATTCCCGCTTGCAGGAGTACGCCCTTCAGCTTCTCCTGGGAGCGTTGCATCAGTGCTGCTACTGCATTCTCGGGGATGGCCATGGAGACACGAAGAGAAACACTTTCCTTCATCTCCGCTTCTTTCCTTAGGCGATTGGAGGCGATCATGAAAAGCATGGTACGACTTTTTATAAAAACGTCAATGATCTTTTTACCAAATCACTTCAATTGTTCCTTCCCGGTCCGTTCGTCGTACATCGGTGTTCATGCGCAGAAGACGACTAATGACCTCTTCACGAGGATGCCCGTAGGAATTTTCTCCGACGGAGATGACGGCAATTGACGGCCTGACTGCACGGAGGAACGGTTCCGTACTCGATGTCCTACTTCCGTGGTGAGCGATCTTCAGGATATCGGCCTTCAGGTCCGCGTGCGCACGAACCAGCGTTTCTTCCGTCGGTTTTTCAATGTCTCCCGTGAAGAGTGCACGACGGTCTCCATACCGAAGCATGAGAACGATCGACGCGTTATTTTCATTGTTCGTGAAACCCTTCGGCATCTTTTTCGGCGGCCAGAGGATATCCATTGTCACCCCTTCCTCGATTTCGATCGACTGACCGGCGGAAACGGTGATAATGGGTATCGAGTGCATAGATGCCAGATCAAAAATTTTTCGATAACGCGGCAAGGAACTTTCGACTCCACTCATAACGATACCACCGACCGAGTATCTCTTGAGCACTTCGGGAAAGCTGAGGAGGTGATCGAGATTCGGATGGGAGAGGACGAGTAGATCGATTCTTCTTTTTAGGAACGGCAGGTACTGTCCGAGCGCTTCCAGCGTTGACCAGTCCGGTCCTCCGTCAATGAGGACCGTTGTACCTTTCGGACCCGTCATGAGCGCACTGTCTCCTTGCCCGACTGCGAGGAATTGAATGTGCAGATTGCCATCGGCGCCGAGCTTCCATTCGCGAAACGCCGCTCCACACACAATCAAAATCAATAGGAGGATCGATACCCGTCTATGCGAAGAGATCGGCACAGGGATTCATTCTAACACTCCATTCCTTACTACATTGTCCTCCGCTTCTTTTTCATGCGCCTTCCTGCCAGGAAGCCAGATGCGCTGATGATTCCAAGGAGGCCCATACCGGACTCAGGAAGGGTGATGACTTTCTGGATTCCCATGGATTCGTTCCCTCTATCATCCTTTGAGATGACCTTCACTCCGAAGATTCCCGGCGCGATTCCGTCGTACTTCGTCACGGTCTGGTTCGAGGCGAGGACGATGTTCTCTCCGTGTGCTTCGCCGTTCCGCGTGCTCGAGAGGACGTAGGCACTGAGCGTGCCTTTCGAATTTGGGCTTGCTCCCCAACTGGCGACAACCGTATACGTTCCATCGGATCTACGCATCGCTTTGAGAGCCAAATTGACAGCATCTTCCGGCGGTCCGAGGACTTCTTCGACAATAGGAAGCTCCGGATTGGCGACATAGAGAATATCTCCGGATACGGCTTGGTTCGGATCAAGGAATCCTGTGAACGGAACCTTCTGCTCCTGTACAGGGAGATTCGTACCATCCATTGCGGCAACCGGCTCGAGGATGCTCAGGAAATAGTTTTTCTCAGATTCCTGCATTCCCGTATGGAGGAGGATTGTCTGTCCGATCACTTCAATAGCGCTGATCTCAAGGCCTGCTCCACTGCCGTCGATGATGGCGAAGAATCGGGCTTCGAGCGGTACCGAATCCGCAATCGGCTTCGTGAACGTGATCAGCACTCCGGTTTGGGTGATACTTCGCACTTCCGACACCGTCATTGGGATCGATGTTTCAGTTACTGCGGCCGGCTCCGGTTCCACTGCAACAAGTTCCGGTACGGGAGCAGGCACACTCGGAGGTGCGAGCTCGACTGACGCTTCCGATTCGAATCCATCACTCTCCTCTCCTTCTTTATTAACGGCGAGAATCGCAATATAGATTTTCTCGGATGCCAGAGGCGGAGTCTTAAAGACGTACGTCGTTTCATTCGCTTGCGTCCGCACGCTGTCGTCGTAGTTACCCTCGTGATCGAGGATGGACTCATGGCTGACGTAGATGCGGTAGAAGTCGATATCGCCGCTTTCAGCCGGTGCCCAGGAAACCATGAGAGACGTTTCATTCATGGAGGCTTCCACCTGTCTGATGTTTGCAGGAGCGGCCGCGACAGCGGTTACCGGAATCAGCACGGCACTGAGTGTGAGGATTGTTTTTTGTATGAATGTCATCGGGACATTATACCTCTTTTTTGCTTCGAAAGCAAACTGCTTTTATATCGATCGGGATGGAATGAGGGGAGTCTTTCAATCGGGCACTGCAGCTCCGCCTCCAATATTCCCGGAGGCAGCAATTGGTCGTAACCAAGTAGAATGAGATCTGGTTTCAGTGTTTGTATGGGACGAAGAAAGTCCTTCGGATCCCCAAGGAGCACAGCCATTGTGGGGAATTGCTTTTTCAACATACGGACTCGCTCTTGTTCACGTACTGCAGGAAACTTACCTTTGATGGTTTGAACATTTTTATCCCGAGCAACAATGACCGTAACCTGCCCCCGCTTCTGCGCTTCGGTCATGACGAAAATGTGACCGGGATGCAGACCGTCGAATGTGCCGAAGACCATGACTTTCTGCATGTTACTTCGATTGCAGGTCAATCGCGTACAGCTTCTTCTCATCCAGTACATAGAGCCTAGAGTCGTCCGGATCCACGTACAAGTCCTTCAGTGGCCCCACCTGATCGGAGTCCAGGATGTACTGCTTCAAGTACAGAGAGTCCCCGAGGTCCCCGTCGCCGGTCGTGACGACGATGCGTCTCTGTTCCGGATCGAGGAAGTAGAAATTGCCGTTAGCCGATGCTCTGAAAATTTTCGTGACGCCTTGCAACGCACCCGGAGGCATATTGCGGATATTAAAGACCTGCTTCTCGCCGCGCAGCAGCTTTTGCACATCGCGCTCGCCCGGTTTCTCCGGAGTGGATACATCCCGGAGAACGTACACCGGTCCGACGATTGCCATATCGATCGCCCCCGACAAATCTCCATTAATGTTGTACTCCGCAGGTGGGCCGTACTTGCTTGCGAGACGTTCATATTTGTAAATTTGCTTCCTCTCCGGCGAAAGAACGTAGAGATATCGGAGGTAGGTGGTGATATCCGAACCCGTGACCCATCCTGCAGGATCTTCGGTCTTCATGGTCGTCGCCTGACCGTTGATGATCTCGATGACGCTGTTGCCGGTCGTCATGAATACCTTGCTCTGAAAACGCGGGAACCATGCTCCTTTCAGGATCAGCTCTTCCGAGCCGATTTTCTCACCGTCTTCGACGGTATTGAGGGAAATGCGGTAGAGATTCTGACGATCGTAGACCAAGAATTCCCCGCTCGGGAGACCGATGAAGCCTTGCGCCACGATGTCCGGCTTCTTCGCTCCGAGGTTCGCCATCACGCGTGGGGGGACGACGCGGATCACGCGGTTCATCTCCTCTTTCTTGGATTTGATGCGCTCAAGGAGCTCCAGCGCTTCGCTCCGGAAGAGGCCGCTCTCGCTCGTCATCACTTGCTTTGCCCGCTCTTCGGCTCGTACCAAAATCATGTTCGCATTTTCGGTGTCTCCTGCCAATTGACGGTTTTCGGCGGTCGAAAGATCGGAGGTGATCTGCTTCATGAGCTCGCTGAGTTCGCCCTTCGTTTGGCTCTTCTGGCTCACGACACTCAGCTGAACGACCATCCACAGGACAAGGAAGAGAGCGGCGCTTCCGGCCAGCAACAATAAATGCGCCCTTCGCTTTCGTTCCGGATCGTAGAGATCTCGAAGGAATGTGCGGGCGGATTCGCTGCACCTTTCGGCAAAAGACTTCATTTTTTTCTCGGTGCCTTTCATCATTTGTACCTTACGGAAGATCGAGGACCATTCCACCTTGCCGATCGCCGAACTTGCCATGGACAGTAACGATGCTCCTGATGCCTTCCTTCGGGCTCTCAGGCCTTCACCGAGTGCGCGACGAGTTTCTTTCTGTGCATCCCCCTCATTCGCATCCCCCGTCACAATGATATGTGCAATACACGCAGCTTCTTTCTCGGCTGTGAGTGCGGAAACAATACTCCGAGTGACGGTTTCGCTGTCGTGCTGGGTCATCTTCACAAGCTGAGCAGGAGTGATCGTCCGGAGTAACCGCTGAGAGGAGAGAATGAAGTGATCCCTTTTGCGAATCGGACCGCTGAGAATTTGCATGAAGGCAAGAGGTGCCTTCCCACGAGGGGCAAACTCCGTTACCTGCGTGGCTGCTCCGTCTCTGACGATATAAGCCTCTGCACGGCCAACGTTCGACAAATGAAGCGTGGCTTCTTCGATTTCAATGAGCCCGACGATTGCATGAACATCGGAGACTGCTTCGGAGAGCATGAATCCTTTCAGGAGGCCGTTCAGTTCCTTCAGGGCACTTTCGAGTCGTTCATATCCGCTGCCTTCCCCCTCAAGGACCGCGTGTTTCAGTACGGCTGTGAACTCCTCTCGAAGGTTGTCGGCGGCGTCACTCTGCCCTTCGCATTGCATGAGGAAGAACGCACGATCCTTCTTCTCCTCGCCGAGGACGACTGGCACAAGAACGGTTCCGTGTGGTGCCTTCGTTTGCCCCGTCGTGACCGCGATCTTCATACGGGGGATAAGGCTACTCTGTTCGGGACACTGCCGCAACATTTTAGAAACCCCTGAGAGGATGGGCATGTTTGGTGGGTTGGGTATGTACAACACTTCGGACCCCCCATTCTCTTTACCGGACTTACCATATCTACTACATACTTTTTTTACTAATAATTCATTGATCTGAAGCCAAAAAAACAGATGATCGACAAAAATCTACTTGCGCGATTTTCTGATCAGGAGTACGATGGAGTATGAAGATCATTCTTCAGTTTTAACTATTTACAAATCGTTCATGAAATCAGTCCATGAGTGGGTGAAGAAGGTGATGACAGGATCACCAGTTTCAGAGACCCCGCAGAAACCTGTCCCAGATTCGACGAAGCCGGCTTCCGGATCAGTCCCTACACCGGCCGCAAAAACTCCACCTCAGAAATTTCATCCGAGGCCGGTGCGTTCGAACCATCAACCAAAGGGGGGATTCAATAAGCCT
>SXGR01642469.1_pt1 | contig 22056 bp, 22 predicted proteins | sample 3174711 | NCBI WGS metagenome assembly SXGR01 (sample SAMN11356860, study PRJNA531348) | freshwater metagenome | isolation source: freshwater sample F1-60 | place: China: Fuxian Lake, Yuxi | collected 2017-12-25 | reverse complement strand
GTCAACTTTATGCTGCCTAAAAGGCTTTTCAGAACATCCTTTTGCCTGGCCAGTTCGATCAATTTCAGCTGCACGCTCAATAGCAGCCTTAGTCATGCGTATTGCCAACGCAACGCCCTTGGAAGGCCGATCCTTCTGTGCCTCCAGTCGAGTCTGCCTACCAGTTAACTCGGCAACTCCCAAACCTACCAATCTATCAATTTTATTTCCATCCATAAGGGTAAAACAAAAGGCTAAGAAGTTAGTAAACCAAACAATACAATTGAAAGCAAGAGAAGAAATAGCTTGACTCTACGGTCTTGGTCTGGCAAAGTGTGCTCGCTAATTCATACTATTTTAGTATGAATTAAAGAAAACAGCTTCAGAAAGCGACAATTCACCTGGAAAAATATGTTTCACCTCTCTCGAAAAGTCGACTATGGACTCCTCCTGCTCATCGAACTGGCGCAAAGCCAGCAGACAGGCAGTGAGCCAGTTTCCCTCAAGGAGTTCGCCACAAGCCGCTTTATGTCATTTTTTTTCCTTCAGCGAGTGGCGTATGAACTTCGAAAAAAGGGGCTCGTTGAAGCCACAAGGGGTAAGGCTGGGGGCTACTTTCTCTCACGAAATCCGAAAGAAATCAGTCTGAAAGAAATTTTTGAACTTCTCGAAGGTTCGATCGCGATCATGCAAGGACTCGAAGTGAAAGAAAAACTCCCATGTCTGAACGAAAAACTTTTCACCGCGCATCACGGACTTTCTCTTCTCAACAACGATCTGAAAAAATCCCTCTCACGAATTACACTCCAAGATTTTATATCTCCTAATACACGCCATGTCACAACTCATCATTAATAATCTTCACGCGTCAGTCGATAACAAAGAAATTCTCAAAGGAATCTCTCTTACCGTAAACTCCGGTGAAATTCACGCAATCATGGGTCCGAATGGATCTGGAAAATCAACGCTCTGTCACATACTCATGGGTCACCCAAAGTACACGATCACGAGTGGAACCATCGAGCTCGACGGCGTCAGTATTACCGAAATGGCACCCGACCAGCGCGCACAACTTGGCTTGTTCCTGAGCTTTCAGTACCCGCAAGAAATTCCTGGCGTGAAGTATACGAACTTTTTGCGACAGGCGAAGAATGCGTTATTGGCAGCTGCCGGTCAGCCAGCCGTAAAGATTCCAGACTTTCTCAAAACACTCAAAGAAAAAATTAAGATGCTGAAATTTCCAGAAGATTTCTTAAACCGCGCCGTGAATGAAGGATTCTCAGGTGGAGAAAAGAAACGCGCAGAGATTCTGCAGATGGCGATATTTGAGCCAAAATTCGCGATCCTTGACGAAACTGACTCGGGTCTCGATGTCGATGCACTCAAGATTGTTGCAAAGGGTGCGGACACGATTGCCAAAGAAACACAGTGCGGAGTGCTTCTGATTACGCACTACCAGCGAATTCTCAATTATATGAAACCGGACTTCGTTCACATCATGTCCGAGGGACGCATCGTCAGAAGCGGCTCGATGGATCTCGTGCACGAAGTCGAAGCAAAGGGTTATGAACCATTCTTAACAACCACCGTGTAATGCCAACCAAACAACAGCAAGACATTACCAATGAACTCACCGACTATCGTTACGGATTCCGTGACGAAGAGAAGTATGAATTCAAGTCAGGAAAAGGGCTTACGGAAGACATTGTTCGCATGATTTCCGAGTACAAAAAAGAGCCGCAGTGGATGCTCGATTTCCGTCTGAAAGCGTACAAAATCTATCGAGAAAAACCGATGCCAACCTGGGGAAGTCCAATGTTGCAGGAGATCGATTTTGAAAATATTCACTACTACATCAAGCCGACAGATCGTAAGTCGCGCAACTGGGAAGACGTCCCAGCAGAGATCAAGTCGACATTTGATAAACTCGGAATTCCGGAGGCCGAGCGAAAATTCCTCGCGGGGGTCGGCGCGCAGTACGAGTCGGAAACGGTCTATCACTCGCTGCAAAAACATCTCGAAGAAAAAGGAGTGATCTTTGTCGACACGGATACCGCCGTTCAGAAATATCCAGAGCTGGTGAAAAAGTATTTTGCCACAATCGTTCCGCCACGAGACAATAAACTCGCCGCACTCAACTCCGCAGTATGGAGCGGTGGATCGTTTGTCTATATTCCAAAAGGCGTACACGTTGAACTTCCATTGCAAGCCTACTTCCGTATCAACGCGGAGAACGCCGGACAGTTCGAACGAACCCTGATTATCGCCGAAGAAGGCTCATCGGTTCACTACACCGAGGGCTGCACCGCGCCAATTTATGCCACCGACTCACTGCACTCAGCCGTCGTCGAAATCATCGTTCACAAAGATGCGCGCGTTCAGTACACCACGGTTCAGAACTGGTCACGCAACGTCTATAATCTCGTCACCAAGCGAGCGGTCGCTCACGAAAATGCCACGATGATGTGGCTCGACTGTAATATCGGATCGAAACTCACGATGAAGTATCCAAGTATTTATCTCATGGGCAAAGGCGCACGGGGAGAGATCATGTCGCTTGCCATGGCGAACAAAGATCAACATCAGGACGCCGGTGGAAAAATCTTCCATATGGCACCAGATACCTCGTCCGTTATCAATGCAAAATCAGTATCACTGCGAGGTGGACGATCGTCGTATCGAGGCATGCTACAAGTCGCTCCAGGCGCAGAAAGAAGCCGTTCTCGAGTAACCTGTGACGCACTCCTTCTCGACACACAGTCAGCTACCGACACCTACCCAACCATGCAGATCGACGAAAATAATGTCGCGATCGCACACGAAGCAACCGTTACAAAAATTTCTGAAGACCAGTTATTTTATCTGATGTCACGAGGCCTTTCCGAACAGGAAGCTTCGAACATGATCGTCAATGGATTCCTTGCGCCACTCATCAAAGAGTTCCCAATGGAGTACGCCCTTGAATTAAATCGATTGATTGCGTTAGAAATGGAGGGCTCAGTTGGATAATCTTACACAAAACATATGACACACACCACCATTACCATCCCAGCAAACACCAAGCAACTTATTCTCCAGGATAAGCCAGAATCTCGAAACATCGTGCTCGAAGAAAATGCCCAGGTCCAGTACATTCTTTCATTCAAAAATGAAAAACCAGAGGACAAAAGTATCGTCACCTTTGAACTCAATGGCGACAACTCGCACGCAGAAATCTTCGGACTTTTCGCTGGAAAAAATCACGACCACATGAGTTTCGAAACCCGAACGGTTCACAAAGGAAATGGAACCTATGGACATGCAACCGTCAAAACGCTTTTGAAAGATGAGGCGCAATCAGACTACTTCGGACTCATTCGAATTGAAAAAGACACGACCCAGAGCGACGGATATCTTTCACACGACACGATGCTTCTTTCGAAGAAGGCAAAGTCTAGATCAGTTCCGTCTCTTGAGATCGAAGCGAACGACGTAAAGGCTGGACACAGCGCTTCAGTTGGCCAAGTCGACGAAGAAGCCATATTCTATCTTCGATCACGAGGACTCACAGAAGAGCAGGCACGCGAGTTGATGATCGACGGATTTTTTGAGTCACTTCTCATGCAAATTCCGGACGAGTCGATGGCATCACAACTTCGAGAATCACTCCAGAAATCCCTTTCATAATTTTTTTATTTTTTTCAGAACCTATGTTCACTCCTACATTTCCCATCGAAGACCTCGCATCTGGCAGCAAGAAATGCACCATAATTAACGGCATTGATCTTATGATCGTCAACGTTAATGGTAACGTCTATGCCACGCAAAAGAGCTGTAGTCATGCGCAAACAGATCTCAGCGAGGGAAATTTAGAAGGATGTATTATCGAGTGTCCGCTCCATGGAGCCATGTTTGATGTTACGGACGGACGAGTTCTCAGTCTTCCAGCCATCAATCCGCTCAAAACCTATCCAGCAAAAATTGAAAACGGCGTAATAATGGTCGATGTACCCGAACCAGAATCTGCAACAGAACCAACCAATGTTTAACTCACAGCAACTCAAAAAAGACTTCCCTATTCTCTCCCGTGTTATGAACGGGAAAAAACTAACATATCTCGATAGCGCTTCTACATCACAAAAACCACAGTCGGTCATCAGTGCCATCACGAACTATTACGCCAATCACAACGCGAATATTCATCGCGCCGTTTACACACTTGCGCAAGAATCAACGCTCGCCTACGAGAGCACTCGCGAAGAAGTAAAAGATTTTATCAATGCGCATTCAGTGGAAGAAATTATTTTCACTCGCAACACCACGGAGTCGATAAATCTCGTCGCCTATACATACGCTGCGAGTGTTCTCAAGCCAGGTGACAGCGTAATGGTTTCAGCTCTTGAGCATCATAGTAACCTCGTTCCATGGCAGGAGGTATGCCGAAAAACCGGCGCAACGCTAAAAATCATCCCTCTCTCAAACGATCCTGGGCAGCGGTACACACTCGACTTCGAGTGGTTCCAGAAAAACATCGACGCCTCGGTAAAAATTCTCGCGATTACTCAGGCAAGCAATACGACAGGAACGATCGTGCCGGTAGAAAAATTCATAGAAATCGCGCACTCGCATAGCTCGCGCGTGCTCATCGACGGCGCACAATCAGTCCCACACATGCCCGTAGATGTCCAGAAACTCGACTGTGATTTCATCGTATTCTCAAGCCATAAAATGCTTGGACCAACCGGTGTGGGAGTCCTCTATGCAAAGAAAGAACTTCTCGAAACAATGCCTCCATTTCTCTTCGGAGGTGACATGATTCGCGAAGTTCACCAGCAGGAAGCAACCTGGAACAATCTTCCGTGGAAGTTCGAGGCGGGTACACCAAACATCGCCGATGTAATCGCATTTCAAGAAGCAATCAAGTATCTACGAGCAATTGGAATGCAGGAAATTGCCGAACATGATCAGGAGCTCGTCGCCTACGCAAAAGAGCAACTAGAAGCCATTCCGCAGATCATCATTCACGCACGAAAAAATACGAAACAGATGACGGGTATCATTTCATTTGAAATTCCGGGCGTCCATCCGCACGACATTGCTGAAATTTTTAACAGCGACAACATCGCGATTCGTGGAGGCCATCACTGCGCACAACCGCTCATGGAGACGCTCAACATTCCCGCAACTGCCCGTATGAGTTTCTACATCTACAACACCCTAGAGGACATCGACACGGCGATCGATGCAATAAAAAAAGTTATTACCATTTTCTCACCAAAGAAATAATAATGGACATGTACGCAGAAAACATTCTCGATCACTTCCAAAACCCTCGTCACAAGGGCAAGATTGAGGTGCCTACTATTTCTGTTGAAGAAGCCAATCCTCTCTGTGGCGACAAGCTCTCGCTGGATCTCATCATAGAAAACGGCAGCATTAAGGGCATGGCATTTTCTGGTTCCGGCTGCGCAATTTCGCAAGCATCTATGTCGATGGTCGCCGAAGAACTCAACGGAAAATCTCTTGAAGAAGCCGAGAAACTCAGCAAAGATACTATCTATGAACTCCTTGGCGTTCCAATCAGCCCTGCACGCGTCAAGTGCGCCCTCCTCTCGTACGCCCTCGTAAAAAAATCGCTCATACTTCTCAAGCACCAATCATAATATGGCTCCAAAAAAAACTTCACCAAAAAAAGTTACTACGAAAAAACCTGTGGCCGAAAAATCCCCGCCAACCTACAAATCAGTTGACGAGCAGTGCGCTGCAAATCCAGTGATTAAAAAAATCTACGAAGCGATCAATGAAATTATCGATCCAGAAATCGGTATCGGTATCGTCGATCTCGGGCTCATCTACGACATCAAACTCAACAAGCGCCACGCCGCTATCACCATGACGCTCACCTCAATGGGCTGTCCCGTCGGCCCTATGATTGTTGAACAGATCGAGACCCTCATCCCACAAATGGTCTCTACCGACATCGATCACGCCGACACCCACATCATCTGGGACCCAGCCTGGTCACCAGAAAGAATGAAACCAGAGATGAGAGATATGGTATTTAATTTCTAAAGGACGCAGTCATGATTGAGACGATAGCAACAAATGTATACATCTTCTACGCTGTTGCACTTCTCAGCTCTATTGCATCAACGGCACTCGGCATCGGAAGTGGGATTCTTATACCACTTGCCGCACTTTTTTATGGCCCAAAAGAAAGCATTGGGATCATGACGCTCTATTTTTGCGTGCAAAATATAAATAAAATTATACTCTTCAAAAAATACATACAGTGGAACATTGTAAAAAAAGTTATCATATGGGCTATTCCAGGAGCAATTGCGGGAAGCCTTCTTCTCACCTATATCCCGGAGGATTTTTTCAAAAAATTCCTGGCTATCGCCATGATCACCTACATCATTAATGACATCATTCGAAGAAAATATAAAAAAACTGAAATTGAAGAGGAAAAGAATATTCCAATTTTAGGAGTAGCGTACGGATTCTTCTCCGGACTCCTTGGAAGTGGCAACATCATAAAAGGTCCACTCTTTACGTCACTCGGCCTGATAAAAGAAACCTATCTCGGAACATATTCAGTAACATCATTCTTTCTCAACATTCCAAAAGTTGCCGTTTACACATTTTCAAATATCATAAACACTTCAGTTCTCATTCAGTCACTTCCCTTCATCGGTATATCCATTATAGGAACCCAGATAGGGAAAAATTTCCTGAAGAAAATAAACAACAACTTCTTTTATATTGCGATCAATATCTCATTTATCGTATCGGCACTGCTTCTATTAGTGGAGTAGAATAGCTCTCAAGCACCAAGCGCCTCACCGAAACAACCCCTGGACTCCGCCCCAAACTCGCGCTAGTATTCCGGAGCTATGGCAATAGTACCTGTACAACTCGGAGACGAATCACAAGGCGAGACAACGCAAAAACCAGCGATGAAAATTGTGGTTGATCGAAAGCTGTGTATTGGCGCTGCGCCATGTGTCGCGGTTGCACCAGGCGTCTTTCAGCTGGATGAAGAAGAGGGAAAAGCCTATATCGTCGATCCGGATGCGTCTGACGAAGAAACCATCACGATGGCAGCAGAAGCATGCCCGGTACTTGCTATCAAACTCTACAAAGAAGGTAAGCAAATATATCCACAGCAGTAGGTAACAAAAGTTTGACAACCAATCGGACACAAGCTCCCGCGCTGAAAAGAGAGAAAAAAATCCAGAAAAAATCGAATCCAAAATACATACCATCAAAGTCAATTCAGACTCATAATTCTCTCTTCACATTTCTACACAGGAGTGTATGCTTTTATGAACATACATACTACATGTAGTGGCATAAAAAAATGAACAACACTACATATTCGAAGAGCCGCAATAAAATCGTAAGACATTCCATTGATAAGATGGAGCGCGACTTCTAAGATAAAACATACAGTATTCTGACCTTTAATATCTCTCTCATACCATGATTCAAGCACAAACCTCCACCTCCACCGATACCAAGACCATCACTCCACACACTCTGCCAGAAGTAGTGGAAATAAAAACACCCATTATAAGTGTGCGAAAACGCAATGGAACCATCTCGGCATTCGACCGAGAGCATATTTCGCGAGCCGTGGCGAAGGCGATGTCCACGACGAATGAAGGGGGACGACGTGAATCCGATTATATCGCTCGAAAAGTAGAGTCTGAACTCAAGCGAATTGCAAAAGTCGTCAAAGACTTCATCCCAACAGTAGAAGGCATTCAGGATATCGTCGAACGAGAGCTGATTATGGAAGAGTTTGTCAAAACAGCAAAAGCCTACATCTTATATAGAGAAGAGCGAACTCGCGCTCGTGAAAAACAGGGCGAGATTCCAGAGGAGGTAAAGCAGATGGTAAATGAAGGGAAAAAATACTTCCGAAATCCCCTTTCTGAGTTCGTATACTACCGAACCTACTCACGCTGGATGCCAAACGAAGGCCGACGTGAAACATGGATCGAGACCGTCGATCGTTACGTGAACTTCATGAAAGAAAACCTCGGAGAAAAACTCACAACCGAAGAGTACGCCGAGATCCAGGAAGCCATCCTCAAACAAGAGGTTATGCCATCAATGCGACTCCTCTGGGCTGCAGGTGAGGCCGCACGAAAATCAAATGTTTCCGGTTATAACTGTTCATACATTGCGCCTTCATGTCTTCAGGACCTGGGTGAAATTATGTACCTTCTTATGTGTGGAACAGGTGTCGGCTACTCCGTTGAGAGTCAGAGCGCACAGTCATTTCCGCAGATCAAAAAACAGCAACCAGCAAAAGAAGTTCTCGCGCACATTGTTGAGGACAGCAAAGAAGGATGGGCTGACGCTTACGTCCTCGGCCTCAACACCTGGTTCAACGGTGGAGACATCAAATTTGATTACTCGAAGCTTCGGCCAGCAGGCGCGCGTCTCGAGACTATGGGTGGAAAAAGCTCAGGTCCAGAGCCACTTATCTCGCTCATCGACTTTTCACGACAGCGAATTATGAGAAAACAGGGACGCCGTCTCTCCAACCTCGACCTCCACGATATCATCTGCAAAATTGGTGAAGTCGTCGTCTCAGGTGGCGTTCGACGAAGTGCACTCATCTCACTTTCAGATCTCGACGATCACGATATGCGACATGCGAAGGACGGTCAGTTCTACCTCACCGACCCTCAGCGAATGATGTCCAACAACTCAGCCGTCTATTGGGAAAAGCCATCAAACGCTGCCTTCCTGGACGAGTGGGTCGCGCTTATGAAGGGTGGATCCGGAGAACGAGGTATCTTCAACCGAGGATCACTCGCCAACCAGATCCCAGAACGACGATGGAAAACCTTTGAAAAGGATATGGACACCTGTGGTACCAACCCATGTGGTGAAATTATCCTCAAGTCAAAACAGTTCTGCAACCTCTCGGAGATCGTTGCACGATCTGACGATACCGAGGCTTCTCTTATGAAAAAGGCCCGTCTCGCATCCATCATCGGAACCTATCAGTCATCACTCACGAACTTCGGATACCTCTCCAAAGAATGGAAAGAAAACTGCGAGTCAGAGCGGCTACTCGGCGTCTCGATCACCGGTCAGTGGGACTGCAAAACAGTCCGCGATCCAGCTCTTATGGCCAAACTTAAAGACGAAGCGGTCAACGTGAATAAAGAATATGCGAAACGATTTGGTATCAATCCATCAGCGTCAGTTACGGCGGTCAAACCATCAGGAACCGTATCGCAGCTGGTCGATGCCTCTTCTGGTATGCACCCACGAAACTCACAGTACTACATCCGACGTATCCGTATTTCCGCTACAGACAGCCTTTTCAAAATGATGCGTGATCAGGGAGTTCCTTACCACCCAGAGGTTGGGCAGTCAGCAGAAAACGCCGTCACCTACGTCCTCGAGTTCCCAGTGAAGGCTCCAGAAAAGTCGATCTACAAAAATGATCAGACCGCTATCGAACAGCTCAACTACTGGAAAATGGTGAAGGAAAGCTTCACGGAACACAACCCTTCAGTGACCATTTCTGTAGGAGAAGATGAATGGATCAACGTCGCAAACTGGCTATACGAGAATTGGGATATAATTGGAGGTCTGTCATTCCTTCCACGCTCAAATCACGTCTACCGACTCGCTCCCTACGAAGAAATTACGGAGGAGCAGTACGAAACCATGATGAAGAAATTTCCAGAAGTGGACTTCTCAAAGATCGTCAGTTATGAACGGGAAGATCAGACACAGGGCTCAAAAGAGCTTGCATGCTCATCAGGCGTTTGCGAAATAAACTAACCAGATTTTTTTATGGCACTCATACAGAGCATCAGAAAACGTGATGGTCGGATTGCTGAATTTGATCAGTCGAAAATTGCAGAAGCAATCTGGAAAGCCGCCGAGTCCGTTGGTGGCACGGATCGCGCCATCGCCGACAAGATCGCCAATCAAGTTACGGCGGTGATTGAGGTATTCTTTAAAGGTCCAGATGCCATCCCGAACGTTGAGCAGATTCAGGATCTCGTAGAAAAAATTCTCATCGAGGGTGGCCACGCCAAGACCGCAAAAGCCTACATCCTCTATCGGGCAAAGCAAACGCAGGAGCGTGAACAGACGGAATCAATCGTTGGCAAAGGTAACGCCAACGAGTGTCTCAACTTCTCCAACAACGCACTCGAAGTTCTCAAGCGTCGCTACCTTCTCAGAGACGAGAATGGTAACATCAAGGAAACGCCAAAACAGCTCGTCGAACGTATCTCAAATAACATCGCGCTCGCCGACAAGAACTATGGCGCATCCCAAGAAGCGTATCAGGCGACCGCAAAAAAATTCTACGACGTCATGGCGAACCTCGAGTTTATGCCAAACACGCCAACCATCATGAACGCGGGAACCGAGATCCAGCAGCTCTCTGCATGTTTCGTTCTCCCAGTCCCCGACTCGATCGAAGGCATCTTCGACGCCGTGAAATATCAGGCTATCATTCACAAATCAGGCGGCGGAACGGGTTTTGCGTTCTCACGACTTCGACCCGTAAACGACATGGTGAAGTCAACCGCTGGTGTCTCATCAGGCCCAGTTTCTTTTATGAAAATTTTTGACGCCGCAACCCAGGAAATCAAACAAGGCGGTAAACGACGAGGAGCTAACATGGGAATTCTTCGAGTTGATCATCCGGATGTTCTCGACTTTATCGTCTGTAAGGCCGACATGAAGACGCTCACCAACTTCAATATCTCCGTGGCAATCACGAGCAAGTTTATGGAAGCGCTTAAGCGCGACACCACCTACGACCTCATCAATCCACGAACCAAGACGGCGTGTGGCCAGCTCCGTGCGCGCGAAGTCTTCAATCTGATTATTCAGAACGCATGGCTCAACGGAGACCCGGGTCTCGTTTTTATCGACAACATGAACGCCACCAATCCGGTTCCCCACCTCGGTGATATCGAGGCGACAAATCCATGCGGCGAACAAGATCTTCTCGCATTCGACTCATGCAACCTTGGCTCAATCGCGGTCAATCGCTTCCTTCAGGCCGACAAAAAAGACTTCGACTGGCAACGCCTGAAAGAGGTCGTCTCCACCACGACCCACTTCCTCGACAACGTCATCGACATGAACAACTATCCGATTCCACAGATCGAAGAGATGTCGAAAAACACCCGAAGAATCGGACTCGGGATTATGGGTTTCGCCGACGCGCTCTATCAGATGATGATTCCCTACGATGCCCCGGAGGGCTTTGCCAAAGGCGAACAGCTCATGAAATTCATCCGGGACGCGTCGATCGAAAAATCAGTCGAGCTCGCAAAAACTCGAGGAACGTTCGGCGCCTACAAAGGTTCGACCTGGGAGAAAAAAGGCATCAAGATCCGCAACTCCTACGTCACCACCGTTGCCCCAACCGGCACGATCGGTATGCTCGCCGAGGCGAGCGGAGGTCTCGAACCAAACTTCGCCATCTGTTTTATCAAAAATGTGATGGATGGAACGGAGCTCGTCTACACCAACTCATATTTCGAGGAGGTCGCACGAGAACGAGGATTTTACTCGAAAGAACTTATGGCCGAGATTGCGAAGGTCGGAACGATTCAAGGGTTCACCGAAGATATTCCAGAGGATGTGAGACGCGTTTTCGTCACCGCCCAGGACATCACCCCAGAAAATCACATCCGCATGCAGGCAGCGTTCCAGAGGCACGTCTGCGCCTCGGTTTCCAAAACGATCAACTTCCCACACACCGCCTCGATGCAGGAGGTGGAAAAGGCCTACATGCTCGCCTACGATCTCAACTGCAAAGGCGTCACGATTTACCGGGACGGCTCACGTGACTCTCAAGTACTCAATATTGGAAAGGTGAACAAAAGAGAAGCCATAAAAATTGAAGTTCCAAAGATTGAGATAACCCGAGACGCAACAAAAGAATCTCTCAAATCAGAAAAGCGTGTTGCCGAGTTCATTCCGCCTCCGATTATGATCGTTGGTGCAAGCATCACGCGCGAGCATCAGAAGATCAAGGCCGCCGAGGAGTGTCCAGAGTGCAAAGGTCAGGTTCAGATCGCCGAAGGCTGTATACTCTGCCTCAGCTGTGGCTTTTCAGCTTGCAGCGTGTAGCTATCAGCTTTAGGTAGTGCCCAGTCTCGCCCTTGCAATTTCCAGAAAACATGATACAATAACAAACCTCGGGCTTTAAAACTCGAGTCCCTATGGCACGAAACACACCCTCAGCAAAATCATTGGAAGAAGACGAAGAGCTGTCCCCCGCGAATAAGCAGCTTGAGGCTCTTGAAAAACGAGAAAAAGATGCCACAACCGTCTTGAACGAAAACAAGGCTTTTCAGGGTATCTACGCCGACGCCCGGAAGCAGCTCCTCAAAAATGGAACCGCACTCAGCGAGAAAGAGCGTAAAGATTTCCAGGAAAAACTCCTCCTCGCCAACCAGGACCGCGACCCAAAAAAACTCGCAGCCATTCAGAAGCACATCGACGACACGATTAGCGAAACACACAAACTCACCGCGGAGTACTTTGCCGGTCTCGACAAAAACAAGGAGCTCTTTGGAAAAGATACGGCACGTCGCCTCGACACACTCCAGGAGTACAAAGACGAATTCGGCAAACAGACCATCGACAAGAAACGCGAGTGGCACGGAAAATTGGGTGAAGAGGTGAAATCTCTGAAAGAAATTCGTGACAGTCTCATCAAAACAATCGGAACCGGAAAGGAGGCCGAGGCCTATATGGATCAGTTCAACAAACTCCGACGCAGCGAAAAGAAAGAGTATCTGAAAGACGTCAAAGAGAGTGTCGAAGGTTTCAAAAAAGTCGTGGATACATTCAAAAAATCAGGTCTCTACAGCGACGAGGAGCTCAAGGATATGGGTGTTCGTTTCCGGGAAGCACCACTCGACAAGCAAAAAAAAATGCTCAGTGAACTCGAAGAAGACGCCAAGAACGACTCGATTAAGTCCGTACAGACCACCTTCAAAAAATTCTCCCCAGAAACGCAAAAGCAGTACGAACAGACGCTCAAAAAAGCACGAGGTCTAAAGGCAAAAAAAGAAGTTATCGATCAGATGAAGCAGGGTCTTCGCGATAAGCTTATCAAGATGACTCAGGGATCAAAGTATCAGAGCCCAGAAGAAAAAAGCCAAGTGCTGAGTATTGAAAAAGAAGACCGACCAGAAATGCTCGAGATGTTTGTAAAAGGATTTCCAGCAGCAGAAAAAAAACTCATGGAGTTTGCAAAAAGCTACGAGTCGATGCCAGCGAACGTTCAGGCGCAGTACGACTTCTGGAACTCACACTACGGCGACAAGGAGAAGATCGCCGAGGAGTGTAAGAAGCATGGCGAAAAAATCAAACAGTGGAATGCAAAATTGGACGACAAGGTAAAGTCACGAGTTATCAGTGAGGCGAGTGCAGCGAAGTACAAGCCACGATTTGAGAAGCTCAACCTGAGAGACAAGGATGCCACTCTTAAGCAATCCACACTTGACGATCCACGTCGAGCAAAGGTTCTACAGCGCTTCGAAAACGAGAACATCATTCCAAAAGAGATGCAGGAAAAACACAAGCAATTCTACAACATGCGCCTCGAAGATAGACTCAAGCTCGTCAATGAACTCGAAAAAGGTATCGAAAAGACCGACATGATCAAGCACGACTGGAGCGCAAAACTGAACGATCTTGTCGAGCGACACCTACTCTCGCCCGAGAGCGTCGCTTCGTATGAAAAGTGGTTTTCAGAACTCGGAACTCCGAAAGAAATGGAGAGCGCACTGGAAAAATCTGACCTCGACAATCCACAACGAGAAAAGGTTCTCGAGACATTCCAGAAACTTCCAGACGATGTACGTGCGAAACACGAAGATGAGTTTTATACACAAGACCTCACGGGACGTATCGAGACACTCCGAACCCTGCTCCCAGATGGCGGCGCACAGCTCGAACTCGCGCTCTCCAGCATGGCAGAAGCACAGAAGCTCACCGATAGTTTAGAAAATCATACCAAGTTGAAGACCTACCGCGACCTCGCCAACGACTTCAAGAAAGACCATAATCGCAAGGCCGAGATCGAGATTCGAGAAAAAATTCTTGAGATCGAGGCAGATGACGAAACGAATAAGGAACGGCTCGAAGAGCTGAAGATGCTCGAAGATCCGGACAGTCAGTTTATTGGAGACATGCTCACGCAGGTTCGTGGACAGGCGGGCATGCAGGACGAACTTATGGCAAACAAGATTATGTTCGAGATTGCTGATCGTGCGCACGCGCATGAGATTCATAGTAAGCGACGAGGGATGGAATCCCGAGTCGCGGCAAACGACAACATCGAATTTTCAGAGTTATCCGAGGCGGTATACGAGCACAGCGAGGGAGAAAAAATGCTGGACTCTCAAAGCGGAAAAGCCATAGACATGCAAGTCTTCGACGAGGCGGATATGCTCCAAAATCACAACGTTGCCAGCATCCAGAAACACCGAAACCGTTTCAAGGCCGATGGTGAACGAATCACCGACACACCATCACGTCTGGGCCACTACGGCCTCCGCGACAAAACAGGCAAAGAACTCGTCGGCGAGGAACTTGTGCGATTCAAAATGGAAAAAGCAACCAAGCTCGCAGAAAAAATTCTCAATATCGGTTCAAAGGGTCAGATCAAAGGAAAACCAAGTCCAGAGGTCATCGAGGAAGTTCTCAAAGCCATGGACGATGACGAGGGTCTACGGCTCGCGGCGTAATTGATGGTGCTCGCGCAGAGCGCCGAGGCGATGCCAGATTTCAAGAAGGAACGCATAGTAGACGGCGATCATCACGCCGCTCATTGGCGGTACCTGGATAACCGCAAATGGAAGATGAGCAAACAGGTGAATGCCCTGGAAGTAGAGGTCGATCACGATGGAGCCGAGCCGCCCGATCAGGGCGGCGAGAGGAAAATAGAGCCAGCTCAGAGAAAATACCAAAACTCCAAGAATCATGAAATAAGGAATAAACGGAACAAAAACAATATTCGTCACGAGGCCAATAAGAGAAAATTGCTCGAAAGAAAACAGCACGGGCAAGGTACAGAGATAGACTGCAAGAGTTGAAAAGAACGCCAGAAAAATCGGATTTTTCCCCGTATACAGAAGTGGCGCCAGATACGAAACTCCAATCGTTGCGAGAAACGACAACTGAAATCCGCGATCCTCGAGGAGCACCGTTGGGTCGTAGAGCACCATAAAAAATCCACTCCACAAAATCGCCAGAAACAGCCCACGCTTACGACCAGACACGAGCGCAAAAACCGTAAGGAAGCCCATCAGCGCCGCCCTCACCGCCGAGGCACTCGCCCCCACAAACAGCACAAATATGACCAAAAACCCCGTCATCGGAATGAGCTTATGGCGGCGCGCCACTCCCGCCGCAACCAGTACGAACATCAAGACCTGCAACACGAGCGCCACATTATACCCTGATACGGCCACTATATGCGTCAGCCCCGTTGCCCGAACATCCTGAGAAACTTCCCTACTCAGCCCGCGAGTTCCGCCCGCAATAATTCCCACGAGAAACCCACCCACACTCCCAGGAAACAGCCGCTGCATCTGCTCCACCACCGTCCGACGCGCACCAAAAATCACCCCCAGCGCCCCATCCGGATCATGCACCGCCTCAACAGCCGACCGGTCAATAAACACGGTTCCACTCTCAAAGCTTCGCTCATCAACCTCAACGCGACCCTTCGCCATCATCACCTGCCCACGCCAATACTCCGGATACCGGGCAACTTTCATCCTCACCTTTCCACCCCGCTCGCTATCCCAGATCGTCACAAAACTCGCCGACTCGAACATCACCGGATCATTCACAACCTCACCACTCACCATCACCTGCCCCTCTCCCACAAACGACCTCACAAAATCATACCGCTCCTCATACACATAATCCGCCCGCATCCATCCCCCACCAAACACCAGCAGACAGACAATCAAACTCAACCACGAAACCCGCCCCCAAGGGACAAGTCTGCTGACCCGCCCCCAAGGGACAAGTCTGCTGACCCGCCCCCGCTCACGCTCGCGCACCCGAAAAACCCAGCACCAACAGCCAAAAATCGCCACCACCGAAAACCAAACATAGCCAGCACCGCCGACCACGCCACACAAAAAAGATAGGAGTACAAGTTCAAGATTTATCTTGCTCATACTCCTACCCTATCAGTTCAATCTAACACCAATATAAATTTTTCCTTACATCGCCTACTTTTTTTCTGGCTCGATAACTGGCTCAGGCATACCTCCCATCATACCCCCAAGCAATCCAAACAAATCAAACTCCTCAGCACCGGCTGGCTCCTTAACCATAACAACCTTTCCAAAATTGAAGGAGACAAAATCAATACTTGCGGAACCTTTTCCAACCGACTTACCCTCATCACCAATAAGCTTATCAAGTTTAAAATTAAGCTTCATCTGATTCAAAATCTGCGTATCCATCGTGATCCAGTAGTCGATATCGACAAACACATTGGCAAAAGATTCATTGAAATCCTGCTTTTCCTGAGCCGTCATCTCGGTCCCCTGCTCAGCAAGATACTTCTCAAGCTCAGCCTTGACCTTCGCACGATCAACTTGCGCGGTATAGCGGTAGCTCTTCAAACCACGAATCGTATCAACTCCCTTATAGGAAATACCGGTAAGATATGTAGCGGCATCTGTCATAACCTTCTGAACCTGGGCAGCATCATAAGGCTTGCCGGAGATCTCACCCGGCAATGTCTCTGGGAGTGGAATCTTCCACCATTTGCCAATATACTGACCAATCATCTCTTGCGGAATCTCCTTTCCGCTCAATTTCTGCAACACCACAAAAATATTTTTCTGATCACCACGAAGCTCAGCGCCAAAGTCATACTTATCCTGATTCATAATCAGGCTCGCATTCATCAAGTTATTAAAATTGAACATCTTCTTCTCAAGATCAGAGCTTGAATCACCCGTAACCTTCATATCAAACCGAATACTCTGCACTTTACCCGTCTCATCCTTTCCATTCAAATGAAGATTCATCTTCATTTCTGACTCATGTGATGGACTCAACATAAGATTTGAAGCACCGGCCTGAAGCATCGCAACTGGTTCCTGTGGTGGCTTCGGTGCGAACCATGCGCAACCAGAAGAAAGTGCCAATACACCTACCAAACTAAGACCCGCTATCTGTCGAGAAAATGACATACAACATGTTTAAAAAATATGGCTTCCCCATGGTATCATGTATACTTGCGCATGCAAAGTTTACATTCTTACCATAATCATCCCTATGGCACTCAAAGAACAAATCCAACAAGACCTCATCGCCGCCATGAAAGAAAAAAACGAAGTCGCAACCTCAGCGATCCGACTCCTGAAGGCAGCCATGATCAAATTCGAGACCGCCGGTGACAAAAAAATCGCCACCGACGAAGACATCATCCAAATCGCCGGAAAAGAAATCAAACAGCGCCGTGACTCAATCGAGCAGTTCGAAAAAGGCGGCCGTCCAGAGCTCGCCATCAGAGAAAAAGAAGAAATCAGTATCCTCGAAAAATACCTCCCTGCCCAACTCTCCGAAGACGAAGTCCGAACCATCGTTCAAAACGTCATTGCCTCAACCGGAGCCACCGGCAAGTCAGACCTCGGAAAAGTCATGGGCGCCCTCATGCCACGCACCAAAGGAAAGGCTGATGGCAGTATGGTCAACAAAATCGTCCAGGAACTCTTGAGCTAAGAAAAAATGTGTAGCAAACTAGCGGATAGTTACGCTCACTCGTTTGTAATATCAAAAATACCCAACATCTGACGAAAACAATCTACGCATTTCATTATTACCAGGAAGATACACGTAACGTAACGCTCCTCTTATACTCTCTACTTGACTATGAAGAGCTTCAAGAATTTCATGATGAGCAATAGCTTCACCAGAATGCCCTTGTGCAACATATTTTCCTGGATGCAATAATCGAACTCTAGCAACTTCTAAATCATTAACGCTCACCCGGAACCAAATCATCAGAGATAACACCCATAAAACATGGTTATTTAAAGCACAAGAATAAAGCCCGATAAAAACTCATCAGGCCTTATTCCAAAAATCAATAAATGAAAAACACTAATACATCCCATCCATACCTCCCATTCCCCCGCCATGACCACCAGCAGCACCAGCAGGTTCTTTTGGCTCAGGAAGTTCAACCACCGCTGCCTCCATCGTGAGGAAAGTTGCCGCAATAGAAACTGCATTCTGCAGCGCAGAACGAGTTACTTTTTTCGGATCGATAATACCCGCCTTGATCATGTCCGTGTACTCACCCGTCATGACATTGTAGCCAATCGCCTCTTTCTCAGAGAGAACTTTATTTACGACGACCTTTCCATCCTGACCAGCATTCTGGACAATATGCATGAGCGGTTCCATCAATGAAGCCTTTACGAGTTCAACGCCGGTTTTCTCATCGCCCTCAAGTTTGAGATCATTAAGCGCGCGAAGAGCATGGAGCAGCGCGACGCCACCACCAGGAACGATACCTTCTTCCACCGCCGCCTTCGTTGCCTGAACCGCATCTTCCAGCCGATGCTTCTTTTCTTTGAGTTCAATCTCCGTTGACGCACCAACCTTGATCACACCGACACCGCCCGTGAGTTTTGCGAGTCGCTCAGCGAGTTTATCACGATCAAAATCAGACTTCGTCTTATCCATGAATGTTCGAAGTTCAGAAACACGAGCCTCAATGTCATCCTTATTTCCCTTTCCACCAATGATCGTCGTCTTTTCCTTATCAGCCACGACACGGTTTGCACGACCGAGGTCAGCCAACGTCGTATCTTCAAGTTTCAACCCAACCTCTTCACTGATGACACGTCCGCCCGTGAGCGCAGCAATATCCTTGAGCATCTCCTTTCGTCGCTCACCAAAGGCCGGAGCCTTGACCGCAAGAACGCTGAACGCACCGCGCAACTTATTCAGCACCAGCGTCGCAAGTGCCTCGCCATCGATATCCTCCGCAATAATCACGATCTCTTTTTTACCACTCTGCATGACCTTTTCCAGCACCGGAAGAATCTCCTGAATCGAAGAAATTTTCTTATCAGTAATAAGAATGCGCGCATCTTCATACGAAGCCTCCATACGAGTCGGATCAGTCACAAAGTAGGCCGAGATGTAACCGTTATCAAACTGCATACCTTCAACCACTTCCTTCGTAAGTCCCATCGTCTGAGCCTCTTCAACCGTGATCACGCCATCACTTCCAACCATGGAAAGTACCTCAGCAATGAGTTCACCCATCTCTTCGTTCTGCGCAGAAACCGTCGCGACCTGGGCAATCTTTTCTTTCGAGTCACCGATCTGGACAGCCATCTTTTCAAGTTCAGCAACGACTCGCTCCATCGCCATATTCATACCACTCCGCAGCTGCATTGGATTCGCACCAGCCGTGATATTCCGAATGCCGCCCTCGATCATTTTCCACGCGAGAAGGGTTGCGGTCGTCGTACCGTCACCAGCAATATCATTTGTTTTTGTCGCTGCCTCTTTCACAAGCTGCGCACCCATATTTTCATAGGGATCCTTGAGTTCAATTTCTTTCGCAATCGTCACCCCATCATGCGTAATCACGGCAGAGCCGTACTTTTTATCGAGACCGACGTTTCGTCCTTTCGGACCGAGCGTAATACAAACGGTAGTCGCAAGTTTCCTGACACCAGCGAGAAGCTTTGTTCGTGCCTCATCACCAAAGAGAATTTGTTTAGCCATAGAATTTGAAAAGTTAAATAGTTAAAAGAATTACGCGACAATCGCCAACACATCACCCTGATTGAGAATCAAAAGCTCCTGCCCATCAATCTTCACTTCACTCGGACCATATTTGGAAAAAAGGATCTTATCTCCCACCTTCACGTCCATCGCAAATCGTTTACCATCATCAGTCATTTTACCCGGCCCCACCGCCACCACCTCACCAATCTGCGGTCGCTCCTTCGACGCCGTCGATGGAATATAAATACCTGACTGCGTTTTTTCCTCCTGCTGATCAGCCTTGACTACAATATGATCATCAGTCGGTTTGAGGGTAATATGCTCTGACATAGATAGAAAAAGTTAAAGAATTAGCACTGAGTATTGTAGAGTGCCAAATTCAACCAATCAAGCAAAAAAATTTCAGCTTTGATTTTCACACATTGATCCAATAAAGAAACCACTCTCAGTAATCACTGAGAAGTTTAATATGACCTTTGTGCCTCATCAGGTCATAATATTTTTTGTCGGCAGTAATATAGGTCGCACCCAGATACAGGGCGAGCGCATGATAAATAGCGTCATAAAAAGAAGCCTTCGGAACACCTTTTAAAAGTTTATACGCATCCATCACCAAAAAATCATCCAATTCAAGCTCTGTACATCCAATAAGACGCAGCGCCTTATAGAGGCCAAAGGTATCAACATGGCTCAAATGAGGAAGTCGTCCACGTGCAATCGTACTCGCACATTCATAGAGACAAAAGGTTGGGATAAAAGCATCAATTTTCCTTTGACTAATAGCATCACGCAACTTCAAAGCTTGCTCCAAATTTTCTTCCGCAATAAAAACAAACTTGAGAAAGACCGAAGCATCAATAACTACCTTCATGTTATTCTCGACGTGCATCGTGTATAGCTTTAAGAATGGCCCCATTTTTTACTCGAAGATCGTACTTTTTCTGCATTGACTCAATATAGACAATAGCCTTTCGGGCATTTCGAATCCGCATCGTCTCCGCAATTGCCTGATTCACCAAATCACTCCTCTCCCCCGCCGGACAACTCTCTTCAAGCTGAGCTGCCAGATCAATATCAATCATAAAATTCATTTTCTTTCGTTTCGGAGCTGTAAGTTTTCGTGCCATAAAAATGGGGTAATAGTATTACCCCATAATATTACCCCATACAGGAAAGAAAAGCAAATTCAGCTTTAAAAATGAGGAGTCACTACCATTATGCCCCCTCCAACCCCCGAATATCCAACTTCTTCATCTGAAGCATCGCCTTCATGGCGCGCTGCGCCTTCGCAGGATCTGGATCACTCAAAAGCTTTTCCAAAACCGTCGGAACGATTTGCCAAGAAACACCATACTTGTCCTTGAGCCAGCCGCACTGCTCGGACTCTTTGACGGCGGAAAGACTACTCCAGAAGCGATCAATCTCTTCCTGCGTCTCGCACATCACCATAAGTGACATCGCCTCCGTAAACGTAAATTTGTGGTCATAACCACTCTCCATGGCGATAAACTGGTGGCTATCGAGAGAAAACTCAGCGTGTTTAATCATACCCTCCTTATCACCTTCACCCGCTTCATACCGAGCAATCTGCCCAACACTCGAATTCGGGAACAACGAAGTATAGAACTTCATCGCCTCCTCGCACTTGCCATATTGCTCACCGACAAACAAAAATGATGGCCGAATTTTCTGAGGACTTGGAGCCAAATTCAACTGCCATGAAACGCCATATCGATCAGCGACCCATGCATATTTTTTACTAAACGGATACTCCTGAAACGGCATCATAACAAATCCTCCTTCAGACAGCGCTGCGTAGAGTCGATCAATTTCCTCCTCCGTTGTACAACCAACCGAGAATGAAATTGCCGGAGTAAGCTTGAAAAGTGGACCGCCATTCAAGGCAAGAAATTTCTGACCCTCAAGCTCAAAATCAACCGTCAACACGCTTCCCTCCGGTCTTCCCGACACCTCAGCACTCGCCTTATCATATCGAGCAGCCTTACCAACTTGAGAATTACCAAAAAGAGATGTATAGAAATTCACCGCCTCTTCAGCCTGATCATTGAACCACAAACAGGGAATAATATTTTGCATAGTATGGATATTTGATTACATGTAGCGCTGGAGCGTGTGGATCAGATCCGAATTCTGCTCAGGAGCTGACTTCGCAGACTCGCTGCCGTGGAGCCACTGGATGTAGCCGCGATCCATGCCGCGAACTTCATCGAAGGTTTTTCCTTTGTATTTTCCGAAGGTGAACATGTTCAACGCCACCGGTTCGTAGGTAAGCTCGAG
>SXGR01596434.1_pt1 | contig 22058 bp, 18 predicted proteins | sample 3174711 | NCBI WGS metagenome assembly SXGR01 (sample SAMN11356860, study PRJNA531348) | freshwater metagenome | isolation source: freshwater sample F1-60 | place: China: Fuxian Lake, Yuxi | collected 2017-12-25 | reverse complement strand
TGCAACGGCGCGTTCACTGCACCTGCCCATTCTGCTGCGCACCGAGACAACTAAATCTGGCAAGCCTGGTGCTGCCAGTTTGATTAAGGCGGGGCCACCGCGTCTGCGCTCCTTGGTCTTGAGTGCCGGGTGTACATGGGGCGTACCGACATGCACCGGCAGCGTCTCAACGTCATCCGTATGCGCATGCTGGGGGCAGAGGTGATGCCGGTTGATTCAGGGAGCGGCACGCTGAAGGACGCCACCAGCGAGGCAATCCGCGACTGGGTCACCAACGTGGAGCACACGCACTACATCATCGGGTCAGCGGTTGGTCCCGCGCCATACCCGGAGATCGTCGCGCACTTCCAGTCGATCATCGGCATCGAGTCGCGCGCGCAGATGCTGGACAAGGTCGGGGTACTGCCGGGCACCGTCGTGGCCTGCGTCGGTGGGGGATCAAATGCCATCGGCATCTTTCGCGGATTTCTTGACGACCCGGAGGTGGTGCTCGTGGGCGTCGAGGCCGGCGGCGAGGGCCTCGGGGGGCTACATGGTGCATCGCTGGCCAAGGGCAGCCCAGGCGTGCTGCACGGCTCGTTCTCGTATCTGCTTCAGGACCCTGATGGCCAGGTGGCTGAGGCCCATTCCGTGTCGGCGGGTCTCGACTACCCGGGTGTGGGCCCGGAGCACTCCCATCTGCGCGACCTCGGTCGTGTGACGTATTCCAACGCCACCGACGAGGCGGCCCTGTCGGCCTTTCTCGAGTGCTCGCGCCGTGAGGGGCTCATCCCGGCGCTCGAGACCTCGCACGCCCTGGCGTACGTACGCGACACCGCCGCGTCGCTGGCTGGCCCTGTGCTTGTGTGTCTGTCCGGCCGGGGCGACAAAGATGTCGATCAGGCTGGCGCCGCGCTGGGCATTGACGCCAGTGCCTGAGTCCGGTGCCGAGCGCCTTGCGCGCACATTCCGTGAAGCCGATCGTCCGCTCTTCGTGCCGTACGTCATGGGCGGGTATCCCGATCTTGACTCGAGCGCGCGCCACGCGGCGATCCTCGCCGAGCACGCCGACATCATCGAGCTGGGCATTCCCTTCTCCGACCCGTTGGCGGACGGCCCCACCATTCAGGCGGCCGGGCAGGTGGCGCTCGATGCGGGAGTCCGGCCGTGGGATGTGCTGGCAATTGCCGAGGGGCTGAAAGGCGGCCCGCCCGTCGTGGTGATGACCTACTTCAACACGGTCATCGCGCATGGGGCATCCGACTTCCTGGGCCGCGCGGCCGACGCAGGGGTGGCTGGCATCATCATCCCCGACCTGCCCGTGGACGAGGCCGGCGACATCCGCACGGCAGCACGGGGAGCGGGCGTTGCCCTCGTCGCGCTCGCGGCACCCACCACCGACGACGCCCGCATGCAGGAGATTGGCGGGCAGTCCGAGGGCTTCGTCTATCTGGTTGCGGTCACCGGCGTGACGGGTGGCGAGATGACCATGGACGACCGTCTGCGCTCGCTGGTGGACCGCGCCCGCAGGCACATCCCGGTGCCCGTGGTGGTGGGCTTCGGGGTGCGCACGCCTGAGCAGGCCCGCGAAATCGGTGACATCGCCGATGGCGTGGTGATTGCCAGCGAGATCATCCGCCGTATCGGCGATGCCCCTGATCCCGCAGCAGCAGACGCCATGGTGGAACAGTTCGGGGCGGGCATCGCCGCCGCGCTTCGTTCCTAGAGCGGGTACGCGCGCAGGAAGCTCACCAGCCGGTCCAGATCCTCGGGTGCCACCTCATCGGCATCCAGACCGTGATGATCGACGAACTGGAGGCGGATGAGACGCCCAAGATCGGTGGTGCCCTCGCTGATCTCCGTGAACTCCCCCCACCACACGAAGTCGGCCCGCGGCCCCCACGGGGTGCCGAGGTCGCGCAGGGCGTCGATGCGGGAGGCCCCGTCGTCAGGCACCGTCTGGACGATGCGCCGGGTCTCAGCGACTAACGCCTCGAAGTCGGGCCAGCTCTCGGGGTCGAGCAGCAGCACCGGCACGATCTCCACCATGAAGTCGGCGGCTTCGGCATCGTCGGCGAACCAGATGAAGGTGCCAGGCCCGGTGTGCGGCGGCGGTACGGGGTCGCGTTGCATTATCCCAATGGGAAATTCGCGCGGGTCACGCGCGCATACAAGCGCAAGCGCCCGTCCACGGGAGAGATCAGACCATTCGTGCATGTGCGGGCTCCAGTCGACTGGGGTGGCCGCGGCAGGCTACCGGGGGGATGCGGCCCCGTGGTGGTGACCCGGCGTCGGGATCCCCCGCCTGGCAACGCTAGAGTCACGCCCGATGTCGGATCTGGGTCTCATCATCGCCACCACACTCATGTTCGCCTCCATTGCCGGTGCGATCGGGCTCGGCATGGTCGCGTGGCGCCGCCAGGGCATCATCAGGTCGCTTGAGGTGCGTGAGGGCGGCGGTCTGGGTCTGTCGGCACCGGTGGCATCGGACCGTCAGATGGCCCTTCGCGGACGCGCGGGCACGTCGCAGGGCGATCTTCCAGTTCCGGCTGATCGCCGTATGCGTGCCGGTCTCATCACGGCATTCATCGTCGTGTTGCTCATTGGTGGTGCCGCCGGCTGGTGGTTTCTCATTCGGGATCAGGGCGGCAGCACGACCACGCAGCAGGCGGGGCTGCAGGGGGCGCCCGCGAATGGCCCGCTGGGCCCGGACCCTGCCGTGAAGGTGCCCGACGATCCGCCCGTCATTCAGGACCATGCGGCGTACACCGTGGCTGTGCTGAACGCCAGCGGGGTGACCGGGGCCGCCACCACCACCGTGGCTCCGAAAGTTGAGACCGCGGGCTACCGCGTTGGCGCAATCGGTGACGCCGGCACCCAGGATCAGACGACCTCGGTGGTGATGTGGCGACCGGGCAAGCAGGCCGTGGCACAGAACGTGGCCAAGGATCTGGGTATCACCCAGGCGCCACCGCTCGACGGCATCTCCACCTCGAAGCTCGGCCAAGCGGACGTGGTCGTGGTGGTGGGCAAGGATCTCGCCGCCGCCCCATGAGCGATGGCGCGCCGGGAGGCGACCGGGACCCGGCTCCGCGGCGGATGGGTGGCTATCGCACCGATCTGCAGGGGCTGCTCATCCAGATGGCGCCGCCATATGGTTTTACTCTTGCCACGTTCACCGCCGCCGGCCTCATGGCCCATGAGCACGGTGTTCCAGGCCCTCTGGAGATTTTCTTGCTTCTGGCCGGTGCATTTGTTGGCTACGCGCTGCTGGGCGTGGTGACGATGTCGTTCCGCAAGTTGCTCGTGCCGCGCAAGGTCGTGATGCGCGGCTGGCAGATGCTCCATGTGGCACCGCTCTCCACGGTGTTCCTCCTTGCGTGGGCCTCCGCGGTGTGGGTTCCTGCACCGGCGTGTTGGTTCATCACCGGGATCGCGCTCACCATGGCCTATCTCGGAGTGCTGACCGCCGTTATCTACTGGGGTGCGCCTTCCGACCGCGTGAGGCGGACCGACCTTGGCGGCTGACCGCCTGAGAGCGCTCGCAGATGCGGATGCACCACTGGTGCTCCCCGGGGTGTACGACGGCCTCTCGGCCCGGCTTGCCGTGGCGGCAGGCTTTGAGGCGCTTGTAGTGGGCGGCTACTCGGTATCGGCGTCGCGCCTCGGAATGCCCGACTTCGGATTTCTCACCCAGACCGAGATCAGCGATGCCGCCAGAGACATCTGTGCGGCAGTGCCAGGTATCCCGGTGGTCGTGGATGCCGATACCGGCTACGGCAACGCGCTCTCCGCCGCGCGCACCGCGCGATTGCTGCACCGCGCCGGCGCGGCCGGGATGATCCTGGAAGATCAGGAGTGGCCGAAGCGCTGCGGGCATATGGCCGGCAAGCGCATCGTGCCCGTGGCGGACTGGCTCGCGAAGATCCGTGCCGTCACTGATCTGCGCGATGAGGGCATCGATCTGTTTCTTATCGCCCGCACCGATGCGCGCGGCATCGATGGGCTCGACGAGGCTCTGGCCCGCGCGGCTGCCGCTGCCGCCGCCGGGGCTGACGCGGTGTTCGTGGAGGCTCCGCTCGACCACGACGATCTCGCGCGTATTGCCGCGCACCTCGCGGGTCATCGGCCACTCGCCAGCATGGTGGAGGGCGGGCGCACTCCGCTGCTGGGTCGGGATGAACTGGGGCAGATGGGGTTCCGCATCATCCTGTGGGGCATCACGGGCATATTGGCCGCGGGTGCAGCGCTCAGGGATGCCTACGCAGCGATTCATGCGACGGGGGAGGGGCCTTCACAGGATGCCCTCATGACCTTCGACGAGCTCACAGACGCCGTGGGGCTTCCGGAGCACCGGGCCAAAGACGATCGGTACGCCGCCGAATAGCGACGGATGGCCCGGGGGCGCGGACGCCCCCGGGCCGATCACCGCAACTGCTAGCCGAGGGCCTGAGCCTTCAGTTTGGCGAACTCCGCGTCGTCAATCGCGCCAGCGTCGAGCAGACTCTTGGCCTGCGCGATCTGGTCGGCCGGCGAACCGGTGCTGCCGACCATCTGCTTGAGATGCTCAACCTGGGTCTGCTGCGCCTTCTCGACGCGTCCGGCCATTCCCCCACCGCGCGCGATGAGGTAGATCAGCACGCCCACAAACGGGGTGACGATGATCAGGATCAGCCACGCGGCCTTCCCAAGTCCGGACACGTCATGACTGCGAAACAGATCCGTGATGACGTTGATGAGGACTACGAGGAACATGGCCCACACGAAAATAACGAAGGTGGTCCACAGGACCTCCCAGAGACTCCAGTCCATTCATCCTCCGATGAGATGGGGGTATTGCGCACCCATTTTGGGGGAGCGACGCGAACTACACTTATCGATCGGAGGAATTCTCAAGGTATCGGCGACGGACGGGAGGGCCACGAAGGCGCGCCAGCGACGCCACCAGGACCTTCGTTGCCTGATGTTGGTCCTGGAGCTCCGGCCTGTGAGACTGTTTGGGCCGCACTCGGCAGCACACCTCTGCGTCTGCGCGCAGCAATCGCGGGTCGTCGCGTAACCTCCCACGGGTGACGTGCTCCCTCTCACACGCCTTTCGCCGGCTGGACTCCTTGTGAGCTGGTATGGCGAGTGGTTTCAGGAGACCGGTCGTGCCGGGCTGTTGTTCATGCTCGTGTTCTTCGGACTCACCTTCGTGCTCACGCGCACCATTACGCGTCGCATCCGATCGAAGGGCGGCGGGGGGGAACCCGGGGAAGCCTCACAGGGGCTGGTGAAGGATGTCCATATCGGTGGGGTGCACATCCACCACCAGGTATGGGGCATTCTCATCATCTTGATCGTGGCCATGCTGGAGTTCACTTACCAGCCTCAGTCTCCGTGGGTAGAGGTGCTTGGCGGCCTCTTCGGCATCGGTGCTGCACTGACCCTCGATGAGTTCGCGCTGTGGTTGCACATGGAGGACGTCTACTGGACCAGCGCAGGGCGCAAATCCATCGACGCGGTCGTCGTCGCCATCGTGCTGATGTGTGCCCTCCTGCTCGGCTCCACGCCGTTTGGCGTGTCGGAGGCCAAGGACGGCCCCGACGCGCTCGTGCTGGTACCGGCGCTGATCGCGGTATTACTCATCGTGGTGCTCGTATGTGTTGCCAAGGGCAAGCTGGTGATGGGCCTTCTGGGCATCTTTATTCCGCTGGTGGCAGTCGTGGGCGCCCTCCGCGTGGCGCGTCCGGGCAGCACCTGGGCCCGCCGGCGCTACTCCACGCGCCCAGCCCGCATGGCGAAGTCGGTGAGCCGTGACGAACGGCTCGAGGCGCGTATGAATAGGGTTCGTGACCTGTTGGGCGGCAAAACCGAGGCTGACGCCGGCGGCTGATTTCGATCGATGTGCCCGGGGTGCTGCTGGGCGCCTGTCGCCGGGCCTCGTGCGTGGGTCATGCGTTGGGAGCTGCGCCTGTGGTCGATCCCCATCTACCCGTCGGGGGATTGACGACAGACCAGACCGGTAACGGGGGGTGCGTACTACATACCCGGAGGTGCCTCGACGGAGAGCTCAATCTTAAAGTCGAAGAACGCGACGTACCCGGTGATTTCGGCAATGGCCGGCACCGGCTGTTCGTACACCCACGCCACGTCGGGCACTACCAGCGCACCGAACCGTGCAGAGCGGTAGGTGGCCTCACCCCGGTGCTTACAGAATGTGACGGTTTCGCTGCGCTCAAACCGGTCGACCTGAACGTCGTCCGGGGGGAAGTAGCGGCTGTCGAAGTCGTGGTCGCTCTGGCGAACCAGCAGGGTGCGATCCGACTCGGCCACCACCTCGCCGTTCAGCACCACCCGGGCGTGATCAGGGCTGGGCGTGACGGTGACGAATACCTCGTCGCTCATGTCGTTCAACCGCCCCGTCAGAGTCGCGACACGATCTGTAAAAAGCGCCGTTTTGCAGGAAGTCCCTCTTGAAACTCCTCGGGTAGGACTCGAACCTACAACCCTCCGGTTAACAGCCGGATGCTCTACCATTGAGCTACCGAGGAACGCGGCCCGGGATCCTAGACGATCACCGGGCCGTTGATGTTTTTGGGCGGCGGCGTGAAGCGGTGGACATAGACGATGGGCCCCGTCTCGTCGATGCGTCCCGGCACCGGGATGTCACTCCGTTCATACCCCCACCCGGCGTCGCCCATAGCGTCAACGAATGGACCCGCGTCAGGCCGACGGGGGTCGGCGATGATCACCTGCGAGTCCGCGCCCACAAGCTGGGGGATGAGGGCTCCCAGGGCGGTGCCATTCCTGGCCTCGTAGAGGATGTCCGCGCCCACCACGAGGTCCCATGGCGCGCGGTCCATTACCTCATCCGGTGGATTGCACCAGTCAACGACCACCGACTCCATGTCAAGCCCAAGATTCCGTGCGTTCCACTGGCTGAACTCCACCGCCGCGGGGTACCAGTCGGTGCTCATGGCGCGTGCGCCGCACATTGCGGCCACCATCGCGCCGGTACCGATTCCCGCACCAAGTTCGAGCACGGATTTGCAAGCGAGGTCCATTCCTGCCAGCACGCCGCACAGCACGCGACCGCTCGGCCAGACCTCTGCCCAGTATGGGAGACGCTCGTCCACGGCGAACTCGTTCTCGTCGATGAGCGCTTCTGCTGACGGTGGTCGCCGGATACGCAGGGTGATGTCCCCCGCGGGGATCTCCTCCCAGATCGCTCTGTCATCGTCGGGATGCACGGGGCGGGAGCGTAATCGCACCACGGGGCGCTATAGTCCCCGGCCGTCAGATCCGAGGAGAGATTTCCCAGTGAGCGAGACGCCGACCGACGTAGAGGCCCCCGTTGAGGAGGCTGCCGTGGTGACCGAAGAGGCCGCCGTGGTGACCGAGGAGACCCCGGAGCCCGAGGCTCCCGCCGAGGCTGAGGCCGTGGTTGAGGAGATGGTGGTCGAGGAGATCGGGGAGGAGGGCACTCCTGCAGAGGAGTACGAGCCCGAGGACGCCGCTGGCCCCTCTGGGCCACGTGCCCGCGAGGGTATTGCCACGCTCTACCTGTGCGAGCGCGGTCACCGCACCCTCGCCATCTGGAGCGAGGCCCCCAGCACGTGCCACGCACGGCCCTCGCGCAGTGGTCCGGAGTGCGGCCGTCATGTGTACCACTCCACTGAGCTGCCAGAGCAGGTGCAGAAGGCACTCAACCCGATCAAGGCCTCGAAGAAGTCCTCAAAGGGCTAGCAGCCAACCGCAGAGCACCGTGCGACGGGCGCCTTCCGGGCGCCCGTCGCCGTTTTGGCTAAATACAGAGGTCTTGTCCCATAACCCCGACGCACGCCTTGAACGGTGATAGTTGGAAGCGTGCACTCAAGTTGACGCCAAATGAATACCAGGGCCCCCATGACCAGTCCCATGGGGCGTACCAGGGGTCGGCGTCCCACGTCTGGATGTTCACGTTGACGTTGACATTCCCGTCAATGCTGGCGTAGGGCGCCTGGCTTCCGACGAACAGCGTGAGGTTCACGGCGAAGCAGCCCTGAGCCTGCACGATGAGCAGGTTGATGGTTCCCGAGCACATGTTGGTGTTGAACACAGCGGATGCGGAGAACGTGCCGTCTGACGACATGTTGATGTTCGTGACGAAGTTGAATCCAGCGGCGCTGATGTTGCCGCTCAGCGAGAACTGGACGGGGCCCAGCTGGCTGCAGTTGTTGGCGCAGTTGGTGAACGTGACCGTTCCATCCATGGTGGCGCCGATGGACGGGAATCCCATCGTGCCGCGCAGCGATGCGTAGAAGAGTGGTACGCCGCCGGTCGTCGCACCCTGGACGAACGAGATGGTGCCGTTCGCCTGGATCTGTCCGCTCGATGGGTCGCCCACGCTCATCGCGACGTTGGCTTCGACGCTCATGTCGGTGGGCGTCTGCGTGAGGGTGACGTCGGCGTGCCCGACGTTGAATCCCGCAAGCACCAGACGGTCGACCGCACCGCGAAGGGTGACGGAGGGCACGCCGTTGATCTCGGTGAAGCGGCCGTTGATCTCGACGACGGTGTCGCCGATGTTCAGCTGTGCGCGTCCTGTCACCTCCACATTGCCACCGGCGTTCGACACATGTGCCGCCACATTCAGTTGCAGACCCGCCAACCCGAGGTTGCCCGAGCCGTCAAACGCGAAGTCGCCGTTGCTCTGGAACGCCCCTGACACGTTGACGGTGCCACCTGCCTGCTCTGTGCCCAGTGTCAGTGCGGCCGAGGCGGTGGCGTACGCGGTACCGCCCACGTCGCCGATCGCCACCGAGCCGGTGGTCTCGAACTCGCCGAGGTTCAGCGACACGTTGTTGGCCGACAGGCTGAAGTCGCCCGTGGTGGGGGCCACCTGCTCGCCCGTCACCGTGCGCACCGTCTGCGTGCAGCCATCCTTGTAGACGAACGTGCCCTGCAGGGTCGCCTGGAACACCGTGCCGATCTGGACCGTTCCCTCAAAGGCAGCGCATGCCGGCTCGATGTCGAGTGTGGCCGGTTTATCGGCGCTCCCGATGTTGAAGCCGGCAGCGGTGGTGAGTGCCACCTTCGCGTGCAGTTGGAAGTCGCCAGTCGACTCGCTGTAGCTCATCTGGAACTCGCCGTCGGCCGTGGCGACATCCTCGATATCGATCTTCGCCTGAATGTCGAACGAGACGTCTTCCACCACGCCGTTGTCGATCTTCACCTTGAATTCGCGGACATTGAGCATCTGGCCGAGAATGTTCACCTTGCCGCCGGCGGAGATCATCACCTTGTTCACGCCCGGACCAACCTCGACCCCGGCACTGAAGCGCATGTCCTGCAGCGTGAAGCCATCAATGGAGATGGCGCCCACCTGCTGCACCTCGAGCGAGGCCGACGTCGTGTCTCCCGCCTGCCTCAGGTTTCCCAGCACCTTCACGCCGTTTCCGAAGATGGTGAAGCCACCCGAGAACGACACCTCGTTGACGCCGGCGGCCTCATCGAGATGCACCTTCAGCTGCGTCTCGTCGAACGCAACACCACCCACGGTGAATGCCCCGATGTCCAGGTGGCCGTCAAGCTTCAGCATGGGCTCGATCTCGAGGGTGGCCCCGACGTCCACTGGGGTGTCGAGGATTGTTCCGGAGAATTGGATCGAGAAGCCGGGTGCAATGGGCTTGCTGTCGGGCGAAAGTTGGCAGCCGGAGGGCGCAAGGATGAACTGGAAGAAGCTCGCAGTGGCAACGCCGCCACCCATCTGCAGCACGGCGGGTCCACCCTGCTTGCCCACTTGGAAGTCAATACACGGGTGCTCGGCTGACAGTTCGGCGCCCACGGTGATGGGGATACCCTGCCCGGGCACTCCAAGAGGTCCGGCGACGCTGGAGGGCAGTTGGCCCACCGCCATCAGTTTGATGCCGGGGGTGAGGGTGACGAGGTTCACCTGGAGCGTGATGGAGGCCTTGTTGACGACGAGGCCATCCACCCCGAAGGCGTCCTGCCACCCTGCGTCATCAGTAAAGGTGAGCGATGCCGACGCCGTTTGCACCATGGCGTCGTAGGCAAGGCGCATCTCGAGTTCGGGCGCCTGTACCTGTGTGCCGTTGGCATCCATCCCCTGCACGCCGAGAGTGGTGGTGGCGCCCACGGACACCGTCAGGCCTATCGAATTGTTCTGGATTTCGAAGAACAGCGACGAGGCCTGCACGCTCGACCCACCACCGGGCAGGGTGTACGTGCCGTCGAGCGCCACCTTGGCATTGAAGAAGCCGGTGTCGGCCTGGAAGGTGATGGTGCCAACCGCGTGCGCCGATTCGATACCAGCCATCTTGGTGAACCACCCGGGTGCGGAGTAGTCGCCGGTGACCGAAAACGAGCCCTTGGGAATGGGGATCGATTGCACACCCACGCCGGGGAGGTTGATTCTCATGGTGGTGTCGAACGATGACCACCCGAACCACGCGCCCGACTGGCCGCCGTTGTCCGAACCAAGCGACACGCCGTCGGCGTCGAAGCCCCCGAGGGTCCAGCCCTTGGGCGTGATCATCGAGACGATCGAACCGAAGTTGCCGAGGCCCGGCACCGACAACGATCCCATGGCGTTGATCACGAAGCCGCCGTTGATGTTGTCGGGCAGATCGAACGAGGGCACGCCGACGCTGGACGGCAGCAGCCCCTCAGGCATGTTGTAGGTGACGTTGAGGGACGGGCTGCCCAGTTCCACCCCCGCTCCGAGATTGAGGTTCGGAAGCGTGGCGTACAGGGAGAAGCCGCCGCCGTCGCCAAGGCCGAGGATGGCGGTGGCCTTGGCATTGATGGGAGAGACGACCGGCGGCGCGAGCGTGGCGTCGGTGCTCAGCTTGAGGAACATCGTGCCCTTGGGGCAGGCGGGCTGCGTGCCATCACCGCAATCATTGGTGAGGTCGAGTTGCACGTTGGCGAGCGTGAGGATGCTCGATACCTGCCAGGTGCCGAGTTTGCCGGTGATGTTCCACTTGGAGACACCCTTTTCCTCGCCGATCGAGCCGGTGAGGTTGGCGGCCGACACCGCGAGTCCGGGCAGTGGGGACCACGTGGGACCACCCTTGCCGGCCAGATCCAGAGTCCAGTCCTCAGAGCCCGCGTACTTGAGATTGGCGGCGATCTGCAGGGGGTCGCTCGCACCGCTGTCAATCTTCACCGTCGCGGAGCCCGTGAGCGTTGGGCCCTTCTTCACGTCGGGCGTCCACTTGGCGGTGACGCCTTCGAGGCTTACGCCATCGGCCAGTTGGACGGGAGCGCCGATGGATCCGGTGACGGTGCTCGTGGCGTCTTGGTCGGGCGCGGTCTTGGTGATGGTGCCGGCCAGATCCATGGGCGATCCGCCGACGTTCAGCACGTGGGTTCCGGTGACCGACGCGGTGTAAGTGCCGTCCTCCTTCACCGTGCCCTCCACCACGACCTTGCCCTCCTTGCCACCGGTGGCCGTGGCCTCGATGCTCCACGAGTTCTTCGCAAACGTGATGGTGGTGGCGCCAGCCCAGCCGGTCGGCAGGGTGAGCAGGGGGAAGTGGGTGGCGTCAACAATCTGGCCCACCAGGCTTGACGGCGCATTGCCGACGGCGAAGGTGTAGGTGATGGCCTTGCCCTTGCCCACGCTGAGCGGGCCGATGTTCCACGACGCGGGCAGGGTGATCGTGCCGGTGGTCAGCGTGATGCCGGTGGTGCTGAGGGTGCCGCTCGCGCCCTTCACCGACACCTGACCAACCGACAGGTCCGATTTGGAGAACATGTACTGAGGGCCGCTTGGCCCGGATGTGGCCTGCCCTGATGCCATGGAGCGGAGGCTGCGCAGCGTCGTGGCGGCACCCGGGGCAAGCTTCACCGACATCGGCTTGCCACTCGCAGCGGCGTTGGCCGCCTGCGCCATCACTGCGACGGCCTGCGGTGACTCGCCGCCGCCTGCACCGACCATCACCTGCCCGGTGGCCACGTGCCCCTCGGCGTCGCGTGCGCGCACGCGCATGACGACTGGGGACTTCGAGTTGGGGGTGCGGATGTCGGTCTGGCGCGCGGTGGGGCTGCTGATCGTGGCAGCAGGGCCGCTCACCTGACTCCAGCTGTATGTGACAGCACCGCTCCAGGCGCCACGGGTCTGCGCGGTGAGGGGCACCACGGTGCCCGGCTTGGCCGACACGAAACCACCACCACGGATGTTGACGCGGGGGGTGTTGGAACGGGCCGCACGGGCACGGCGCGCATTGCTCGCGGCAGCAGTGCGACGCGACGCGGTGGTACCTCGCACGGCGCGTTGACGTGCGGTCGCGGCCGCGCGCTGTGCGGCGAGGATCCCGGCTCGCGCTGCCGCGTCTGACGGGCTGAGCCCAGTGCCGCGCGTGGTGGCGCGCGCCAGCTTCTGGGGCACTGCCTGGACCACGGTCACCGTCTTTCGCTTGGTGGCGCTGCGATCGGTGATGGTCAGGTCGAATACGAACTGGGTGCGGGTGGTGACAATGGGGAGGACCGCGTGGGTGGAGGGGAGGGTCGCGCTGTCGATGCGCGCAGTAGGCGTCACGCGACCCTTGCATGCCCGGAGCTTCGCGACATCGCCGGGCGTGAGGCAGCGCTGGCTCCAGCGGTACGAGAGGGAGATGCCGTTGCCCACGCTGGATGTGCCGTCGAGGGCCACACGGCGGTGATAGGCGGTCATCTCGCGAACAGCGCTTACGACCTTGGGCGTCGCGGTCGCACCCACAGTGATGTGCGCGCGCACCGGCACCGGTGCCTTGCGCATTCCGGCTTGCAGGCTGCCGTCGCTGGCGCGCCCGCGTGCCTTCCACACCATGTCATCGCGCGATGCGCCCTGACCCGGGGCAGCGGCCAGGTGCACCACCACGCCCGGGGTGCGCGCCTTGCCGCGCACAGTTCCCCGGTAGCCACACGCCACCGTGCGTCGGGTCGGTGCACTGCATTGCCAGCCGGATGGCGCGGTGATGCGCGCGACGCGCATATTCGCGGGCAGACGGCCGGTTGCGGAGAGGCCGCTGACCGGGTCAGTGCCCTCGTTTCCCAAGACCATTGACATCGTGCCCACGCCACCCGATGTGGGCTCCTGCGTCACCGCCATCGACGGGCGCAGGGAGTTGGGGTTGTCGACGACCTCCACCTTCATGGGGAAGGCCTTCGTGACGTTTGATCCGGCGACCGCTGCGTTGATGACTCCGAGAGTGGCCGTGGGGTCAGGCTTCGTGGGGTGCACTGTCACAAGCACGTTCCCGAAAGTGGCATCTGGGGCCACCGGGGCAGATGGCGTGAAGGTGCATGCCACGTCGGGCCCGGGGGCACACGTGACACCCTCGCCGGGTTGGACCGCCTTCAGGCCCATTGCGGCACCAATCTGCTGACGGATGCTCACTGGCACGCCTGGCTTCAGTGCATCGCCGCCGCTGTTGAACAGCGCGATGCGATATGTGAAGTCGTCCAATGCGGGCACGCGTTGGGTGCTGCCATCGACCCACCGGGTCCAGGTGGACTTGGTGAGGAAGAGTACCCGCGGCGTGGCAACGGCATCGCCGGGGTCGACGATTGCAAGGGCAACGGTCCGGTCCACCCCGCGAACGCCGTTCTTGCGACCAATGGGTGCGAACACGATCTTCCCGGAGCCGGCGGGCATGCCCGCGGAAGCCGAGAGCATCAGGTCGAAATGCGCGTCTGCGCGAGGCCTGAGTGATCCGGCCGAGCGGCAGGTGATGGTGGGGCTGACGCCCTCACAGGCCCAGCCCTTCGTGGGCACCGATGCCAGTACGCCCTTGGGAATGGTGATCCTGGTGCCGACGATGCGTCCGTGTGTATCGCCCACATTCGTCATGCCCATCACGAGCTTCGTCGGGCCCCGGCCAGCCACCACCTGAATGCCCTTGGGCGCGTCTGCGTGAATCTCGAGGTCGACCAACGTATCGGCCAGGCGCAGTTGCACTGGGCTCGTGAACGGCACGGTGTTCGCCCGGGGCGGGACTGCCCTGGGGTCGGTCGACGTATCCGACACCCGGGAGAGGGCGCCGTCAAAGTGCGCGATGCCGGACAGGATCCACTTGGCATCGATCTTGCTCGCGTCGGTGCGGGCGGGCCAGCGCACCGTGATGACCTTGGCGAGGTCGCCGACGGCCATGCCCTGCATGGTGCGGCAGGTGCCCTTCCCCTTGGTGGAACAGCGCCATCCTGCGCCAGTCACCGTGGTGCCGCGGAACGGGGGATCGGGCAGGACGTGCGAGATCTGCAGCGCGGGGGCGCCGTCGCCCGCGGCAACAGCTGCGCTGCCGACGTTCTGCGGGATGAGGTCGTATCCGTCCCATGTGGCGGGGTTGCCGGGCGTGGTGCTGGGGCGCAGCACCTTGCTCACAACGATGCGCGGTGCGGGCGGTTCGCCCGTCGACTGCACGGGTACGGTCGTTGACGCTGTCAGTGGGGCGCCGCCGGCTTGCGGCACCGAGAGGTCGGCCTGCACCACACCCCTGTCGATGGGTGCGTCGCCGGCCGCCACGGGCGGCAATGAATCCGTGCCCTGCAGCACCAGGATCAGCTGCGGCGACTGATCGGGGGGCAGCGCGTAGGGCGTGGACGCATTTCCCGTCGTCCCCAACGTGCAGGTGACGGTGGGCACCGTTCCCGTGCAGATCCACTGCGCCATCTGGGTAATTGACTCGGGGAGGACGGTGCGGGTCCGAACGAACGTGAGGCCATCGGGAAGGGTGACGGTGGCAGTGACGGGGCCGTCCGCGGGCGCGGGGCCGTCGAATGCCACCCCGAAGGTGACTGCCGAGAGGCGGCCGGAGGCGACTTGGAGGGCCTTCGGCGCTCCATCGCCCGCTGCGGCACCTGTGTACTCGGGGACAATGGTGGCGTCGAGCGTGGTGACAGGCTGCGAGTCTTCGCTCAGGCCGGGTGACGCGCCGAGCAGAGAGACGCCTGCTGCGAGCGCGCCAGCAAGGAGGAGAGCACGGGGGCGATGTTTCGAGGAAAACACTGTCGGAATCTACCGCGACGGTAGGACGGTCGCCCCTAGGCTACGCGGTCATCTCCTCCGCGCGCATCACCATGCGCTCCATCTCTGCGAATCCGGGCTCCCAGCACGCGGGGTCGTCCAGATCCACGCCCAGCGGACGAAGCAGGGCGGCGGGTGACGCCGAACCGCCGCCGGCGAGGAAGTCGAGGTACTTCGGCACGAAGTCCTCGCCCTGCGCGCGGTACTGGGCGTAGAGCGCCAGCGTCACCAGGTGCGCGAACACGTAGGCGTAGGTGTAGAAGCGCGTAGAGATGAAGTGCGGGATGTACGACCAGCCCAAGCGGTAGCCATCGGGCATCTCCACTGCGTCGCCGTAGTAGGAGGCGTTCTGGTCCCACCAGATGGTTGATAGCCGGTCGTCGGTGAGCGTGGTGCCCTCGCCGCGCTGGCGGTAGGCCTCCTGCTCGTACCGTGCCAGCACCGTCTGACGGAACACCGTCGCGAATGACCCCTCAACCCGCTCGCACACAAGCGCCGTACGGGTGGCCTCGTCGGCCTCGTTGGCCAGCAGGTGATCAAAAGCGATCATCTCGGCGAATGTCGACGGCACCTCGGCCAAGGCGAGCCCCGTGTGAAACGACAGTGCCGTTTGACGCTCAGCGGCGAGGGTGAAGTGCATCCCGTGCCCGAGTTCGTGCGCCAGGGTCATCACGTCGTCCATGCGGTCGGTGTAGTTCATGAGCATGAATGGCTGGGCATCCTGGGCCACAGATGCACAGAACGCGCCACCGCGCTTGCCGGTGCGCGGCTCGGCATCAATGCGCTGGTCGGCGAAGAAGCCATCAGCGATGTCGCCGATCCGTGGTGAAAACGCGCGGAATGATGAGTCGATGATTGTGCGGGCCTCAGGCCACAGCACCTCACGGGCCTCACCCAATGGCGCGTACTGGTCTGCGAGGTGGAGGCGGTCGAGCCCCAGCAGGCGGGCCTTTACCCGAAACCAGCGGTGTGCGAGCCCGTAGTGGCCCTCGACGGTGCTCATCATGGTCTCGATGGCGGGGCCCGGTACCTCATTGCGCAGGTGCGTGGGGTCCATGGGATCGTCGTAGTTGCGAAGGCGGTCCATTGCCAGACGGTCACCCACCAGGGTGTCGTAGCAGTGGGCGAGAGTGGGAGCGTTGGGCCCGAGGGTGGCGTACAGCGTCTCGAGCGCCCGCATGCGAAGGCCTCTGTCTGGGTTACGCACGCACGCCAGCAGGCGGTCAATGGTGTGGGGTTCCACACCGTCGCCCGAATCGAAATCGGTCTCGAGCGTGGAGGTGATGCGACCGAACAGGCTCTGCCACGCGCTCGCGGCAGCGGGGCTGCGCTCACCCAGCATGCGCTCCTCGGGCTCGCTCAGCATGTGCCGCTTGAACCGGCGCTCGGCCAGCAGGTGGTGACGGTCGCCAGCCACCTCAGGGGCGGTCGCCAGCCCATCGGCCAGCGCGTCGTCGAGCTCGAGCCATTCCAGCTCGAAGAACCGCAGCGCATTGGCGGCCTCCACCATCGAGCGGTCCATCAGGGCGTCGAGGTCCTGATTCTCGGGATCAGATACATCCACGGATTCGCGCAGGGAGGTATACGAGTGCAGGCGGCCGAGTTCGTTCTCGATGCGGCACAACTCGGCAAGCGCGTCGGCGAGCGTTGCGCCATCGAATGCGGCAATCTGCCCGCGGTGACGCAATTCGAATGCTCGGCAGTCGTCAATGGCCGCGGCAAGTCGCGTACGGCAGTCGTCGGCGGAAGTGGCAAGAGGGGAGAGGTCCCAGTGGACGCCCTCGGCACGCGGAGCGGAATCAGTCGTCGTCATGCGGGCGACGTTACCGCAGCACCGCACCCAGCAGATGGTCAGCGGTATCGGTCGACAGGGGCGGATCGCCAGTAGCCCCTGGGTGGTGGGGGCTTGTGGGGCGGTGGTAGTCGGAGCCCCCCGACGCGATGAGGTCCCAGCGGCCCGCCAGTGCGCCGAACCGCGCGAACTGATCGGGCGTGTGCTCGGGGCGGTGCACCTCAATCCCGACCAACCCGGCTCGGGCGAGTCGGCCGACAAATGGATCGAGGTGGGCGTCGTCGAGCTTCAGGGTCTCGGGGTGCGCCAGCACCGGTGCACCGCCAGACTCAAGAACCAGACGCACGCCCTCCTCCGCATCAAGACCGTCAGAGCCCATGTATGCGGGCCCCCCATCGGCGAGGTACAGATCGAAGGCCTCCTTGCGGGTGCTCACGTAGCCGCCGCGGATGAGTGCCTCGGCGATATGGGGCCGCCCGAGGGGCGCACCGGCAGCGCCGTCAAGCACGTCCTGCCAGTCGAGGGGCAGGCCCAGGCCATGGAGGCGCTCCACCATTTGCTCCGCCCGCTCGGTTCGGGTCGCGGCAAAACCGGCGATCATCCCGACGAGGGGTGCGGGGGCGGGGTCGGTGAAGTATCCGAGCAGATGCATGCTTCCGTGGGGCATCTTGATGGACAACTCGATGCCCGGGATCACACGAACGCCCGTCGCGCGTCCGCGCGCGAGTGCCTCTTCCACCCCGGCAAGGGTGTCGTGATCGGTGATGGCCAGCACGCCCACCTCAAGCGCCGCCGCGATGTCCACCAATTCGGCGGGCGGGTGGGATCCATCGGACCTGTTGGTGTGGGCATGGAGGTCGGTGACCACGGCCGTCGAGGGTACCATCGGCCTCATGGCGCGAATCAGGCGATCGGGCGGCGACACATCCTCCACGGTGTTCTCTACCGAGAGTGGCCGAATGCAGCCCGCTGCTACCCCTAGGTCGTCGGCGGGCGCACCAGACGGCATCGTGCGGGTGTCCCGTACCAAGGTGGGGCGCAGGGGAAAGACCGTGACCCTCGTCACGGGTATCCCACCCGGTGATCTCGCGGACGTCGGCAAGGAACTACGACGACTCGTGGGTTCCGGGGGGTCCGTCAAAGATGGCGTCGTCGAGATCCAAGGGGATCACCGCGATCGCATCGCCGACCATCTCCGCACCCGGTTTCAGGTGAAGGTGGCTGGCGGCTAACGACTGCCTGCGCCGTGCTGCTGCGTCAGGCGCTCCTGATGGCGAGCCGATGTCCAGTGGCGCGCTCAAACACCTGTGCCTCCTGTTCTGCCGACCAGATGGCCACGTCCACATCCCCCTCCGCCCGTACGTGCAATGTCACCAGATCGCCTGAGCGCTCGCAGTCGATGCCCTCAATTGCCCGCTCACGACCAACCTCAAATTGCTCCGCAATGCGCAGGAGCGCCGCGAGCCGGAGAATGCGGTCCTCATCTCCACGCTTCAGGACGCGCGAGAGGTTTCCGGGGGACTGAACCGACTTGCGGTGCCCTCGCACCAACTGCGCGATAAGCACCAGTTCCCGGTGGCGAAATCCCGCAAGCCCCGCGTTCAACACCAAGTAGTGACCATGCTTATGGTGGTCGTTGTAGTCGACGAGGGTTCCGACGTCGTGGAGGATGCCGGCCGCGTGGAGCCACTCCCGCTCGCGCGGGTCCGCATCGTGCAGGCCGAGCCGGCCGAGCCCGTCGAACATCTCGACCGCCAGACGTGCCACCTGCTCCGCATGCGGGCGGTCGTATCCGTATACCTGCGCGAGGTCACGAACGCTCGTTGCACGTACGTCCTGGATGATCGGCGGATCCTCGGGGGCGAGGAATGCCTCCCAGAACACGCCCCAGCGCAGGCCCTGAGCGCAGATCTCAATGCGGTCCACATCGGCCGCGTGCATGAGTGCATCCACCACCACAGCACCGGCCAGCATGATGTCGGCACGGTCGGCTTTCAGCCCAGGTATCCGCTTGCGTTCCCGCGCCGGCAGGGCGACCATCCGGTCGATCATCTCCCCGAGTGCATCCCGGGTGAGGTGGTACCCATGCACCTCTCCAAGCGGGTAATCGGATGCCTTCTGCGCCATGGTGGCCAGCGTGCGGAGCGCCCCGCCCATGGCCACGATGCGGCCGCCGTCGGTGATCCACGGGTCGCGGCGGAAGACATCGAGCGCATGGCGGCGAAGCCGCAGCACGTCGTCGCGCGTGGCCACTGGCCCCGGCATGAACGCATCAGTCATCCGCACAGCTCCGAGCGGCTGGCTCACCGATTCGGTGAGCAGCCGATCGCTCACCCGGCCCACCTGGATACTGCCGCCCCCCAACTCAGCGATGAGACCGTCACACAGCGTGGTGCCGTTGATCGCCCCGACGTAGCCGTATCGGGCTTCCTCATCGCCGGAGATGATCCGAGCGGGAAGCCCTCCGTCGGTGATGGCGGCGAGCACCTCCGCACCATTCGGGGCATCGCGGATGGCGCTGGTTGCCACCGCGCGTATCTCGTCGATATTTGAGTTCCGGCAGAAGCCGGCGAACAGGCGCGCCACGCGAGACGCGCGTGCGATGGCGGCATCCGAGATGGGAGCGCCGGGCGGGGTCCCCTCAGCAAGACGCACGACTTCGCGGATCTCGTCCACCAGGCGGAACGGCCCGTCGGGCAGCGTGTACTCAAAGACCACAAGGCGGAAGGTGTTTGACCCGAGATCCGCCACGGCCAACCGGACGTTCATGCTGACGGTGCCGGTCGGGCGCGATACCCTAGACCCCATGAGCACCGGCCCACTCAGACCGCCCGGAGTCGGCGAGTCGGGTGAGGCACTGGCCCCGATCGCCCCACTTCGTCTTGCATGGCCGGGGAAGTTCGATCGCACGGACGATGTGGAGGAGGCCTGGGCACTGGCGCTCTCGACCCGCCCGACGGCTGATCGGCGCACCTTCGAGCGCGCCGACGCGTTCGCCCGCGCGCGGCACGCAGACCAGACCCGGCGTGGAAGCGATACGCCGTACTGGGTGCACCCGGTGCGAGTGGCGATGACCCTCATGCAGTGGGGCGTGACTGACCGCGACATTCTCGTCGCGGCGCTGCTTCACGACACCGTGGAGGACACGCTCACGACACCCGCCGACATCAGGGCGCGCTTCGGACTGCGCCCGGCAGACCTTGTCACCTGGCTCACCGCGCCCGAAGGGAAAATGCGCGAGGCAACCCGGGACTACTACCGGCGTCTCCTCGAGCAAGGCCCCTCCGATTCTCACCTCCTCAAGATCGCAGATCGCTCGGACAACCTCCGCAGCATTCAGGCGCTCGTGATGCGCACCGGCGATATGCATCGCGGGTGGGCAGGCCGGTATCTCGAACGCACGCGGTGGCAGGTACTGCCGCTGACCACCACCACGGCCTCGGCGGCGCGCGTGGGTCTGGTAACCGCAATGGCCGATCTGGCGCCCCTGGTTGATCCATTCGCTGGCCCCCCGGAGGCCGATCGGGGCTTCACCGAGCCATAACGTGACGGACACGGGGTCGCCACCCTCGGGGCGTTTGATGCTCTGCACATGAGGTGGGTCAGGCACTGCGAACTCAAGGAGGAGACCATGGGCACCGTCATCGAGTTGGGGAGCGGGGAGGTCGTCGATCCAGACAGGATCAACGAACTTCTCAGCCGGATGGAGTGGAGGCTCGACGAGCCCTGCACCGTGCCGGGTTGCTCCCACGGTGGGGCGTGCTGCGGGGCTCATGGCGAGATTGTCGTCGCGATGGCCGCGTAGGCCTCCCAGAGGCGCGATTGCGCCGCGGTCCGGGGCAGGGCTCCGCCCGACATACGTGACGCAGTCGTGATCAGTCGGGCCCTGTGGTTGGGGAACCACCCGGGCCCGACGTCGTTTTCAGACGTCTACGTGGATCTCCTGCAGATACGGGGATTCGGCCAAGGGGGCGATGCCCAGCCGGCCGGATGCGAGATCCACCAGCGCGTCGCCGGCGACCTCGCGTCGCCATCCGTGGCCGAGCGCTTCGTCGGCGCCGTCGCCGCCAGTGAGGACTGCGACGAGGAATGATTCGACCTCGTCACGTGTGGCGACCAGCGTGGGGGCAAGGTCAACCGCCGCCGCGCGTGCCCCGAGAAGCACCTGGGCGAGCGGGACGAGCGTGTCGAGTCGCGCTTGCACCGCGGTAGGCAGAGGCGGGCCGAGCGTAATTGGGGCGTCGTCGGCTGACATTTCCATCGCCTCGATCAGCCCGGCTGCCTCGCGTTCCTTGAGCGCCGCCGGCACCCCGCGCTCGGCGAGCAGCTTCGCGGGAGTTGCCGGGCGCCGCCGGGCCACCTCAATAAGGGTGCGGTCGGGAATGAGCCAGTCCACTGGGCGGTCGCGCCGCCGGGCCTCCTCTTCGCGCCATGCCGCAGCCCGCCGGAGCGCGGCACGCTCTGGAGGCGTGAGGCGGCCCTGACCCTTCACCTTGCGCCAGGCGAGCCACGGGTCCTGAGCGATGCGGGCATCGGGTCCGAAGCGGCGCTCGTGCTCCTCGCGCACCCATTCGGCGCGTCCCATTTCGGTGGCGCGCTTCATGAGCTCGTCAACCATTGCGAACAGATGGGCAACGTCTGCGGCCGCGTATTCGAGCTGGGCATCAGTGAGTGGCCGGCGCGACCAGTCGGAGTAGCCCTCCGTCTTCGCCACCTTCACGCCGAGAACACGGCTGAGAAGCGCACCGAGGCTCTGACCTGACCCGAGCCCTACGAAGCCGCCGATGAGCTGGGAGTCGAGGAGGTTGGTGGGGCGGGCATTGAATCCCAGCGCAAACAGGATGAGATCGGCGCTCGGCGCGTGCATGATGATTTCGACGGCCGGATCCTCGAGCACGTCGGCAATGGGCTGCAGGGATCCACCCTCGATTGGATCGATGAGCGCGATCTCATCGCCAACCGCAACTTGCGCGAGGCAGGGAATGGGCGCATACGTGCGTTCCCACAGGAACTCGACGTCAAGGGCCATACGACCGGCCGCGCGCGCGCGATCAGCGAGGGCCGAAACGTCATCAGTTTTTGTGTACCTGTGTGTCGTGGTCGTCATCAGGGCTAAGGTTAGAGGCCGTGCAAGTTTCCGGGCTTACGAAGGCATTTGGCTCCCGCACCCTGTTTTCCGGCGCCTCCTTCAGGATTGGCCCCGGCGGTCGTCTAGCGATCGTTGGACCGAACGGCGCGGGGAAATCGACCCTGCTCCGGATTCTCGCGGGGCTGGAGATTGCCGACAGCGGGTCG
>SXGR01540954.1_pt1 | contig 22059 bp, 24 predicted proteins | sample 3174711 | NCBI WGS metagenome assembly SXGR01 (sample SAMN11356860, study PRJNA531348) | freshwater metagenome | isolation source: freshwater sample F1-60 | place: China: Fuxian Lake, Yuxi | collected 2017-12-25 | reverse complement strand
TGGTCGAGCCGTTTGGCTGCGATTCGATTCATCCATTTCCAATTGCGGGATAAACATGCGCGCATTGATCGTTGCATTGACCTTGTTTCTTAGTGGCTGCGGTCAAAGTGAAGAATCCGTTGAGTTCAAAGACAGTGAAGGCAACACACGGTCTGTGGAAGTCATCGACGAAGGTGACACTCGCACGGTGAAGTCCGACGACGGCTTGATGACTACTGTCGGCACGCAGGACGAAGACAAGGCGAAGTTTCCGGACTATGCCCCCAGGTACACCGGTTCCAAAGTCGTGAGCGTCGTCGACCTGGACATGGGTGGCATGAAGCGCCAGATGATTACGCAACATAGCGCTGATGCGGCCGAGACAGTCCTTGCCTTTGACAAGTCTGAGTTTGCCAAGGCCGGCGTTACCGTAACCGAAATGCCTTCAGGAACTGGCGGAACGGGCCTAAGCGAAGGGCCGCTACACAGACCAGGCGTACAAGTTTTCATCACGCCGACCGCAACAGGCGCGACGATTGATCTCTCTGTCCCGACAAACTGACGGCGGGAGTCTAGTGTCGCGCGGCCTGCAGGCGTCGTAGTACTGGTGTTAGTCCAACACCTAACGCGTTTTCAATACTCGCCTTGAGGGTGAAGATCCTGTTTGTCAGGTGATTGTTACCCATGACTTCAGTCTGGAACGAGGGGCGGGCATAAATGCGCCCAAACCACGCCGCGACGGCGGGATGCTGGTCATCGAATGGATAACCACACTCCTTGAGTCGCAGCACTTTCATGGCCCAGAAAGCATCGGCCAGCGTCAGCGATGTACCCGTCAGAAAGGATTGGCCTGACTGTAGCGTCTGATCTAACTGAAAGAATGCCATGAGCAGTTTTGCAGATGTTCCTCGAAAACCGAATCACGAATGCGGTTGTTGCTGAAGCCATCGTAGAACGTCGCCAGATTTTCTTTGTTAGCGCCTTTCCCAACCAGTTCCTTCAGCTTCTGCTGCTCACCGGAGTTGAGCTTGGCAAGCAAGCCCAGTCCCCAGCGAAAAGTGACGTACCTCAGGGATACGTAAAGCGCCCGGGCCTGATTGGCGAGATCAAGGGTCCGGGTTCGCAGCGGCTCTTCTTTTGGAAGTAGCGGGTCACCACCGAAGGCGTCGTCGAGATACTCGATGATGTCGAGGGATTCGAGCCAGAGTTTGCCGTCATGAACGAGAGCCGGTACCACCAGATCCGGATGAATCTGGGCGTACTCCTGTGTCATGTGGTCTTTGCGTACCAGCGAGACCTTGCGGCTCACCCATCGCCCGGGCTCACCTGTACATGCGGCGGATTCGACGAAATCAAACGGGACTTCGCGTCCACGCTTAAGGCCTTTCTCGCCGAGGGCGAAACGAACCCGCTGCGCGCAAGGCGCGCCGTCGAAGTGGAAGAGGTGTAGACCTTCCAGTTTTGGCACGATGGGGCTGGGTGGGTTCTGGATCTGTGGCATGTTACCGTCTCCCCTCAACCGTTCTGTGTTTAATGTACGAATCAGTACATTAATGGCGATCATAGCGGGTTAAATACGATATGGTACAAAAAGAACCAGGTCGGCGTGGTCGTCCACGGACTCACGACCCGGCTACGGCGCTCGACGCCGCGCTGGGTCTGTTCTGGCAGAAGGGGTTGGAGGGTGCATCGCTCGATGAGCTGGCGACCGTCATGAACATGAATCGTCCGAGCATCTACCTGGCTTTTGGTGACAAGGACACGTTGTATCGCGCTGCAGTTGAACGGTTTCGTGCTCATCTCGGGGTTGCACTGAATGAGCTGGACGACTGCGATGATCTGGCAACAGGGTTGATTCGTTTTTTCCACGGTGCGATTCGCCTTTACACCTCAGGCGATGACCCGAAGGGTTGTTTGATCATGTGCACTGCGCCTGCAGTCGCGCTGATACACCCCACGGTTCGTGGTGACCTTTTTCAAATCATGAAAGCGATCGACGCCGCGCTGCTTCGACGGATCAAACACGCGGTTGATTCGGGTCGATTGCACGGAGGAGTTGCACCGCGAACACTCGCGATGACGCTTCAAGCCATCTTGCAGAGCCTCGCATTGCGGTCGAGGGCAGGAGAATCGTCTGCATCGCTTCGGCGGTTTGCGAAGGAAGCCGTTGTTCTGTGTTTGCCGCGATCACGTGGTGAGTAGCGGACTTCGCCTCAATCGGCGTATGCCGCTTCGAGTGCCTGTTGGATCGCCTGAGTGCCACTGACTTTGAGCGCAGCGAAAACATCACTCTCCCAACGCTGCACGAGACGTCCATCGACCAACAAGCCAGCGCCCGTTGCGACCTGCGCGACAAGATCGAGGTGATGGGTGGCGAGCAGCACCGCACAACGCCTGGATTTCACACGTGCACCAAGCTCACTTCGAAGCAGGGAGGCGCTTCGTGGATCGAGTCCGTTGAAAGCTTCATCCAGAACGACGAGTGCGGGATCACCAAGCAACGAAAGCAGAACGGCGAGTTTCTGTCGCATGCCCAGCGACCAGGTGTCGGTGAATGAATCGAGTGCGGCTTCAAGACGGAACGCGTGGCAGAGCCTCAGTACGTCCTCATCAATTGCCGGCAGTTGCTGCGCCATCGCGTACACCTCAAGGCACTGTCGACCCGTAAGCAAGCCCGGGAGTTGTTCGGGTTGAACGCCAAAGCCGAGCTTCGAACGCGCAACATCGGAATCTCGGTGGAGATTTGATCCGTTGATGTGAATCGTGCCTGTGGTGGGTTTGATTCTCCCGCCGACACAACGGAGCAAAGTGCTCTTGCCCGTGCCGTTGGGGCCGAGCAAGACGAACCATTCGCCTTTCTCGAGGGTCAGGGAGATATTGGAGATCACGACGGTCTGCCCATAACCTGCGCTGAGATGTTTGATTTCAAGTGCGGGCATCACGACCTCCTCGATGAAGACAAAGTGCTGTAATCAGGAGCGCAGTCAGCGTACCAAAACCTGCAAACCGGTTTTCCAAAGCGGCGGTCAGCGCAGCGCCAATGCCACCCATCCAACGATCATCGCGACCATGCCATACCGAAAACACGGTGAAGGTCGACCAGGCCAGGAACAGCACCAGATTGAAGGCGACCAGGCGAATGATCTCGAGGAGTGATGCATCGAGCAGCACGCATGTTGGGCCAACGACCATGGCTGCGAGCCCGTAATGAAGCAGAGCGCGGCGAATAATCAGCCACTGGAAGGTGCGAAAGGGAAGGGTAGTGGATTCCAGCCACCGATGCGCCGCTGCTGCCGCAATAGGTACCGCCACCGCCAACGTGACCAACCAGGCAAGGAGTACCCACGCTGCCAATATCGCAATCACCATGACGCCGGTGATCCCCGCTGGCAACGTGATCAACGCCGTGAAGAACAGGAGTCGACTATTGGCAGGCTGTGCAAGTGCCAGAGCTTCGCGAACAGGAAGCTGGCTGAGCCAGGATGCGTGTGCCGTGATCTGTGTGACGACCGATGGCGCAGCTTTAGGGTCGCGAACGTATCGTGACGAACGGCGTTTTCTGGGCTTGGGCCGAGTTCCGAAAAACAATCCAGCCGGCAGGCCGACACACACGGCGAGACACGTTACGAGCATCCAAGAAAGTGATGAGTCGTTTGCTGCGTAGGGCGTTACGAGCCAGGCGATGATCACCACACCTACGCCGATCAAAAGCAGTGGCCACAGTGATGTCGTGAAGCGCTGCATGAACGACAACGGATTTACCGCCGCGGTGCTCGCGAGCCATGAATGGACGAGGGTCTCGCTGACGCGCCGATAACGCGCCGCCGTGATCAGTGCAAACGCGCCCGCGATGAGTATTCCCAGGAGTACCTTTCCTTCGAGTGTGCTGAGCTCAGCTGCGAAGTCGAAGTGGCTGCCTCGAATGTAAGGGCTGAGCCAGTAGATGCCGTACAAGGTGGCCAACGCGACGAACCAAAGGCGGGGACTTGTTTGCATTCCGGACAAGCGGTTCTGCAGTTTGTGCAACTGAACGCGCAGCAGGGGTCTGCTGTGAGCCATGGACCGCAAAGGGTTCAATCCCATCCCGGATCTTCTCCTTCGAAACTGCGGTCCCGTTCCGGTTCAACCTCCGGTGGCAGATTGGTTCGAAAATCCAGCGTCGGCGCAGGGCCCATGACAGTTCCGTTTCGGCGCAAATCTCGTGCGCGCTTGAGTGTGTCGCGTCCAAATTTTGAATTGAGTTGGCCGAGAGTGGTTTCGAGTTTGCTTTGACGGGGCGGTTCGGTGAAGAGATCGAGCTGCTTGTCTGCGGCAACGGAGGCGAGATCAAACGCTGCGAGACCGACGAGCCTGAACGGTCCAAAGGTGAGCATTTGTGCAGCGAGATCCCGTGCGGCTCGGAACAGTACCTCCCCGAGATCAGTCGCCGGATCCAACCGCGCCTGGCGGCTATGCAATTGAAAGCTTGTGGTCTTGAGTTTTACGCGAATGCCTCGTGCGTGCAGTCGCTTGTTGCGAAGCCTCGCGCTCACACGATCGGCGGCGCGGCGAAGATGAATTTCGATCTGCTCCAGGCTGGACACGTCGCTTTCTAACGTTCGTTCAGAACCGACGATGCGCTCTCGCCGCGAACTTTCGACTTGGCGCGGGTCGAGCCCGTTAGCCAGCGCGTGCAGATGGCTTCCGTGTTGTCCGAGCTGAAGGGTGAGCGTACGTGGATCGCTCCGCGCGAGGTCACCGATGGTCTTGAACCCGAGGGCATGCAGGCGTGCCTCCATTTTCGGTCCTACGCCCCACATGCGTTTGACGCCTAAAGGCGCAAGCCATTCGCAGGCCTTTTCGTGTTCAACCACGGTCAGACCGTCGGGTTTGTTGAGCGCACTCGCGATCTTGGCGACATGTTTGGTCGAGGCGAGCCCAACGGTGACGTTAAGTCCTGTGGCTTCTTTCACGGCGTCTTTGATCTTCCGCCCGATCACGGTGGGTGGGCCAAAGAGGTCTTCCGCACCACTCATGTCGATGAACGCTTCATCGAGACTCAATGGTTCGACATGCGGCGAGAAATGATCGAAGACCTGCATGATCTGCGCGGAGACTTGTATGTAGCGTTCGAACCGGGGCGGGACGATCAGCGCCTGCGGACAGAGGCGCATCGCTTGCACCATCGGCATGGCGCTGCCCACGCCGAATGGCCGCGCTTCATAACTGGCGGTGAGCACCACACCTCGTTGACTGCGTGGACCAATCAGTACCGGTTTGCCACGCAGCGTGGGGTCGTCGAGTTGTTCAACGGATGCATAGAACGCGTCCATATCAGCATGGACGATGATGTGAGGCCAGCGGCCGGTCATCGTCGCTTCAACTCGCTCAATCGTCCGCGATCAGTACCAACGTCCCGGTGGTCGACAAACTTCCACCGGTGCCATTGACCACACAGGTCCGTGCACGCGTTTGTTTGCCGGGATCACCATGAACACCGTCTTCCGCCGTACCGGACAACTGTCGATATGCTTCAATCAAGAGTGGCATGCCATACATGCCGCTGTGATTGAACGACAGACCGCCGCCATTGGTATTGACCGGGAATGAACCACCCGGTGCAGCACGCCCATCCTTCCAGAAGAGGTGTCCTTCTCCGGGCTTTGCAAGCCCAAGCATCTCCATGGTAATCGCTGCAGTGATGGTGAAAGAGTCATAAACCATCGCCATTTCCATATCGGCAGGTCCCATACCGGCCATGGTGTACGCGGCTTCCGCAGACTGGCGCGCGGAGGTGGCGGTGAAGTCTTCCATCTCGAGCATGTTGCCGTGGCCCATGGCTTCACCGGCACCGGCGATCCACACCGGCTTGGTGCGCAGGCTGCGTGCCACGCGTGGGCTGCACACCAGCACTGCGCCACCATGATCGGTGACCATGCAGCAGTGCAAAATTGTTAGCGGCCAGGCGATCAGTCGGGACTCTTCGACCTGTTGTACCGTAATCGGCCCACCAAAGGGATGTTTCTTCTTGCTATACATCGCCGCCCGTGGATTGAGCGTCGCCCAATCCCGCGAAACCTTGGCGATGTGCGCGTAGTCTTCCCGCTTCGTGCCGTACCGGTGCATGTGTCGCACCATTGCATGGGCGTAACCGGATGCAGCACCGGCGAGCCCATAAGCCACGCTCATTTCGTGTGATGGCGACTGGGTTCCACCGCCCCGTGCGTAGTTTCCTGCGCCACCGTTGCCGATCTTTCGCTGCGAGTGTCCGTTCTCCCCGTGGCTGATCACGGCCACTTCGATGATGCCTGAGTAAATTGCAGCCAACGCATGATGCACGTGCATCTCAAACGAGCAGCCACCGACGGCGGTAGTGTCGATGTACTTCGGCTTGATGCCGAGGTGTTCACACAGCTCCGTGGACCAACCGGTTGAGAACACACCATCGATACGCGAGATCGGGATCCCCGTCTGGTCACAAACGTTTTTTATAGCTTCGATGTGCAGTTGCAGCGAGGTGATGGGTGTTTCGAGGAAGCCGATCTGGTTGGCTTCAGCAGCACCGACGATGGCGGCTGCTTTATAGAGTGGACTCGGCATTGTTAACTCCCTGCCTTTTGGCTATCCACCGGACGCCAGAATGGAATGAAGGTGTCGTCGTCGGCTTTTTCAAATTCGACTTGAACCTGAGCGCCCACACGAATCTCCTCAGGCTTTTTGGGATCAACGCCGCGCAGGACCGTGAGCATGCGGTCACCTTCATGCAGATCGATAAAGGCCGTCACAAAGGGAATTTCCTGGGCCCAGCCACCATAGGCCATGTATTGCACGGCGAAGGTATGGATCGAGCCTCGACCACTCGCTTCGATCCACTCGAGGTTCATCGAGTGGCAGTGCGGGCAAATGTGGCGCGGATACCAGTGCACGCGGTTGCAATCTACGCAACGCGGCAACGTCAGTTTGCCGGCCTTGGTACCTTCCCAAAACGGCATCGTATGTGTGCCCTTCGGGGGAATGGGTTTGTTGTAACTCAACGGATGTCCCTCAACTTCCCGTGTGATGAGGTAGCGACTTTACCGGCTCCGTTCCCATGAGGACAGCCAATGACAACAGGCCGATCAGGAAAGGTGTAACGGTCTTACGCCTCTGGATAGCGGCGGAGCGCAACTTGACCGATGTATTCCCTTGCTTCGGGCCTTGATCCGGGCTGCATGAATGGACCAGCACGTACATCCCGATAGAGCCTCGAAAGCGGGTGGTTGCTCATAAAGCTGCTGCCGCCGACCACATCCATGGCGCTATTCACCAGCCGGATCGCGCCTTGATTCACCACCCATTTGGCCACCTGATAGTCCTGCATCAAGGCATGGGCCTGTTCGAGGGTAGGGGCTTCGAGCGCGAGAAAATCATCCGCGGCTCGGGTTGCGGTTGTCAGTACACTCCGGCAGGTCGAGAGTTCAATCTGCATCTCGCCCACCATGTGCTGCACCCCCGGCAACGTTGCCGCACTGCCTCCGGTGCGTTGTTGTTTGTCGAGGGTTTCCACCGTGATCTCGAAGGCGCGTTCACCCATGCCGAGAAAGGTGGCGACGAGACAGAGATTTCCCACGGCGCGATTGGTGAGCACCCCTGTGCTCCATTGACCCCACGGGCCGAGCTTGCGCACGCTGCTGCGAGCGACCTTTACGTTGTTGAACTTCACGGACTGACTGCCGGAGGCGCGCATACCCAGCGCATCCCAGTCGTTCTGTGGTTCGATGCCCGGCGTGTGGATCGGGAGCAAGGTGGTTGCGAGGTGATCACCCTCTGCATCACGCAAACGAAGGTTCATGCCGAGGTGCGTCGCAAGTGGCGACATCGTCACAAAGAGTTTGGTGCCGTTGATGCGAAGGTGTTCACCTTCATCAGTCGCTTCAGTCAGCAAATGCAGATTGTCAGTGCCACGTTCGGTTGCCGTTGCACACACCAACATGTGTCCTTCCGCGACAGCTCGAAGCGGCACAGCTGCGCCGTCGGTGGGTAGCCCTCTGGCCTTGGCCATTCGCCAGGCGAGCGCCATACCTCGACTCACGCCCAGATGCATGTTGATGGCAATCGCGGTAGAACCATCACCCCGTGCAAGCGCGGCGATCCCAAGTGCCCAGTCATGCATGCACGTGAGTCCGAAGCCACCCAGTTCTTCGGGAACGCAGGCGGCAGCGATGCCGTTTTTTTGAAGGTCCCGGTAGTTGCTTTCGTTCATCACGCCGGAACGATCAGCTTCGAAGGCACGGGACTGAAAGGCTGGAATCAAGGCTTCAGCCGCGGCGACGAAGCGCTGGCCTTGTGGAGTCAGTGGACGAGATGCAAAGGGCATAGTGAATTCAGGGATGAAGTGGAACGCTGGATTCTGAACGTTATGCGCGTTAGCGGGAACCGGTCATCAGGCGTCGATCTTCAAATACAGGTGCAGATCTTCAAGAAATCGTTCGATCCTTTCCAGGTGCCGGACGGTTGAGACATTACGGACTTCCGGATTATCGAGCTTCGCATGCTCAAGTCCTGTCTCCAACTGCACCGGATACTGCGGCCAGTCGGTGATCAGCGTTTGCAGGCAACGACAGGCACGTTGATCGAGGATGAGCGTGAGCAGATGCAGGTTGTCGCTCACATCTTCGAACTCTGCCTCATCAATCAACCCCAGCAAGTCGGGATCGCTGATCGCCGAGTCGATCTCCGCGAGGATCCACGCACGTCGACTCAATCGGCCGCGAAGATGCGGGTCTTGTAGCGCCTCGATGAGCGCGTGGCCACACCGTCGTGGTAACGCCTGCAAGGTCTGCCAGCCGATACGAAACAGCTTGACAACGCCGGGTTCATCCATGAGTACGTTTTCTATGGCATCTCGTCGCTCGGCGTGACGGGTAAGGTTCTGTGCGGTTAACCAGAGATCAAGACCCAGGTTGGCGCAGGACAACGCCGCACGTGCGGCATCTGGTTCCGTGAAGCGGTTGCCCTTGAAACGTGCGCCGGCCACAAGGACGTTGGCGAGATGAACAAGTTCACTGAGGCGCGTCATGAATGCCGTCGAATCTGTCCACTGCAGACGGTCGAGATGGGTCTGGAGTTCCGGCACGAACGCGTTGGTGTTCTGCGGTGCGGCGAGCAGAAGCGGAATTTCGGCGATGACTTCGCCTTCCCGCAGGATGGTGTCGAGTTGGTGTTGTTCGAGATCACTGATGGATGGTGATGGTTCATCGTCCTTTTCAGTAGAGGCTTCCGGAGATTCAGCTTTCGCGGCGTGTGCCGTGCGTGCGCGGAAACACTGGGCTGTAATGTCGTCGTAGCGAGCTTCGCGGAGCAGTGTTTCCGAATCTGTCGTTCGTGTTGTCCTCAAGAACACAGCGGCGAGTTCTGGCGTGACATAGCCCGTGGATTCACGTTTCTGTTGTCGCTCGGCTGCAGCGTCCGCTGCACTGTGTTGGCCATCGTCTGAAAACCCACGTGATATGGCACGACGGCAACATCGTGCGAGGATGCGTTGCAAGCAGCGGCTGTCGGCATCGTCCAACGACATGATTAACGTACGCACTGTGTCCCACTCATCCGCATGTTCCGCGGCGATCACGTAGTCCCCGAGTTGGTCCCACGGAACATCTCGCGCATCAAAACGACACGTGATGCACTCACAACGCCCTTCATCGTCATGACTCGCGAGCAAGTCGCTCTCGTACACAGCCACCAGTGGGGCGAGGTTCTGCGTGATGAAATCTTCACCGAGTTCAATGAGGCGATGCGCAGTAAACGCTTCACCGGCACCCAGCATTGCGTCAGCCCACTCCAGAAACTTTTCAGGCCTGTGGCTTTCTGGTCTGCCGGGCTCAAGGGACTCCCAGAGCACCACCTCGAAGAGTTCCTGCATCTGTGAAGTCGTGCTGTGCACGATGATTTCGGTGGCGTCAGCGACGCCGATCTGATCGACGAGACGTTTCAGCACCGGGGCTTGCAAGCTACGCACCCACGCGGGCAAGGCAGGGCTCGCGGTGAGCTTGCGCAGCAGGTTTGTCCCGGCTTTCTGGCGCGTGAGCTGGCTCGTCATGGAGACCTCGCCACTAGACCTGGCATGGGGCGCGCAGTCTACCAGCGCCGGAAAGGTCCCGTGTCGAGATGCACGAAGTTTGAGCCCGGGTAATAACCAACACCGCCACGCTTCAAGCTGAGCGCAACATCCCGGAGCCGTTACAGTGGAACGTCTGCAAGACGCACATCAATGGCACTGCCGAGCAGGTGCATGCTCTTGCGTGCAACGCCACTGTCTACGCTGCGTGAACGGAGCATTTGATTGGTCGCTTCCGAACGGTACGCCGAGATCACTTCGAATGGTTTCTGGCTTTTAGTGAGTGTGTGGATTTCGTGCAGCAGATCGAGCAGGTCTACAGCGATGGGATGGACATCGCCACTGCGAAAGTCGCTGAGAAATTGGTTGATGGCCTGTATGCCGTCGTCGTTTCTCGAACCGTTCTGGTAATAGACGATTTCAAGCGTGCGGCCGGTATGGGTGTGGTAGAACGAGAGACTACGGGACTCGGCGAGCAGGACAGGTGAGAAAGCCAAGAAGCACAGAGAGCACAACAGCAAGGCCAGTACTTTCATCGATGCACACAGGTAGTCGTGGCCCACGCATCCTAACCGGACTCTGGTGCAAAACCCCAATTCAGTGGCTTCATGGCCTGTTCATGTTGTGGATGTGCGGTTTGGGGCCGAGCGTTTTTGCGCAGGCGGGTGTGCTTGCGCGAATCGAAGCCCAGCCGGTTCACTTTATCTCACCTTCTTTTTTGCAGCAGCTATATGCGCAGTCGGATGATTTCATGTTGTGGAGCAGTGAGCGTCTGATACAGCTCCTCGCGCTCATCGATTCGGCCCACGAGCATGGGCTGACCCCAAGCGACTACTTGCGTGATCGACTCATTGGGTTGAAGGACATCGATCGACTCAACGGTGATGCACGCATCGATGCAGACCTCATCGCCACGGAAGCATTTCTTCGTTTTAGCTACCACGTGCAATACGGCAAGGTCGACCCCGTGGCACTTGATGCAGCGTGGAACTATGGACGAGAAGTAGAAGTCGTGGATCCTGCAGCGGAGGTGGTTACTCTGATCCGTGCACCGAACCTTGTTGAAGCGAGTAAGCCGCCGGTAACAGGCCCCGCAGGATGAGGAGTACCCACCACACGCCCGCAAGTAGCGGCGCAGCCCGTGGCAGCACAGTAGCGAATTGCCATTCAGGGCGAGCTATAAGGGTGGCCAACATATTCCCTCCCGTGTAGTGACACCGCCGCTAACGGGCAGAGGATAACGGGAGTATCGGCGGAATGCCCCGGAATCGAGGCGCGGAATTAGTCAGACCAGGAAACCCAACCCAACTGCGCGCTTACCAGGATGAAAACGCCAAAGGCGATGCGATACCAGGCAAAGGGTTTGAAATCGTGGATAGAGATGTAGGCCAGAAGCCACCGTACGCATATCCAGGCAGAGATAAAGGAAAGCAGGAGCCCCGTTCCAAAGAGCGGCAGGTCAGCTACGGATAGCAGCTCGCGTTCCTTGTAGAGGTTGTAAACCCCGGCACCAATCAACGTTGGAATACCGAGAAAGAAGCTGAACTCGGTGGCGGCTTTCCGCGACAATCCCATTACCATGCCTCCAATAATGCTGGCACCGGAGCGACTGGTTCCCGGGACCAAGGCCAGGCACTGCAATAGACCAACCTTCAGGGCATCCCACGCGGTCATCTCGTCCACTTCGAGGACACGAGATAGCCCTGCAGTGAGTTGTCGATTCTCCACCCAGAGGATGATGAACCCACCAAGGATGAAGGTGGTGGCGACCACGGCTGGTGTAAACAGGTGGTCTTTGATATACCCACCAAATAGCAGCCCCAGGATCACTGCTGGTGCAAAACCGATGGCGACGTTGAGGGCGAATCGTTGGGCTACCGGCTCGTTCCCAAGACCCGTCAGCGTCCCCAGCAGCTTCTGCCGGTAGATGAGCACGATGGCGAAGATCGCGCCCGTCTGAATGGCGATGTCGAAGACCTTGGCCTTATCTGCGCCTACCGCAGCATTGAAGTCGAGCAAGGTGCCCGCAAGGATCAAATGCCCGGTGCTCGAAATGGGCAGAAACTCGGTCAATCCTTCGACGATGCCCATGAGGGCTGCTTTCAGCAGTAACAAGACGTCCACAACACACCAGACAGGTTTCGATCAGATCACCCATCTTATCGGCTTACCGGCACAATTCGTGTGTCGATTGTCCAGGTTCGTCGTTCCAACGGCTCTTGAGACGTTCAGGGGAGGGACCAGATGGGCGATGACCAGGCTCGTTCGGTGACCATCCGATCAGCTTCCGGAAATGCGTCACACCGTGCAGCCGCTCGGCACATCCATGACGACCACCGTGGGGTAGCTTGTTCGTGCACGCGGACATACCAGAAGGCGGGTGCGTGTTTGTGGTATTCGTCATCTCGCCAGATTAGACACACGTCACGTGCGTTGCCCTGCCAGACGCTGATGACTTTTTGGCGTTTTTCGCCGTCGATAAACGTCCCTTTGATGATTTCGATCCGAGCGAGCGGCGTGCGATCTGCGAGTGCCTGAATACGAAACACCGGGCTTCCCCGGGCGGGGTGCAAATCTCCACCCATGGGAACGGGCAAGTCCGCGTCGGCGAACTTGTCACAACTGGAACTCCCGCTTTTCATGCTGACAGCACTGTCGACCCGCAAGCGGATGCGTGTGCCACTGGTGGCGTAGACCTCGCGGCGATGCAGCGCATCAAAAATGTCAGCGCGGGTGTTTTGTTTTGCCCAGACGCCGGTGAGGCCGCCGGGATTCCAACTGAGGCGCGTCATGTTGCGTTCGAAGTTACCGAAGCCGAAGACGGAACCTTGCCACAACGCCTCTTCAACATATCCGGGTGTTGCGCTGTGGGTATCGGTGGCACCGACGATGCCGAGCTTTAGCGGCATTGCATTCGGTGGCAGCGAAGTTGCTGACGCTTCGAGGCCTCGCAGCAACAAGCCACGCACGTATCCGGCTCGCATACGTTCCCACTCGGCTTGCGAGTAGTCCGACGGCTTGGCGGGCCTGGATTGGCGGGTCAGTTGGATTTCGAGATTGCAGTCGGACTCGTCCTGCACACCGAGCGGAGCAAGGCACTCGCTGTTGCCTTTCTCTTGATGGATCTCGATGAGCCGCTCATAACGCGCGCGCATGTTTCGAGTGTCCGCGTCTTCCGTCAGAACGTCGAAACTGGCGCCATCACTCATGTTGGTGTTGTGGGGGATGGTTAGCGCTGCACAGCCTTTGTCGTGCCGACACTGAAGATTGAGCTCACGAAAGAGATCCGTCAGTTTGGGATGGCGGATGTAGTCGATGGCCTCTGTGGTTACCGCTGCGCTTCTAAAAATCACGTTGCGGTGGGTGTGGCTGAAAGAACGGGTAGCTGACCACTCGTAACCCAGCAACGCGGTGAATTCACACGGCGTGTTGGCAGCGTTGACCTGGTTCTGGATACGTTGCCACTGGGCGAAGCTGTTTGATCGGCACATCGCAGGGTCTTCAGCACAAGGTGCAAGTGCAGCCGGAGCATCTTTGGTGATGGAAGGTACAACGAAGTCGGCGAAGTTTTTGCCGCCGCCTTCAGGGCTGCTGTGTTCCCGAAGTGATTGGCAGGCCGGGTGGTTGGAATTTCCAGGATCGGTGCAGTGATGCAGAAAATCGAGCCATTCTGCATGGTCGGTAATCGCCACAAAGTCCAGTGGACGATCCAGATGGGCGACGCTACCGCCAGGTAGCTGGATGGGCTGGCCGCGCGCGAAGTTCAGAGCCTCCGTGGGTGTTGCAACCGTACCGAAACCATAGGCGTCGAGTGAATAGGCGGTGTGAACGTGAAGATCGCCCCAATAAACCTGTTTCTGACTGGTAGCTGTATCCGAGCAACGGATCGATGAATTGCTCGAATGGGCCTGAGAGATCATCCCGACGAGGATCAGGGTCGCAATCAGTGCCGATTGTTGACGCGGGTGCTGCGTCGTGGAGTGCGCGTTGATCATCTGCCTTGACCCAAGCGCTGTGCATCGCGCGCCACGGATTCGACCTTCGCGAAAACATGCAACAGATTCTCTTCCAGGATCTTTCGAATGTGATCGTCGCTGTACCCACGTGCCTGCAAAGCAGCGGTGATGTTTGGAAAGCCTGCGACATCCCGTAAGCCTTCGGGCATGAAGAGTGTGCCGTCGAAGTCTGAGCCCAGACCCACATGGTCAATCCCTGCGACAAGGACAACGTGATCGATGTGGTTGAGCAGGTAGTCGAGCGGTGTCGGCGGGATCCCGACATGAAGAATCGAATGTTGGATGATCCTTAACGTCCCGGACATCCGTACGTCGATCATTGAACCGCCGAAATTGATCATCACGAGCCCACCGTTTTCTGCGATCGCGCGCAGCAAATCGTCACTCAGGTTTCGCGGCACATCGACCAACGCCCGCGCAGAGGAGTGAGAGGCGATGATCGGTGCTGCAGTCGCTTCAAGCACATCCCGGACGGTGTTGTCCGAGGCATGTGATACGTCGATCATCATTCCGAGACGATTCATCTCACGGACGACGTCGTAACCAAACGCTGTCATCCCGTCGTGTCGTGCTTCGTCGGAGGAGGAGTCGGCCCAGTTGTGTGTGTTACTCCAGGTGAGCGTCATGTACCGCACGCCGAGTTCATGGAACTGAGCCAGGAGTGCAAGGTCGTCAGTGATTGTGTGACCCCCTTCCAGACCCATAAGCACCGCAATTTTTCCGGTTGCCGCGATCTGCGGGATTTCCGCAGCGGACGAGGCGAGTGCCAGTACTTCCGCGTGACGCTCCGTTTGCGATTTGATGGCGTCGATCATCGCCAGCGAACGAGCCTTGAATTCGTCAGGCCTAAAACGCCGCGGATCAGCGAACACCGAGAGAAACACCGCATCGACACCCCCTTCTTTCAGGCGTTAGAGATCGGTGTGTGTACGTAGTTCAGCGCCTGAAGGTGTCGGCAGGAAACGCCCGAAGATATATTGCATCTCGGCATTGCGTTTCGACTCATCTGCGCCATTCATGCGGAGATCAAATCCATAGTCGAGAATCCAGGTCGCGACCTCGTTATGCCCGTCGATGACAATTGACTCCCGGTGCAACGTATCGGCTGGCGTCGTCGAGGGCTCTGCAGCACGCACTGCAGCGACCATCGACATAAACAGAAAGATGAGCAAGACCATGGTCTTAGGGGGTCTGGTCGCTCGTCGCATCGTTGATCGCCTGCCAGGCAGTCGCATCACCGGATTAACGTTGACGATCGCGTGGCATGCCACTCAACGAGCCATCCGCGACCATGGCAGCGACTTGTTTCGTGACGATCTTCGCCATCTCTGGATGCGTGAAGATCCAGAACCGGCCCGATTGAATCGCCTCCAGCACCAGGCGACCAACTTCAACCGGATGCATGCCCTGTTCTTCGAGCATCTTCTGAATGCCTTTTGCGGCCTGACCCGCGTTGGCGCCATCGGCGGCGGGTTTTTCCCGACCAGGGCGATAGGAGACTGAGTGGCGGCTGATGTTGGTGTTGATAGGTCCGGGGCACAGTACCGATGCGGTCACTGCGCTTTTCCGCGCAGCGAGATCACGGGCGAGTGTTGCCATCAGCGCGACCACACCGTGTTTGGCGACGTTGTAGGCTCCCATGAAACCGCTCGCAAAGAGCCCAGCCATGGAGGAGGTTGAGGAGATATGACCTTCACCTTGCGCTTCCATGATCGGCAAGAAGACATCGATGCCGTAGATGGGTCCATAGAGGTCGACATCGATGATCCACTTCCAGTCTGCGAGTTTCATCGGATGGGTCGCGGTGGGAATACCCACACCCGCGTTGTTGCAGAGTACGTGTACGCCGCCGAATTTTTGCATTGATAGTTCTGCGAGCGCCTTTAACTGATCGTGTGCTGAGACATCGCAGCGCATGCCAACCGCTTCGACGTTTGCCGAACGGAATTCAGCAACCACCGCATCACGGGCTGCATCGTCAAGATCGGCTAGCACGAGTTTCATGCCTGCACCTGCAAAAGCGCGCGCCATGCCGAGACCAATACCACTGGCACCACCGGTGATCACCGCGACTTTGCCCTTGAAGTTGTCCATCGCCTTCAGCCTCCCGATTTGATGATGCTTGATTCTGCCTGTTCGCCGCGGATGCCACACCTCGTGGCATCGCGGTACTGGTCGCCAATCGGCGGTCATTGCACACTTGCCTTCGTAAACACAGTTCTTGAAGTAACTGGGGGGAGGGAATTGATGCGACGGCGCACATTCTTGGGCAGCGCCCTGACGTCATTGGCGGCGTCAGCGTGTGCGACCAAGGTCCAGAACCAAAAGGAAGTGACGGATCCGCTACTGACCGATGCGGTGGGGCAGGCGGCCATGATCGCGGAGCGGCGAATCAGCCCCCTCGAGCTAACGCGTGCAGTGGTCGAACGCGCGGAAGCGATCAACCCAAGCATTAATGCCATTGTTACTGAAACCTTTGAAGCGGCACTTTCACGAAGCCGAGGAAACGGACTTCCCGAAGGACCGTTCCACGGTGTGCCTTTCGCTATCAAGGACCTCGCCGACGTGGCAGGCGTGCGTACTTCCATGGGGAGTCGCGCCTTCCTGCAGAACGTTGCCACATAGGACGGACCGGTGGTTGCTGCGAGTCGGGCGGCAGGACTCAATTTCATTGGCAAAACGCATTTACCAGAAGGTGGACTTATCGGTACCACGGAATCGTTGGCGCTCGGGGTCTGTCGCAATCCCTGGAACCTCGAACATTCACCAGGGGGATCGAGCGGAGGTGCCGCTTCCGTGGTCGCTGCAGGCATCCTTGCGGCTGCGGATGCCAGTGATGGTGCGGGTTCGATTCGTGTGCCGACGTCTTGTTGTGGATTGGTTGGTCTTAAACCCAGCCGGGGTCGCATCATTGGCCTGCAGGACGATACGGATGCCCTGAAGATTTCCGTGAGTCTGCCGGTGACGCGGTCGGTGCGCGATACCGCGGCCCTGCTGGCGGTGTATCAGGGCCGCAACGGCCGATCCGGACTGGCACCGTTGCCTGTGGTCATGCCGAATCCGGATTGTAAGCTCCGGGTGGCGATGTCAACGCGCTCGGCGAAAGGCACCGATCCGACGGCCGAGGTCATCGCGGCAGTCGAGAGCGCTGCAAAACGATGTGCTGATCTCGGGCACTCGGTGACGGAAGCCGCGCCTCAATATGATGGTCTCGCGCTTGAAAACCGGTTCATTGATCTGTGGACTTCGGGCGCCGAAGCGATGCGTCAACGGGTGCTCGGGATGGGCCACGCCGAACCAGAGCTGGGGGAGTTGCTCGAGCCCTGGACGTTGTGTCTCGCCGCCCGTGCCCGTCAAGCACCCGAAGGCACCATCCCGCGAGTGCGAGAACACTTCCTGTCCGTGCAGTCGCTTGTCAGCAGCTTCATGCAAGGTTTCGGTGTGTGGCTGACGCCGGTCTTGAGCAGCCCGGCGCCAAAGTTGGGCGAACAGGGTCCATGGGTGCCGCCACCGGAACTGTACAAGAGAGTGCTCGATTGGGCGGCGTATACGCCACTCGCCAACGCCATCGGCACACCGGCCATTTCATTGCCGCTCGGCATGTCTTCGACAGGGCTGCCTATCGGTTGCATGTTCATGGCGAAGTGGAGTGATGAGCAGACGCTGCTTGAACTTGCCTATCAACTTGAAGAGGCGGCGCCGTGGTTCGATCGGCGCCCGACGCTTGGACTTTAGACAGGAAGTAGCTGATGACATTTAGAGCCCGTTCCTGGTTCCCCACCCAGAAAAAGCCGGTGTGGCTCGCGATATCTGCCGATGACCTTCTGCTGCACTTCAACGCCGATGAGCTTACGGCCAAGCAGAAAGTCGACGATACGGAAAACAAGAATCTGATTGCACTCTTGCAAGTCGGTACCTTGTTTCTTGGCAAGCCCGGAGATCGCACTTCCCTGTATGAAGCCTTCAAAGCTGAACCCTGGCGGAGTTTGCTGGCGCGATATCACCACAACTTCACGAAGATGGGATTCAGCCCAAACTGCCTTGATGACGTGGTGTTTTTTCCACGGGATGATTTCTATCGCGACATCAAGGACCTGCGTCCGGAAGAGCTGTTGACGGTCTATCTGGTGTCCGGCTCCAATAAGCGCCTGCACAGTGATGAAGCACTGCGAATCTCCCAACGGGTGAACTCCAAGATGCACTTCGCTAACGAAGCGGCGAAATGGGGCATTCCGACACCTGCGAGTTTTGTCACGACGCGCGAGGGTCTGAAAAGCCCTGAAGCTGCTGCGTTCATGGGCAAACACAGCCCGGAGGTGATGCTGAAGGTGATGGGGCTTGCGGGTGCACGCAATGTGACATCGGTGCGCTCCATTGAAGCAGCAGAGGCATGGGTAGCAGACCTCAAGCCTGAAGAACCTGTGCTGTTGCAACAGAAACTCGATTTCGCGGACTGGGCGGAGATGACCGTTGATCTCTTTGTCAGCGATGGCGACATCCACATCGACAACCTGCGTCGTATTCTTTTTGCGAATGGTCTGTGGGTTGGAAACTTTATTCGTAACACCCAGAAACTCGGACCCAAACAGCAGGCTATTCTGTTGCGGGCGGGCGAGTTTGTGCGCAGTGAGGGATTCTCTGAACCCGAGGGTGTGAACGTCGGTCTCGACTTTTTTGTGCCACGGGATGGGAGTGATGAAGTGACGGTGACCGAAATCAACGCACGCTTCACCGGTGGGCTAATGCCCGCTGAAGTCGTGCGAAGGCTAAACCTGGGTGCGCGCGACACGGTGGTGTGTTTTGCCACCATTGGGCGTGATCGATTGGAGGACTATCTCGCCTTCAACGAGCGGCACCTGTTTGGCGATCGCAACGCAAAGTTTGCTTTGTTGCCGCTGGGTTTCAGCCCGTACACCGCGATCATCGATGGACGTGAGATGGTCTTCAACTGGCAAATGGTATGGGGTGACTTCGAAGCGGCCGTGGCTGCGAAGAAGGCTGAACTGGGTGCTGCAGAACTTGCGGTGCTTGATTTAATTAATCTGGAGTCCGTTCGATGAACAAAGCCGCAGAGTGGATTGACCTTACCGGCAAAGTCGCCCATGTAACCGGTGGTGCGCGGGGGATTGGCCGTGGAATCAGCCGGGCGCTGGCGATGGCCGGGGCGAAGGTGATGGTGAGTGACCTTCGGCTTGAAGATGCACAGGCGGTCGCCACAGAAATTGGTGGTCAGGCCATGGCGCTCGATGTCACGGATCGTGCAGCGGTGGATACGGCCATGGCGGCCACGAAGTCACGTCTCGGCGGGCTCGACATCCTCGTGAACAATGCGGGGGTCTACATCGGCTATGGCGGACCGGTACGGAGCATCACCGACGAGATGTGGAAGACCCTGTGGTCCGTGAACGTGGATGGTGTTTTTTACTGCTGTCGCGCCGCGGCGTCAATCATGATTGATCAGGGCAAAGGCGGCCGGATCATCAATGTGTCATCCACACAGGCGGTGAGCCCGGGTGTTGGAGTGACTTATGACGGGTCCAAGGCGGCGGTGATGCAGATCACCAAGGCGCTCGCGCTTGAACTTGCTCAGTACGGCATCAACGTCAATGCGCTCGCACCAGGACCGACGTGGGTTCGTGAAGGCGTACCACCAAAGACCGGTGGTCAGCCACCCAATCGATCCGGTGATCCGCTTGCCGATACGGTCGCTGATCGCATTGCCCGATTGCCGGTAGGCCATTGGGCAGACCCGATGGAGCAGGGTAAGGCCGTGGTGTTTCTCGCGTCGTCGATGAGTGACTTCGTCACCGGCATCTATCTGCCGGTGGATGGTGGGTGGTTAACGCTGTGATCGACAAGGTAGCGGCGACGCTTCAGCGCAGCCGCAACCACTGATCCGATCAGGCCACCTGCAACCCCATCGTCTTCATCTCTTCCAACCGTGGATCACTTGGATAAAGCCACTCATCCCCAATCACCTGCTGCACACGCAGTTCTTCCGGGATGTTCTCGATGCCGATCATGCGATCCGCCCACTGGTTCCAGTGATAAATCCGCGCCTCCTGATACGACAGCGGCACACCCTTGAATCCATAGGACTCCATGGATTTCTGAATCCACTCGCCAAACTCGGTGTCTTCACGCAGCACCACGTTCAGGCGTTCGCCATCGTTCTCGGTCCAGTGATCCGGCTTCGGCCCGTTACCCCAGTCGGGCACGATGGTCCAGGTTTCCAATCGCGCCTTGTTGATGCCATTCGGCCAGAAAAGCAGCGGTGGAATGCCACGGGCTGACAACGGTGATACCCAGTTCGGGAAGATGCCGTAGGACTGCGTACAAGTGCGTGCAATTTCCCCAACGGTTTCAATCTCGCGCGCAGTCGCTTGCGAGATGATGGCGGGTTTCTTTGGGCCGCCACCGGGCATCGGTGCAATCATGCGTCCATGGCCATTGGGATAGAGAGTATTCACGTTCCGTCGGTCATCGAGAATTGGTGACACGGTGACGGGGTGGATGCTCTTGACGTGATAGACCTCGGTATTGGCTTCCATCGCCACTTTCCAGTTGCAGTTGAGGTCGAAGATATGACGCGCCGCGAGGCGGCAGGTGTCGAACTGGAATTCTTGCCACTCCTCTGCGATGGGGCCGAGCCACTCGAGCAAGGTCGGTGCCTTGTCGTCGAAGTTCACGAAGATGAGGTTGCCGAAACGCTCACAACGGATGCTGATGAGGCTGCGGCAAGACATGTCGAGATTGCGAAAATCTTCCGGATCACGCACTGCGAGCAGATCGCCGTCGTGGCTATAGGTCCAGCCATGGTATTTGCAGACGATGCGTGGCCGTTGACCACTTTCTTCCGTGACCACCGGTGCACCTCGATGGCGACAGGTGTTGTAGAAGGCATTTACCCGGCCATCACCGGCATTGACGATGACCACCGGTTGTCCGGCACGTTCCCACAGGCGGTAACAGCCTTTGTTCGGAACTTCGTCGATATGCCCTGCGAGCAACCAGGTTTTGCGCCAGATGTGTTGTTGTTCGAGGTCGTAGAACCGCTGGTCGACATAACGCCCTGCAGGGATATCCGGCAATGCAGGGAAACCCTTCGGCGGTTCCTTACGTGCGGCCTCGTACTCCATGAGGGATCGCAGGGTTTTGATTTGATCGCTGTTGAACATGGGTGATCTCCTTTAAACCGAAGCCATCACCACGGACGCAGGACAACGGGAAGGTCCTTGATGCCGCGGATGAAATTCGACGGAACACGCGTGACAGGTCCCGCGAGTTCGATGTTGCTGAATCGTTTCATGATCTCTTCCCACAGCACCTTGAGCTGCAGTTCCGCGAGCCGGTTGCCCATGCAGCGGTGGATGCCGTAACCGAAGGAAACATGCTGGCGCGCGTTGGGCCGGTCGATGATGAGCTTATCCGCATTGTCAAACACAGCTTCATCGCGGTTTCCCGAGAGGTACCACATGATGACCTTGTCACCTTCGCTGATTTTCTTGCCGCCAAGTACCGTATCGCGATTGGCAGTACGGCGCATGTGAATGACCGAGGTCTGCCAACGCACCATCTCTGCCACCATGTTGGGAATCAGATCCTGGCGTTTGCGCAGCAGATCGTACTGGTCAGGGCTTTCATTGAGGGCGAGTACACCACCACTGATGGTATTGCGGGTGGTGTCGTTACCTCCGACGATCAGGAGCAGGATGTTGCCGAGAAACTCCTGGGGACGCTTGAGCATGTCCTTGGTGGAGTCCCCATAGGCGAGCATCGACAGGAGATCGTAGCCCGGTGCACCGCGGGATAAGCGCCCCTGCCACATCTCGGCGAAGACGTTCATGCATTCAGTAAGTTCCTTCAGCCGGTAATCGGCCGAGAGACCACTGTCCCCCTGAATTTGCTCGTTGGCGGTGGTCACGTCAGACCAGTGGATGAGCTTGTGACGATCTTCGTAGGGGAAGTCGAACAGCGTTGCGAGCATGC
>SXGR01404646.1_pt1 | contig 22060 bp, 22 predicted proteins | sample 3174711 | NCBI WGS metagenome assembly SXGR01 (sample SAMN11356860, study PRJNA531348) | freshwater metagenome | isolation source: freshwater sample F1-60 | place: China: Fuxian Lake, Yuxi | collected 2017-12-25 | reverse complement strand
TGAGAGGATGTTGTCTTCGGATAATAACGTGGGTATCCTACGTTTGTGTAATGACAGAACGTGGAAATTTTTTACGAAAGCCGCCACTGCCGGGCGGCTTTCGTATATGGCGTCGCCTTCAAACGTACACCCCAGCTTCGCGGGGGGTTTAGAGGTTAAAAAACCGACCAGCCCCGCAGGGCTGGTCGGAAAAGAATGTCAGAAGCGGAACCCCGCGAGCGCGAGCGCCGCGAACGTGAGTCCGTCCTGGAGCTCGCCCTCGTTCGCGAGCCGTCGGATCTCCTCGCCGCTGAAGAGCCGCGTGGCACCGAGCAGCTCGCTCGGCTCCGGACAGTTCGGCTTGGTCGCTGCGACGCGACCACTCACGACGTACTGGCTGTGCGCGAAGAACGTCGAGTTCGGGTTGCACTTGCCGCAGATCCGTGCGTCCTCGATGACGAAGCCCGACTCCTCGAACGCCTCGACCTTCGCAGTCGCGACCACGAACTTGCCGAGGTCGGTCTCGCTCTCGACCGTCGACATGCCGCGCGGGAGCTCCCACTGCCACTGGCCGAGGGTCGCGAGCAGCTCGCCCCAGCGCTTCTCCTCGTCGAGCTTCTTCACGTAGTCCTTCCCTGCGTTCATGAGCCGCTCGGCGACGAACCGGAAGTTCTGCACGAGGCCGACCTTGCCTGCGGACTCGCAGACCACGATCGCACCGGCGTTCTCGACCATGATCGCCTGATCGTAGGCGTCCTTCGCCTCGCCGTTCACGATGCGCTGCGTGACGACGCGGAGCAATCCCCATCCCGCGGGGTTGAAGACGCTTCCATCGCCGAGCGATGTGGTCTTCCAGGAGACGAGCGGCTTGTCGGGGAACGCAGCCGAGGCGGCGTAGCGGTCCTTGGTGAAGAGAAGGCGCAGTGCCCCGGTCGGGGGCTTCTTGGTCGTTGCGTTCGGATTTGTTGCGGTTGCTGTGGACACGATGTCCTCCTTGTGTCGCGTGACGTTGTGCCGCGTCACCACACCATGTGGTGCACTACGGTGCGAACAAGGTGGCAGACAGGCGAGATATAGTCAAGAATCAAAAAATCCGCCGAGAAGGCGGATATGCTACGCACCGCAGGATTCAAGGAAGCGATCGAACGCTTCTGTGGTGACGTACTGATGCGTGCGAATGCCAAGCTTTGCTGCTGGGACGAGATTCTCCGTGATGTCGTCGATGAAGATGGTATTCTCTGCCTTCGTGCCGCAGCGGTCGAGTGCGCGCACCATCAGTTCCTCGGACGGTTTGCGAAGTTTTTCGGACCATGACATCACGAGATGGTCAAAAATCGTGAGATGGCCGAGTTGCTGGAGTTTCCGCTGACGCATTTCGTCGATGTTCGACACTGCAGCGATCGAAATGCGGTGACTCCAGAGCGCGCACAACTTTGTGAGCACTGCGATGTTCGGTGTAAACACATCGGTCCATGCATCGAACAGCGTCTGGTCGGTTGGTATCTCGCGTTTGCTCAGATTCAGTCGCGCGCAGACAATGCGTCGAAACTCTGCGGAGTCAATCTTGCCACTTTCATAGCGACGAAGGAGCCCAACACCGTCGCTAAACATGATGCGACGTACCGTATCGACCGGCTGCTTTGAAAGCGATGCGAACGCGCGAACGGTTTTCTCGTTATCGAAAAATACTGCGACGTTGCCGATGTCGCAAAGAACTGCTTCAAGTTTCACTTATGCCTCCTTCTGTACGAATCACTACACTGGCATGGAATACTGCCCCCTGTCAATTTGTACTCCTCCCCAACCCCTCCTCACCCTTCGGGCGAGGAGGGGCCTATGCTAAGAAACCAATGCGAGTTTTTCCCGCGTTTCTTCTTTTGTGCGTTCAAGCACATCTGCGTTCTCAGTCAAATACTGTCGCAAACGATCGGCGATTTCTACGAGACGATCATCAACGTGCGGAAGAGTGATACCGTGCGATGCCAACTTTTTTGTCGAAAGCACCGCATCGATCCGTTTTGCGAGCGTCATGCGATTCAATTCTTCTTTGCTGATTTTCGTGAACTGCATGTCCGGCTTCACGCGTTCGCGCAGTACTTCTGCAATACGAAACGGTGATGTCACTCCAGGATTCACGACATTGATCACGCCGGTCGCATCGCGCGCAATCAACTGTTCGGTCACGTGCAGCAAATCCTCAACAACGGTGCAGGAGTTCGGTGTATCAATAAACTTCGTATACGTGAGCATCTTCACAAGCGCATTGCGCGGACTTTGTACTGCAGACAACAACTGACGCGGCCGCAAAATGAGTGCCTTGAGTCCGTGACGGATCGCGCGATCGCAAAGAAGATTCTCTGCCCACACTTTGGTCCATGAGTAATAACACAGCGGGTTCGGTGCATCCTCTTCGCTCTTCACATCATCCGCAGCAACCGACTCCTGCACGCAACCGCTCGAGACGTGCACAAGATACACACCCATCTCCTGCGCCGCGCGCGCGATCGCATCTGAGCCAAGGGTGTTGATGTCGAACGCTTCGGTTTTATGCATCTCGCACCAATCGATGTTCGTTTTTGCGGCGCAGTTCAAGACGAGATCAGGTTGTGTCTCTGTAAACGCTCTACGTACCGCTTCAACATCACGAATATCAACGCGTGGAGTGAGCACCTCGGTGCCCGTCGCGACAAAATGTTCTTTATAGGATGTACCGAGTTGTCCTTGACCGAAAATGAGTACACGAGCTGGTTTCATACTTTTGCACCGAGTGTCTCTCGGTAATACTGCTCATAATATTTCTGATACTCCCCCGACTTCACGCGCTGCCACCATGCGGGGTTGTCGCGATACCAACGGATCGTTTCTGCGATTCCGTCATCAAACGACACGCGCGGCGACCATCCAAGTTCAGTGCGGAGCTTCGTTGAATCAAGTGCGTAGCGGCGATCGTGGCCTGGTCGATCTGGCACGTATGTTTTGAGCGACTGCGGTTTATCGAGCGACGCAAGAATGGTATCCGTGACTTCTTCAACCGATTTTTCCACGCCCGTTCCTATATTATAGGCCTCACCCAGTCGTCCTTTTTCAAGAATGAGATCGACTGCCGCGCTGTGATCATCGGTGTGAATCCACTCGCGACGATTCTGACTGCTCTTAAAAAGCGGGAGCGGTTTGTCTTCCACTGCATTCGTCGAAAAAAGCGGAATCAATTTTTCAGGAAACTGATACGGTCCGTAGTTGTTGCAGCAGTTGCTCATCGTCACGGGCAATCCAAACGTGTGATGATACGCCATCACGATGTGGTCAGACGCCGCTTTTGATGAGCTGTACGGCGTGCGCGGTTTTCTCGGTTCTTCTTCGGTCCATACGCGTGGCTCATCAAGACCGAGATCGCCGAACACTTCGTCTGTAGAGATGTGATGAAAACGAAGATTCCCCGCGCGTCGGCACTCTTCGAGGAGCGTGTGTGTGCCGAGCACATTCGTGCGCACAAAAATTCCTGGATCAAGAATGGCACGATCGTTGTGTGTTTCTGCGGCAAAATGTACTACCGCATCAACGCCATGAAGTGCCCCGCGTACCGCAACGGCATCACAAATATCGCCACGCACAAAACGATATCGCGGATCATGTTCAACGTCGCGAAGATTTTCAAGATTTCCTGCGTAGGTCAGCGCATCAAAATTTACGATGCGCACATCGTCATGCGTGCCAAGCATGTACCGGATGAATCCGGAACCGATAAATCCTGCGCCACCGGTAACCAATAGTGTTTTCATAGAAGTTTTGCCCGAATATCCGCAGCGATTTTTTCCATCTCATCCTTTGTAACCTCTCGCTTCGGCCAATGTGTCAGTCCATCCCCCGCAAATCGCGGAATCACGTGCACATGCGTATGCATTATCACCTGACCGGCGACCTCGCCACAGTTGATACCTATATTGTACGCCCCAGCACCGGTTGCTGCGAGCGCTGCGTCCGCTACCCGTTTCGCCGCGGCCATCGTCGTGGCCATCGTCGCGTCGGGTGTCACCGCGCAATTCTCATGGTGCGCCTTCGGCACCACGAGTGTGTGACCGATGTTCGTCGGCGCGATATCAAGAAACGCAAACACCTCTGCGTCCTCGTACACCTTAAGCGCAGGAATCTCCCCTTTGATAATGCGGCAAAACAAACAATCAGACATAGGCAATAAACAGCAGCGCCACAACGATGCCGAACGCGTACGCGAGCGGCGCTTGTACTGTGGGAACAGAAGAAAAGTAATACCACGATGCGAAAAACGCAACAGCTGATGCCACAACGCATGCGATTGCGTATACAACTGCATTATGGATGCCAGAACGGAACGTTGGCGGTGAGAGAAGCGCGAGCGCACCCGCAAAAAATGCGAAGCCGATCAACATTTGTGGCGCGATGAAATTTGCAACGAGTCCCGGTGCAAAAAATTCCACCGCAGCAGCGATGATAATCACGACGCACACGGAACCGTATGCGACGCGACCGATTTCGGAGAGGTATGGAAGTGCTGCTGTGAGCTTTTTCATATATCTACGCTATCACGGTACCGATTCGCCGTATGATGTACCATCAGAAATTACTTGGAGTATCGGTTCGGCGCGCTTCACAAACAGTGCAGATACTTGTTGCCATACATTTTTTAACGAAATCGGGGGGCGACGCATAGTAAAGGTGACGCTCTCGATGCGAAGATCTTTATGAGTATCCGCAATCCCTGGCGCATCAATCGCGAAACGAAACGCGCCATCTTTCGTGCGCGCGAGCGACTTGGGATCGAACACAGCGACCGCTGTTTTAGTCGCACCATCGACCGATGGCGGTTCATACATCGCGAGAATATACGCAATTCCCGCACGATCAAGTTCATCCTCCGAGGTAAACCATTCGATCGAATACGATAAGGGATTAAACAATTCATCGATAGAGAATGCAAACACTCCATCGTTCAAAAGTTGCATATCACGCTTCGGCACAGTGACTGCGCTCGTAGCACCGTTCGTCATCGTTCGAAATTCCGTAGAAACTTGATTGACATTTACGATACGTTTGCCGACCGCAATAGTCTGTAGCGCCTCAGGATGCGCGGTACGCGCACTAACCCATTTACTCTCAGTAACAACTGTGAGCGGATCGACGTCTGGACTGTATCCCACATGATCACCGATATACAGATGGTCTTCAAACACCATTTTTTTTTGACGCGTAGTCAATTCACGAATGAATACGTCGGACGTCGTCGTGAATTCAATCTTGTACACGCCAGGCTGTGGTTCTGGAACAGAAATCGCAATTGTGCGCAGTGAGGACGAACGCTGATCATCCACGGTGTTGCCGTCATCTTGGAGAATAGTGCGCGTGATCGGCGTGGTACTGTTTTCAGAATACATGGAAACAATCACTGGATCTGCACCGTTCTGACGATTCATATCTTGCACGACAAAAGAAAATGCAAGTGGTTCATCTTTTACATACGTACGTATGCGATGTGAACCACGAAGTGATTCTTTTATTGTGCGAGTCGACTCTGCGGGGACGTAATCGGAAATCGCGAACGGAAGCATCGATGTTGACGCATGAAATGTTGCGATTTTTGCACGATCCGGTGGCGCACGAAAAAATTCATCGAGCGAACCGTAGCGTTTTTCACGTTGCAAAAGTGTCAGTGAACCACTCGTCACGCGCGACCAGGGCAACGAGTCGATCAGCATATTCTCCGCTGGCCTCAGCACAAACTGATCATCGAGCGAAGAAGACAGCGCTCCGAGTGCAAGTACTCGCTGACCGGAGTTCGTGTATCGTACGGTCATAGCGATCGCGGAAAAATCTGACGGTGGGGTGAGGTCAAGATACAACGGAGAGTTCAGCAAAGGATGCGTCATTACACCGTTCGATGTATGCATCGCATCACCAAGACGCTCGGACGGTTTCGGTTCAGAGATGAATGGTGCGGGACGCGAGAGATTAGTTGTTGTGGTGAGCACGCCGGTTGAAACGACCACGCGAGAAAATAAAAAAAGTAAGACGACAGCAGTGGTGCATACGGCTGCGACATACACAATGGTCTTAAAAAGTGGATGTGGAGAGGTCATTGCTTTGTAAATCTATACAACGTCTGCACACCGATCGTGGTTACAGGATCAATCGTAACGCCGAGTGATGGAAGTTTCGTTTCACGCAACCACCGTAGATCAGATTCTGGAAAGGTGATGCCGAAATAATATGTTGGTACGTGGCCAACGAGTTCAGCGACCGCGGCATACGTTGCATCGCTGCGAAGTGGAGTGATCACTCTTCGTGCAGGAAAGAGTAATTTATCTGCGCGATCAACGACGATAAGCGCGTCTACTTCCGTATGTGCAATAACCGTTGCAGCGATTTTTTCATCGGCAAAAAGAGTACGACGAAGTGCGAACAAACCTTCTTGCGGAGAGAGAAACACGTCTGATGCCGCAGAGAGCAAAAACAGAAGCGCAAAAATCACCAAAAACGCTCGACGTCGAAGTGGTGACAATACTTCTGCTGCACGCGTGACGAGCCACGCCACGGGAACAGTCGAAAAAATAAATATCGGCAACCAATACCGGAGATACGAAGTGCCGATCGTCACCGCGCGTGGGTCAGAATTATCTTGCACGTTCCAACTTCCGTAAAACAGGATGAGCCATGCGGACACGACGAGTGCGGTCACTGCAAAAATGCGCGCAGGGCGAGAAATACGGATCTTCGTGCTGCGCAAGCGCCACATCTCTGACACGAGCGCAACGAGTGCTGCGCCGACAAGCACCGACCACCACCAAAAAAATTCCACGCCGTAAGTCATGAAGTGCTGAAGCGCGTTCCGTGGTGCGAACCCGAGTGGAAACAAATATTTTCCGAGTGGACCGAGAAGTGCTGCGCCTCTTCCGTGTGAAAGAGCAACGCCGGGGAGTTCGAGTGTTGCGCTGTACCCTGTCGCAAGCAGTGCGCCGTACACCGATTTGTTTAACAATAAGAATGGTGTGAATGTGAGGATGCAAAAAATGATAAATGTCATCGCGCGTTTCCAAGGTATGCGCGGAAAAATGAACGCCAAGAGAATAGCGTCGATCACTACAAGCCAGTATGCTTCAGATGTACGTACTGCAAGAGCAAGTCCCGCAAAAATTCCTGCGATCGGTGCATTCAATTGTTGCAGTAAGCGTGACTTTGTTTTTATCGGCTCCACGAGCAACAGCCACGCCGCGATCATTGTGAGTGACGCAAACAACACATTCGGTGCAAGTATGCGACTGGTTTCATACCACCACACCGGATGCGCGGCGAGCAAAAGTGCAGCGATGAAACCGATCTTCCGACCAAAAAAATGTGCGACCAAGAGTCCCCATGCCGCGACGCCGAGCAAGGCAACGAGCGGTGTAAGGTACGGAAGAACATTCGTTCCAAAAAATGCAGCGATCGTACCGTACAGCACTGGCAGTCCAAGAAATCCGCCAGGGACCAAAAACGTACCGACCACACGCATGCTGCGCGGATGGATCAGTCCAGGCGCTACCGCATTCAGCGCATCTTCATGGCGTAACTCCCCTGTCGCAGCGAACAACTTTGCAAAATACCAATTTGCATTCTCATCAGGAGACGCCGAAATATGTGGCGCAGTAAGCGGCAAAAATGCGTACGCAACAAAAAAAATAGCAGCGATAATAAGTGCGATGAGAACATTTTTTCGAACAGTTCCTGACATGGAATTATTTAATCCGGGAATATACGCTCACCAACGCCGCGATCAATGCAAATGCAAATGTGCCGGTTGAAAAATCAACGAAGATATTGATCTTCAGCCACAGCGCAATCAAAAGCAAGAGTATACCGATCACTTCCGCGACCATTTTTATTTTCCCCCATACGTTCGATGGCTCCACGAGGCCGCGTGTGTGGGCCCGCACTCCCGCAACGATTGATACGCCTTCGATCACAAGAAGCGCGAGTCCGAGTATCACGTTCACATGCTCAAGCACAATCAAAAACAACGCAGCACCGATCAATACTTTATCCGCCAATGGATCGTAGATAATCCCCCATCTCGTGATCTGCCGCCGCGACCGTGCGAGCGCGCCATCAAACCAATCGGTAAGCGCGGCGATTAAAAAAAATGCGATAGCGATGTCGTAGCGATCAGCGATAAGAAAATATGCAACAAAAGGGACGAATACGAATCGCAGCAGTGTAAGATGGTTCGGACGAACACTCTTCGGAACGAACGGCTCGACGACGCGCTGAAAAAGCCGATCGGTCGGCATGATAACGATGTGATCGTTCCAGTGCTTTGCAGAGTTCTCCATGCTACACTTAAAAAAATGACCACAAAAATTCCCTTAAAGTATACCGTTTTTCCCTTGTTTCTGACAGTCGCGGCGCTCACCGCGCTTTTTGCGTCTCTTCCTGTCGTCACGCGCGGTGCCCTCGCGCTCGCCTTCTTTGTTGGTATGGGAGCGGTGTTTGGCGATGCACTGCTCCCACAAGAACGACAATTTTGGCGTGCCTACTTTGGCACTCTCGGTGTCATTGCGGTGACTATCGTCGCGGGAAGCGTACTGTATTTTGTTACAAACATCGGCACTGCGATAACCGCCCTCCTCATTGTGTTCGTTGCGACAGGCACAAGCGTATACGCAGCTCGGTCAGCGCCGTCTTCCATTGCACGCAACTCAGAAGCAACGCCGCTCACCCTCGCTCGCATCATCAAAACTGTCGGTGGCCTGATCGCCATAGGTATCGCACTCACCACTACTGCCTACGCAGTAACAATTCTCAACTCTGCGGCCACCGATGGATCGATCCGCTCGCCATGGGACGTTGTTCCGCGAATGTTTTTCGTTCTTTTCTTCCTCGCAGTCCTCGCATGTATCGTTGCGGCGCACGGTAATCTCACTGCGCGACTATCACTGATACCAACCGCAGTACTCATCGCGCTCGCTGTTTCTGTTGCAACGCTCGTCTACAAAGTAGGATTCGGTTTCGATCCGTTCATTCATCGCGCAACTGAACAAGTAATTTTCAACCAAGGGATGATTTCACCGAAGCCGCTGTATTATCTCGGGCACTATGTGCTCGTCGTGGTGGTCTCTCGTCTCCTCGGTGGATTTGTCCCGCACGTCGATGCAAGCATCGTGCCGTTCACACTTGCACTCGTTGTTCCATGCGCATACTACGCGCTGCGAAAAACATTCAACGTTTCACGTAGCGCCGCCGCAGCAGCAACGATACTTCTCCTCGCGTTTCCTCTCTCTGCATTTGTTGCGCCAACACCGCAAGGATTTGCTGATGCACTCTTCCTCCTCACCGTTTTTTGCGCACTCCCTGCAGCTACAGGAGTGTTCCCACGCCACCTCGTACTCCTCCTGACGCTCGCAACCATCGCTGTGCATCCACTCGCAGGAATTCCTCTTCTACTCTTCACTGCAATTCTCTTTTTTCTCTCGTCAACACAAGCTGCGCGTGGGATAAAAAGTTTTGCTCGCATTTTCGCAGCCATAGTTATCGGACTACTCGGCGCATTCGCACTCCCTGCAATGTTTCTTTTTAATTCATGGATCTCGCATGCGAACGTCGCGATCGATAAAGATGCGCTTAACACTCCGAATGCGGCGATACAAGCACTCGTCTCACATACGGTCATCACACGGCACTTTATCGCAGTGTACGATTTCGTGTATGCGTGGAAATCTGTTCGCTCCGTAGCGATTCTCCTCATCGCCGCCGCAGGATTTGTGCTGCTTCGCCGTAAAACAAAAGTGGGGACGGCGTTTCTTTTTGGTGCGTTCATCATCTTTGCAAATTTCGTACTGATGCGTTCGGTGATTCGATTTCCATTTTTAATCGATTACGAACGTGCGAATTACGCCGACCGCCTTTTCGAACTCCTCTTATTCCTCGCGGCACCGCTCGCGCTCGCTGCTGCAGCTGCGGCGTTTGACCGGCTCAGTCGCGATCGCGCCCCACTTCGCATCGGTGCGACAGTACTCGTCGCGATGGTCGCCACCGCATCGCTGTACCTTGATTACCCACGCCGTGATAAATACGAAAGTAGTCGCGGATGGTCAACGAGCGGATACGACGTTCGCGCAGTACAGCTGATCGATCAAGATGCGGCCGGCTCTCCTTACATCGTGCTCGCAAATCAATCCACCTCCGCAGCTGCGGTACGTGAATTCGGTTTCAAAAAATATTTTTCATCGCAAATCTTCTACTACCCAATTCCTACCGGTGGTCCTCTCTACGAAAAATTTCTCGCAATGAACGCTGCTTTCGGCACACGTGCGGCCGCCAAAGAAGCGATGGATCTCACCGGCGCAGACACTGTGTACTATGTCGTCACGTATTATTGGTGGGATGCAAAAAGAATAATCATCACCGCAAAAAAAGAATCCGACCGCTGGTGGTCGGTGGATGATAAAAATTTTGTATTTAAGTACGTGAAAAAATAGAAAGCAACGCGCCTACATGACTTGCAATGTCATACCTCGCAACAGACGCCACTGCTCGCGCTGACATTGTGCTGTACGTTGCACACACCGCTGCTTTGCTGAGTGCGGCAACGAGCGTTTCTATGTCTCCCGGCCGGCTAAGAAATCCGTTTTCATTATCTCGAACCAATTCTGGGATACCCCCAGTTGCCGATGCGACTGCGGGAATACCGCGACCGAGCGCTTCCATCAGCACGGCCGGCGCATTCTCAATTACCGTTGATGGCACAACGATCCAGTCGATACGTTCGTACGCTGCATCAACCTCTGCGCGCTCGAGACGTCCGAGCACGCGCACACCAGAAAGTTTTTCTGCACGACGTTTTACATATTTCTCAAGCGTTCCACCACCAATAATGTCGAGTGGTGCAAAAAAATCTTTTTTCTCCCACGCGTTCAGGAGTTGCACAATGCCTTTGTGCGGCTCAAGTTGCCCAACGAATAAAAATCGCACAGGTGATCCGATGGTTGTACGAGGTGTCGATGGTGGCGCTGCAGGATTGCGCAACACCACCTGACGCGACTTCGGAAAAAATCCGTGATACGCATGAAGCTCGCGTAAAAATTCCGAAGGAAAAATGACGACGTTTGGCGAACCGATACGCTTCCGCATCACCGCAATGTACGCACGCTGATGCAGCGATGGTACAAACGTTCGATCCGCACGAATAAGTCCCGATGGATCGAGTAACTGCACATCATGCACCGTGTGCACGTGACGAATATTCGCACGGTGTATCACGCTGGGAATCCCAAATCCAAGACCCATCAAATTGTGCGTGTGCACCACGTCCGGTTTTTCACGCGTCAAAATTTCCGAAAAAATCCGCGCACTTTTTGTATTCCAGATATCGAATGCGTGCCACAATAAGCGAAAGAGTACGTTATGTTTCGAAAGATCGGTATAAAATGCGATGTTCGGGGGATAAAATTGAAATCCTCCCCCAACCCCCTCCTTACCTAAAGGTAAGGAGGGGGACTTTTTTTTAGAACCGTCCCCCTCCTCGCCCTGCGAGGAGGGGGTTGGGGGAGGAGATCCGCTCACCACCACAACCTGGTGACCGGCTGCAGCGAGCGCTTCGACTTCCGCCGCGCATACACGCTCTGCGCCACCTCGCGCAAGTGCGCCGTACAAATTTGAGACCATCATGATTTTCATAGACCAGCAAGAAGAGTTTTCCATTTCTCTGCATGTTTTTCCAAGGCATATTCTTCCACCACCATTCTTCGCGCACGATCCCCCATTTCCCGGCGCGTGAATGGTGCATCGAGTAACTCTGCCATGCTAAGCGCAAGTGCCGATGAAGATCCTGCGGGAACGAGCAGCCCGGTCTCATGATCACGAACGATCGTGCGTACGCCCGGTAAATCCGAAGCGATCACTGGCACACCGCATGCGAGCGCTTCGAGCGCAGCGATGCCGAACGCCTCAGAACGATCAGTTGAAGGAAAAACGAAAACGTCGCCAAGACGGAGATGCTCGGGTAATTCTTTTTCTGCGACACTACCTGCAAACGTCACACGATCTGCGATCCCAAGTGTCTGCGCCAATATTGCAAACTCACCGCGAAGTTCACCGTCACCAACGATCACTGCGCGCACCGATGCAAGGGATTGCGCCGCGAGTGCACGTAGTAACACAGGCACACCCTTAAAATAATGTGGTCGATCCAACCCACCAACAAACACTGCAACCGGCGCGTTGTGAGGGATGTGATACTTTTCGAGAAGTTCCGCGGATTTCTGTCCTGGTGAAAAATGTATTGTATCAACTCCTGGTGGAAGTTCTTGCGTGGAAAACGACGAAACTAAAGATGTTTTTGCGTAATCAGTACTCGTAACAAGTACACAACGTGCTCGACGCAGAATACTTGGCATGACCATACGTGCGTGCCAAGCAATGAACGGTCGTAGCACACCGGTCCCAACGACGTCCATGTGATACATGAGAAGAAACTTTACTTTTTTCGAAGCGAGCGAGAGCGGTTCTGCTCCCCCAAAAAATGGATAGTGCAACACAACGAAATCATGATGCGAGAAAAGTTTCACCACACCAGGAACGAACGCGCCCTTGCCCCATCGCAACCATGGCCGCAGCGCATGAATCTCGTATCCATTCACACGCGCAGGTTGTGCGTCGGGCGCATACACATGCACATCATACCCAAGCGACGCGAGTTGTATCGCATCCATCTCCGCAACTTTTCCGATTCCGCCGCGGTAAGGAGGGAACGTCGGCGTAACGATCGCGATACGTTTCATACAATAAGTACTCGCATCACTACCCACGCTGCGGTCATGAGGGGGTTCGCGACATACTTCGTAAACGGCCCCGCAACTTCCTGATAATTGATCGTTGACTGAAACAATCGAATAATTTCGTGATCGCTTACTTTGCGCTCAGCCTGCACTTGCCGTCGCGTTCGTGCAAGCTGCACCCACGAATCAATCCGCAAAAAATAGAGATACACTTTCAACTTCTCTCGCCACCATCCGGAACGAAATGACGCGAAAAGCAACGCGATCTCGCTCACAAAAAGAGGGATCGCGAGAATCATAAGCGTCCACAGTCGCAAATTTTTCATGAACACCACATACCGGTTGCGCTCCATGAAATAATATTTTGAAATGCTACGTGAAAATTCGTACTTATGGTACACGACTGATCGCGGCGCGAGCAGGATGTCATATCCTGCGAGTCGAATACGCCACCCAAGATCAAGATCTTCGTGATACAAAAAAAGTTGCTCGTCGAGTAAGCCCGCTTTCCGCAACACATCGACGCGAAACAACACGCCAGCCCCGGACGGATACGCGATCTCTTTTCGTGTCGGTGCTTTCCACTCTGCGTACGATTTGCGGTAATCAAGACAGAATCCGAATCCGAGAAAATGAATCGCGTTTCCAGTGCTGTTAATTAACTCTTTATCAGGATGCAACAGAAGCAGCGATTGTAACGCGCCGATTTTTTTATCTGCTTCTGCAGCTTTCACTGCTTCAACAAGAAACGATGGGGTCACTTCGGTGTCGTGATTGAGAAGGTACACGTAGTCAGCGCCTGCATCCATCGCGCGCTGCATCGCGAGATTATTTCCACCAGAGAATCCGAGATTTTTTTCTGAAGCGATCACCGTGATCCATGGATATGCTTTTAATTTTTCACGCGAGTCATCTTTGGAATCGTTATCGACAACAACGATTTCTACATCAAGCCCGGTGCGATCCATTCCTGCGAGTGCACGAAAACAACCGTCAATGAAACGAGAGGAGTTATAGGTGACGATGATGACAGCGACCTTAATCATTGTTTTTCTTCTCTAAACTCTGTCGACGCACGAGTAATGTAATATCTCGTTCGATTTTATCGAGTCGCAAAAAAATGCGAAACACGAGATAGAATAATGCGATGATGGCGACGTACAGCACCGCGTCCGCACCGCGTCCAACGCCAAGAAACGCAGCGAACGATGTCGCAAGTCCTGGACGGAGCACGATAAAGGCTGCACCGATCCAGAGTGCGCTCCATAAAAAAGTCGATACACGCGACATTGTGCGTTCACGTGCACGTCGCAACGTGAGTCCAAGTGCGATCGCAAAAAAGATGAGTAAGAGATATTGAATAACCATCAGCGTTGTAGTGAACCAAGAAATAATTGCCACACAATCTCTGCGGCATCCGATGCTTTCTGTCCTTTCGCAAGTGTTTCTTTGGTGTATCGCACTTTCACCGGCACTTCAATTGCACGAAATCGTGAATGCGAAATCAAACGCAAAATTTCTGAGCAATGCGCCATGCGGTCCTGCAAAAAATCGATTTCACGTGCGGCGTCAGCGCACATTGCACGGAGTCCACTCTGTGGGTCGGTGAAGTGGCGCGGGATGCCGACGACGACCGTGCTGAACTGCCGTGCAGCCCACAACAACACCTGTCGAGACTTTGGCATGCCCTCCGCAGCGACACCAAGAAACCGTGATCCACACACCACATCCGCCTCGCCTCGTTCGATCGGACCGACGAGTTGTGGAATTGATTCAGGGTCGTGCTGGCCGTCCGCGTCAAAGTGGACAATAATTTCCGCGCCGTGAGCGATCGCTGCGTCGGTACCGGTACGAAGTGCTGCACCTTGCCCGCGGTTGAGTGTATGCGTCAGTACTTCTGCGCCTGCCTCCGCTGCTTGATGCGCGGTGTCATCGCCCGAGCAATCATCGACAACAATCACGCGATCAACGCGCGACAAAAGCGTGCGAACCACCGCACCGATCCTTCCTTCTTCTTTATATGCAGGGATGACTGCGAAGGTGCGCATGTTAGAGAAGACGGTGCCTGGTACCTCGAAGGTACCTGGCTCCGTCACATTATTCATCTGAAATAATGGTACCAGGCACCCTGCGGGGAGCCAGGTACCATTATTTCCCAAAAGCAGAACTGGTAAGTCCCTTCTGCGCGATGGTATACTCGATCGATTTCTTAAGCCCTTGTTCGAGCGGGATGAGCGGCAACCATCCGAGTTGCTCTTTCGCCTTCGTGAGTTCCGGAAGGCCGAGCTGCGACATGAACATCAATTGCTCCTCATGGGTAATCTTTGACGACGAATTCGTAAGCTCGATAATTTTCTTCGCAACGTCGACGATTTTAATATCATAATCGCTGCCGATATTCACCGGACCGATGTCTTTCGGTAGACGCATCAATTTTACGATCGCATCCACGACATCGGTCACATACATGAGCGACGTGCGAAAATTTTCGTCACCGTACACGACGAGGTCTTTTCCTTCGAGCGCGTTCGTAATGAAATCCGGCATCATCTGTCCGTCAAAGAGTGGCATCCGCGGACCGTACGTGCGAAAAATGCGTCCGATGCGCGCGTCGAGACCGTTCATCTGGCTGTAGGTGATCGTCATCGTCTCTGCCCAGCGCTTTCCTTCGTCGTAACATGCACGCGGTGTCAGATGATCGAACGCCCCGAACTCTTCTTCTTTAAAGAGGTGTCCATCTGCGGGACGCGGACCATAAACGACCGACGTCGATGCCTGAAAAAATTTCGCACCGTACTTCACCGCGAGATCGAGTATGTTCCGCATGCCCACGGAATTCGCAAGCGTCGTCTGTCGACGGAATTCCTCGAATCTTTTTGCAGATGTTGGGCACGCGAGATTGTAGATTTCTTGCACGCCTTGAAATTTCAATTTGAATCGTTCGAGCTCAGGATATTTTTCAAGATCGATAGGCTCGTTAATGTCTGCACGGATGAATTCGAAGTCTGCATTCTTGAGCAGGTGATCGATGTTCGACTGCATCGAAGTTGCAAAATTGTCGATACATATCACGCGAGCATCCTTGAGCAATCGTTCACAAAGAAACGAACCGATGAATCCAGCACCACCTGTCACGAGTACGTTCTTTTTCTCGAAAATCGGTTTGTCAGCCATAAAAAAATAATCAATTACCTGTTCTAGGGACCTCTGCAAAAGTATGTTCCGAGCTGAAAACGAGAGATTTTTTCTGCCCGTGCACGTGGCGCGCCGCAGGCGATATGGCTATATCGTTGAGGACGCGACACGGGTGCGGGCTGAAAAAATATCCATTTTCAGCCGGAAGAGACTTTTGTAGAGGTCCCTCTAGTATACCTTAGTAAGGAGGAAATACGCAAAAATTGGCTACGTTATGCGATATTTATGTCTCGAAACGTCCACATTTTTTGGAGAGTAAAATTCCAGAGCATTACCGCCGCGGTCGCCGCGAGCTTGGCGAGAAGATCGTGCATACCGACGTGGGTCAGTCCGTACAAAATGATGCTGTTCCATGCAAGGCCAGCGACTGCGACCACAAAAAATTTCGTGCTCCGACGGTGCCACCCCTCGGAATCTTTTCGAAACGTCCAAAACGTATTGAGCACGAAGCTCGACGCGACCGCTGCGCAAAAAGAGATCGCTGCAGCGAGTACGAGATGCGCGCGAAAAAAAAATATGCTACGAGTGAGGATATAATACAAAGAAAAATCAAGGACGGTGTTTACTGCGCCAACCACTGCAAATCGCACAAACTCGCCCGCAATTTTTCTTTGCATAACTACTCAGTCAATGCTGCTCGCACACCACCCTTGAACCTCGGTTCAAAAGCAAAAAAACTGAACGACGTGCCAACCATTGTTACTGTTGGTGGTTGACGTGATGACGCGCCGAGGACGCGCGACGACAGTATCGGTCCACGTCTCCCTTTTCCAAAAGGAAAAAATTCCTCGAGCATCTTCCCTTGCGCGTTAAACACGCGCGTGCTCGACCCATCCGGAAGCGAAGCGATGATCTCTGCTTTGCCGTCGCCATCGAGATCGCCCGCAGCGACTCGTACACCGGTTCGACGTTTTGCATCGAAAGGAAAAAATCCGCCTTGTGGTACACCTTTCGCATTAAACATCCGCACATGTGGTCCGCCGCCAGGACCCGCACCGGTAATCACTTCATCTTTTCCATCACCGTCGAGATCACCTACAGCCACATCAACGCCGCCACGAAACGCGCTGTCGTACGCGAGCCACCCACCGATGTTCCTTGTGTTAATGTCGAAGATACGAACTTGCGGAGCACCGCCGGCGAGTGCGCCGAGTACGATCGTCTGACGGCCGGCGCCATCAAATTTTGCAACCGCAAGCGACGCACCTCCTTTGAATCCCGCATCGAACGCTTGAAATCCGCGGATGAACACGCCATCGGTCGTGAACAGCCGAACTTCGGTACTCCTCCCTGCACCAGAAGCGGCAACAACAAATTTTCCTGCATATCCTGGCGGCACAAGATTCGTTGTCGCAATTGGTGGCGCGCTACCGCGGAGCATACTGAGCACTTCACCCACCGCTTTTCTCGCATCGATTCTCCCCCGCCCAATTTTTCCCACAACATTCGGATTCACCGCATCGATATTCACCGCGGAATTGAGCAACACGTTCGTCACTTGCTTTGGCGTAAGATTGCGATCAAGTGAAAAAAGCAACGCAGCGACGCCGGAGACGATCGGCGCTGCAACCGACGTACCGTTATAAAATCCACCATACTGCGAATCGAAAAATCTCACTTTCGGGCGCCAAAGCTGCGTGGAAAGTATGCGCGCTCCTGGGGCACTGATGTCGATACATCCTGCACCGTAATTCGAAAAATTTCCTTTTACATCTTTGTCATCGGTTGCTGCAACACCAAAAATAAAATTTTCGTCTGCGCCGTCATCGAGACAAACAGGGTAGAGCGACTGCGCATCGAGACTGATCGCTGTGCCTTCATCGCGTGCGTTTCCTCCTGCTGCGACAACAAAGACGCCGGAATCATACGCGCGTCGAAGCGTCGCGGCGAGTTCAGAACTTGCTGCGGTACCCGCGAAACTAAGGTTGATCACTTTCGCGCCGTTCTGAACGGCGTAATTCACTGCGCGAATGATGAGCGCAGGATCACCTTCTCCGTTCGAATCGAGCGCGCGTAGCGGCATGATCGTTGATTGCCATGTCACACCAACGATTCCCCTTCCATTGTTGCCGCGTGCAGCAGCGACTCCTGCATTTATCGTGCCGTGATTCGCTGCGAGCACGGCAAATTTTCCTGAAACATCTGGACGCGGATCGTTGTCGTTCGCAATAAAATCCCAGCCATGCACGTCGTCGATGTAGCCGTTGCCATCATCATCGATTCCATTCCGAGAGATCTCCCGTACGTTCCTCCATATGTTGTCTTTGAGGTCGGGATGATCAAGATCCACACCGGTATCGATGATCGCGATCGGTACAGTTTCAATGCCAAGCGTGGTGTTCCATGCTTCAGGAACGCCGATATGTTTCAAGTACCATTGTTCAGGGTAGTATGTGTCGTCGGGCACGCGGTCTGCAGCGAACGCTGGTAACGCAAACAACGCGCCTGCGAGGAGGCAGGCGGTGAGCGCCGCGTGAATTTTTTTAACATGCGTCTTCATCTCACGCTTTCACCTTAGGGACCTCTGCAAAAGTATGTTCCGAGCTGAAAACGAGAGATTTTTTCTGCCCGTGCACGTGGCGCGCCGCAAGCGATATGGCGATATCGTTGAGGACGCGACACGAGCGCGGGCTGAAAAAATATCCGTTTTCAGCCGGAAGAGACTTTTGTAGAGGTCCCTTTATTCTTCGCAATCACCTGCTCATTGAGTCGTTCGGCGATTCTGAGTAATTCTTGGGGCGCACGTACTGCGTCGCCGAGTTGAATCAGCGCGCGCATGTCTTTGGGAAAACAACTTCCGCTGTAGCCGCGATAACCGTCGGCGAGCACTTGGAGGTGACTCGCGCCGATACGCGGATCCGCGGCTGCACATTCTTTGACGGTGTCGTACTCCGCACCGACCGCAGTGCATAGATCAAACATTTGGTTCGCAAAAACAACTTTGAGTGCAAGGAAACAATTGCCGAAATATTTAATAGTTTCGGCTTCGAGAGTGCCAGTAATTCTTGAAAATGGCGCCTTCGGAAGAACCTCAAGCACTGTCTCTGCTGCAGTGTGATCATCGAACCTCGCACCAATAATCTGACGGTCTGGTGCGCGGAGGTCAGCGTCTGCGGTCGCTTGACGAAGAAACTCGGGGTTAAACAGCAACGTGTGCTGCGGGTACTGCTCCTGAAGTTTTTCTGTGGTTCCTGGTAGTACTGTTGACTTGATCACCACGATCTTCTTACCAGGAATTACTGCAACACCGCGTTCGACGAAGGAGAGATCGAATCCACCCTTCGTTTCGTCGTACGGCGTGGGAAGGCAGAGAAAAATAATCTCTGCGGTGACGAGGTCGTCTTCGGTGCCGAGCCCCTTTGGGGGGTCATAACGGAGTGGCTCAAGCCCCGCATCATCGAACCAACGCGCGAGCGCACCGCCAACCCAACCTACGCCCATCACCATGATTTTTCCCTTAAGTTGTGCCTGCATACCAAGCGTATGGTAGCAAGATGGTCTGGGAGGGTCAAAATTGGCAGCCTGTTTTTGACTATCTCACTTCTTCTTCATCTGTTCAAAAAAATGGAGGCCGACATCAACGACGTCTTTTGGATCTTTTTTTTCATCGACAGACACCGATTCTACTTCTTCAAATGCTGAATCAAAGAGACTGTCCTCTGGTGGACCGAGGTCACTACCGCCTTCGAATGGTGGTTGATTACTAGAAAACTTCATAGATGAAGTATACCACAGGTACCTGACCCCTAGGAGTCAGGTACCTGTGGTGTGAGAACAAAAAATCGTCCCGCAGTACTGCGGGACGATACCGATTTCAGTTTCCGCTATCTGGAGGGTTTTGTATCGTGTCTGAGGAGTTCTCGACTGCAAGTTTGAGCGTCTTGAGGTGCCGATGCGATGACCAAAACGCCGAGCCGACGATGACAAGGGTAGCGACGGTCGGCAGCCATTCTGGCAAATGCACGCCGAGTGATTCGACGATCATGAAGATGCCAAGAAACCCGATCGAGGTCATGGCGCCATTCTTCAGCCAGCGGTACTGTTCGACCTTGTCGATGCCCTTGATGGTGAGGTGACGGACGACCAATGCGCCGACACCGTTACCGATGAGAATCAACCCGATGTTCGTCGTGAAGGCGAATGCGCCGAAGATACCGTCGATGCTAAACGAGAGATCGAGCACTTCGAGGAACAAGAGCTTTGAAAGATCGCTCCCCGTCTTTTCTATCTCATGCTCCTGCTGCTCCGCGGTCTGACGGAAACCGTAGAGGATGAAGAACACCGCATTACCGATTGCGGCGGAGAGCATTGCAAGCGGTCGATCGCGCACGACCCAGAGCAGACCGACCAGCAAAAGCGCAGCGATCGCAAAGAACCACACGCCATGCTGTTTCTTCACGAGTCTATCGATGAAGAAATACGGATCCTTCTTTTCAAGAAAGAGCCAGTGAAAATACAGCAGGAGGAGAAACATGCCGCCGCCGATGAGCAGGATGTACGCGTTCTGCGCCATCGCCGCACTGGCGAGCGGGTCACTGCCGAACGTCGCCTTCGTCGCCTGCCAGAGGGTGATCCCTGGCGCGGTGAGCCATACAATGATGAGCGGCAAGAAGCCGCGAACGAGAAACACCGCGGTGAGGATCCCCCAAAGAAGGAACCACTTTCGCGCGCGTGCACTCATCGTCCGCAACATGTGCGCGTTGACGATGGCGTTATCGATGCTTTGGACCACCTCGAGAACGAGGAGGCCGACGATGGTGATGATGGTCGTAAAAATCATTGCGTCGGTACAGTAGCACCTATCGTATAATTAGTAAAAAAGGAGTCGGGAACATCGTCGACTTTCTTGCTCCAGTCATCGCCGTACAATTTTTTTGCTGACCATTCGTCTGGCACCCAGCGAAGGACGCCGCCCTTGGCAACGGCGTACACTTTTGGATCGGTTTGGATTTTTACTAAGCGCACACCAGGGCGATAGGTGACGTTTGCGCCGAGTGGAATCGATGCAAGCTGAGAATCGGTGAGCGTGATCACGCCCGCAAACCCTGTGTACCACGAATCATGGATGCGCTGATTTGGAAACGGATGACGTTTGCGATCTTGGCCGCAGTAATACACCGCGCTACTTGTCGCGCCTTTGATGCGACTACCGACGACGCATGTCTCGGTTCCCGACGGAAGATCGGTTGCGGGGAACGATTGGTTTGCGTCTATTGATGTTGCAGCTGCGGTTTCTGTTGTGGGGTCGTAGGGGACTGTCCCCCTCGAAGGGGGACTGTCCCCTACTGGTACTGGTACTGGCACCGACGCCGTCCCGTTGATCGTAAAATCAGCGTTGCTGAGATCGGTCGCGGTGATTTGGCCTTGATCTAGCGCTTCGAGTTTGAGACGCGCTCTGGTTGTTGTGGGAATGCTCGGCACCGTCCAGGTGTAGTACCCGGTGTTGATCATGTTCGTCGCTATCGTTGTGGGGTACGTCACACCGCCGTCGGTAGAGAGGCGGAGTCGTAAAGATGCCGGCGATCCGCCGGTCACCTGCCAAAATACTGTGTACTGATTCCCTGCAGTGAGCGTCTCTCCTCCGTTCGGTTGGCTGAGTGTCACAAACGGCGTGGTATTTGTGGCGATGTTTGCAGTCGAGCATTGCGACGTGGAGAGTTGCACGTGTGCTGTTCGTGGACCGCTGATTGCGATTTGGTTCTCGCGTGTCTGGAGCACGTTGCACGTTGCATATCCCGCGTCGTTCTCGAGCACCATCGGCGCATCGGGCGAGGTACGGACGATGAACACTTCATTCGCAGGAACAGTCACCGTGAATCCATCCGCTGTTTGCGCGAAACTATCCGCTGCAGAACCAGCCATGATCTTCATTGCAACGCCTTTTACGGTGAAGGAGGTGTTTTGGGTGTACGTTTGGATAGCCGCAAAAAGCTGCACTGGAGACAGCGCAATCGCCACGATCGCCATCGAAAAAGTACACTTCTTCAAGAGAGATTTTGAACAGACCCTAAGAGACATAATTATAATTTTTTGGTGATGTTTTCAGTATAGCATGACAATGCTCCTCCCCCCCACCCCCTCCTCGCGGGGCGAGGAGGGGGACG
>SXGR01362655.1_pt1 | contig 22064 bp, 17 predicted proteins | sample 3174711 | NCBI WGS metagenome assembly SXGR01 (sample SAMN11356860, study PRJNA531348) | freshwater metagenome | isolation source: freshwater sample F1-60 | place: China: Fuxian Lake, Yuxi | collected 2017-12-25 | reverse complement strand
GCTACCGCACCTACACTTCTTTTTGCGCCTACTTCGTCCGGCGCAGCGAGTAGCTCGCCACGCAAATCGCTCGTCCCTCGCTCCCGCGCCGGACTCCGCTACCGCACCTACACTTCTTTTTGCGCCTACTTCGTCCGGCGCAGCGAGTAGCTCGCCACGCAAATCGCTCGTCCCTCGCTGGCCTTGGAATGTAATTCTTCGACCTAGCGGGCTTTGACTTCTTTCACTGACCGCTTCGCTGCTTTCATCGCTCGCTTCGCTTCGCGGATCTCAGTGACTCGCTCAAAGCTGTCGACATCGGCAATAGACGCCCAATCGGCGGCCACGGACTCCCAACCTTCGGGTTGCACCCCGAGGCGTTTTCCCAAAATCCCCACAAAGATGCGAGACTTGTCGTCGCCATAGCCCGGCAACGCTCGGAGCCGCTCCAGCAGCTCATCGCCAGTTTTGACGCCCTTCCAGACCTTGTCTGCCTTACCACCATGATGTTCGACGAGATACCGGCACAATTCGTGGGTGCGTTTTCCCATCGAACCCGGGAATCGATGAATCGCCGGGAATGCACAACACAGTGAGACGAATGCTTCTTGATCCATTGCCGCGATCGCGGCCGCGTCGAGCGACCCGCCAAGGCGCTTTTTGAGCTCAAGTGGCCCGCTGAAGGCCTTTTCCATCGTGACCTGTTGATCGAGCAACATCCCAATCAACACCGCCAAAGGCTCTTTCGCCAGCAGCTTGTTGGCTTCTTTGTCGGCGGTGAAATGCAGCGCGGTTGGTTTGGCAGGCATCCCACCAGGTTAACCACGGGTCAAAGACCGCATCCGATAGTCTCGAAGCCCCTCGAACTCAACCTCAACGAATTGCACCGTGAACCCCAACGAACATATGCAACAAGAAATCGCCTACGAACAGCGCCACGTTGACGTCGCCTACGAGCGACTCGATGTAATGCGCATACAGGCCGAAAGCGTGCGCGGCGCATACTCGGACGTTCGCGCCGGCGGCCCCCATCAAGCCCGCTTGGAACGCGACATTGCCAACGAAGTCACCAATCGACGGCTCTCCGACCTCAATATCGGCCAATCTCCGTTGGTTTTCGGGCGTCTCGATCTTGATTCTTCTCACCCCGACGACGACACCAGCACGTGGTACATCGGCCGCCTTGCGGTCGACGACGCCGAGCACACGCCGCTCGTCATCGACTGGCGTGCGCCGATCGCCGAACCCTTCTATCGCGCCACCGCAGTCGAACCAATGCACGTCATCCGCCGTCGCCACTTCCTCACTAAATCGGGCCGCGAAATCACCGGCATCGACGACGAAGTCTTCAATGCTGCAGCAACCGAAGAAGCCGGGTTCACAGTCGCGGGCGAAGGAGCCCTGCTTGCTGCCCTCGATCGACACCGCACGGGGCGCATGGGCGACATCGTCGCCACAATCCAGGCCGAACAAGACGAAGCAATCAGGTCGGAACTCCAAGGTGTCATTTTGGTGACCGGCGGACCAGGTACCGGCAAAACCGCAGTCGCGCTCCACCGAGCTGCGTACCTGCTGTATACCCACCGAAGGCACCTCGCGTCCCGCGGCGTCCTGCTGGTTGGACCCAGCACGGTATTTATTCGCTACATCGAACAAGTCTTGCCGTCGCTGGGCGAATCAGACGTGCAACTAGCCACGATCGCCACCCTAAAGCCGCAGCTCGCCGCCATCCGTCACGACGCGCCCGAGGTCGCTGCGATCAAGGCACAGGCCAATATGGCTCACGTCATTGAACGGGCCGTCTATGACCGCGAGCGAGTGCTCCGCGAAGACGTTTCGTTCATGGTTGATGGAATGCGCGTGCGATTCTCACGCGAAGACAGTGCGCGCGTGATTCGAGGCGCGCAAAAACAAAAAGGGACCCACAACGAGCGGCGTCGATACGTTGTGCGCCGGGTCAACGACATCCTGGTAAGCAACTACAAACACGCAGCCAATCGCACGTATCAGCGCACACGCGCCGATCGGGATCGAGGCCAGGCGTCATTCGACACAACGTCTGAGGTCGGCGCACCAGAAAGTATGGGTTTCGACTCACTAGTTGGCCGCAACATTGCCAGGGGTGAACGACTTCCCGAAGGGTTCGAACAAGAGCTCGCGAGCCGCTTGCGGCGCCAGCCAGTGGTCCGCGAAATGCTTGAGCACATGTGGCCAGTGCTCACCGGGGCAGAGCTCATCAACGACCTGCTGGGTTTTCGGGCACTGGTCAATTCGGCTGCTGCAAAACATCTCAACGAGCGCGAACGAGAATTGCTACACCGTGCCCGTAAACCTGAAATACGCGAAGTCCTGTGGACCACTTCCGATGTCGCGCTCGTCGATGAAGCCGACGCGTTGCTCGGGTCGGTGGAGCTTGCACTCCCCAAACGCAAACGACGTAGCGCCGATGCCTCTGCGCTCGAAGCCGCGGAACGAGTAATCGACAATTTCGACGTCGGTCATTTCACGAACGCGGCGGACATCGCGGCTCGCTACGGAGAGACCAGCAGAATCACCGAAACCACCACCGAACTGCGAACGTTCGCGCATGTGCTCGTTGATGAGGCACAGGACCTCAGCCCGATGCAGTGGCGCATGTTGGCGCGCCGATGCCCTACTGGGAGCTTCACAATTGTCGGTGATCTTGGCCAAGCGTCACAGCCGGGTTCCGCGCACCAATGGGAAACTGTGCTCGATCAGCTTCCCCACCGTGGCAACACCCGCACTGCCAATCTGACCGTCAACTACCGCACCCCGGCTGAAATCATGGAAATCGCAGCTCGTTTGCTCGCGGCCGCAACCCCCCACGTCGAGCCGTCTCGCAGCGTGCGCCGCACCGACGAACTCCCGCGCTTCGTGCGCGTCGAGAACGACGACGTGATGACAACCGCCGAGCGGCTCACCCGCGAAGCAACGCAACGGGGCGGGACTGTTGCCGTACTCGCGCATCCGTCACAACACGCAGCGCTGCTGCAGTGCATGCACGATCTCGGCGCAGTCGGCGACTCCGCCGAGGCACTCGACGCCAAGGTTGCCGTGCTTGATGCCGTCGCGGCGAAGGGCCTGGAATTCGATCACGTTGTCGTGCTTGAACCTTCGCTACTGGTCAACAACGATGCGGCCGGGTTGCGCTTGCTCTACGTCACCATTACGCGAGCGACCAAAACCCTCGCAGTAGTGCACTCTGGAGAACTTCCGGAATCGCTCCAGCAGTGAGCGCTACTCGCTGGCTGAAGGAATGACATCGATCAGTTTGCGGCCACGACGGTGGCCGAACTTCACGTGTCCGTCGGCGAGCGCAAACAATGTGTCGTCGCCACCTTTGCCAACGTTGTCACCTGGGTGCCACACCGTGCCGCGCTGACGAATGAGGATTGTGCCCGCTGTGACTAATTCGCCGCCGAATCGCTTCACCCCAAGCCGCTGAGCGTTGGAGTCGCGACCGTTGCGGGACGAACCTGCACCCTTTTTCTTAGACATTCAGATCACCCTCTCGAGATCGAAACAATTTCGATCTCGCTGTAGCGCTGGCGATGGCCGTAGCGGTTGCGCTGGTTGGATTTGTTCTTGTAGGTGAAGCCGTCGATTTTCGGACCGCGTGTCGCACCCACGACGTTTGCTGTGACCGTGGCGCCAGCAAGCTGCGCTGGAGTGGCGAGCACTTCGTCGTCATCAACAACGAGAACCGGCTTCAGCGACACCGTCTCATCGGTCAATACTTCGACGGACAAACGCTGACCTTCAATGACCCGGTACTGCTTGCCACCGGTTTCGATTACTGCATACATGAAGATTTCCTCAGATATTTCGGGCGTAGCAACCGCGCGACGCCATCGGAGGCGCCTGGGAGACTGCGAGAGATTAGCGGATGGGGGTCGTGGGCAGCGATCCGGGCCCTATTCCTTACTCCTCGTAGGAGGACCGATCGATGAGAAAGCCCCGCCCTTCGCAGTGATCACAGGTTTGGCTGAAGGATTCGATCAGGCCCTCGGATACCCGCTTACGAGTCATTTCAAGGAGCCCGAGATCAGAAATCGGATAGATCTGGGTCCTGGTCTTATCCCGAGCGAGGGCTTCTCGGAAGGTTCGCTCCACATTCTCGCGGTTGGCTTTGATTTCCATGTCGATGAAGTCGATCACGATAATTCCACCAATATCACGCAGCCGCAGCTCGCGGGCGATCGCATCCGCGGCTTCAAGGTTGTTTCGATACACGGTTTCTTCCAGGTTGTTCTTGCCCACATTCTTCGCCGTATTCACATCGATAACCGTTAATGCCTCGGTGTGCTCGATGACCAGCGACCCACCCGAAGGCAGCCAGACCTTCTTGTCGAGGGCCTTGTGGAGTTGTTCGTGCACGTGAAATCGTTCGAACAGCGGCAATCCCTCAGCCTCGGCGTCGTAGAACTCAACCCGCTCCGACAACTCGGGCGCAACCGCATCGATATAGGCCTTGACTTCGTCGTACATCACCTGGTCATCGATGACGACCGCTCGGTACTCCTTGGTGAACTCCTCGCGAATCACCCGAATCGCCAGCGGCGGTTCTTTGTACAGCAACGTGGCCGACTTCGACTTCTGTCGCAATTGATCGATCTGATTCCACTGGAATTGGAGCCGACGCATATCGCGCTCTAGTTCGTCCTCGGTCGCACCTTCGGCAGCGGTGCGCACGATCAAACCGGCGTTCGCCGGACGGAGCCGGTCGAGAACGCGCCGTAGTCGCTTCCGCTCGTCGTCGGGAAGCCGCTTACTAATGCCATACGTACCGGGTTGGTCGGGAACCATCACCACGAAGCGACCGGCCAGGCTCACGTCTTGGGTAAGCCGCGCTCCCTTGTGCATGATGGGATTCTTTGTAACTTGCACCAAAATCGCTTGGCCGTTGCGCAGCATGCGTTCGATCTTGGGCTTGTCACCATCGTGATCGTCGTCGTACTTAACATCACCGCGGTACAAGATCGCGTTTTTCGACGTTCCAATGTCGACAAATGCGGCTTCCATGCCAGGCTGGACGTTTTGAACCTTGCCCCAATAGATATTTCCGTCGATCGTGCGTTCATCGTCCTGCACCTCGGCGACGTAGTGCTCAACCAGATTGCGACCTTCCAACACTGCAACGTGTGAGCGCCCGCTCTCTGTGTGCGTGTGCACCGCCATGACGTAGCGCCCAGTCGGGCGACCTTTGCGTTGCAACCCACGGCGGCGTTCGAGCGTCTTTTCGTCGAGAGTTTCCAGAAACGCTGCACCGTCGTATTCGTCATCGTCGAGAACACCCTCGACAAATTTCAGTGGCGAGTTATTGCCCTGCCCAGCCTTAGTCTGAGCATTATTGCCTTGAGCGTTGCCACCTTGCCCGCCGCCTGAGGCACTCGCGGGTTTCTTGTTGCGGTTCTTGCCGCCACGCCGGCGGCGCTTCTTGGCGCCGCCTGCAACTCCAGGCGTACCTGGGGCCTCGGTGGCGCCGTTGCCCTCAACCGCGCCAGGCGCGTCCGCGACGTCGTCATCATCTTTGGTTTTGACGCTCGGCGGCGGAACCGCAGGACGCAAGAACGGTGCAGGGGAATCATCAGCTCGTGTGAGACCTGCGTCAAGGCGGGCCTCTTCAAGCGCATCGTCGGTCGTCATCCCCCGATCCGCAGCGGCATCATTCCAGCTATCGGGCAAGTTCTCGTCGGCGTCGTCGTCGACATCAGTGTCGCCTCCGGCACCCAGTTCACTTGCGGGCTTGCGATTGCGGTTCTTGCCACCGCGTTTTCCCCGCCGTCGTTTCTTTCGAAGCGGTAACCCATCGGGACCCAGTACCACGGGGCGCGCGACACTCGACTCGACATCGTCGGCATCGTGGGCCCCTTCATCACCATCGTTGAACCCCGCGTTGGAGTCGCCACTTGGCACGCCCGCGTCGGCACCATGATGGATAAGTTCGATCACGTCGATGGCTGGCGATCCGCCTGCCTCAGTTGGGTTCGATTCGCTGACGAGCGGTTCAGTGACCTTCCCGCCAACTGCGTCGTGTGATGGTTCGTGCTGATCGGTTTCGATCTCGGACATGTAGCGCCTTTCTCATGACGCACGCGCCGAAGCTGCATGCGCACGCGCATCGGCGTCGAGCGGGTTCAGCCGCGCGCCATCGCGTTCGATCCATTGATGGACGCGTAACACGTTGCGTTCGACGAGTGGCCCGATCGCAGGGGTTACCTGCATGATCGCGGCCAATACATCGACAGGCTTAGCGCTACGCGGTTGCGTACTTACCTCAAGATCACACACGATGGTTCCCTCGACTGGGCCTTGAGACACGCGGCAATGGCGGATCGCGCCTCGCACATCATCGTCGACCAACTTGCCTTTACGGGAACGTTCGATGGTGATCTCTTCGCGAGCAAGTGCCGCGTCAACTGCAGAACTAAATTCGTCAAGCCTGATCGCGACGTCGTCGTCGCGGGCCACCTCAACGAACCATTCCACAGCAGTAACCGTTTCTTGCAATGCCGGTACGCGGTCGTCAAGAGCGACCGCGCGTACAACCGTGATGCCTTGCGGCAATGCAGTTGTGAGACGCTCCGGCAGCGTCTCGAGATCGATTGGCATCGAGAGCGAAACATCGAGGTATTCCTCGTTGCTCTCGTAACCAGTCGAAAGTGCTAATCCAAAACTCACTTTCGGATGCGGTGAAAATCCTTCGCTGAACTCCAGCGGGAGTTCCAAAATGCGAAATGCGCGTTCGAACATTCGCGCGATATCACGATGGCTTGTCCAGCGAACCTTGCCAGATTTCGAAAATTGCAACCGCACCGGAAACGCCGATCCACCCTTCATAGCGTCGCCTCCGTGAGGTTCGCGTCGTGCAGATGCGTTTCCCCCGCGCCCAAAGACGAAGTCGAATCACTCTCGTTCGATGCCGCGTCCGCGACCGTGGGACGTGGTTTTCGACCAAGAAATCGGACTGCGACGCCGTCTTGATTCGACCAGTCCTGGTTCGTACCCTGGCTGCCTCCAGCGGGCGCAATTGGAGACGCGACCACGTGCTCCAGTGCGTAATCTGTGCAAACACCACAGTCGTAGCACGGTGTCCATCGACAATCGGGCAAACCGTGTTCGGCGAGCGCAGCTTGCCAGTCAAGCCACAGAAAATCCTTGTGCAGCCCCGCCGCGATGTGATCCCACGGCAAGATCTCGTCGCGATGCCGGTGACGCGTTGCAAACCACTCAGGGTCAAGACCCTCGGCTTCACACGCGTCAAGCCAACGCTGTAATTCAAAGTGTTCGGACCACTCCTGGAACGTACCGCCCGCGCGCCAAACCCGTTCGATAACGCGACCCATGCGGCGGTCGCCGCGAGAACAAATACCTTCCGCGAATGTCGCTTCGGCATCATGCCATTTCATATTGACCTGATTGCTGAGCTTTTGATTCTTGACACCAGACCCACGCCGAGGCCGCAAATCGTCACGCAATAATCCGATTTTGCGCCGCAGTTCTTCAACGCCATTTTGGCCAAACCATTGGAACGGCGTATGCGCCTTCGGAACGAAGCCACCGACACTCACCGTCACCGACGCCTGCTTGTTGTACTTTCGGCCGATCTCCACGCAGTTGCGCGCAAGGTCGGCAATCCCCAGAGTGTCCTCGTCGACTTCGGTCGGAAGACCCGTCAGGAAATACAGCTTCATCCTGCGCCAACCGCTTGAGTACGCGCTATCGACCGCGGCGTAGAGATCCTCTTCAAGCACCAGTTTATTAATCACTTGGCGCAATCGCCACGAACCAGCTTCGGGGGCAAACGTGAGCCCAGTGCGGCGGACCTTTTGAATTTGGCTGGCAAGACCAACCGTAAACGCATCGACGCGCAAACTCGGAAGACTCAACGAAACCTGACCGGTGCCGGGTTGGTCATTCACCAGATTCGCGACCACGCCTTCGATACCCGAGAAATCTGCCGTTGAGAGCGACGTCAGCGCCACTTCGTCGTATCCCGTGCGTCGAAGCCCGTCGGCAACCATGGTGCGCACTGATTCCTCACTGCGCTCGCGCACCGGACGGGTAATCATTCCGGCCTGGCAGAAACGACAGCCGCGCGTACAACCGCGAAACACTTCAACGTTTAAACGATCGTGGACCACTTCAATCAGCGGCACCAACTGCTGCTTCGGGTAAGGCCACTCGTCAAGGTCGGCAACCGTGCGCTTATCAACCTTGGCGGGCACATCGCCGTACCTCGGCTCAACCGACGCAATCTGCATCCCGTCGTACTCAACGTGATACATCGACGGCACATAAACACCCGGGATCAGCGCAAGCTCATGCAACACTGCTTCGCGATCCGCGCGCCCGCCCTTTTTCCACGCGGCAAGCACCTCGGTAATCTCGCTGACCACCTCTTCGCCCTCGCCAATGACAAACGCGTCAATATAGTCAGCGAGTGGTTCAGGATTAAACGTGCTGTGGCCGCCGGCAAACACAATCGGGTGTTCTGGTCGACGATCTTCATTCCGAACCGGCACTCCGGCTAAATCGACCATTTCGAGCACATTTGTGAAAACAAGTTCCGCGGACAAGTTGAACGCCAGCACATCAAATTCTGCTGCCGATCGGTGTGTGTCCACCGAAAACAATGGCAGGCCCTTTGAGCGCATAGACGTCGACATGTCAGTCCAGGGCGCGTACGACCGCTCGGCGACTGCGTCGCCTCGTTCGTTCAGGATTTCATAGAGGATCTGGAGCCCCTGGTTGGGGAGGCCAATCTCATAGGTGTCGGGGTAGATCAGGAGCCAAGCAACCTTGTGCGGTGCCCAAACGGGTCGCTGGCTCCCTCGCTCCATGCCGATATATCGAGCAGGCTTCTCCACCTTGGCCAGGAGCGGTTCGATCCGCGGCCAGAGGTCGGACATGATTTGCGAAGCCTACCTGGCGACCCGGCCAACACGGGGATAGGGCCTATCACCGTACAAAAGGGTTAATTCCTGCGAAAATGGATGTTCACGATGAGCCCGAGTGCCGCCCAATAGGCGATCATCGCGGAGCCGCCGTAGCTCATGAACGGCAAAGGAATGCCGGTAATGGGCATCATGCCCATCGTCATACCGATGTTCTCAAATACTTGGAAGCTGAACATGGCAACGAACCCAATCGCAACAAGTTGCGCAAAACGGTCGTCGGTGAACGCCGATATCCGCCAGGTTCGCCAGATCAACAACCCAAACAGCGCAAGCAGACCAGCCCCGCCGACAAACCCGAACTGTTCCCCGACTGCAGTGAATATGAAATCAGTGTGTTGTGCCGGCACGCCGTTGGGGATCCTGGTGAGCGTTCCCTGATACAAACCCTCACCCCAAATGCCACCGTTTTGAATCGCAGCTTTCGACCGCTGGAGCGTGAACTCCGCGTCGGTTTGTTTCGAAGCTGCTTTCCCGGTGTTTTGGTCCAAAAATCCAGTGAGGCGTTCGAGCCGGTACGTCTCGAACTGATCGGTCGCGATCAATCCGCCAAAGAGCGATCCCGTCAGCAAGATCAATACCAACAAATGAATAGGTTTGAGCCCAGCGACCACCATCACCGCGATGGTGCATACTGCCATCACCAACATGGTGCCAAGATCATTTTGGTACAGCACCAATGCCATCGGAACGCCCGCGAGTATCAGCACCTGCACCAAGCGCCAGGCGTCGAAGTCGCCCTCGTGGCGGCTGAGAAAACCTGCAAGCGACACGACCAGTACCAACTTCGCGACCTCAGATGGCTGAAATTGAAACGGGCCGATGTTGAACCATGCCGTCGTGCCACCGGTTCCTGCTCCAACGAATTTCACTGCCAACAACAGCGGCAGCGTCGCTCCGTACAGCAACGGCCAAAAGTCGCGGAGCTTGCGATAATCGACGAGCATGACCATGGCCGCAACCACAAGGCCCACCAGCAACGCAATCCCTTGGCGCTCGAGGTAGTACGTCGGCGACACCGGATTCTGTACATCTGGGTTGGGATCACGCGTGGCGCTGTAGATCATCGTGAGCCCGAAACCGCTCAGCACGCCAACCGCAAACAGCAACGCCCAATCGAGGCGCAACGAAGGGTTGTTGTGAGGATCGAAAAGGCGCCGGCGTTCCGGCGACGTCAATACGCTCACAAACGATCAGCCCTTCTTGTTTCCCACGACGGCGGCCGTGGTCAACCGCGGAATCTTCGTGATCTCAAGGCCATTCATGTACTCGATGATCTGGCGGGTAATCGGCGCCGCAATGCGGCCGCCCCGACCACCTTGTTCCACCATCGCAAGCACCACATAGCGGGGGTGCAGTTGATCCGAACCGGGCGGCGCGAACATGCTGACGAACCACGACGTATCTCCAATGCAGTCCTTGAGTTGTTCTTCGCCAGCTACTGGCTTGATGCAATCGGGCGCACCTTTGCCCACCTGCGCAGTGCCGGTTTTTCCCCATACGGCGATCTGTTCTTTTGGAAAGGAATTAAACGCTTGAAACGCGGTCCCATTTTTCGCATCGTTGACCACTCCGCGCAACCCGTCCATCAACGCAGCACGCAACCGATCCTCTATCTCCACTCGCGAGATGGCTTGAGGCGCGATGTTCGTATTGGCGACAGGCTTGCCCGCAACATCGGTCACTTCTTGCACCAGCCGGGGCCGCCACACCGTGCCTCCGTTCGCAAGCGCGCTGTAGGCATTGGCAAGTTGCAGGGGTGATACCAACAGTGCACTCTGGCCGACGGCGAGGCTGATGTTGTCGCCTCGACGCCAGTCATTGTTGGCATCAATTGGGCAACCTTCTTTGCGCTTTGGATTGCACAGCGGGTCGTCTTCGTAAATCGCCTCGGCCAATTCGCGAGCCCACGCTTCGTCGGGAACTGTGCCAGCAGCTTCGCCGACGTCGATACCCGTTTTCTTACCGAATCCGAAGTCTCGCGCGGTGCGCTGAATTGCATAGCCCCGGTCGGTATCGCCAGCCTCCAAAAGATCCCACATCTGATTGCCAGCTTGGTAGTAATACATGTCGTTCGAAGCCGTGAGGGCGCTTCGAAAGTCGAATTTACGGGCGCTGCGGTCAGGGCTGCACTTCTTGAAACTTTCACCGACTCGAATGCACCCATCGCCGTTTGCGACAGGCGTGAACTCCTGATAAATACCTGATTTCCAAGTGGCGACTGCGCTGACAAGTTTGAACGTCGAGCCCGGCGCATACAAGCCAGCCGTAGCGCGATTTAACAGCGGCGTGTACTTCTCTTTCGACGATAGATCCTCGAAGTTCTTCCCGATGTCTTGGGTGTTGTCGTAACCGGGATTTGATACCAACGCTTTTACCGACCCGTCGGTCGTATCCAACACCACAACCGCGCCTGCCGGGGCGCGGTAAGAGAAGCCTGGGAAATCCTTTTCAAAATCCTCGTTCGCCTCAGTTCGCGCCATGTCGATGCCTTCTTGCAACGACTTCTCAGCGAAACGTTGCAGATCTGCATCAATCGTCAAGGTCACGTTGTCACCGGATCTGCCAGGATTCTCGCTGAGTGGTTCACCAACGATCACGCCGCGTCCATCCACCTCTACGTTCACCGACGCTGGATCGCCGCGCAACACCGACTCGTACACGGCTTCGATGCCTGCTCGGCCGATCTCTTCGTTGCGGCCATACTCCGGATGTTTCGCAAGGTCCGCCTCATTGACCCGTGCAAGGTACCCAAGCACCTGTGGGGCAACCCCTCCGTAGGCGTATTCGCGAACGTCGAGAGCAGTCAGTTGCACATGGGGATATTCGTCGCCGCCTTCTACCAACTGGGTCCGCACGTTCGGGGCAACCTCTGTGGCAAGCACCACCGGCTCAAGGGGACCCTTTATTTTCGCGTCAAGCATCTCGGTGAGCCGTTGGGGGGTTATCTGGAGCAAAGCCGCCAGTTTGGGCACCACCGAGCGCGTTGGTGAATCGTGTGGCGCGGCACGCAGTTCCGCATCCGCGGAAATAGCCCACGACACTCGGTTACCGACCATGAGCCGGCCTTCGCTGTCGTAAATCAAACCACGGCTAGTCGGGGTGAACACTGTCTTGACGGTTTTGCTGCCGACGGCAACCGACGCCACAGTTTCACTCGACTCCAGAAACCACAACCGAGCCAACAGCGAACAAAACAGCGCGGTCACGACGACGCCGACGATGTGCACTCTGACTCGCGCATTGTCGTTCATAGTCGAGCACCGTAACGATCTCCGACAACGAATCTCGTGCAGGCAAACACCGGTATCGCGAGCAGTAAGTCATACAACGCAACCGACACCACGACGCTGACGGCGTGTGTGCTCTGCAATTGATCAGCGCCAGCCAAGATCGACATGGTCACAAACACAACCCCGCCTACAAATCCTGCCCCGAGACCGCTGAGCGCAATCAGCACAGGCACACGCCGATCAACGACTTCGTGTAGCGACGCGGCAAAGTACGCAGTAACGCCGTAGGCCAACGCAGTCATCGCATACGGCGTGGTGACAAACAGGTCGATCATGAGCCCGCTCACGAAGCCGAACCAAGCGCCGAGCTCGCCGCCTTCCATCCACGCAATGGCAACTGCACCGAGCAGCGCCAAGTCCGGCACGACGCCGAACAAACGCAGATTCGGAAACACTGCAACCTGCGTGATCACCAAGGCAATAGCGAACGGCACCAAACGCAGCAGTCTCATGGCCCGGCTGTCGTGGTCGTCGTCGGGCCTGCGGCCGTCGTGGTCGTCGTCGGTCTCGATGGCGTAACGGACGCTTGAACTTGGGGCGGCACCGGGTCATTTGGCGATGTGGTGATGACCTTCACCAATTCAAGACTGCGACGGTCGAGAAACGATTTCAGTCGCACCCGAACTTGTGATTTGTCACCGGTTCGAATCGCCCGATCAATGACGCCGACGGGAATCCCCATCGGGAACCGACTGGATTCGCAACCACATGTAAACATCGTGTCGCCTTCGGCGACTCGCACGGTTGACGTTTCGAATTTCGGATCATCGACGAATGTCATCGACATTCGACCGTCGTCTCCCATCTTCGCAAGCGCTGACTGCTTCCATTCTTTGGTGCGCACAGCAACACCAAAATCCCTGTCGGAAACCAGCACCACCGTCGACCCACCTTGCCAAGAAACTGCGATTCGTCCGACGAGACCTTCGGGCCCAATCACCGCCATGTTCGGGCGAATACCACTTTCGGTTCCGCGATTGATGACCACCTGATTTTCAAAGTTGCCTGAGTTGGATGCTGTCACTCTGGCGCCAACCGTTGCATACTGTTCCTGATAGGGATACCGAAACAAGTCTTGAAATCGTTTGAGATCGCGCCGAGCATCCTCGCCGGCACGCGCCGCTGCTTGTGCGGTTTGCAGTTGGTTGGTAATTTTGCGATTTTCGGCAACGATGTCATCGTGATTAGTGACGCCACGCCACCAATCGTGCACGGGGGAAAAAACCGTATTGGCGGCATTCGAAACTGGTTGCACAACGCGATGGGCAACCCGACCGGCTGCACCGATCGGGCCGGAATCGCCGGATCGAGAATCAAGGGTCGCCAAGGTGATGGCGGTCAACACCATCAGAACCAACACGAAACGGCGGCGACTACCGCGACCAGTTACAACCATAGAAACAGGAACAAATGTGTACTAGCCGTCGCCACTCGACGACAGCACACCCTTCAACACTTTGCGGTTCTCGAGGCACAAGCCTGAACCAATCGCCACTGAAAACAACGGATTTTCTGCCACCGCTATTGGCATTCCGGTTTCTGCGTGCAGCCGTTCCGGGAGGCCATGCAGCATTGCCCCGCCGCCAGTGAGCACAATCCCGCGGCCCATGATGTCGGCTGCAAGCTCGGGGGGAGTCTTGTCGAGGGTGACCTTGACGGAGTCGACAATCGCCGCAACCGGCTCTTCAATCGCACTACGAATCTCTTCGGTTGAGACCACAACCGTTTTCGGAAGACCAGAAATCAAATCGCGACCGCGAATCTCTGCGTACAGCTCTTCTTCGAGCGGGTACGCGCTCCCCAGCGCAATCTTTATCTCCTCGGCGGTGCGCTCGCCAAGAGCTAGGGAATACTCGCGTTTGACGTACGCAATGATTGCCTCATCGAGTTCGTCGCCGGCAATGCGGATTGACTCACTCGCCACAATGCCCCCGAGTGAAATTACAGCGACCTCAGTGGTGCCGCCACCGATGTCTACGATCATGTTGCCAGCCGGTTCGTGCACGGGTAACCCTGCGCCAATTGCGGCGGCCATCGGCTCTTCGATGATGTCAACGGGCCGACGGGCACCGGCATTTTCTGCCGCATCCTGCACCGCACGCTGCTCAACGCCGGTCACTCCTGAAGGGACGCAAATCACCATTCGAGGCTTCGCGAAGCGCCGCTGATGCACCTTGGCAACAAAGTGTCGGATCATTTTCTCACACACATCAAAGTCGTTGATGACCCCGTCTTTGAGCGGACGAATCGCCTGGATATATCCAGGAGTACGACCAATCATCCGTTTAGCTTCGATTCCGACAGCCAACAATGCCCCGGTTCGGACATTCATCGCCACGACTGAAGGTTCGTTTAACACGACACCGCGGCCACGCACGTACACCAGCGTGTTCGCAGTGCCGAGATCGATAGCCATGTCGCGGCCCACTACGGGCGCGTACCAAGGTTCGGACACGAGATATTGCCTTTGCAGAAGAAGGCGGGACATCGACACGTTAGTTGGGTGACGTCCCGCGCGCCATGGCGGGCCAGAGACAGGGATCGCCTCAGCGGCAGCGAACGCTTCCCACCGGTTTATGCCATATTCGGGAAGAAAATACCGATTTCGCGCTCTGCGGAGTCGGCCCCGTCCGAACCGTGCACCAGGTTTTCGCCCATTTCGATCGCAAGGTCGCCGCGAATGGTGCCCGGCGCAGCTTCACGGGGGTTCGTTGCCCCGACCAAAGTGCGCACGACCTTCCATGCTTCGTTGCCTTCCACCACCATCGCAACCAGCGGCCCGCCCGTAATGAAATCGACGAGTTCGCCAAAGAACGGCTTGCCGTCGTGTTCGGCATAATGCTGCTTGGCCGTGGCGGCGTCGAGCGTGCGAAGCTCCATCGCGGTGATCGTGAGGTGTTTCGCTTCAAGCCGTCCGACGATTTCGCCAACAAGGCGGCGCCGGACCGCATCGGGCTTGCACAACACCAGGGTTCGAGTTTCGCTCATGGGCGGGGCAGGTTACTCAGCCGCGCCGCGCGCCTTCGAAAACGCGGCAGAACCGCGCGCCGCGCCTACCAAATAGAGACTGCCAGTGACAATCACCTGGCCATCTTCGGGGGTCTCCAACAACGCGAATCCAATCGCTTCGCTGATCGAGTCCGAAATCTCGATGCGGTCCTCAGGGAATCCCATACCGAGCGCGGCGTTTGCGATCGTCTGGGGGTCGAGTGCGCGCGGGGATGGCGGCGCACACAGCACCAAGAGTTGCACGTCGTCGAGACCGAGCGCTTCAAGCATCTCGCGAGGATCCTTCTCGCGAAGCAATCCAAGAATCATTGTTCGGGGCGCCGGTATGAAATCCTCACCAAGCGCGGCGCGCAATGACAGCGCTCCGGCAACATTGTGAGCCCCATCGAGAATGACCAGAGGCTGACGGGCAACAACTTCTAACCGGCCCGGGGAGGTCGCCGACCCGAAGGCTTCGCGAACAACCTCATCGCTGAAGGCTTCACCGTGAAAAGCTTCCGCTGCAGCCAACGCGACTGCAGCATTGTCGCCTTGATGCGCGCCATGCAACGAGACAAAGACGTCGTCGTACGAAGCAAGTGGCGAGGCGAGGTCGACCAGCCGCCCCCCAACCGCGAGCCGATTGGCTTTCACGCCAAAGTCTCGGTTACGGAGCACACACGATTGCGGCGATCGAGCAAGAAATATTTCCGACAATTCTGCATCGGTCTCACCAAGGACCAGCGCACTCATCGGCGTAATGATGCCTGCCTTCTCGGCCGCGATGAGCTCGCGGGTAGGCCCGAGATACTCCATATGGTCCAACGCAACGTTCGTGATCACGACAACGTCGCCGTCAACGACATTCGTCGCGTCCCACGTGCCGCCGAGGCCAACTTCAATGACCGCAACATCGACCGCCTCGTCACTAAACCAATACAGCGCGGCGGCAGTAAGAATTTCGAAATAACTCGGGGCTTCACTGAGGTGCGGCTCGACCATATGCACAGTGCGGAGTAGTTCATCGAGCTGATCATCTCGAATATCTTCACCGTCGATTGTCATGCGGTCATTCAGCCGTTCGAGATTCGGGCTCGTATACGTGCCGACTTTGAAACCCTCGGCACGCAAGAGCGACGCGATCATTCGCGACGTTGACGTCTTGCCATTCGTACCGGTCACGTGCACCGTCGGTACGTCAAGCTGCGGAGAACCCATCAACGTGGTCAGCTCAATCATACGAGCGAGGGTCGGGGCCTCCGCCCGCGCAACCTGCGCGGGTCGCCCGACGCCGCGCTCAAGATTGACGTGAGCGTCAAGCCAGGAACGAAAAAATGCACTACCCATTCGCGGCGCCTCAGGCCTTCACAATGTCGTCGTCCAGCGTCACGTCAACCGAAAATTCTTCAGCAATTTGTACATGCAACACAGCAACTTTTCCAGCGTCACACACCTCTCGTTTGGCTCCGTCCAACGCGTCGAGCCGCGCTTGCGAATCGAAAACGGTTGCTTCAGTGACCGCGGTCGCCAACGACCGTTGATGTTCACTCTTCGCTTTGCGTATCGCGCCCAACACCTCCGCGGCCACGGTTGCGATGGCGACATCGGTGCCTTGGGACACCGACCGAAGCGAAGCAGAATCGGGCCACTGTGCCGTGTGAATCGAACCCACCTGCCACCAGGACCACACCTCCTCGGTCGCGAACGACAAGAAGGGCGCGAAGAGCCGCAACAACGTATTCAACGCTAAACGCAACGTTACAGCTGCAGAATCACGACCGGGACCGGCGTTATAAGCACGCCCCTTCACCAACTCGAGATAGTTGTCGCAAAAGTCCCAAAAGAAAGCCTCGGTCCGCTCGAGTGCCCGCGCATAATCGAAGGCTTCAAAAGCAACTGTCGCCTCATCGACGAGCGTGGCGAGTTGCGCACACATCGCCCGATCAAGCGGTTCGGTAATCATTTCGAGGTCGTCACTGTCATCGCCCGCGATACCCAACACAAACTTCGACGCATTCAACAATTTCACCGCCAGCTTGCGGCCAACTTTGAGCTGCGCTTCTTCGAAAGCCGTGTCGGCTCCAGGTCGGGCACTACCCGCCCAATATCTGAGTGCGTCCGCGCCATACTTCTCGATCCAATCGAGGGGCCCAACTGTGTTGCCCTTGCTCTTCGACATCTTCTTGCGATCAGGATCCAGTACCCATCCCGAAATCGTGGCGTGCTTCCAAGGCAAGACATCGGTCTCATAGTGCGAGCGCACCACAGACGAAAACAACCATGTGCGAATGATCTCGTATGCCTGCGGGCGTATGTCCATCGGGTACACACGAGCAAAGAGATCGTGATCTTCCTCCCAATAGCACGCGAGCAACGGCGTGAGCGAAGACGTTGCCCAGGTGTCCATGATGTCGCCATCACCAACGCAGCCGCCGGGTCGCCCACGAGCGGACTCGTGAAACCCTGGCGGCGCTTCACCCACTGGATCGATTGGCAACATTGATTCATCTGGCAACAGACGCTCGTCATAATTCACAATGCCGTCATCGCCAATCCGGTACCAAACCGGAATCGGCACACCGAAATAGCGTTGTCTACTAATCAACCAGTCGCCAGTGAGACCTTCAACCCAAGTGTCGTACCGAGCTTTCATGTAGCCAGGAATCCAGTCCAACTCCTCGCCGCGTGACAGAAACGCGGCACGTCGATCGGCATCGCGCCCACCATTGCGGATGTACCACTGCCGAGAAGCAACGATTTCCAATGGTCGTTTGCCACGTTCGTAAAACTTGACCGGGTGTGTAATCGGCTTCGGCGTGCCGTGAAGCTCGCCCGAGGCGACGAGCAACTCGACCACGATTGTCTGCGCTTGCTTGACGGATTTCCCTGCAATCGCTTGATAATTTTCGAGTCCGCGAGCACTCGCAACGGCCTGCGGTGCGTCGCGTTTGATACGGCCGTCGTGGGCAACAATCGAACGCATCGGTAGCTGGAGCTCGCGCCACCAAATCACATCGGTGGTGTCGCCGAATGTACAGATCATCGCAATACCACTGCCCTTTTCGGGGTCAGCGAGGCGATGCGCTACTACCGGCACTTCAACGTCGTACAACGGAGTACGAACCGTGGTATTGAAGAAAGGCTGGTATCGCTCATCGTCGGGATGGGCAACCAGCGCCACGCACGCCGCGAGCAATTCGGGACGAGTCGTTTCAATGAAGATGTCTCCGTGGTCATCGCTGCGAGCAAAGGCGAGACGGTGATATGCGCCGTCGAGTTCGCGATCTTCGATCTCGGCTTGCGCTATCGCGGTTTGGTCGTCCACATCCCACATCGTTGGAGCGTCGGCCTGATACGCCTCGTCACGAGCCAAATTTCGCAAGAACGCCCGTTGGCTGGCGCGCCGAGCGCGTTCGCCAACGGTGGTGTAGGTGAGTTCCCAATCAACCGAAAGACCAAGGCGCCGCCAGAGGTTTTCGAAGACAACCTCGTCTTGGGCCACGAGCTGAGCGCATAACTCGAGAAAGTTGCGACGAGAAATGGCGACCGCACGATGCCCCGACGGGAGCTTTCCGGCCTTCGCTTCAGCTTGGTAGTCAGGGTCGTACTGCAGCGTCGGATCACACCGCACACCGAAGTAGTTCTGCACTCGGCGCTCGGTGGGCAACCCATTGTCATCCCAACCCATCGGGTAATAGACCGAATCGCCCCGCATACGTCGATACCGCGCCACGATGTCGGTATGGGTATACGAACACGCTGAGCCAACGTGGAGCGAACCACTCACAGTCGGCGGTGGAGTGTCGATTGAGAAGACGCCCTCGCGGAGCGCAGAGCGATTGAATTGGTAGGTTTTGTCTGATTCCCACTGGTTTGCCCAGCGTTCGTCGAGCCCCTCGAGGCCAGGTTTTTCAGGGATACGAGATGACATAGAGGCTGAGATTACTTGCGGCCAAGAAAAGTACGGGGGAAGTGCAAATTGTTGGTAAATGATCACGCTGAGTGTTTCATGCGAAGGTCCAACTGTGATGAAGTGTCTGCTGGCGCGCGTGGAGTAGCGCAGTTCGCCGGTCGTCGCATGTTTTCGCCTCATTCCCCCCATTCTCGGCGGGTGTTCGCACACCGCTTTCAGATTCTCGCTGTCGTTGCTGCAATAGTGACGGGTGGGATGATTTCGTTCACGGCGCCCGACGCGAGTGCCGCGGGCGCGAAATACTACGGTTCGCCGGCAGCGAGCAACCTTGCCCGGCCAATCGTGACCATGTCCGCCACGCCGAGTGGTCGGGGTTACTGGCTGGCAGCCTCTGATGGCGGCATCTTCAGCTTCGGCGACGCAACCTTCTACGGCTCAACCGGCGCAATGCGACTCAACCAACCCGTCGTCGGCATGGCCGCAACGCCAAGCGGCAAGGGCTACTGGCTCGTCGCCAGCGACGGCGGCATCTTCAGCTTCGGTAGCGCCACCTTCCACGGCTCAACCGGAGGTCGGGCGTTGGCGGGAGCAATCAGTTCCATCACCGCAGATCCAAACGGCCGTGGCTATCGCCTCGCCGGCCAAGACGGCACCATCTACTCCTTTGGAACGTCGGTCCAGAGCGCTCCGCTGAGCGCCAAGGCCGCGATCTGGACGACAGTCGCCGTGAGCGCTCCTGTGGGCGGAGGATACTGGTTCACGACAACAGACGGCCGGGTGTATGGCCTCACCGCGACGGGTCAGTTCATTTCGGATCCCTCGTCTACATCTTCGAAACAAAACAAGATCGCCGCTGACCTCATGACCAGAATCAACAATGAGCGAGCGGCTCGTGGGCTCAACGCATTGTCGTTCGATCCCATTCTTGCCGATTTCGCGCAATATTGGTCGTCGAACATGGCGGCCAAGGGCCGGATGTATCACGCCGACCTCAATTCGCTGCTTGGGAACCCGACGTACCGAAACAGATACCGAACGCTACGAGAAAACATCTTTCAGGTATGTGGCAGCTGGGTCACCGCAGGTGCCGCCCACGTGTCGCTCATGAACTCAGCACCGCACCGCGCCACCATCTTGATGCCACAACTCCATTCCGTTGGCACCGGGGCGACATGCTCGGGCGGCCAGCTGTGGGTTGCCGAAGAATTCGGTGTCTGGATTTCTAGCCCGACACCACCTGCGCCTGGAGTCCCTCCTGTGAACCCGATCGCTCGGCCGCTGCGCGACGGCCCCAGCTGCTAGCCCACAGGCACCGTCGCGCCTCCATGACCGCCGGGGGGTCATTCCCCTGCGGTTCTGACCTCCGTGGTTGACTCAACGCTGTGATCGATCTTGACGGTGTGTCGTTGTGGTTCGATGAGGGTCCAGTGCTGAGAGATATCTCATGGCACGTCGGTGCACGCCAGCACTGGGTCATCATTGGCCCCAACGGGGCGGGCAAAACTTCGCTGCTGAAGATCGCCTCGCTGCATCAGCACCCGTCACAGGGGCAAGTCAAAATATTGGGACAAGAACTCGGCAAATGCGACCTTCGAACGTTGCGCACCAGACTCGGGTTGTCATCGCCTGCCCTCGCCGCTCGGCTTGAGCCAACGATGGACGCGCTGCACGTCGTAATGACGGCACTATACGGAGCACTTGCGCCTTGGTGGCACACATACGGACCACAAGATCATGCGCGGGGCCACGAACTCCTCGAGCGTTTCGGCGTCGCCGATTTTGCGCATCACAGTTTTGCGACAATGTCTGGCGGAGAACGACAGCGCACGTTGCTTGCTCGGGCGATGGCTCGCGACCCAGAATTGTTGTTCCTCGATGAACCAACCGCGGGGCTCGACATCGGCGCCCGCGAACAGGTTCTGCACAACATCGCCGCGATCACCCTCGACCCCGACGCGCCGCCCACCGTCGTGGTTACCCACCATCTCGAAGAAATCCCTTCTGGGGTCACTCATGCGATGGTGCTGCGCCAAGGTTCGGTCGTCGCCCAAGGCGAGGTGCTTGACGTGCTCAATAGCTCAGTGTTATCAGCATGTTTTGGCATGCGACTCGACGTCGACCACCGCGACGGCCGCTTCACAGCACGACTGAGCTGATCTGCCTTCCCGAAATTCAGGCGGTGCGGCGGCGCTCGTCTTCGGTGACCAACGTCGGAGGCATGCGCCCCACGACTGCGGCTTCATCGATGACGCACTCAACCACATCAGCCCGCGACGGAAGCTCATACATGACTTCCAACAACGTGTCTTCCAGAATCGCACGTAGCCCGCGGGCACCGGTGCCGCGCTTGAGCGCTTCGCTTGCGATCATGTCGAGCGCGTTATCAGTAAAGGTGAGTTCGACACCATCGAACTGAAAGAACTTCTGGTACTGGCGCACCAAAGCGTTCTTGGGTTCAGTAAGAATCTGAATCAACGCAGGCTTGTCGAGGTTATGAACGACACCGGTGATCGGTAGTCGGCCGATGAATTCGGGGATCAGTCCAAACTTCATGAGGTCTTCAGGCAGAAGGCTCTCGTACAGCTCGCCCATGTCTTTTTCGCCAGACGTGCGTACGTCGGCAACAAACCCAACGCCGCGACGCCCAATGCGCTGTTCGATTACCTTGTCGAGCCCTGCGAACGCTCCACCACAAATGAACAAGATGTTGGTGGTATCAATCTGAATGAACTCTTGGTGCGGATGTTTACGCCCACCTTGGGGCGGTACCGAGGCCGTCGTACCTTCGAGAATCTTCAACAATGCTTGTTGAACTCCCTCGCCAGAAACATCACGGGTGATCGAAGGGTTCTCAGCTTTCCGTGCAATCTTGTCGATCTCGTCGATATAGATAATGCCAGTCTCGGCCTTCTT
>SXGR01373908.1_pt1 | contig 22070 bp, 21 predicted proteins | sample 3174711 | NCBI WGS metagenome assembly SXGR01 (sample SAMN11356860, study PRJNA531348) | freshwater metagenome | isolation source: freshwater sample F1-60 | place: China: Fuxian Lake, Yuxi | collected 2017-12-25 | reverse complement strand
TGCAGCGGAACAATCCGCTTAAAGCGGATAAATTCGCAGCGTTTTTAACAAACTTTTAAAATAATTGCCCAAAAATTAGGCAGTTCAAAAATTGCTGAGTAAAGTTCCTTGTAAAAGGGATTTGTTCAGCGCTTCCCTAAGCTAATGATTAGGCTTTTAACTGGAAGTTGCGCATTGAAAGCCTGAAGATATTGCTTATTCCACTGCGACGAAGTCCAGCCCGTGCGCGCGTAGGTGACGCATTCCTTACAGAAATGGGAAATACCCACCGCAATGCTGTCCCCGATGACCAAACATTCGAGCATGTTTCATCTCCCTAAAAAACAATTTATCGCGCGTAAAATTAATGAGGCTTAAATCGACAACGCTGTCGACATTCCGCCCGCCGCGACAGACATGGCAATTCACGTGCCAGTAAAACGCCAGGGTGCCAGAATATTATATAAATAGCAATAAAATAGGTAGAAAGCTTGATTATTCGTTGCACCAAAAATCAGGCGACCAAGTGCCGGCTGTACGCCCCAGCCCACGAGTGCGGCGCGGCGATTGGACATGGGGGACTTGGTGCAGCTTCCTCGGAGGCAAAGTTTGCGGTGGTATTGGATCAAGGCATGCCGCAGAACCGTCGATGCGCCGGGAATCAGGCTTTTTCGCTTGCGTGGCAGGTCGTGCAGCGGGACGTGTTCGCCGAAGATAGTCGGCCGGTGCGCTAGCCTATAATGCTGAGTGATACATGATCAAAACTGCAGAGACGTTGAATAAATCCCCGTTTTATGGCGCGCTAGTGTCGCCGTGCGACGCGGGGACAAGCATGGGCAAGTGCGCGATGCCGTTGTTCTCGCGACAAAAGTTTCCAGGTTTATAAAGAACCTACCTCGTGAGGCCGCGAGCGCCGTTGGCACGACTTTGTCGTGCGTCGGTACTGCCTGCGGTACTGCTGCCTTGCCATCGACCTCACGAGGTAGGTTCTTCATCAGCGTTTCTTCAGACTGCAGCATAAACGGTTGTCCCGGCGACCACCCCCTTGAGATAGCGGTCAACATGCAAGACAAAACAAAAATTTTTCTGCGGCTGGCTGTGGTCTTGGGCGTGGTGCTGGCGCTGGTATTTTTGCTGAAGGCACCTTCGCGGGAATCTGCCGTGGACGAAGCGCCGCGGGCCGGCGAAGACCTTACCGTGAACTCCTTGGCTGCCTTTAATCTATCTCACGTGAAATATCACGAGACAGAGGCAAAAAACCGGGTAGCTGCCTGCATCAGCAGGCGCTACAAAATTACCTTGGACGCGGCAAGAAAAATCACGGAATTGGCTCAGCAGGTCGCTGCTAAACATGATCTGGATCCGGATTTGATTCTGGCCATCATCGCCAATGAGTCCAAATTCCACCCGCTTCTGGTCAGCCCCGTGGGCGCCCTCGGTCTGATGCAGATCATGCCCAATGTGCACAAGCGCAAGCTGGCTGCCTATGGTGGAGAGAATGCGGCACTCAACCCGGAGGTCAACATGTTGGTTGGGGCGGGCATTATCAGCAGTTTCATTCGGCAGACGGGCTCTTTGGATGGGGGTCTCGCGATGTACGTGGGTGCTGGCTTCGATACCTCGCATCCCTATGTCTACAAGGTCAAGTACGAATTGGAGGTGTTCCGCGATTGTGCGAGAGGTATCACTCGAAGCACATTCGATCCGTCTGGATCCAGACCTGCCAAATCCGGTGCCTATGCGTCCGAGGCGGAATCGTCGGCTGTCGCTGCAGATGCCGAAAAATAAGTCGCCGATACGCCAGTTACAATCGGCACTGCAGGACACCAGCCAGATCCCTTCAATCACTGCATCGCCGCCATCCTGCCCCATCTGGAAAAGTGCTTACCTGCCTGCCCCTTCATCCCCGACGGACGTCTCGGGCGACACGGCGCCTGGCCCATTTGCTTCGGTTTTCCACCCAAGACTCGTCGCCAGTTCCTGCGCAAGACGCTGATAGCCCTTGACGGTGAAATGCGTCAGGTCTTTTGACATCAGCGAAGGATTGGCCAGTAGCCACGCGTAGGCGGAACCTTGCCCACCCATGGCGGTCTGCATACTCCAGACTTTGCACGAATAGAGCGCTCCTACCTCTTTTTGAATAGTCGCTATCTTTTCGTGGATGGCAGAAAACCTCAGCAAGTCCACGGCCGGGTATCCATGGTTCAAACGACCGCTTGGTGTGACCTTGTGTCGATTTTTATCTTTCTTTGCTTTTAGGTCTTTGCTTTTGTGAAGCTTTTTACCCTTGCGTGTTCGAGGTACAAGAGTGCCCCGATCACCAGGTGCAATCAAGAGGCATTCCGATTGCGGGAACACTTGCCTAAAATTTCTCAGCGACTGCTCAAGTGTCTTTGCATAGCCGGGGGCATCAAAGGGTAGGGCATTACCTTCGTTGGTGCCGTATTCCAGCATGACAAGATCATATTTTCTGTCTTTGAAATACGCCGAAAAATATACGGGATCCAATTGCTGCCATGCGCGGACTGTTGCGCCAGGTATGCCAAAGGAATCCAGCGTAGCGACTGGAGTCTGCCGAAAATTCCAAAACATGCCGTTAAGCTGCACCGGCATCTCGCTCACACGAATTTTCAGCAGGGATATTGGACGATTGCCCACAATCGTCAGAGAGCCAAAGCCCTGGGCGCCATCCAGACTAATTTTGTTCTCCGGACCCTCATCGACACTGATTGAGATACTGCCGTTACGAGGTGCCTGGTGAAAAAACAGCTCGATGCTGTTGACGTCTGCTTCGCCAGTTTCGTTACGCAAATCAAACCACAGGTAGGCCCCAGATTCACCCTGCAACACATTCAGTCCCACGCCAGTCGGTATACCGCTATTGCGCGCGCCGTAAGCCAGTTCCGATTTCCATCGGTCCATGCAGTGTCGGCGCAGGGGTAGGTTGACGCCCGCTTTACCCATTGTGAACGGAATAAATTGGGTTCTTGTTTTCAGACCCTGTGACAGAAAAACTCGCTTCAGCTCAGCAGAGAAGGACCCTGCCGCCAAATGACTATCCCCCCAGATACCAACGCGTATTGCTTGTGATTGGGCGCCACCCGGTCGCGTGGCCACCGACGCGTTCTGCGACGTGTCCTGTGCGGACGCGATAACTTTCCCGAGCCCTGTGGTCAGTATGCCCAGCTCATCAAGTTCTTCGGCATCGGGAGGTTCCATGATGTCTTGGCTCTGTCGCGACGGCGCTGGGTTGATCGTATTCTTGAGTGGGCACTGTAGATCGCCGATGACCGAGCCTTGCTGAAAAATGAAATATCTCCCCGGCTCAATCGCCAGTGACGTGAGGGGCGTACATACCACCGCCAGCACTACAGAGTAGGCACCGCGATTGACTGTGGCGTGAGCTCTTGCGATCAACGATTGAATCAGCATGGTTGACAGGCCTGCTGTATAAATCCTATTGGTGCGCGTGGATATGGTGTCATCTCAATTATCAAGGGAAGGATCGATAGTTTTTAAAACAGCTGCAGCGATTCTCTGCAAGCCCTGGGAACTGAAATGAATCCCATCATCAGCGCGAAGGTTGATTTTTTTTCCTTCTGCATCTATCATGTAGCGGACATAAGGCTGGTCCAGACGGCCAATGAGTGTTTCGGTGGATATAAAATGAAAGCCATATTTTTCCATGGTACGTCTAAAAATCGGATTTTGAACAGTGGCACCTCGATGTACCCGCGCCTGTTTCATTGTTGGTAGGCCAATCCAAATCAGATGTACTTTTTTTTTCTTCGTAAATTCGCAGATTTCGCTGACTCTTGCAATGTAGCGCGTCTCCCATTCTGCCGATGGAAAGCGAATCACTTGTTTATTTTCGTAGATATCCCAAGGATCATTGGGCCCCAGAAACACGGCCACTGTCGTCAGTTTATGCTCGACTATTTCTGCTTTTATTTTTTGAACCCAGTCCAACTGCCGTTTGATGCTCAATCCCGTGCTTTGCTGACTCTCGTCGCGCAGTAGCCAGCCAGGATGTGACACTTTCAGCCGGCGAATGACAATCGGCGCTATCCCCTGCATCATCGAATCGCCTGCAAACAAGATGCGTTGAACGCTTGGTCTGCTCCATTCTGGAGCTGGTATCTCGGCTCCGGAGTTCAGCGACACCTTGGCAGCGTCGTGTTCCGGATGGGTGGTGGACGTCGTATGCTGCAGCAGGTAAACGAGCAACGGCAGCAGTATCGCCATCACCAAAGCGATTATTCGATTTTGATTATTTGGTGTGGGCATCAATCATACGCAGGGTGTTAAATTTAATTTAGTAGCTTGCGAACGCGCTTGTCATCGTTGGCCGCTGACACCGCAAGGCACCACCTTCAAAGTTTTATTGATCTCATTAGTTATTGGAGCTGGCAGGCCGGATACGCGCAAAATCTCTGTTGTCATTGCTCGCACTCCTTTTTTTGTCAGATGGATATGGTCTTTCCCAAAATATTCTTTATGGCTTTGTCCAATAGCGCGCCAGTCAATCAGTTTGACGTTTGTAAATTCCTTGCTTAGATTTTTGAATAACTCGTTATTCGATTTTTCCCAGCGGCGCGGCGCTTTGACATTGATGAAAACAACCTGGTGTACATTGGAGAGCAGCGTCATTACTTCTCGAACTTGTGATTCATACAAATAGCCATTTGTACCGAGATGAATGATAACGATATCAGCCAGTTCATTTCTATCTTTCATCTCCCGCAGACGGCTTAATCCATCCTTGCCCTGACGGCCAATCGCTGCATCAATTTCCAGGCCTTCCACCTTCTTTGCCAGGTGATCACTTGCGCCTAGCAATACGGAATCGCCGAGTATGGTAATCAGTGGTTTTGACTTGACAGAAAATTTATTTGATACAGAGCGAATACACGCAGCACGCATCTGCTGAGGTGCAATCTCATTGTGAGTAGGCGAGTCACTCGGCTGTGAGATGTCGTCGTCGGTCGAGTTGATCAGCGCACTATTGTTTTGAATGGGTGCGGGACGTATTTGTATTGTCAACACTGCTGATGCAATACCGAGAAGACACAATGCGTAAAATCCGTAGCGTTGGGTGACTGGCCATCGAAAAACGTCGCCTGTTCTGACCGGATTCTCAACCAGCTGGTATGAAAGCTCTGTCAGTATCAGCGTGAGCGTCAGGCGTATCGCCGCCTGTACCCACGCGTTATCCGATAACTCGAATTCGGGACGTAGCAGGGCAAAGACAGGCCAGTGCCACAAATACAGTCCATAGGATCGTTTGCCCAGCCAGGCGAGTGGACGAATGCTCATCCAGGCGGACAGTGCACTATCTTTTCGCGAGGCAGCGAATACGAGGCCAATCGAAAACAGACAAACCCAGAAAAAACCGCCCTGATACAAGCCACGATCATACTCTGTCACGAACAGCATCGCCCATAGCAGAGCACTCAGGCAGAAGACGCCCAGAAAATCACTCACTGCGCCCGTGATCTGGGTCCTCGGTGACGTATGTGCTTGCCAAGGATTCCAGGCAGCGGCCAAGGTTGCACCCATAAACAAGCCCATGGTGTGCGTATCCGTTCCCAGATAAATGCGGCTAGGATCTTGCGACTGGGGATAGCCGGACCGAATAGACAGGTAAATCATCCACGCAGAGCTCAGCAAAGCGAGAGCAGCAGCCGTGAGCAAAACACCGCGCTCGCGAAAGTAACGCAGTATCACGATTAGTAGTAAGGGCCATACGATATAGAACTGTTCTTCGATGGCCAGCGACCAAAGATGCTGTAACAGAGCAGGGCGGCCGGACATCTCGAAATAGGACTGTTCCGAAAAGATTTGCCACCAGTTCGAAAAATAAAAAAGTGCAGGCAGCAAATCGGAGCGCGTGCGCCAGGCAGCATCCCTGGCGATCCAATCGGTTACCAGAACACAAAATACAAGCAAAACCAGTACCGCAGGAAATAATCGACGTGCTCGCTTCAGATAAAAATTACCAATGGCGATCGTGCCATTTTTTTGAAATTGCCGGATTAACTGGGCTGTAATCAGAAAGCCCGAGACCGTGAAAAAGATATCGACGCCCAGAAAACCCGAAGCAAACAAACCGGGAATATCCAGGTGATACAAAATGACGGCGAGTACCGCGAATGCACGCAAGCCCTCAAGGCCAGGCAGATAGTCGGTATGTTTCTGCTGGTGCGTCACAGCGATGCTCGGAAAATGCAGACCGCTGATTATATGGAGTAATCAGCAGTTTTGATAAAGTTCTGACACGGTATTGTTATCTCATGCGTTTGAATATAAACAATTATTACCAAATTAATATTCAAGCGACAGTCAATGCATCGCGTTCTCGATCAGCGAGAGCAAGTCGGCATAATCCTCGACTGCCGTAAATTCGGGGAATTGGGCTTTGACATTGGCGGGTGCGTGAAACAAGAATCCCGTATCTGCGCTCGCTAGCATGCTGGTGTCATTGAAGGAATCGCCTGCGGCAATCACCCGGTAATTGAGTTGTTGGAGCGCCAGTACTGCGGCACGCTTTTGATCTGGAATACGAAGCCGGTAGTCGACAATCCTGTCATCCCTGACCAAGAGCGTATGACACAGCAAGGTGGGCATCCCAAGCTGCCGCATAAACGGTGCAGCAAACTGCTCGAAGGTATCCGAAAGGATCAGTAACTGGGCTTTCGAGCGCAGGGTATCCAGAAAATCCCTGGCTCCGGGCAAGGGTTCCAGTGTGCCAATGACCGCCTGTATCGCAGACAGGCTCAGCCCATGCTGATCCAGTATCTCCAGACGGCTGCGCATGAGCTTGTCGTAATCCGGCTCGTCGCGTGTCGTTCGGCGCAACGCCTCTATGCCGGTTTTCTCGGCCACAGCAATCCAGATTTCCGGTGTCACAACACCTTCCATGTCGAGTGTGACGATCGTTTGTTTCATGGGTTGTGCCAATGGTTGTTAGAAGCTCGCATTGCAGCAGAGCTATGTAGAGTCCGTCTAGGTGAATCGTAAAGCGCTCCGCCAACAGCCTACCCGTCCAGGCTTTTCGGGTCTGCCCGTGCCCGTAGTATCCGTACCACACCGTTTTTGCAGGATTTATTACCAATGTGGCAATCAAGATAAATTTTTTGAGTCAGTGAATGAGATAGCAGTCAAAACCTCGTATAGGGTCTGTTGGTACAATGAAAAGTAAGCAAAGTCTTGGACAAACCGAGCCGAGTGTTTTTTGTGGCTGCGAGAAATCCGCCCACCCGGATGATTTTCTGCTCATTTAAGTGCACAACCGAGCCTGCTGATTTGCCCTCGCCGATTTTTATAACTCCAACATGAATCCAAACTAAAAATAAAAATGACAGCAGCGCTGAGCAGCACAGCCGGTTTTGTTGCAGCATTTATTTTCGCACAAGCGGTTCAAGCAGCTGATACGACATCTATTATTCTGCCGACCAGTATTTTGGAAACCGCCACGCTGTTATCCGGCAGTGTATTGCCATCAGGATTACCCCCACAATTGAAAACCGAGCGGTGGCAAGGCTACTCCAATCAGGTATATCCAAACTGGAATCAGTACGTCGCGAAAATCGCCAATCCCATGATGGCTTGGTCACAGAAAGAAGCACCTGTCTTCCGCGAAACGGTTTTTTACCCTTTTTCTGGTTCCGATTTTTCTACGGTCTACCGGATTTATCCGAATGTGCGGCGTGATGTGATGGTGGCTGCGCAGCGCGCTTACCAGCCTATCGATCTGCGCACACTAAACCCGGCTACGCTGGATCACAGGTTGAATGTCCTGACTGCTGCGTGGGAAAATTACGGACGTAATGGATTTGTCGTGACCGAACATCTTGATCAATATATATCAGAACAAGATACCTTTGGGCGCCAAGACTGTTCTGGCAACGACATTGCAGCGTCGGCGTTTCATGATCAACGATGTCATCCCTGTCGTATGGAATGAGCAAGGGGGTATCATTGAATCGCTTATCGCCACCAAAGAGTGGACGTCAGTGCGCTTTAAACTCACTAAGAACGGCCGGCCGGTCGCATTGGCTTATCTGCGCATCGATCTATCCGACAAAGGTCTCCAGGCATCACCCAAAAATCATGCGTTGATCAAACAGCTTGCCTTTAATCCGGCTCTTTGCAAAGCTGCATCGCACCTGCCACAAAACAAACATCGTTCGATAACGGCTGATGCTGTAATAAATCCTGCTGCCTGTGTTATTCAGGATGAAACCGGTACCCATTACACCCAACTGGATGGTGGTTTCAGTACTCAGCTGTACGGTAACGTCGAGGGTACGCATCACGCCTTGAATCCGTATCAGCGAGATTTGGTGGCGTCTTTTGACGACTGCAACGATGTACGTCCTCTGAATTTCCGAATGGGGGTATTACAAAGACGGTACCTATGCGTTAATCACGGCGATCCGCAAAAAATAAGGCCCGCACGGTTTGGTTTCCTCTAATTACCTGCTGGCACTGCCGATACTGGTTGCACTCTATCTGCTCAGCCAATCTCAGATCACACGCCTGTGTCTGTTGCTGCTAGGTGGTGCCATCACATTGTGGTCGGATGGTTGGGCTCACTTCATTCTGATTCTGGTACTGCTGGTCGTGACCTGGTGGGGTGTGCTGCTGATTGAGCGCCACTACCCAGGGAATCGGAGAGCCTTGGGCTTATTGATTGCACTGGAAATTAGTCCGCTGCTGCTGCACAAATTCATCAAGGCAGATGTGTGGGGATTGGTTGATCCCGCCTGGCTGGAGGCGCAGGGTCTTACCGGATGGCTTCCGCCGCTCGGCTTATCGGTCATGACCTTTCAGGCGGTAAGCTACACCTTCGATCGCTACCGTCGACAGTTGGATACCAGCGCCTGGCCATACTATGCGGTCTACATGACCTTTTTTCCGCATCTGGCCGCGGGACCGATATTGCGGGCCTCGGATTTCGTCAATCAGCTCGTTCAACGGCATGAGGTGAGCAGCGACGATACCCGTGAGGGATTGTAGCGCATCCTCCGCGGGCTGGTGAAGAAGCTCATTTTGTCGGATGTCATTGCCAAAGCGGGCGTCGATCCCATATTCACGGATCCGGCCAGCTTTTCGTCGCTGGAAATTCAGATCGCGTTGCTGGCTTATACTTTCCAGATCTATCTGGATTTCTCGGGTTATACCGACGTTGTCATTGGTTCTGCCCGCCTTCTAGGCCTGCGCCTGCCCGAAAATTTCAATCGTCCTTATCACGCCTCATCGATTGCAGAATACTGGCGTCGCTGGCATATGAGTCTCTCTGCCTGGGTTACCCAATACGTGTATTACCCTATGGGTAGTGGCAGAGTCGAGCGATGGAAGATTTATCGCAATGTGATGATTGCGATTTTGCTGTTGGCAGTATGGCATGGGGTCAAGCTCAATTTTCTGTTGTACGGCCTGCTGCATGGCACGGCCGTCTGTCTGAATCGCTGGCTACGCTTTCAGCGTAGATGGCAGGCGTGGTCAGTAAAGCATGAAACGTTCATACAGATTTCCGGTTGGTTGGTGACGTTCAGTTTTGTTGTCGTTGCCCGGATTTTGTTCAAGACGCCGACGCTGGATGATGCCGCAGTTTTTGCGGTTTATATGTTTGAATCGGAGTTGTCGGGGTCACCGCGCTTTGCAATTATGTTCTGGGTTTGTCTGATCGCCGGTATTTTTTCCTGCTTTGCGCCTGCATGGGTAACGGAGGCGACACGTACAGCGTTCAAGCGCCAACATTCTTTCACTCAGGGCGTTATTTTTGGTGTGGTCTTGTTGACAGGTGCTTATCTGTCCGGTGGACAGGCACTGAATTTCATTTACAGGAATTTCTGACGATGCTTGCAAATGACCGACTGACTCCCTCCGTCCATGTGCTGGCGATCATGGCCGTGGGTCTGGTAACAGTACTGCCTAGCTACTACATCGCTGACATGGAGTCATTCCGACCGACGCGTGCCTTGGGCCCGGTGTTCTGGCTGCAGCCGGACAACCGATCCGCAGCGACCGGACAGAAATCTGTTCCCGAAGCCCCAAAGTTGCAAGCGCAGACCGCCTGTGAGCCGCCTCACGGCAACTCTTCAGAGGAAGTTGGCGCTGACAAGGCAGCTGTCGCTGCCGTATCAGCAATAAAAAACACTGACGTTTCACATTTATATGGCGAAGCGCATCTGACAAAATTTTTCCGAGTACTCAAAGAGCGCACGCAGGGCCCTGTCAGGGTGCTTCACTACGGTGATTCCACACTGGCAGGCGATGGCATTGCCAAAACTGTGCGCGCTCGTATGCAAGCAAGGTTCGGTAACGGCGGTCCGGGATTTTTTGTCGCTAGCATGGATCCACGCTGGATGCGCCGCGATGACGTGAGGGTCGATCGAACGGGTGACTGGAATGTGCAAACTATTCTTTTTGGCGGTAACAGTGGCCGCTACGGACTCGGTGGCGTCGTGGCAAAACCGAATGGCAAAAGTCAGATCCTTGTTTCGCCTCCCACGCCCAAGTTATCCATGGGTGAGCATGTCGAGTTGTATACACAAAAATCCCGGTGCGACGAAAAACCTGTATTCGAAATCAATGGCAAGAAGATTGACTCCGTCAAGCGCGTCGAGCATCAGGCTTTCGATCAATGGATTATTGAGGGCACAGATCCCGTGAAGCGGGTGACGATTACGGTGACCGAGCCGAATCTTGAAGTCTATGGTGCTGTTATAGAAGCGGCGCGCGGTATCACCTGGGAAACGGCCGCAGTGGTCGGTATTGCCAGTGGCTCCATACGACACTTCGATCCGGTGCATCTTGCCGAGCAAACCGCTGCTCGTAATCCAGACTTGATCGTCATCATGTTGGGTGGGAATGAAACCAACCATGGTGGTTTGATGACGCCGGAAGGACGCATCTACAAAGAAGGCTTCGCTGCAGCGCTCAATGTATTGCGTCAGGGCGCCCCCAAAGCGGCGTGCCTGGTGATGAGTCCGCTGGATCAAGGCATGCTCAACGACGATGGCCGAGTCACCTCGCGCCCGCTACTTGAGCGTATGGTGACGTATCAGCGCCAGGTCAGTTTGGATAACGGATGTGCGTTCTGGGACACATGGCAATTCATGGGCGGTCGCGATTCGTTCGCGCGATGGCTCTCGCAAGGCCTGGCCTGGACCGACCTCAATCATCTGACTGAGCGAGGGCTGCAACGTATCGGAAATGCTTTCTCCGATGCGCTGCTTCAGAGTCAACAGCGGTTTGAGGCGGGGCAGTGAGGATGAAAACAACTCTGGGCGTGTCATCTCTGTGGCTGGCGCTGGTGCCAGCCATCGTCACAGCTGCCGAGCCCGCGTCTGGCGAGACGACGATGGGAAGCTCGCATCAGATATTTAACGTTGCTGGGGGACGGGAGATGGATTTGCTACGTTGTGTGACATCACAAAAACAAAAATCCCCAGAGCGTCGCCCCACAAGTTCCCGAGATAATCACCAAAAACACGATTCGGTACCTGCAGGTATGGAAGAAGAGATCATGTCACTGAGTGAAGCAGAGGAAGCGGAGATGCTTAAAAAAGCGCTTGCGCCACCCAGGGCTGAAGAATTACGCTGCAACCTCCCAACATCGGTATGGATAAAAAAATTCCATGCCGCATTGTCTTCGGCGTCACACGATCGTATCGCGCGCGTCGGGATCTGGGGTGGCAGTCACATGGTGGCTGAATTTTTTACCGCTGAATTACGACAGGCACTGCAAGATCGCTATGGCGTCGGTGGTGCTGGTCATATCAATTTGCTCTATGGCCGCCCGGGATTGAATTTACCCGTGCGTGCTTTTTGTCGAACAGGTGAATGGCGCGAAGAACTGCCACCAAGAATGGTTGGCTCGACGAAAATGAACGCTGGTTTAGGCCTTTACACAATGACAGCCAATAAGCCCCATTCGTCTCTCGAAATTGATCTGCGATCCACCCGCGCGACATACCGGGCCCAGCACGTGGTGGTACATTTCTTGCGGCAACCCGAAGGCGGTACCTTCGAATTGATTGTCGATGGTGAAAACCTTGGCACGCTCGACACCGAGGGCCCGCGGGCGATCGGAGCCGTCGAGGTCAAGGCAATCATGCCGCTGTCCCGTATCGAGTTGCGCGTAACTGAAGCGAAAAGCGTGACACTGCTCGGTCTCTTTGCCGAGGACCATCAGGGTGCGGTATTGGATAATTTTGGTATTGCGGGTGCTGCCGGCAATTACTGGCGCAGTATTGAGCCCGAACTTCTCAGGGCGGCGGTGTCCGAGCGACCCTACGATGCAGTGATACTCGCCTACGGGACCAATGACGTGACCGGTGAACACTGGAATCCCGAGCGTTATCGCCAGGATTACCGTCAGACCTTGATTGCCATTCGTGCCGCATTGCCGCAGGCCGCATGCATTCTGATAACGCCAGGGGATCGTGCGACGCGGTTCTACGTCAAGAAGGTGGTCAAAGTCAAAGCCGGTAAAAGTAAAAACGTCAACAAGACACAACTCACCACCCATTACGATCTGCAGACTTTTCCTCAGCGGCACGCGCAAGCGGCTGTAATCCAGCGAGAATTGGGTGATGAGTATCAATGTACGGTGTGGGATATGTCGTTGGTAATGCGCGAGATGGGCGGCGCTTATGCTTTGATGAAGCGATCACCACCCTGGATGTCCAATGATCTGATTCACCTAACGCCTGCGGGCTATCGCGAAATGTCCAGACGATTCGTGACATGGCTGGAGCTCTGGAGTAGCAAAGCGCACTAGCGTGTGTAAAAGCCCGGCGGGCCAGCCGCCATGTATGATCGGATTGTCCGGGCTGCAAAACTGCCCGGGATTGAGACCGTCATGACCTAAGGTAGGAAATTGAGCGTCAGCCAGCTAGATACCGATCGCATCGAATCAGCGTCCATCCGTCGTCTTGTCGGATTCTTTTTCTTCGTCCTGTTCATATACCAGCAAACTGGGATCGCCGCCCCCTTATCTGACAATCTCAAGGAGAAATCTTTCATGACGTCTGATCGGGTCCATCTCAGCTATGTGACCGGTGGGTCCGGCGACATTGATCTGATTTTTATTCCGGGTTGGCTTATGCCCGCCCAGATTTTTCAGTCTCAGCTGGAATATTTTTCGAAGAAATACCGTGTGCATGCACTCAATCCCAGGTCACAAGGTACTTCCGATATATATTGTGGTCCGCGTCTGGCAGAGCTGCGCGCGCGCGATATCAAGGAATTCATCGCCCACCTAAAATCCAATCGCTTTGTTTTGCTGGGCTGGTCGCTCGGCGTGATGGAATCTCTGGATTACCTCACACGCTTTGGGCAGTACGGCTTGATGGCCTTGGTGTTGATTGATAACTCGATAGGCGAGGGAGACCCGCCGAAGGGGCGCAGGAACAAGCGCTCAAAAATGACGCAGGTGCAATTCACCAAATACATCAAGGAATTTGCTCGCACGATATTCAAAACGAAACCAGATACTGACTTTATCGACATAGTCGAGAAGTCTGGCCTGCGGTTGGCAAAAAATCCATCCGATGCCTTTGATATACTGACTAAGCCCTACGAGCGTGAATACTATCGTGACGCTATTTATGCCACGAACCGACCGATTTGGTATGCGGTTACACCGCGATACATTGAACAATCGCAGCGGTTTGTGGACAAGCATCCCCGGGGGCAAACGACAATTTATAGCGAGGCAGGTCACGCCTTGTTTGTCGATAAGGCAGATCAATTCAACCATGATCTGGAATCCTTTCTGCTGAACAGCGAGGAGGCCGAGAAAGTCAGCGAAGACTGAGATGCCTCATGCGCCCGATTTCGCCTTGTCCGGTCCGAGGCTGCCTTGATTAGGTTTTAATTTTTTTTACAACTCTCGCTCGTGGAGTCTCCCCCAGTGTTAAACCGGCCAAGCTTTTCGGGTTTTTAGCGCTTGCTGTGCTCCTCAAACTGCCTTAATTTCGCAGTGTTGGTCCGGCTTTGCGATACAGTATCGCCAGCAGTAGAGAGGATACATAATGAAAACAATAATTTATCTTTGGCTCAGCCTGCTCACTCTTGGCTACCAGTCGGCTGCACTTGCCTTCGACGACCTCCCGGCGTATGAGCTTGGTCATGAAACACCAGTCATCTTCAGCGACAAGCTGAATCTGCGCGTGCTGGAGGATGCCAATGGTCTTCAAGATGTTCATCAGATCATGGGATCGCCAGCAGCATTCAGACCTCCTGCGGATATTCAGCAAATCAAATCCGGTCGTCGCTATTGGGTTGCGCAGAAAATCAGAAGCCGCCTTTCCGAAGCCCTGGTTGTACGGATCGATCCATCGGGCTGGGAAACCATTCGCAGTCATTTGATCCGTGCCGATGGCCGCATCGAGTCATTGAAAATTTCGGGTGTTTTTTACGCGAGCCACAACCGGCTGGCAGATAACAATCCATTCGCTCCTGGTTCAAGGCAGATTGATAGTCAGTTCACGCGCTTTACGCTGCACGCCGGTGAAGAGGTATTGATTCTCACGCAGGTGGAGGCGAACAGCAATCTTCCTGCTAAAAGTTTCAGTCTCACCTTTTACGATGAGCTGAAATTTTCCGAAACGCGGCGCTTTGGCCTGTATCTCGAGGGCGGGCTGCTGGGTATTCTATTTGCGCTGGTCGTATTTGGATCATTTTCTGCCGTTAACAACAAGGACGGTACGAGTCTCGCCTACAGCGTCTGGATTATGGTTGCTTTCTGCCAGATCTTGAGTAATTCCATGCCCGAGGGTCCCAGGTTGTCCGAATTTGTAGCGGATGTCGAGGGTATCAATTATGGACATCAGAGTATCTACTGGCCCTTGTTCGTCAGTTTTGGCTATCTTCAAGCCATCTGTTACGCAATTTTTGCAGCAGCCTTTCTCAATGTCCGCGAGCACTTCCCGCTACTTCATAAAGCGGTCTATCTATATGTGGCAATCTATTTTGGTCATTATCTGTTTACGTCATTTGTGCCGCATGATTTATCGGTAAAAATTCTCTGGCTCCCGCTGGGTATGATCACCTTGCTGCTGCTGGTTTCTTTTTATACCGTTGCAGTCATCCGTTACCGTCAGGGCTTGCAGGTTGCTAAATTTTTCATGTATGCAATCGTGCCTTATCTGACGTTTCGCTCGATTTTTATTCTGGGGCTGGCCGGTGTGCCTTCGCCATTCTCGTTGCTTGAGCCTTCAGGTTTCGGTTTACTCATGCAAAATTCCAATACGGCTCAGGCGATTGGCTTGTGCTGCGAAGCGCTGATCATGGCGCTGGCAGTGGTCAGTCGTGCTCGCTGGTTACAGGAGCAGCTGGCGGTCAACCTAAAAGCGCAGCAGGAATTGATCGAGGGCCAGAATCGCAAACTTGAAGCGACAGTTGCCGAGCGCACTGCGGAGCTCGCTTCCCAGCACAAAGAGCTTGATGAGGCCCATCAGATGCTGGTGGGCTCGGTCAATTATGCAAGCCGTCTCCAGCGTGGACAATTGCCCCGTGCCTTGCGCCTTGAGGGACGGTTTGCCTCTTTTGATGTGATCTGGGAGCCGCGAGATACCATTGGCGGCGATTTATGGTGGGTCTCTTCATCGAAGCATGAAGGGCCTTTTGTATTGGCTGTCGCGGACTGTACGGGACATGGTGTGCCGGGTGCGATGCTGTCACTATTGGTGAGCAATTCGCTTGAGCGAATTTACGCGACAGATACAGATTACGATCCCGTCGCTGCTTTACAGTTACTCGATCACTACGTGCGTACCGGGTTGAATCAGGATAGGCCGGATAGTGAGAGTGACGATGGTTGCGACGCCGCTATTGTGCGTATCGATCCTGAACGGCAGCGACTTGAATATGCGGGCGCAAAGCTGGAACTTTGGCAACTGAAAAGTTCAGGCGAGGTGCTGCGGCATCCAGCGGCTCGTATCAGTCTGGGTTATTCGCAACGACTGACCGAAGATGATCGGCCTGAAATTCAAGTGATTGCGTATGGTAAGGATGATACTTTTGTGATCATCACGGACGGATTCACGGACCAAATTGGCGGACCCAATGATCGTCGGGTCAGTTATGGCTATCGCCGCCTGCAATCGGTACTCACCAGCAAGGCGAATGCCTCTGTGGCCGAAATTGCAAAGACAATGAAAGCCGACTTCGATTTCTGGCAGGGTACGAATCTGAGGCGTGACGATGTCACCGCTGTGGTGTTTCGTTTGTGATTCAGGCGAGTTTACGGAGACGCTGAGTAAGTTCACGTTTTGAGACGAGCCAGTGTGACTGAGCGACACGGGAACCGGCAAGATCAAGGGCTTGGTGTGGCCGCCCTTGTCACCAAAGTTTCTGGTTTTATTTAATCAACGCTTCTCTAGCGCGGCGCCACCCATCGATGCGCCAGTAAAGCCAGCCAGCAATCGAAAGATTGAGCAGATTCCAGGCGACGCCATTGATGAAGGCTGCCTGATATGAGCCCGTCAAGTCAAACACTTTGCCCGACATCCATCCACCCAGCGCCATACCAAACAATGTTGCAGTAATCACGGAGCCAACGCGCGCACCCGCCTCGGCCGGAGGAAAATATTCGCGCACGATGATGGCATAGGATGGCACGATCCCCCCTTGAAACAGACCGAACATAATAGAGATCACGTACAGCGACATCAGACCATCGAACGGAATGAACAAAAGCAACGCGACACCTTGTAAGGCCGAGCCCAGCAACAGCGTGCGTATGCCGCCGATTCGGTCGCAGATGAGTCCGGAGAGGAGCCGGCTTGCGATACCGAAGCCCAGCATGAGCGAGAGCATCTGCGCACCGCGCGCTGCTCCCAATTCGAGATCGCTGCAATAGGCGACGATGTGTACCTGTGGCATGGACATGGCAACACAGCAGGCCATGCCCGCGATGCAAAGCAGGATTTGCGCTTGTGTCAGGCTTAGCCCAAAAGGCCGTTCCGAGGTAAACGCCGAGACAGGATTGTCTGGTGCTGCATCCATCAGTGGTGGACGTGCTTTCATGCGCAATGCGAGCAGAATGATACTCACACCGCAAAAGCAGCCCAGAGCCAGATAGCTGGTGCGCCAGCCGAAGTGGTCTATGCCCCACTGCATTACCACGGGCCAGACAGTTCCTGCCACATAGTTGCCGCTGGCGCAAATTGCCACGGCAATTCCGCGACGTTTTTTCCACCACAGCGCGGTGTCGGCCAACAGCGGAACGAACATGGCTGAGCAACCGACAATGCCAAGCAGTGCATGGGCGAGCGTCAGACTTGCCAGGCCAGGTGAATGACTCGCCCACAGGAAGCCGGCCAGATTACCCAGTCCGCCGATGATCAGCACACGGTAAACGCCGAAGCGGTCCGCAAGCCGCCCCATGAGCAGGCTGCCGATGCCAAACGCAATCATCAGTGCGGAGTAGGGCAGCGACGCCCCAGCGCGGTCGCTACCGAATTCGGTCTGCGCAACGGGTAGAATCACGACCACCACATACATCGCCGCGCTGCCGAGGGTAACCAAGGCCAACGTATTAAGTAGACGCCAGAATGCGTAGCGCGAGTCGATCAGATCGGGGCTCACGGGAAGGCTCGAAATAGACATGGGGCAGCAGGTTAGCATGGGCGTCGAACGGACCTCTGGAAAATGCGCCTGCTGTCGATAAGTACGCGGCAAGGTAGCTTCTTGCAAGGTCTCGCGTTGCCAGACTGGAGGGCTGGGGTCGTTACACGATCAACCAGCAGGTGTATCAACTTATCGAAGAGGCAATCATGATGATTCAGTCGCCACTCATCGACAAAGCGAAAGCTTTTCGGGCCGGGAAGTTAGCGCTCCACAAGCCCCAGGATGAGATCGGCGCGGCCTGTGTCGCCAATGCCGAAGATCTTGCTCGTGTACTCTCCGAAGAGGCGGGCGAGACCGATACCTTTTTGCTCGCGAGCGCGATATTGCATGACGTTCTTGGGTTCAAAGAAACTAACGAGGCGGAGCTGGTGAGTGTGTTTGGCAGCGAGATCGCTTTCATCGTCGCTGAGGTCACCGATCACCCCTATTTTTCACCGGTTACCCGCAAGGCGCTGCGACTGCGTTCGGCATCGCATTTATCCCGTAAGGCCAGATTGATCAAGCTTGCTGAGCTCATCGAGACCGTGCGCACGCTCGCCAGTCCCATCGCACCTAAAGCTTGGTCCGATCAGCACAAGCTCGAATACTTTGATTGGGCAGAACGTCTGGTCCAAGCCATGGGCAAGACCAGTTCCACCCTTGAGGCGGTATTTTCCGCAGAAATCGAAGGTGCTCGTCTGAAGGTCGGCTCGCGTATGGGCATGGTAGTTTGATCAGGACATCTGAATCATCAATCCCGCGGCGCCTGCGTACCGAAACGCGTTGACCTGAACCATTTTTCAAAGACATCAGCCTGATCTTTGTAGCCGCTGAAATTGAGCGCCTGAAACTCCGGGATAGTTTTTGTTGCTCGGGAATTGAGCCAATTTATCAGGTGCACCGAGCGACCCGTGGGGTCAATCTTTGGCAGGCGCTCCGGTGTGAAAGTTACCGGTACAATTCGCACCGACTTGAACTTGCCGCTGGGCTCAAACAGCATCTCGGGAAACGCGGAGACATTCGCCAGATTCTGCACGCTTAAACCACCGGCGCCGATAAAATTGCCAATCGAATGTAATACCGCCACCCCATTGATGCACTCTGCTGCGCGTACCAGATGCGGGCCATGAGCTATCAGTGCGCCTGCGCCAGCTTTGATCATTGCAGTAGCAAATTTTCTGGCGTTGCCACGCTGCTCACCCAGGAAAACTTCATCTTCATTGGTGATCATTGCATAGGCATCGCCTTCGCCGCCCAGCTGATAAAAAAGAATAACCAGATCGCTCTTGGCGCGAACCTCAGTGACCAACTTGGCTGTTGCCTCGATTTCCAGTACGTTGTTGTAGACAGGATAATGCGCAAGCGCGATCACGCCGATCTTGATACCTTTGACCGGTCGAATCACATAACTACCTTTGAGACCGGTGTGTTCGATACCTTCGGCAGTAAGGTGTCTTTGCGTATCAGCGAAGCCAGTGGGACCATGGTCCTGCGCATGATTATTTGCAATCGACAAAATATGAAAATTCGCTTTTTTCAGAACTTGAGCGGTTTCGACAGGATAGCGAAAAGCGTAGGAGCGGCCCGGCACATAAGGTTTGCGCGGCGTGTTGGCATCCGTGATGGGCCCTTCCAGATTGCCCAGTACCAGATCTGCCTTGGTCAGCAAAGGCATGAATTCCGTGAAGGCATTCCGGTTGATTTGAGGATTTTCCGAGAACACAAGATCACCTGTCGCCGCCAGACGTATGTCGGTTGCCATCGGATCAACCGACATGCTCGAGCAGTTCACAAATTTTGGCAAACCGTCTTCCATCAGCGCCTCTGCCTGCACAGCAGGCGTCAAGCCTATGCTGGGTATCATCAGAGCGGCGAGCAGCATGTGTCGGACAGAATGTGTTCGGTGGCGTGGATATGCGTTCATGGGATCAGTCAGTAAACAATAGAAAAATTACGAGCGCGTTACTCATGCAGTATGCGCACCGCATAAGTGAATCGATGGCGATAGTACGAACTATCCATGCGGCTCAGGGTCACACGAGTACCCGGCATCGGCGCATGAATGAATTGAGAATCGTTGATATAGATACCCACATGCGTGAACTTGCCACCACGCGTATTGAAAAACACCAGATCGCCAGGTGCGAGGTCTTCACGGCTGACACGCGATCCCAAGCGCGACATATTTACGGGCATCCGGGGCAGCTTGATACTCAGCGTGTGAAAAAAGATAAATTGTACAAAACCGCTGCAATCAAAACCGGTCTGTGGTGATGTGCCACCCCATCGATAAGGCATGCCCATATACTTGCTGGCTTCAGACACGATTGTCATGCCTTTCGATAGCGATTCTGTCCGCGTCTCTGGAGATGCGGTAATCGCGGCCTTGGTCGCGACGGGAGACAGTACTCTATCCGATGATGGCGCTTGAAGATTTACTTCGGACCTCGACTGTGGGGCTGACGCATCCACTGGCCCGGCCCATGCGAGGCTTTGAACCGCCACGGTGAAGCTAGCCAGTGAGCTGCAAATCTTCAGCAGAAATGACATTTTTGTAACAGAAAATATAAAATTGTAGGCGACTGTAGTCTAGCTCAACGTATCAGCATAGTCAGATATTAATCACACCATGAATCCGGACAAACCTATGAAAATTGGCGCAGTGTTGCTGGCGGCGGGTGAGGGCGCTCGTATGGGGTCGATGCCTAAATCGCTGCTTCGGCTGCAGGGAAGCCCCTTGATTCACCGACATCTGATGGCACTGCGCGAGATTCCCTTCGATGAGCTTGTCGTGGTCACGGGCTATCACCATGAGCAGATCGAAGCCGCGATCAGTTATCAAGCGGTACGCTTTGTAAGAAACCCCGAGCCACAGCGCGGTCGGCAATCCTCGGTCCGCTTGGGTGCTGCTGCTTTGGGGGGTGAGTTGGATCTGGTCATGGTCGTGTTGGCAGATCAACCGTTGATTGACCCTTCTGATCTGAGAGAGTTGATCAGGGCCTTTGCGAAGCGCCCATCGGGTACCGGTGTGGTTTACCCGGTAGTGCAAGAGCAGCGTGGAAACCCTGTCGTGTTTTCAAGTGCATTGATCGAAACGATGCTGCGTAGTGGTAACGACGCTGATTTCAGACGATATATCGATGCGAATCCCGCGGCGGTGCATCGGTACGAGACGTCCAATGAACATTTCATTATTGATCTCGATACCGCAGAGGATATTGCGGCGTTCGAGCAGCGGACTGGTTGCGTGCTGAGCTGGTCGGATGGTCTTACATAAAAAAATAAAAATAAATAATGATCTGCATGCGACGAAGTCCGTCAGTGCGGCCGATCTGTCGACCCGAGCCATCGTAGATCCGATCGCCATCGATGCGCCCCATAGCATTACCAGAGCCGCTGTACAAACGCTCACCATCAATACGACCGATTTGTCGCCCCGACCCATCGTAAATGCATTCACCGTCGATGCGACCTATTTGTCGGCCTGAACCGTCATAAATCTGCGGACCATCTTGACGACCAATCTGGCGGCCAGAGCCATCGTAGTAACTGTTGCAATCGACGCGTCCGATTTGTCGGCCACTGCCGTCATACAGGCGCTGTGCCTGCGCCAATGGGGTTCCTGTTATTGCGCACAGCAATAACAGCATCGTCAGATACTTGATCATGGTTTTCCTGGCGCTACCTGAGTACCCATCCCGCGAATGCGGCGCTGCCTCTGGCTTCGTAATCTGTTCTGATATTTTGAGGTATCACTTTAGGGATGACGGGCACGTAACTATAGGTCTCGCCCTGAGCGAGAAACCCTTCGCCCCAGGCACCGCACAAGACGGTTTCTTCTATGATGTAAGCGCGACGGTTTGGATAGGTATCCTTGAATTCTTTGAGTACCGTGTCTCTCCGATGCAGAGCCTCATCTGACGTTACGCTGTCTTTTTTATCGAGATATTCCTTGGCGAACAATTCGGAGAAGATCGTTTCCGCCGTCTTGAATCGGGCTTGATGTTTTGGATCGTTTGCAGCAGTTTCAGCAAGTACCGAAAAAATGGCCCCACAACGAACCGACTGTGTGGCTATTCTGGATTCTTGTGCGTGAGTATGAGTTGAAAAAATGGACAGGTACATTCCTGTCGCTAACCCGAGTGAAATTCTCATCCCGTTCATTGCGTCCTTTCTTGCCGGGCCAGGCATGATGATGCCGGTATATGAATCGACCCGATTATCTCATGAGGGCTGTGTCAGATCGCCATAGCCCACTGCTGACTTTTTGTTGGCAGACGACGATGCTGTGTAAGATAGGTACGTAATCGAAGCTTCAAAAAATTAGGTGAATTCAAGGACGAAGTGCAACTTTGATTAATGGGTTGGATGGCTGAGGTGCATTAGTATCAAAGCCTTTTGACCAGCCAGTCGAAGAAGCACATGACCTATACACACCTCAGCCAAGCCGAACGTTATCAGAT
>SXGR01528331.1_pt1 | contig 22071 bp, 24 predicted proteins | sample 3174711 | NCBI WGS metagenome assembly SXGR01 (sample SAMN11356860, study PRJNA531348) | freshwater metagenome | isolation source: freshwater sample F1-60 | place: China: Fuxian Lake, Yuxi | collected 2017-12-25 | reverse complement strand
CAGCTCTCGAGAGGTCCCAGCTCTCGAGAGGTCCCAGCTCTGGAGAGGTCCCAGCCCCGAGAAGCCCAGCCACTGCCCGTTCGCGAGGAACCGTCCATGAAAATCTGCAACACACGACGCCGATGGCTGGGCGCCCTTGCTGGGGTCAGCACAGCCATCGGTGCGCCCGCGGTCTACGCACAATCCGGCACCGGGTGGCCGCAGCGCCCGGTACGGCTGGTGGTGGCGTTCGCGCCAGGCGGCCCCGCCGATATCGTCGGCCGCATTCTGGCGCAGTCGCTCCAGGGTGCGCTCAATCAGAGTGTGGTGGTCGAGAACCGAGCGGGCGCAGGCGGCAATATTGCCTCGCGCTACGTGGCGCGTGAACCCGCAGACGGCTACACGCTGTTGGTGAACACCTCGTCGATGGCGGTCAATCAAACCCTGTTTCGTGACCCCGGCTACGACCTGCTGAGCGATGTGACAGCCATCGGGCTGATAGCCGCCTCACCCAACATTCTTGTGGTGCCGGTGTCGGAGCCAGCCAACAACCTGCGTGAGTTTTTTGCGCGCTACAAGGGCCGCGCACTTTCCTATGGGTCGGCAGGCATTGGAAGCACGCCGCACCTCACAGGCGACCATGTCCTGCGAGTCCTGGGCGGGCTCGACGCGGTGCATGTGCCCTACCAGGGCGCAGCCCCGGCGCTCACCGCCGCCATCGCCGGGCAGGTTGAGGTCTCCAGCATCGCGCTGCCCCCCGCTGTTCCGCAGATCAAGGCGGGGAAGGTCAAGGCGCTTGCGGTCACCAGCCTGAAGCGACTCGAGTCGCTCCCCGATGTGCCCACGGTCGCCGAAGCGGGCTTCCCCGATTTCGAGGACTACACCTGGGTAGGGCTCTTCGGACCGCCCCGCCTGCCTACGGACATCGTTGACAGGCTCAATGCCAGTATCGGTCACATGGTGCGGCAACCCGAGCTGCGCGAGCGACTTGCGGCAGCTGGCATGGAGCCCCTGCCCGGCACACCCGCCGAATTCACCGCGTATCTGCGCCGCGAGGTCACGAAGTGGCGCAACATCGTCAAGCAGACCGGAGTCACCCCGCAATGAGCGAGTCGTCCAATCTTCCAAAAGGTCATGTCCGCCGGATCGTCACCGGCCACGACAAGCACGGTCGATCGTTTATGACCGAAGACCGGCCTGCACCCAGCGTGCACACCAACCCCAAGCGCGTGGGCTATGTGATGACACAGCTCTGGATCACCGACGACACCCCCGCCGCGATCGACAATGGCCCCGACCCCACGCTGCGTCCGGTCAAGCTCGAGCCCCCGCCGCGTGGCAGCGTGGTGCGCATCATCGAGTTCGGACCCGAAGGCGACTGGATCCGGAATATCGATGCTTCGGGCACCCGCGAAGCCTGGAACGCGCTTGGCACTGCCACCGCCTCGACCAACACCGAGGGCAAGGCGAAGCACCCCTTCATGCATCGCACCGAAAGCGTGGACTACGCGCTGGTGCTCGACGGCGAGATCACGCTCGTGCTCGATAATGAGGAGGTGCTCATGAAAAAGGGCGATTTTCTGGTCGAACGCGGCACCAACCACGCCTGGGCCAATCGCTCGGGCAAACCCTGTCGCATGTTGTTCGTGCTGATAGGCGGCGGCTTCGACCCCGAGATCAGCCGGCACTTTGGCAGCATCGAACACTGACGCGATCCGCACCGTCCCGCGAGGAATCACCATGACCAGTATGTCCCGTAGCCTCTTCACCCTGATAGCACTGGCTATCGCCGCGTTGCCCGCCCTGGCGCAGGCACAGTCGGCGGCTTGGCCCAGTCGACCGATCCGCTACATCGTGCCGTTTCCGCCCGGCGGCAGCGCCGACGCCATTTCCCGCCTGCTTGCTGCGGAAATGTCGCGCACCTTCAGTCAGCAGGTGGTGGTCGAAAATCGCCCCGGCGCTGGCGCCACCATCGGCGTGGACCAGGCAGTGAAGGCGGTACCCGACGGCCACACCATCTTCCTCGCCCCAGCTGGCGCGATGGCGATCAACCTGTCGCTCATGCCGAAACTGCCCTATGACCCGCTGAAAGATGTTCAGCCCATCTCGCTTCTCGCGCTGATTCCGATGATAGCGGCCGTGCCTGGCGATAGCGCTGCGCGTTCGGTGGCCGACTTTGTCGCCCAGGCCCGCGCCAAACCGGGCGCCCTGTCCTACGGGTCGGCGGGTAACGGCACCGCCATGCACCTGTCTGGCGAAATGTTTCAGCAGATGACCGGTACGCGGCTTGCGCATGTGCCCTACAAGGGCAGCGGCCCTGCGGTCACCGATCTCCTTACCGGCGCAATTCCGATCGCATTCGTGGACTTGTCATCGGCGCTCCCCCACATCCGCGCGGGTAAGGTCCGTGGCCTCGCCACACTCGGTGCGCAGCGCACGCTCAGCGCTCCGGAGTTGCCCACCATGGCTGAGCAGGGCGTGGCGGGCTATGACGCGGTCGGCTGGTTCGGGCTCGCTGGACCGATCGGCATGCCCGCCGAGATCGTCGAGCGGTTTGCCACCGAAGTGGGTCGCGTCATGCGCCTGCCCGATGTGCGCGAAAAATCGCTTGCCCTGGGCGCCGAGCCTGCAGCGGGAACCCCGGCACAGTTTGCAGCGTTCATCCGTGCCGAAATCCCAAAGTGGGCCGCCGTGGTGAAATCGGGCAACGTGAAGGTCGACTGACCTCACACGCTGGGCACTTCCGGCAGGTAGCAGCCCGATGAACGATACCCTGCTCCTGATTCTGGTCTATGCGGCGTTTCTCGCGCTGACGCTGTTCTTCAGGGGGCGGGTGCTGCAGGGCCGCTGGTGGTTCCTGCTGAGGAGTTTTCTGCCGAACTGGCGCTTCTATCACAGGGTGGGTGCGCTCCCCATCATGGTGGTGCGAAGCTGCGGCGCTGATGGTCATTGGACAGACTGGGGGGGAGGTGTGCCGCGAGCGCGCCGATCGCTCAGCCAGCTGGTCCACAACCCAGGTAATAATCGGCTACTGCTCGACCAGAGCCTGACCGAGCACCTCTACGCTGATTTGCGAGACCTGTCGGACCCGGAATCGTTGACCAGCCTGGTGAGCTACCGGCTGGCCTGTGAGTTGGCTCGATTGCGCGCTTTGTCTGACCTACCCACGGCGGTCCGACTGCAGTTTGAGATCCGGCTGATTCCACCCTACGGGGTTGCGAGCGCTGATACCGCAGTCCTGACGTCGCCCGTCCTTGCCACCGCAGCGCGAGAGACCCCGGATCCATGATGCTGACGATCGGGCAGGCGCTTGATGCGCTGCTTTGGCTGACTGCGATCAGCGTCCTGATTCAGTGCGCAGAGGGGCTGCGTCTTCAGGCGGGCGGTTCGACGCTTGCACCCTGGCCCTGGTCGGTTCAGCGCGATGACCTGGCGGGCAGCGCACACGCGATTCGACTGCTGTTCGACTGGCTCTATCGTCCAGCGGTCCATCGTACACATCTGACGCTTCACGCGCTCGCAGCGGCAAGTCTCCCGGTGTGGGGGCCGACCCTCCCCGCGGCCCTCTTCCTGCTCGCCAGCCAGGTCATGATTTCGATACGCTTTCGCGGCGCCTTCAACGGTGGCTCCGACTTCATGACGCTGGTCGTGCTCTTGGGCATTGCAGTGGGTACCGTCGCCACACCCTGGGTCGGGGCACCACTCGCCTGGCAAGCCGGGTTGTGGGTCATCAGCATTCAGGCGCTCAGCTCGTATTTCCTCTCCGGGACGGTGAAACTGCGCTACGCGGGCTGGCGCGATGGCCGCGCGCTGCCAGCGCTGCTCGATGGCGGCATTTACGGCCCCCTTCCCACCAACAGCATGTTGCGAAGCCGGCCGGTGGCCGTCGCCTGCTCCTGGACTTTCATTGTCTGGGAGGCCGCTTTTCCGCTTGCCATGATCGACCCGCGCATCACCGCACTCTGGTGCGCGATCGGCGCAGTCTTCCACTTTCTGGTGTGGTGGTTCTTCGGACTGAACCGGTTCTTCTGGGCCTGGCTCGCCACGTTTCCGGCGCTAATCGGGTGTGCGACGATGATTCAGGGTTGAGTCCCCTCAAAACCGCTTCATCGCCTCCACAACCCTTGCCCTGAACGCCGCGAGCGACTGCTCGGTTGCCACATTCATATGGTAATGCGCGTGATATTCGGTACGTACGCCCGGCCCAGTGAGTCTCGGCAGGTAGCGCGTGATGATGCGTCGCGGGGGATCGCCCATGTAGATCGCCATCCAGCGCGGACGACCATAGGTGGTGATGCCTGCGATGCGACGAATATTGGTGAGCGCCGGACGCACATTGGCCGGATCGCTGATGTCAAAGGCCACGCCCGGCATGAGTACCCGGTCGAAGAAGCCCTTCAGCATGGCGGGGGGTCCGAACGTCCACACCGGGAAGCACAGCACCAAGGCCTCGGCGCGACGCAACCGCTCAACATAGCCGCGGACGGGCTCGATATTGGAAGGCTCCTCGTGATAGCCCAGCCGCTCCTCGCGGGACATGACCGGATTGAAGCCTTCAGCGTAGAGATCGCAGTCATCCACCTCGTGCCCGGCAGCGCGAAGCGTTGCCACCACATCCGTGTGAAGCGAGGCATGAAAACTGGTTTCCACCGGATGACAGAAGAGCACCATCACCCGCATGACCGCATTTCCCTCAGGCGCCGGCGTGGATTTCCTGCTCGCCGTGGCGAGCGAGGAGTTCCATCAACTGTTTGCGGACCAGCACGTCCGGGCGGTCACTGTCCATTGAAAACTCAACGCCGCGACGCCGCGTATCGACTGGCTCGTCCGGGTCAGTGGCCTCCAGCATTTCGCGGTCTTCGGCCGTGATCTGCCGGTCAAACACCACAAGCATCGCCTCGGCACAGTCGGCCTCGATGTCATTCCGAAACAGCCACGGGACGAGCTGCATACGGCGGTCATCGATTGGCGTAAAGCAGTTGATGATTACGTGCCGCACGCCACTCGGATATTCAATTTCAAGCCGGCGCGAAAAAGGCAGAGCATAAGCATCGCGCATCAGGCGCGTGGTGACGGGCTCGGTGGTGCCGCTCACCGTGTGAAACGCGGGCGGGTTGACCGCATCAATCAGCGTTTCAGCGTAAAAGCCGCTCTCGCGCTCCACCGCTTCATAACGGCTCGGGCGCGGCTGAGCTGCCTCGCCAAAGGTGGCGCGATGCACGAAGCTGAAATGGGCGTTGTTGCAACTGTTCTCGAGCGCACGCAGCGGGCTGGTTGCCCAGGTTTCAAAGCGCCAGCCATGGCAGCCACATTCGAGGACGCCACCATCGCAGCGCCCTTTGGAGAGCCGCGCGGTGCGGTGGCAACAGCGATCTTTGAACGCGACCAGCTGCCCCGCTGCATCGAGGAACAGCACGATCGGTTCGCCCAACAGCGTGAACGGGACCGGCTGCCGATCGCGCAGCGTGCTCCTGGGCACCACCGCGTGCCAGAACTTTCTGAAGACGCGCCGCTGCGAGGTGAGCATGAGCCGTTCCCGGCGGCAGCGCTTAGAACGACGGCAAGGTGGACAGCGAGATGCGCCCGCTCGCGGCATCGGCCATGATCGACTCACGCTGGTCCCAGCCCCGGAGCTTGCCGGGATTGAGGAGCCCGGAGGGATCGAACCGCATCTTAGTGGCCACGATGTCGGGGTTCACCTGCCCCTGTTTGCCGTCCTCAACAATGTACACATGGGGGTTCGCGATATAAACACCGTGCTCGCGGTGAATCTGCATGATTTCATTGAGCCGCTCTTCGGTGGTGAAGCGAACCAACTGCAGCCCCGAGCAGTTCATCGCGCCCTCTTTGGTGCGGATGAATTCCAGATGCACCAGCACCTCGTCACCCAGCTTCTGGCGCAACGCTTTGGCCTGGTGCACGTGACGCGAAGGATCGAATCCGCTCTGAATGTAAGTGAGCCCCTTGTCCACCTTGAGCGCATGCAGCGTGGTGTGATTCCAGGTGTATTCAACGATGGTGCGATTACTTTTTTTGACCTCTTGAGCGGTTTTTCGATAGGTGATCGATCCGCCAAACTGCCCCAGCACCTGCAGCATGCCGGGCTCGGAAAATTCGGCCACCAACATCAGAATAGCGTGCGAGCCGGGCTTCATCTGGCCGGCAAGCTGAGGCACTGCGCGCATCAAAATCTCGGGAATGGGATCAGCCAGCAGCGTGACGCTTTTTTTCACGATCCCTGGCGATACTGCAAGCGCCTGACCAAACTCAATCGCCGCATCAAAGCTGTCAAAGCATGCGATCGCCTCGAGCCAGGGGTGGGCGGGAGCCAATCCCACTTCGAGTTCAAGCACCAGACCGTTGGTGCCATAGACATGGTGCAGCAGCAGGGCCTCAGGGGCCCGCACCTCCACGGCGCGCGGTTCGGGCTCGATGGTCATCGCACGCACGCCAAAGACGTTACCGGTGGAGGCCAGCGGCCCGTAATTGACCGAGCCCACGCCACCAAAGCCGCCGCCGTAGAGGCCGCCCAGCGTCGCACTGCGAAAGGTGCTGGGCACGCAGCGCAGCTCCCAACCCATTCCGCCGCCTTCCGCAGTCTGAGTCTGCCGGTCAAGCTCCATCATGCGGATGCCGGCTTGCGCACGCGCCACACCGGGCTTGTGCCAGAGCAGCTTGTTGTAGGCCGACAGATCAAGAATGACGCCGCCATGGAGCGGCATGCATTGCCCGTAGTTGCCGGTGCCACTGCCGCGTACCGTGATCGGTACGCCAGACCGTGCACATGCACCCACCACGGCACAGATTTCATCCTCGGTGCGGGGGCGCGCCACAGCATCGGCACGCAGATGGTCAAGCTGGCGCTTGAGCACAGGGCTGAACCAGTAAAAGTCCTGGCTCAGGCGCTCCACCCGCGCATCAGTGATCCACTCGATCGCGCTCAGCTGCGAGGCCATCTCAGCGGTGTGCGCCCGGACGCGCGAAACATCGAAACTTGCACTCATGCGGAACAGGTCCTGTCGACAAATGCCTGCGCCTCACGGCGCAGATGAGAAAGATCAAGGCCGGGAATGGCGCCGTTTTCCACCACCACCCTGCCCTGCACCAGAACGGCCTTGAGCGACGGCTGCCCGCCGCATACCACCGGCCCCGAGGCCGGATCGTGCATACCGAAATAGCGGGGATGGTCGAGGTCATAAAGAACCAGGTCAGCCGCCATGCCCACCGCGATTGAGCCAACGCCATCCAGCCCCAGCACGCGAGCGCCGCCCACGGTACCGAGATGCACCACATCCTCAGCGGTCATGGCCCCGGCATGGCCACCGGGTTGCATTACCCGGGCGCTGTGCGCGCGCGGATCGGGCCGCTCGCCGCTGCGCGGATCAGCGCGGTGGACTAACCAGCAGGCATGCGCCTCGTTGATCATATCGGCGGCCTCATTGGAGGCTGCGCCATCGACTGCCAGGCCAATGGGCACACCAGCCGCCATGGCCTCCGGGATACGCGCAATGCCCGAACCCAGCCGCGCGTTGCTCTGCGGGCAATGCGCGATGCCGGTGCCAGTGCTGGCGCACATGGCAATCTCGTCATCAGACAGATGCACCATGTGCGCAAACCACACGTCGCTGCCCACCCACTCGTGCTCGGCCACGAACTGCATGGGCGTACAACCGTGCATGTCCCGCGCCCAACGCACGTAGTCAAAGCTCTCTGATAGATGGCTGTGCAGCCGGATGCCCAGCGCGCGGGCAGCGTGCGCCATCTCGCGCAACTGATCGGGCGAGCAGCTCCAGGACGGTGTTGTGATCGCACTCACCACGCGCCGCATCGACGTGGGCGAGGCGTCATGAAAGTTGTTTACATCCCGTTCAACCGAGGCCAGAAAACCATCCAGTGTTTCAGGACTCACCTGGGGTGGCGCATTGGCATCGGTCAACGCGCGCGACAAGGTTTGACCGCCCCGGCAAAGCACCATTCGAACGCCCAGCTTCTCTGCCTCTTCGAACACCGCGCGTGAGGCATCGAACGGCATACCTGGCCAGTAGTGGTACTGATGGTCGGCGACGGTGGTGCAACCCGAGAGAAGCAATTCCACCAGGCCAATGCGGGCGGCAAGCCTGAGCGACTCCTCGGCATCGAAAAATCGGCGATAAGGCACGGGCACCGCACCCAGCCAGGGTACGAGCGCGAGGTTGATGCCTGCAGGAATGCCCTTCAACAGACTTTGAAAGAGGTGGTGATGGGTGTTGACCCAGCCCGGATACACCACACAGCCCGAGGCTTCGATGATGCGCTCACCCGGCTCGGGCCGGAGTGACCCGGTTGCAAAGATCAGGCCATTTCTGACACGCACATCGGTACCGGCGCCTGCGCGCATGGCATCACCCGCGAGCCCCGTCCAGAGCGCATCCGCACCGCGGATCAGAAGATTACTCATAAGACGTCTCGCTTTCGTGCCAACCGCCCAGCGCCCAGCGCGACAGCACTGACATCAGGACAAAAAGCAGCACCCCCGCTACGGTAATGAGGACCAGTGCCGCGAACATTCGTGGAATGTTCAGCTGATAACCCGCCTGCAGGATCTGGTAGGCCAACCCCGTTCCTGTACCGCCGGTGCCAGCGACAAATTCGGCAACCACCGCACCGATGAGCGCCAGCCCGGAGCTGATCCGCAAGCCACCGAAAAAATACGGCAGTGCCGAAGGCACGCGAAGGCGAAACAGCAACTGCATGCGGCTTGCGCGGTTCATGCGGAAATAGGCCAGCCGCCCAGGGTTGACGCTGCGCAGTCCCAGCGTGGGGTTGGAGATGAGGGGAAAGAGCGCCACCAGCGTGGCGCAGATCACGAGCGACGCCAGCGGGTCCTTCACCCAGATGATGATGAGTGGCGCAATCGCTACGATGGGCGTGACCTGTAGCAGCACAGCGTAGGGGAAAAAAGCGGTTTCAATCGTGCGGCTCTGGACAAACGTCGCCGCCACCACGACCCCTAACACCACCGCTGCGATGAACGAGAATAGCGTAATACGGAGCGTGTTGTAGAGCGCGCCGAAGAGGAGGTTGGCGTCTGCCACCAGGGTTTGCGCGACCCGGGTGGGAGACGGCACCAGAAACACCGGAATCTCTAACGCCACCACCAGCCCCTGCCAGAGGCCGATCAGCACCACCGCAACAATGAGGGGATACACAACGCGCGCAGCTGAATTACTCATGCGAGCGCCTCGTCTTCCAGCGCCCCGCTCGCGCGAAGCAGGCAATCCTGCAACTGCTTGGCGTAGGTGGCAAACCGGAGCGACACCCGAAAGTCGGCGTTACGCGGATAAGGCTCGTCAATGATCACCTCTTCGATAATTCGCCCCGGCCTCGCGGCCATCACAATGACGCGATTAGACAGATAGACCGCTTCGGTAATGGAGTGCGTCACGAAGATCACCGTAAGACCATTGGCCTGCCAGAGATCGAGCAGATCGCTGTCCAGCCGATTACGGGTGATTTCATCCAGGGCACCGAACGGCTCGTCCATGAGTAACAGCGTAGGTTCGGTCACCAGACCGCGCGCGATCGATACTCGCATCTGCATGCCGCCGGAGAGCTGACGCGGCAGATTGTCTTCAAAGCGCTCGAGCCCCACCATTTTGAGCGCCTGCCTGACCCGCGGTTCGGACTGCGCTTTGGGCACCTTGGCAAGATCCATCGGCAGACGCACGTTGCCAAGCACGCTCGCCCAGGGCATCAAGGTGGCTTCCTGGAACACGAAGCTCAGCCTGTGCCCCGAGCTTTCCACCAGATCGACCGGCTTTCGCCAGAGCAACAACCGACCGTCCGACGGTTCGAGGAGCCCCGCCACCATTTTCAGCAAGGTGCTCTTGCCACATCCGGACGGACCCAGCAGGGTGACGAACTCTCCCTCGCGCACGGTGAGGTTAACCGGCAGGAGCGCCTGTGTGCCGTTGGGATAGGTTTTTTCGACCGAGAGCACTTCGACCGCGGGCACCTGCGCGCCCGCGGTTGCTGCTGCGTCACGACCCGTGTTCAGGGCATCACCTTCAGGTCGCGGACGAACTCGGTGGTGTAGGTACGTGCGAGCGACACCTTCGCCGGATCGAGAAGCTTCATCTCGACCATCATGTCGTAGGTTTTCTTCATCCGATCGTCGGTAATCACGCCAATGCCCAGTTTGGCTGCGTCGCCGCCCATCACCATGCCCGAGGACTTGAGCAGGGTGATGCCGTTGGCAAGTTTGTCGTCGGTCATGTTGGGATTGTCTTTCTTGATGGCTGCGTTGGCGGCCGACGGATCACCCTGAAGGTAGTCCTTCCAGCCCTGCATGGTGGCGCGCACAAACGCTGCCACTGCCTTGGGCCGTTGCTTGACGGTTTTCTCCATGCATACGATGGTGGTCGAGTACGGGGGCCATCCATGATCAGAGAGCAGGAACACGTTGGGCTTGAATTTCGCCTGCTGCTCGATCGCGAAGGGCTCACTGGTCATGTAACCCTGCTGCACCACGTTTTTATCGGCGATGAACGGCTGGACGTTGAAGGTGTAAGGGCGTACCTGCGAGTCCTGCAGCTTGTAGGCGGCTTTGAGCCACGGCCAGTAGGAATTTTGCGCACCCGTGGAGATGAGGATGGTCTTGCCGGGCAGATCCTCCATCTTGTTGACCACGCCCGGATGCCCGATCAGCACCTGCGGATCCTTCTGGAACGATGCGGCCACGGTCATTGAACTGATGCCGTTCTCCCAGCCCTTCATGGTGGAAACGTCATAGCCCATGTAGCAATCGATCTGGCCGGCTGCGAGGAGCTGCATGCCGTTGATCTGCGGACCGCCCATGCGAATGGCGGCGTCGAGACCTTCCTTCTTGTAGAGGCCCGACACCAGCGCCTGGTAGTACCCGCCGTGCTCGGCCTGCGAATACCAGTTGGTCATGTAGGTAAATTTTTCCTGGGCAAATGCGCCCGGGACAGCGGCCACCGCGAACGCGGCACAGACAAGTGAACGAAGCTTCATGTTGGGACTCCATGACGGATTGAGGAAATCAACAACCACTCGGCCAACGCGCCAAGGCGCGCACTATGCAGCAAATTCGATGCCACCAGCAGGATGCTGGCAACGCCAGCGAGAAGATTGGAACGGCCTCGCATTCAACTCCCCAGCACATCGCCGGTTTGGTGCGCCCTGCCCCAAGTTTGGGCATCGCGCTTGGGCCAACGCATCTGGTGCAACTCGGTGATGCCGCGCGCCCAACTTTCGGCCAGTGAATCAAGAATAGCGTGCCCCTGTTCGGGAGTCGCGGGCATCGGATCACCGATCACGCCCGTTTCACCAAAATCCCGCGCAGTCCAGGCTGCGGCAGGCCGCCCGTCCGCTGACAGCGTCGGGCACGGGAACTCGGGCGGATAGTTAGCGACTGCACGCGACATCTGCACCGTGTCAGGCGCAAGCGCCATGATGATGGCGGTCTCGGCGTGCCCCGCATGCATCGCAAGCTTGCGCTCCTTCTCAGACAGATAACGCCCGGCGACGTTGGCGACACGCCAGGTGAAATGCGGCACCACAACGAAGTCGCCATGGCGAAGACGAAGTTCGCGCGCAGCCATTTCCATGATCTGCGGCTGGCCGCCATGCCCGTTGACGATCAGCAGCTTGCGAAACCCCGAGCGATATACCGATTCGCCCACCTCGGTGATGGTGGCAAGCAGCGTTGATCCTTCCAGCGTGACGGTGCCGGGGAAGTGGAGATGCTCGACGCTTTTGCCGTAAGTGATGGGCGGCAGGCCGAACGCTGGCACTGAATCGGGAAGGCGCGCGAGGGCATGCCCCACCACACCGGCGGCAATGATGGTATCGACCGCGCAGGGAAGATGCGGGCCGTGCTGCTCGATGCTACCTGCAGGCAGCACGATGACCGTGTTTTCCTTGTCAGGAAGCGCGGCAATGTCAGTCCAGGCGAGATAGGGCAGATAACGCGTCGCGGGGCAGTAGCCATGCAGCATGGGTTGCTCAATCAAAAAGGTGTGGCGTGATGGGGCATGTCAGCCGGGGGTACCGATCGGTCCGCGGCGGGCGCGGTCGAGCGGCACCCAGGCCGTGGCTTCAACCTCGATCAGGATGTCGGCGGTGGGCAGCATTTCGCTCACTTCCACCACCGTGGAGGCAGGCGGATCGCCCGGGAAGAAGAGCTTGCGCACCCGGCTGTAAAGCGGGAAATGGTCGAGGTTCCGGAAATACTGGACCAGCCGCACCACATCAGCCATGGAGCCGCCCGCATCTTCAACGGTGGCTCGAATGCGATCGAGCACAAACCAGGTTTGGGCAAGCACCGGGCCTTCCTTGGCATCGGTTGAGAATTCGCCGGTTTGTCCGATGAGTGCTCGCGCGGCCGGCGGAATATCTGCGTAACCGCGCACGATCGTGCCGGCCGAGGGTTCCACGGCGATCACGCCCGAAAGAAGGACCAGATCGCCCGCCCGTCGCCACGCGGCATAGCGTGCGAGCGGCTGGGCGGTGCGGGGGTCGGGCGCGGACATGGCCTGGTCTCCTTAAAGGGTTCCGCCGGGAATACCGAGTACGCGTTCATCCCAGGCGCGCACCTTCCCCGGATTCATCAGCCCCAGGGGGTCAGCCTGGCGCTTGAAGGCGAGCTGCAATTCATCGACCTGCTTCATGCCGCCGTCTTCAAGCACCCAGGTGTGGGGGTCAAAAATCAGGCAGCCGTCGGCCTCGAAGGAGGCGATCAGATCACGCAACTGTGACTCGTCCAAATAGCGTACCAGCGGCAGCGCAAAAACCGTCAGCGCCCCACCCGCCTGACTGAATTCGTGGTGCATCAGCACCTCATCGCCGAAGCGTTCGCACTGCGCCGCCACCAGGCTGGGATCAAACGGCACCGGATAGGCCACCTGAAGGTAGGTGACGCCGCGATCGGTCTTGAGCGCCTGCAGTGTGGTGTGGTTGTAGGCGCACTCGGTGGCCGGGGGCAGACCCGCGGCGATCAGTTCGGATTCGGTCCCGCGCACCGCAAGCCAGCCCCCTGCCGCCCGCACGCAGGCTTCGAACATGCCAAGCGATGATGGCGCCACCTGGGCAAAGATCGCATCCTGGTCCTGCAACCGTTCGCGCAGCCCGTCGTAGTAGGGCGTGATGCGCCGCTCCACGATGGACAGCTGAAACACGTCAAGCGAGCCGCTTGCGGTCTGACAGACGCGCTGACCGATGTCGAGCGCACACTGCAGGGCAGCCGGGTAATCGGGAAACAGGGCAATCACATGCTGCCAGTCCACCGCCCCGGTGAGCGCAATATCAACGGTCACGAGAATGCCGTTGGTGCCGTAGGCGTGATGCGCCTTCTGAATATCGGCGCCACGTAATTCGACCAGCCGGGGCGGGTCTTCCAGCGTCACCACCTGCAATGCCCGCACATTGCCGGGGTCGGCCAGGATGCCGTGACGGATCGAGCCGATCCCAGAGTGGCCGCCTGCGATGAAGCCGCCCAGCGTGGCAATCCGTTCCGTACTGGGCCACATCCGGAGCTGCTGGCCAGTTTTGCGCGCCGCCTCGTTCAGGTCGAACATGACAATGCCCGCCTCGACGCGCGCCCAGCCATCGGCCAGTTCCAGCACGCGGTTCAGGCCCGACATGTCGAGGCTCACACCGCCGTGGAGCGGAACGCACTGGCCGTAGTTCCCCGTGCCCGCCCCGCGAACCGTCAGGGGCACGCGATGCTGCACGCAGGCCGCTGCCACCCGGAGCACCTCTTCCACGCTGCGCGGCCGCACTACAAGATCGGGAAGGCGCCCGGCCAGCGCGGCAGCGAGCACCGGGCTGTACCAGTGAAAATCGGCGGCGGCGCGCTCGCGGGTCGGACCGGAACGGTCGCAGTCAAGGCCCTCGAGGGCCCCCTGCAGAGCGAGCAGATCCGTGGGCTCACCCGGCCGATAGGGCGCGGAGGAGCGAGCGGGTGACTCGAAAACCGGGTTCTCGGGTGATGACATCAGCATCCGCATAAACGATGGAAGAGGGTGGACGGATTGTGCGCAAACTGGCTTGACCCTGCCCCGAATCCCCCACGCCGTCCTCAGACCCTTGACAGAGGCCCCGGTTCGCTGGGTCAAAGCGCCCCATGAATGCGCCCCGTCTCCGACCTGTCGTTGATGCCCACCACCATCTTTGGCGCCGCGCCGATCCAGCGTGGCTGGACGGTCCGCCCGTGCCAAGAATCTTTGGTGGCGACGAATCCATTCGCCGCGATTACCTGGCGGCCGGATCAAGCGGGCTTTCCGCACGCGATCGTGGGCGGCGCCAACCTCGCCGATCCGAAGGTGGCCGATTTGCTGAATGCCCAGATGAAGAGCCCGCTTCTGCGCGGCATCCGTCAGCAGGTCCGCTGGCATGCAAACCCGAAGTATTGCTTCGCGACGCGCCCGGACTGGGTGCGCGGCCCAGCATGGCGTCGGGGGCTTGCCGAAGGTCGGGATCGCGGACTGGTGTTCGAGCTGCAGGTGTTTCCCAGCCAGATGCAGAACGCAGCCGACCTCGCCCGGGGGTTTCCGAACCTGCAGATTGTCCTGCTCCACGCGGGCATGCTGACCGACTGCGAACCCGGGACGCTCGCTGCCTGGCGCTCGGGCGTTCAGGCGCTGGCCGCCTGCCCGAACGTGAGCTCCAAGCTGTCAGCGCTCAGCACCTTCGCGCGCCGCTGCACCGCCGACATCTGGCAGCCGATCGTCACCGAGGCGCTCAATTGGTTTGGTGCCGATCGCTGCATGTTCAGGAGTAACTTTCCGGTTGAGAAACTCTGAACCGATTACCGTTCGTTATTTAATATGTTCCGGCAGTGCATGAGCGACCGGTCGCTTGCCGAGCAGCGCGCGGTTCTGTACGACACCGCCCGCCGGATTTACCGGCTGCCGCAGTAGGCGGCCTCCGCCGAGCAGACTTCGGAACGGTGAGTCCGGCTGGCGGGCCTGTCAGGCTTGCCCCATCAGCCGATAGCGGTGTAGGGTTTCCGTCAGCTCCTTTTCGGACCCCAACACGATGTCCAGCTATCAGCCCGAAGGTGTCATTCCCGCCGTTCTACTGCCGTTCTTCGATGATTTCTCGATCGACGAAGCCAACTACCGCGCTCACATCCGCGACGTGGCCTCGGTGCCCGGCGTCACCGCCATCACCACCAACGCCCATGCGTCGGAGGTGGCGAGTTGCACGGTTGACGAACAGCGCCGTATCCTCGATATCACCGTGGAGGAAATGGCGGGGCGTACCCATGTGGTCCAGGGTATCTACGCCGAGGGTAGCTTCGAGGCGCAACGCATCGCGAAAATGGCGCACGCCGTCGGCGCATCGGCGCTTCTGGTTTTTCCGTCGGGGATATACACCTTCGGCCAGCGGCCCGAAATGGCGGTCGAGCACTTCCGGCGGATCGCCGAGGTCACCGACCTGCCGCTGATTGCCTTCCAATATCCGCTTTCGGGCGGCCAGGGCTACCCGCTGCCCACCCTTCTGAAAATCATTGAACAGGTACCTACCGTCAGGGCGATAAAAGACTGGTCGGCGAATCCGCAATTGCATGAGCGACAGGTTCGGGTGCTGCAGTCGCGCGCCCGGCCGGTCAATGTGCTCACCACGCACAGCGCCTGGCTGTTCAGCTCGCTGGTGCTGGGCTGCAAAGGCCTCTTGTCCGGCAGCGGGTCGGTGATTGCTGATCTTCAGGCGCAGCTCTTTCGCGCCGTTCAGTCGGGAGATCTGGCGCTTGCCCGCCAGATCAGCGACCGGATCTTCCCCACCGCCGAAGTGTTCTACAGCGAGCCCTGGGTTGACATGCACAATCGCATGAAGGAGGCGCTCGTCATGCTCGGCAAGCTTCCTCGGGCGGTGGTGCGTCCGCCCCTCATGAAACTGCCGCAGTCCGAGCTCGACCGGATCCGTCGAGCGCTGCAGCTCGCCGGGCTGCTCAAGTAATCCCAGGCGGGGTGGGTGGACCCAACCCCGTGTCACTGGCATGTCGTAAACAGACTGGAAAAAAGACACCCCAAACCAAGGAGGAGACCATGAACATCAAGCTCAAAACCTGCGCCTCGGCGATCGCGCTCGCCGCGGCGGCGCTGTGTGCGGCGCCCGCGGCTGCGCAGAGTCCACGGCCGATCAAGATCGGTTTCGTCACCGAACTGACTGGCCCCTGGACTTTCTTTGGCACCAGCTGCGTGGCAGGGCTGAAATTCGCCACCGATGAAATCAACAAAGCGGGCGGTGTACTCGGCCGGCCGCTCGAGTTCATCGTGACCGACAATCAGACCAAGTCTGATCAGGCACTGGCCGCCTCGCGCAACCTCGACATCAACGATAAGGTGCTGGCGCTTAGCGGCCCGACCAGCTCCGACGTGGCACTCGCCATGTACGGCTACGCCGAGCAGCAGAAGATTCCCTTCCTCGTGCCGGTCGCGGCCTTCCCGCAGCTCACCAAGCCCGGCACACGCTACACCTTCCGTATCGAGCCCGATGCAGCCGGCTGGGGTTATGCCATGGCCAAATACATCGAGCAGGTAAGGCCGGGCGCGAAGGTTGCGCTCATGCATTCGGACGCCGCGCTCATGCGCGCCATCATGGCGGGCTTTCGCTATCAGGCGCCGCGCTCGAAGCTCAATATCGTGGCCGACATCATGTTCCCACAGGGTTCGAGCGACGCCACCGTGCAGGCTGCGCAAGTACGGGCGGCAACACCTGACTACGTGATCGTGAGCGGCGCAGGCGCCTTCGATAACGTGATCACCAATCAGTTGCTCGACCTCGGCATCAAGCCGCAGCAGATCATCCATCCCTTCGGCATCACCACGCAGGTGTTCGGCTGGGGGCAGCGCAGCGTAGGATCGATTTACGGAACCTTCTTTGATGTCGGACTGGACTCGCTCACGCCCGACGGCAAGGACTTCATCGCGCGCTTTGATGCGGCCAACAACCGCCCGCCGTCCTACGTGGAGAACTACTGCTACGTGACGCCTTACATCTTCAAGGAGGCGATCGAGGCGGCGGGCACTGCCGACGACCGCGAGAAGCTGCGTAATGCCATTTCCGCCCTCAACACCAAGGAGCGGACCAGTGGCGTGCCGATCGTGTTCGACAAGAATGGTGCACGCAAGGAATACATGTACTTCCAGGAAATCGTCTCGGTGAACGGCAAGCGCAACTATCAGTCCAAGCAGCGCTTCTACATCGAGTGGGATCCGGAAGTGATCCCGGTGTATGACCTGGTGAAGTGAGCACGCCATGACCGACGCCCAGATACTGATCCTGATGTCGACCCTGTCGACAGGGCTCATTCTGGGCGCGATCTTTGCACTGGTGGCAGCCGGGGTCACGATCGTCTACGGCTGCGTGTGGCTTCCAAATGCGAGCAACGGCCAGTTTTTCCTGCTGGCCTCGCTCGCTGCCTGGACGTTCACCGCCTCCTTTGGCTGGACCAGTCTTGCTGCCGCAGCCGGGGTGCTGATACTCGGCACGGCGCTGTCCTATCTTCTGGAGTGGATCCTGATTCGCAGGCTCTACGACACGCCCAACCGTAACGTTGCCTACTTCGTGGTAACGCTCGGTCTTACGCAAATCATGACTGGCATCTTTTCCCTGACCTACGCCAAGTGGAGCGATCAGTTCACGCTGCCCCCGGTCATTGAGGGCATCACTATGTTCGGGCCCTTCCCCATGCCGAACAACCGTCTGTTGGTCATGGGCGTGAGTCTGCTGGTGCTCGTATTGCTGTTCGTGCTGCTGCGCTACCACCCTTACGGACGCGCACTGCGCGCAGTGTTCCAGAACCGTGAAGCCGCGGCGCTCCGTGGGGTGAACGTGCGCGCCATTTACCGGCTCTCGTTCGTGCTGGGGTCGGTCATTATTTTTCTGGGGGGCATTCTGTTTGCCCTTGCCTACAGCTATGACCTGACCGTCGCCTGGACCATGTCAATTACCGCGTTTGCGATCATGATCATTGGCGGACCCGGGTCGGTGATCGGCGCGGTGGTCGTCGGGATGACATTTGGTTTCACACAGGCCATCGTCAGTATCTTTGCGAGCCCCACCGCAGCCACCTTCTCCTACCTGGGTGCCATGCTGCTCATTCTGCTGTTCCGGCCCAGCGGGTTGTTCAAACGATGAAACTCGCTTCGGATCGAGCACTCTGGATTTTTGCCGCAGCGGCGCTTGCGCTGCCCATCATTGCCGACGGCAACAAGTTTCTCGCGTTTGTGCTGGGCATGACCTACATCAGCCTGCTGTGGGCAACCGGCATGAACCTGATGTACGGCTTTGTGGGCCTCATGCCGCTCATGTTCGCGGGCGTAGCGGGCATCGCCGGCTATGCGGTGGTTCACCTCACTCGCGAGTTCGGGTGGTCCTTCTGGCTGGCCATGCCCGTAGCCACCGTGATGGCTGCACTCGCCGGTGTGGCGCTCGGCCTGCCTTCGCTACGGCTTAAGGGCTTTTACTTCACTCTGTGTTCGCTCGTGATCCAGACCGTGCTCACGCTCGCCTTCATTTTCTTTCCCACCTATACCAATGGCGACACGGGCATCAATCAGATCGCCCCGCCCGACTGGTTTGGCGGCCAGCTAAAGGGGCTCGGTCTTGAACTGATGATTGCGCTCTTTACGGTGGTCGGCATTCTGCTCTGTGCCTGGATCGTGCGATCCCCGCTCGGTCAGCGGTTTGTCGCCATTCGCGAAGACGACATCCTGGCTGAAGCAATCGGCATCCGGGTCGTACGCTGCAAGATCATTGCATTTTTCATCGTCTCTCTCTATGCCGGCGTGGGCGGCTGCTTCTACTCGGTCTACATCGGATTTGTCTCGCCCCGCGCCTTCGATGTGCTGGTGTCGATGAACATCTGGCTGTTTGTCGCCTTCGGCGGACGAGGAACCATCGCGGGTCCCATCATCGGCACCGCCATCCTTGCGCCCATTCCATTCCTGCTGCAGGAATTGCAGGCCTTCAAGGACATTCTGTCGGGCGTGCTGATCATCGTGGTCACGTTACTGATGCCGGGCGGCATCTACGGCGCCTGGCTTGCGCGCAGGCGTCGCACGCAAAAGGCCATGACCGACAGCGCGCGCGTGCAGGAGAGCCGGGTTTGAGCGAACGGCTGCTCGAGGTCAGCGGGCTCTCCAAACGCTTTGGCGGCGTAGTCGCGCTTAAAAACGTGGACGGGCATTCGGTCGCAGGCGAAACGCTTGGCATGATCGGCCCCAATGGATCAGGCAAGACCACCTTCGTGAACATGGTGAGCGGACACATCCGCCCCGACTCGGGAACGCTTGGCTTTGCCGGCATCGACATTGCGGGAAGCACGCCGCATCAGCTCGCGGAAATCGGGCTCTGCCGAACCTATCAGGCCGTGCGTGTGTTCTCGGCGTTGCCCGTTCGTCAGAACATTGACAACGCGCGGTTGCTGCTCTCGCATCGCGGCCTGGATTCAGCCGAGCTGGGTGAGCTCACCGAGTGGCTGCGGCTTGACACCCGGCTGGATGTTGATGCGGGCAGTCTCACGCTGTTCGAGCAGCGACGGCTGGAGCTGTTGATGCGGCTGGTGCTCAAGCCCCGGCTCATCATGCTGGACGAGCCTGTTGGGGGCCTTGCGGTTACCGAAGTCACCGAGATGATCCAGCTTCTCAAGGAACTCCGCGCCCGCTGCTCGATTTTCGTGATCGAGCACACCATGCGCGTGATTCGCGAGCTCGCAGACCGGGTCATGGTGCTGATCGCTGGTGAAAAGGTCGCTGACGGGCCGCCTGCCGATATCCTGCGTAACAAGCGTGTGATCGATGAATATCTGGGGACCCGCCATGCTTGAGGTGCGAGACCTCGAGATCCGCTACGGTCCGTTTCTCGCCGTCGACAATGTGAGCCTTGAGGTGCGGCAGGGCGAGATAGTCGGGGTGATCGGGCCTAACGGCGCCGGAAAAAGCTCTGTGGTCAGGGCGATCACAGGGCTTGTACGCCCAACGGCTGGGACGGTGAGCTTTCTGGGTCAGTCAACGCTCGACGCCCCTGTACACGACCTCATTCGCCGCGGGTTGTCGCTGGTGCCTGAAGGGCGGGGCCTTTTCCCGATGATGTCGGTGGAGGAGAACCTGCTGATGGGCGGCTATTCGCTTACCGACCGCAGCCGGCGCGATGATCTGATGGCTTCCTGCTTTGAGCTCTTTCCCATTTTGAAGGAACGTCGCAATCAGCTTGCCGGTACGCTGTCGGGCGGCCAGCAGCAGATGGTGGCGGTATCGGTCGGCTTGATGGGCGATCCGCAGTTCTGCATTTTCGATGAGCCCTCGCTGGGCCTCGCTCCCATCGTGATCCAGCAGATTGGTGAGACGCTGCAGAAAATGCGTCAGTTGAAGCTCACCGTGTTGCTGATCGAACAGAACGCCATGCTGGCGAGCAGCGTGGCTGACCGCATCTACATCATGTCAGCGGGTCGGATACAGTTCCACGACACCCCCGAGCGCCTGATGAAAAACCCCGAAGTCATCGAGAAGTTCCTGAGCGCCTAGGGGGCTCACCCGGGCGCGGCGCAGACGGATCTTCAATTGTCCAGTTGGTATCAGGGGGCTGCCAGCCGCCGGTCGGGGCCGTGAATCGCTCTCCGGTTTTGAGGTTGACCCACGTCACCAGTGCCTGGGTGACGAAAGTGCCCGGGGGCGGAGGCCGGAATCCGAAACGTTGTGTCATGGAGGATTCCTTGGGGAGCGGCTCGGTTGCGGCCTGACAGGCTGCAAGCAGCCCACCCGCCGTGGCGACGAACAAGAGCGTGGCTATCGGCCGCAACACCCGACTGCGATGCGCTTCCGCTGGACAATGACTGAGACTCATCCCGAAATGCTGCCACAAAAATGGGGCTGGCTGTGTGGTTGGCTATCATCGCGAACTTTCTGACCCGGAGTCGTCCTGATGAATGTCACCGATGCGGTCCGCAAGCGGTATTCCACCCGCGCCTTTATTGATCGTCCGGTTGACGGCACATTGGTGCGCGAACTCCTGGAGCTGGCGGCGCAATCGCCTTCGGGCGGCAATCTGCAGCCATGGATCGTACAGGCCATCGCAGGTGAACGGCAGGCAGGGCTCAAACGCGTGATGGCGGCAAAACTCGATGCTGGCGAGCGCGAAAAAAGCGAATACAACGTTTATCCACCAAACCTGTGGGAGCCGCTTAATGCCCGGCGCGCCACGGCGGCGTCGCAGCGGTTTCAGGCAACCGGCATTGCCGACGATCCGGATGGCGCAGTCGAGATGCAGCGCGAAAATTTCGCCTTTTTCGGCGCACCGGTCGGGCTGTTCTTCAGCCTGGACCGCCGCTGTGGTCCGCCCCAGTGGGCCGATGTCGGCATGATGATGCAGACGTTCATGCTGCTTGCCGTCGAGCGGGGCCTCGCCACCTGTCCGCAAATGATTTGGGCGCGCTGGCCGAAGACGGTATCGACTTATCTCGAGATCCCCGAGACGCACATCCTCTACTCGGGCATGTCGCTGGGCTATGCCGATGAGGAATCAAAGTGGAACTCGTTCAGAATCGAACGCGCGCCACTCTCAGATTTTGCCGTCTTCTACGAAATTTGAGCGTTCAGGCTGCCTGCAGCCGCGTAGGCCAGGGTAGCCCGCGAACATCCTCGCGCAGCAGGCAGTCATCGCCCAGTATTTGAATGGGCGTGAAGTCCCGATGCGCGATCCACTCGGGCCGCTTAAATTGCCGGATATGGTTGCTGACCGTGCACAGGCTCAAATAGACGATTACGCGATCCCAGGGGCTCATGTTGGGCGGTGAGCCATGGACCAGGCAGCTGTGAAACATCAGCATCGATCCGGGCGGCCCTTTCGGCGAAACGATGCCGCCCCGCTCGATGAGTTCTCGAACTTTTGAGTTGTCCAGGGTCCAGAGCGGATAGCTGGTGGTACGGGCATCGTGCCCTGCTTCCACCACGCCTTCGCGGTGCGAGCCTGGAATGAACCAGAGCGGCCCGTTGAATTCGTTGACCTCATCAAGAAAGATCGACACGTTCATCGCGCGCGCCTCGGGCATGGCGTCATCGCGGTGCCACGTGCCGAAATCCTGGT
>SXGR01309314.1_pt1 | contig 22076 bp, 19 predicted proteins | sample 3174711 | NCBI WGS metagenome assembly SXGR01 (sample SAMN11356860, study PRJNA531348) | freshwater metagenome | isolation source: freshwater sample F1-60 | place: China: Fuxian Lake, Yuxi | collected 2017-12-25 | reverse complement strand
TTCCAGCGCATCGTCGAGATTTTGCACGACTTGCACCGACAGGATCAGATCGAGAAACTCGGCCGCGTGATCCGCGTCCGTCGCCGGTTTCGCTTGCGGCACGAGCGCGCACGTTGCGGGACAGCCGCGTAGTTCCACGCCTTTCGCGCCCAGGGTTGCGGCCGCCGTCGGCAAGAACGCCGTGGCGATGTCCGCGTGAACAAGGAGGCTCTCCGCGGCATTGCACACACCCGGCCGCTGGCACTTGGCGTTGACAATGATGCGTGCGGCCATCGCCAGGTCGGCGGCGCGATCGACGTAGACGTGGCAGTTCCCCATGTAGTGCTTCAAGACCGGCATTGTCGCTTCTTCGGCGACGCGGCGAATCAGACTCTCGCCGCCGCGCGGAATCGCCAGGTCGATGTAGCGATCGAGCCGGAGCAGATGACCGACAATCGCGCGTTCCGGCGTATGGACCAGCAGGACGGCATCGCTGGGCAGGCCGCAGGCCGCGAGCGAATCTTGCAGGATCGCGTGCAGGATGGTGTTGGAGGCGAGCGCTTCTTTGCCGCCGCGCATGATGATCGCATTGCCGCTCTTGACGCAAAGGCCGGCGGCGTCGATGGTGACGTTGGGCCGCGATTCGTAGATGAAGAAGATGACGCCGAGCGGCACGCTGACCTTGTCGATGCGCAGGCCATTGGGGCGGTCCTTTTGATCGAGGATGCGCCCGACGGGATCGGCCAGGGCGGCAATTTCGCGCAGTCCCTTGGCTGCGGCGCGAATGCGCTCGGTAGTGAGCCGTAGCCGATCGACGTTGGCGGCCGAGATCTTCCCCTCGGCGGCGGCGATGTCTCTGGCGTTGGCGTCGAGAATCTCGGCGGCGCGTTTTTCGAGGGCGTCCGCGGCATGCATCAGCCAGTGATTCTTGCTCTTGCTGCTGGTCGGCGCGAGTAAGCGCGACGCGGCACGGGCGCGGCGAGCCAGATCTTCGGCGTATTCGGTCCAGCTCATGGCAGTGCGGCCTCGGGTGAGTATTTACGAGCCGCGACCGTAAGGGAGCGGGGCAAGCGACGCTCCCTTACGGTCGCGGCTCGTAAGGGTATTGTAACGCATGAGCGTCGCAGCGTCACGAATTCAAGACTTCCCAGACGCGCACGAGGTCGCGCGTTTCCGCAACGTCGTGGACGCGCAGGATGTGCGCCGCATGGTGGGCGAGCCCAAAAGCCGCCGCCGCGAGGGAGCCGGCCAGGCGTTCCTCGACGGGCCGATCGAGCAACTTGCCGAGGAATCCTTTGCGCGACACGCCCAGGCAGATCGGCCGGCCCAGGACGTTGAATTCCGCGAGTCGAGCGAGCAGGGCGATATTGTGCTCGCGCGTTTTGCCGAAGCCGATGCCGGGGTCGAGCGCGATGGCGTCGGCCGGGATGCCCTGCGTGGTCAAGGACTGGATGCGCTCGGTGAAAAAATGCGCGATGTCACGGACGACATCGCCGTAGGCTGGCGCGAGTTGCATCGTCGTGGGCGTGCCCTGCATGTGCATGACGACGACGCCGGCGCCGAAATCGCGCGCCACGTCTGCCATGCGCGGATCGCCCGTGAGGCCGGTGACATCGTTGATGAGGTGCGCGCCGGCTTCCAGGCAAGCTCGCGCAACCTCCGCCTTTGACGTGTCAATCGAGATCGGCACGTGCGTTTGCTGGGCAAGGGCCGTCACGACCGGCACGACGCGCCCCAACTCGTCCGCGAGAGAAACCGGTTGACTGCCAGGCCGCGTCGATTCGCCGCCGACGTCGAGCAGGTCCGCGCCTTGGCGCACCAGTTCGAGAGCGTGTGCAATCGCCCTGTCGGTGTCGAGGAATCGGCCACCGTCGGAAAAACTGTCGGGCGTGACGTTGACGATGCCCATGACCAGGCAGCGAGGGCCGAGAGTCAATTCACGATTGCGCAAGCGCCAGGTCAACATGTTCGAGCCGCCGCAATAGAGCCGAAAAAGCCCAGTGGAGAATGGGGCGAGGAAACCGGCACGTCTGCTACTTCCGTGTCTGTAAATATGCCAAAAGATTACGCAACTCTTGGTCCGTCATCCGATCCACCAGCCCGTCCGGCATGATCGACGCCGTGGATGCGCGTTGCTCGGCGATGTCGCCGGTCTTGACCTTGAAGCGGCCGCCGTTGGCGTCAAGGAACGTATACTCGTCGAGATGCGTGTGGATCAACGTGCCGGTCATCACTTTGCCGGTGTGGAGTTCGAGCTGCCAGACTTGATAATGCGGCGCGACGTTGTTCGAGGGCTGCAAGATCGAGTCTAGAATCGCGCGGCGTTCGCTGCGGCCGATGCCGCTCAGGTCGGGGCCGACGTCCTGGCCGCGGCCGTCGATGCGATGGCACTTGTAGCAGGCGCCGAGCTTGGGATGAAAGAAAATGCGGGCGCCGGCGTCCGGGTCGGCGGCGCCTTCGAGACGCTTGAGCCACGCATCGAGATCCTTTGCCGCCGGGCGATCCTTCGGAGGAACGCGCGAATTAATGGCCCGCTCGACATCGCTGCTCAAGCTCTTCTCGGCCTGACCAATCGCCAGGAGTTCAACGCGCAATTCTGCCGCGCGATCGTCCAGCCCGACCAGCGCATAGCCACGGATCGAAGGGCTCAGCTTCGGATTGCGCAACAGCTCAAGCAAGGGGCCAGCGCGTTTCGGATTCGGATGTTCGACAAGTGCCCGTACCGCTTCCAATTTCACTGCCGCATCGTCCGATTGCAGCAGCTTCGCGAGCAGCTCGACTGTCAAAAGCTTGTGCGTTGCCGGCACTTGCTTGAGAAGTTGCACGCGCAGAGCCGCCGGCGTCTTGTCGTCGTCGAGCCGTTTCGCGAAGTAGTCGGCCAGCTTTGTCTCGCTGACTTCTTGGTCGTCGAGCCGAGCCAGCGCAGTTGCACAGGCGAGGTACATGCGGACGCTGAGCTTGGGATCTTGCATCGCCTTCTCGATGTCGCCGCGGTATTCGACGGCACGTTCGTCCGCGATCCACTTGACGGCGAGAAAACGCACCGCTTCGTCAGAGTCGTCGATGAACGGGCGAACCAGCCCCGTATTCACCTCCAGGTCGAACTGCTTTTGCATCTGCAGGTACCCGATACGCTGGGGCGTGCCGAGACGATCGTAGTTTGCTTTGATTTCTCGACGCACTCGGTTGTGAGTAATTCCAGTCTGGACTGCGGCATGCTGAAGAAAAGGATCGCTGTCCTTGAGCAAATCCAGAACCTGAGGGACATGAATTTCTGCCCGCAGGAATCGAATGGCGTTCGCACGCAGCCCAGCGGGATATTTCGCGTCGAGGAACGGTCTCCCGTTTCGAGAATGCTTCATGGCCAGCTGGCGAAGGCCAAGTTCTTTGTCGTTTTCGATGATCGAATCGAAGTCGAAGAAATTGATGGCGCCGAAATCGCTGAAGGCCGTCAGGGCTGCGGCGCGCACTCGCACATCGGCATTCTGGTTATTGATTAGCTTCGTAAAAAAGTTACTCGAGTCGCTCCTGCTTGTGAGCGCCAGCTTGAGCGCGGCTTTTTCGCGCAACGGCCGGTGCATCGAGAAGATCGCCTTGGCTGGTTCCAGGGGCCGAGCCACCTTCGGCGCATTTGCCTCGCGAATGTGCCAGATTGCGCCTTTGCCGTGCAGCGTGTAGTTGCTCAAGACCCAATCGGCCACGAACAGCGACCCGTCCGGCGCGACGCACATCCCGGTCGGGCGGAAGTTGTTGCCGCCCTGCACGAACGGCAAGCGCTCGGCCTTGAACGAAGCCCCGTGCGGCTTCACTTGATAGCGCTCGACGCGATGGTCCGCCCACGACGTCACCAAGAGCTGGCCGAGATATTCCTTCGGCAGGCCGTCCGATTCGTAGCTGAGGATCTCGCACGGCGCCTCGCCGACACCCGTCATCATCGGCAGTGTGCCGGGGAGCTGGCCGTGCCAGGATTGGAACGGATGCTTGCCCGAGCGGCCATACATGAAACGAAAGCCGTAATCGCCGCCTTCGACGACGTGCAGCATTCGGCAGGGCGGCGCCTGATCGGGATCGTTATCGACGCAGAAAAGCCGGCCATAGATGTCGCGGCAATTGCCGAACGGGTTCCAGAAGCCGGTCGCGATGCGGCGAAGCTGTTTGCCATCGGCGCTACAGTGGAAGATGTGCCCGCCGTCGCCCTGCCCGGAGAACTTGACGCCATCGGAGCCGATCAGCTTGTACGCGGCGCCGAGGTTCTCGCCCATGCCGAAGATGAGATCGCCCTTCGAGTCGAAGCAAAGTCCCGACAGGCCGTTGTGCGGGTAATCCCCCTTGGTGTCGAGAAAGACGATGCGCGTCTTCTCGTCGGCGACGCCGGTTCCCTTGGTGTCGCGCAGGCGCAAAATTTCGTTGCGCGTCGCGACATAAACGGAGCCATCAGGATGGACGGCGAGGTCCATGGTGTGGCGCGTTCCCTCGAAAAACGTGCTCGGCTTGCTGCCCGGTTTGCTGACATCAAACGCCTGAATGCGATCGAACTTCGGGCCCTGGTAGCCCTGGGGCGCAAAGTGGGTATGACTTTCGATAACCAGGAGGCGACCCTTGGCGTCGAAATCGCATGCGACGGGATGGACGATGTCCGGCGCTGCGGCGAAGAGCGTCACAGTGAGGCGCGGGTCGCTCGCCTTGGGTGCCTCGACCTGCGCGGAGAGGGTCGCCGTGGAACACATCAGCACCAGCGTGGCAATCGCGAAACGCATGGTCAACACACTCCAAGAAATGGCGGGCGTGGGATCATCGATCTCTGTTTTTTCAGCCTCGGAAGGGCGAAAGTCAATAGCCCGTCGCGCCGTTTGCCAGCCGAAAAAACGTGACTCGAAGCAAAACAGCACCGACAGCGCAATCCTGGGAAGGCCTATCCTGCGCATGGAGTGCATTGTCAGCGCCATCAAGCACGTTCACAAGACACTTCTCATGAGCGGTTGATCCCACTACATTATTATCACGCGGTTTGATGGATTCGCATCTCGAACAGCGCGTGCTTTCCCGTATCGCGCATTCTCAATCGCCGCGCTAATTTCGACATCGTTCGTGACGTGACGCCCGACGAACGCCCCGACGTCAAGAGGTAATCCTTTCTCAACCTTACGGGAGTTTCTCATGCGACTGTTTCTCATCCTCACCACCTTCGGCGGCGCTCTCCTGCTTGCGGTCTCGGTCAGCGACGCGCAACCCGGCGTCGTCACCCGCGCCGAACTCGCAACCTTCCATCAAGGCGCTGGCGGCTTCGGCGGCGACAAGGGCGACAAGGGCAAAGGCGAAAAGGGCAAAGGCGACAAGGGCGACAAGGACAAAGGCGACAAGGGCGACAAGGACAAAGGCGACAAGGGCAAAGGCAAGGGCGGACCGCGACCAGGCGTCGTTCTTTCCCCGTTCGCGCAGGATATGCTGAATCTCACCGATGCTCAGCGAAAGATGGTTGACCAACTCCAGAAAGACGTTGATGCCCGCCTCGAGAAGATCCTTACTGCGGAGCAACGCCAGCAACTCCGCAACCTGAGCGGCCCCGGCGACAAGAAGGGACCGCCTCCGGGCGACAAGAAAGGACCGCCCCCCGGCGACAAGAAGGGCCCACCGCCGGAAAAATCATTCTAAAGCAATTCCTCTCGCGTAGCCGTGTTCGCGCGAATGCGGCTACGTTGTTCGATCTCTATTCGGCCCCTTGAATTGCCTCGGCACTTGCGATAACGTGGTCTCCCATCACCACCGCCCCGCGAGGTTGCAATCATGTCGATGCACACCACATTCATCGCGCTACTGCTCGCGGCTCCGCTCAGCGCTCAGCAACCTCTGCCGGCGCCGACGGACGCCGAATTCAAAGAACAGATTCTCCGGATTGTAGCGAAGGAAAAGACCGACCGGCTCGACGCCGTGCGTTGGCTCAATCGCCACAGCCGGGCGGACAACGCCGTCCTGGCGATCCCGGCCCTGGAACGCTGCCTGCGCACCGACTCGGAAGCGGACGTTCGTCTGTCAGCCGTCGAGAGTCTGGTGAACATCGCGACCAACCTCAAGAAGCCGTGCCCGCTCGCGGTCGTCGAAGCGATGCTGGACAAGGATGAGACCGTCAGCCAGGCCGCGGATGCGCTCGCCGGCTCCTTCAAGCAATACGAGCCCGGCTCGCTCGACGTGCTGCTGCGCTATGCCCAAACGAACCAGGGCAAACTCTCCGGCGGGCTGATTCATCTGGCCCGCTTTGCCGCCAAGGAGAAGCGCGCTTTCGCGACGATCGAAGCGGCCATGAAAGAGAAATCATTCAGCATTCGCCACAACGCCCACTGCGCGATGCACCAGGCGACCGACAACGTGCGCGAGTTTCTCGTCTACTTCATTCGCCTGCGCGACAATCCGGACGCGTTTCTTGGCGACATCGATAGGCATTCCGAAGCGGGCAAGCGCGAGAAGACGTACATCAATCTGGCTCAGATCGGCGGCGCCCTGCTCAAGATCGAGTGGAGCGAAAGCCGCGCGGACGACTTCGCTTCGGCCTTGATGAAGCTGCTCGATGATCCCGCGCCGGCGATTCGCCGCGGCGCCGCGCAAGACATCGGCGCCTCAGCCGCGAAGATCGACCGCACCGAATTGGATTGGTTCTTCGAGCCGAAGAAGCGTCCTGAATCAAAAGATCCGCCGCAGAAGTCGAACGTCGCCATCAAGCTCGCGAAGCTGGGCGTGGAGGCGCGCCTGCGTGAATTGCGTGATCGAGATCCTGATGAGACGGTTCGTATTGCGGCTCGCTTCGCGCTGGAACGCTGGCTGAAGGTTCCATGATTGACAAGGAGTCAACGATGTGGAAACGATCGTTCGCGCTGTTCTTGCTGACGACGCTGCTTGGCGCATTCCCGGCGCTTGCCGACGCCCAGGAAAAAAAACGCCCGAAGCTACCGAACATCATCTGGATCACCAGCGAGGACCATGGCCCACATCTGGGTTGCTACGGCGACAAATTCGCGCGCACGCCGAACCTCGACAAGCTCGCGAAGAAGGGGATGATCTACAACCGCGTCTGGTCGAACGCGCCCGTCTGCGCTCCGGCACGCACGACTATCATCTCGGGGCTTTATCCCACCGCCACCGGCTCGGAACACATGCGCAGCATGGCTCGGCTGCCCGACAACATGCGCATGTTTCCGCATTACCTGCGTTTGCTCGGCTACTATTGCACGAACAAGGTGAAAGAGGATTACAACCTCGAAAAGACCGGCAAAGTATGGGACGATTCGTCCGCGAAGGCGCACTACAAGAATCGCGCGGCCGGGCAGCCGTTCTTCGCGGTGTTCAACTCGACCAAGAGCCACGAGAGTCAGATTCGCAATCCGAAGGTGAAGCTCGTCAGCGATCCGTCGAAGGTGCGCATCCCCGCGTATCACCCCGACACGTCGGAGGTGCGCGAAGACTGGACGCGCTATTACGATACGATCGCACTCGTCGACGCCGACGCCGGCGAGCTGCTGCGCGAACTCGAAGCGCTCGGCTTGCTCGAAGACACGATCATCATTTACTTCGCCGACCACGGCTCAGGCATGCCGCGCAACAAGCGGATGCCCTTGAATAGCGGGCTGCACGTGCCGATGATTGTGCACTTTCCGGAAGCGTGGAAGCATCTGGCGCCGCCGGACTATCGGGTAGGCGGGCGTTCCGATCGGCTGGTCAGCTTCGTCGATCTCGCGCCGACGATGCTGTCGCTCGCCGGCAGCGCGCCGCCAGCGTGGATGCAAGGTCGAGCGTTCGCGGGCAAGCACATCGGCAAAGCGAACGAGTACCTGCACGGCTTCCGCGGCCGCATGGATGAGCGCTACGACATGCAGCGCAGCATCACGGATGGACGTTACGTGTATCTGCGCAATTACATGCCCTGGCTGCCGGCGGGACAGCATCTGGAATATCAGATGCAGACGAAAACGACGCAGATATGGAAAAAACTCTTCGACACGGGCAAGCTCAACGAGGCGCAGAGCGCGTTTTGGAAAGCGCCGCGCGCGCCGGAGGACTTGTACGACTTGCAGAACGATCCCGATGAGGTAAAGAATCTCGCCATAACCAAGGCGGGGGAGGCGATCTGCGAGAAGCTTGGCACGGCACTGGGCAATCATGCGCTGGCGATTCGCGACGTGGGCTTTCTTTCCGAAGACGAGATCCACCTGCGGGCCGCCTTCACGACGCCGTATGAGATGGGGCACGACGCGAAGAAGTATCCGCTGGAGCGTATCTTTAACCGGGCGCACTTCGCAACATTCCGACTGCTGACGTTGCAGTCATTGAAGGACGACCTCAAGGACGCCGACCCGGCCATCCGCTGCTGGGGAGTGCGCGGCATGCTCGCCCTGGGCAAAGAGAGCGTGCCAGGCGCGGTGAATGAACTGCGTGCCGCGCTCAAGGACGAATCGCCATCGGTGCGCATCGTCGCCGCCGAGGTACTCGGACAGTTTGGCTCGAAAAACGACGCCGAGGAAGCCCTGAAGGTGCTGCTCGCGCACGCCGACGCCAAGAAGAATTCACTCTACGTCAGCCTTGCGGCCCTCAACGCAATTGATCGTCTGGGAGAGAAGGCACGCCCGTTCGCCGACGAGTTTCGCAAGCTGCCGACGGAACCGAGCGACGCGAAACATCGCGCGGCCATGGGCGTGGCGCGGCTGTTGACGAGTATCCGGGCGAAGCTGGGAGACTGAAATTCAGCGAGCGCAAACATAAACCCTCGGTTGACGCTTCAACCGAGGGTTTTCTTGGAAGGACTGTGTTTCAGGTCTGATGCTGGTCCCGCTGCCTCACTTACTTGCCCAAACGCTCTTCACGTCGTGCTTACTCGTCGATCCGTGAAGGGGTGGAGCGAAGCCAGCATCAGGCCATTCACTCCGACTCCCGCAAGCCCTCCGCTTTAGGTTTTTGGCCGCATTGGCGGCCTGGTATCGGGCCTGCTCGCCCTTCCCTCTGTTGTATTGTACGCGCGTGTCCAAGCGGAAATCCACCAAACCGCGAAAGAAATTCGGCCCGCGCATGGGCGTTCGTAACCGTCCTCCTCCCCTCTCCCCCTGAGTACAGGGGAAGGGGTGCAGGTTCTGGGAGATTCTTGTACGTCTTCCGCGCCGGCGTTGATAGACTCTTGAAGGTCGGTTCAACAAATATCACCGCTTGCGGCTTGGCCTCGCAAGGAAGCACCAAATCGCTCGGCGCGTCAATGCGAGCGCCAGACCGCAAGCGGCAATTATCGAGGACGCCAATCATGTCGCGTATCTGTTTCGCCGTCATCGCCATGTTCCTGTTCATCGCTCCAGCGCGCACGCTCGCGCAGCCGCCGCCGAAGTACATCAAGGACAACTACACGCGCAGCACGCACAAGATCAAGGTGCGCGATGGCGTTCATCTGCATACCATCGTCTACCATCCCAAGGACAAATCGCAAAAGTATCCGATGCTGATGACGCGCACCCCCTACGGGATTCCACCCTACGAGGAAAACCTGCATCGCTTCACGCTCGGCCCTAACCCGCACTTCGTCACCGAAGGCTACATCTTCGTCTATCAAGACGTGCGCGGCCGCTACATGTCCGAGGGCGAGTACGACAACATGCGTCCGCAGCTTCAAAAGAAAGGCGGCCCGAAGGACATCGACGAGAGCACCGACACCTACGACACGATCGATTGGCTCGTCAAGAACGTCCCCAACCACAACGGTAAGGTCGGCCTGTTCGGCATCTCCTATCCGGGCTTCTACACGTCCGCCGGCATGATTAACGCCCATCCGGCGCTGAAGGCCGCATCGCCGCAAGCGCCGATCGCAGACTGGTTCTTCGACGACTTCTTCCATCACGGTACGTTTTTCCTGTCGCATGCTTTCCCATTCTTCGACCGCTTCGGCGACCCGCGCGGCCCCGACCTGACGACGAAGAACGTCAAAGCCCCCAATTACCACACGCCGGACGGGTACAAGTTCTTCCTCGACATCGGCGCGCTCAAGAACGTCAACCCGCTCTATTACAAGAACAAGATCACGTTCTGGAACAAGATGCTCGAACATCCGACCTACGATAAGTTCTGGCAAGATCGCAACCTGCTGCCGCACCTGAAGAACGTCGCCCCCGCAGTGATGACGGTCGGCGGCTGGTTCGACGCCGAGGATCTCTACGGCACGTTCCGCACGTATCAAGCCGTCGAGCAGCAGAACAAGGGCATTTTCAACATCCTCGTCGTCGGCCCCTGGGCACACGGCGCCTGGTCGCGCGCCGACGCCACGAGTCTCGGCCACATCAACTTTGGCGCGAACACGGCCTCCTTCTATCAGAAGGAGATCGAACTGCCGTTCTTCAATCACTACCTCAAGGGCAAGGGCGAGCACAAATTGCCGGAAGCGTACGTCTTCGAGACCGGCGTCAATCGCTGGCGGCAGTTCGGCACTTGGCCGCCCAAGGAGACGCAAAAACTGACGTACTATCTGAACGCCAAGGGCCAGCTCTCGACCGCTGCGCCGAGCGCCAAGGACGCCGCCGACAGCTACGTCAGCGACCCGGCCAAGCCGGTGCCGACGTGCGATCGCATGTTTTTCGGCATGCCGCAGCAGTACATGACCGACGACATGCGTTACGCCTCGCGCCGTCCCGACGTGTTGACGTATCAGACAGGCGTGCTGGACAAGGATCTCACGCTCGCCGGCCCGTTGGAGGCTGAACTGCACGTCGCCACAACTGGCACTGACGCTGACTGGGTCGTCAAGATCATCGACGTCTTCCCGGACGGCGAGGCGACTTCGCCTTCGGGTAAACTGATGGGCGGCTATCAGATGCACGTCCGCAGCGAGATGATTCGCGGCCGTTATCGCAACAGTCTTGAGAAGCCCGAGCCGTTCAAGCCGAACGAGCCGGCGACGATCAAGCTGACGTTGCAAGACGTGCTGCATACGTTCAAAAAAGGCCATCGCGTGATGGTGCAAATTCACAGCACGTGGTTCCCGCTGATCGACCGCAATCCGCAGAAGTATGTGCCCAACATCTTCTTCGCCAACGAGGACGACTTCATCGTGGCGACCCAGCGCGTGTATCGCTCGGCGGATCGCGCCAGTCAGATTCGCGTCGGCGTGTTGCCGGGCGCGACTCGTTAGCCGGACGCGCAAGCGACGGTCTGTTGCATTCGGCGCTTGCGCGTCCGGCTAACACGAAAACTTGACGGCCAAATTCTAAGGAGATTCTTTCATGTCCGAAGAAAAGCTGACGATCCGTTGCCGCGAGAACGGCCCGCTGGTGTTGCCAGCGAAGTTCCGCCTCGTCGATCACCTGGGCAACGAGTTCGTGTTGCCTGCCGGGAAAGAAAACATCGCCCTGTGCCGTTGCGGGGCATCGAAGTCAAAGCCGTTCTGCGACGGCGCACACAAGGCGTGTTCATTCCAGGCCGCGGAAACGGCCCCTGTGCCGGCGCCGCCCGCATGAGGAAAACCCAAATTTCGCGCGAACCCATTCACGATCCGCCTCGTCTGAATGATGTCCGCCCTGGAGATCATCATGTACCATCGCATCCGCCATTCACGAAGCTCGGCCGCCCGACGTAGTTGTCGCGCCGCGCGCGCCCCTCGCGTCCGCTGTTCCTGACGTTCCACGGTTGTTTCACAACAGCCAGGCGTCCACGGACGGCTGGCTGTTTTCGTTTGTCCCGGGCATCAATGCACTCATCCTGGGCCGTGCGGAGATGCTCCGCGCCGCGTGGAAGGGCAAGCCAATTGGCGATGGCAGCCGTCTCGAAAACGGCCGAGCTTCACGGCCTTGAGGGTTCAACTCCCTCTCCTTCCGCCTCGCCGCTCGTGCTACGCCGCAAGCGGCAATACTGTGGGGGCGCATGTGCCAAGGCGGCGAGCATGCCTTGCAAGCAAGCTGTGGTGGGTTCGATTCCCACGGTCTCCACTGACTGATTGGAAGGCAGCCGGATATCGGTTGGCCGGACCACTCTGCTAAGGTGGGTCTCCGCAAGGAGAGAAGGGTTCGAGTCCCTTGCCTTCCGCTGACGCCCCGATGGTGAAATGGATGATCATGCCTCGTTTCGACCGAGAGGTTCCGGGTTCGAATCCTGGTCGGGGCAAATTTGGTGGTCGTAGTGTAGAGGCTTGGCACGCGACTCTGTGAAAGTCGAGGCAGCGGGTTCGATTCCCCTCGACCACCCTCGTTGTTTAGCCGCGGTTCGTAGAACCGCGCGGCTCCACGAGCCGCGGCCAAACAATCTGTCCTTGTAGTGTAACGGACGAGCACGCGACCCCGCGACGGTCGTAATGCAGGTTCGAATCCTGCCGAGGACATCTTCCCGACGCCGGGGCTGGACGGCCAGGCAGCCGGCTGCAACCCGGCTTCAAATCGGTTCGACTCCGATCGGCGTCTTCTTAATCGCCCAATCAAATCGAGAGGTTACGCCATGTCGAGCCGTTGCCGGTTCGTCTGGCTCGCTTGATTGTGCGGTTTGATGGGAGTTTGGTCTCGCATCGGCACCGTGATTTTCCTGGATTTCCTACCATTCCCATCTTGTCAAGGCCATTCTGATCTCTACAAAAGTTAGTGATGCCGAACCAAGGTAATCGGCTCACGCAGAATTACTGAACCTGGCCGTCGGAAGGCTAAATAGGGCAATCCAGATAAACTGGATGGCTCGTTGAAGAATAAGCCGACGTGGTTGAATGCCTCTGGGCGTTTTTCCACGTCGGTTCTTTTTTTCGCCCTGCGTTTTCATCCCAAAGGATTCCTTGAGGTAAAGCACTACCATGAACCGTCACACTACTCTCCCGTTCGCGCTGCTACTCTTGCTCACCCCGATCGGATTCGGCCAAAACGACGCCGGCCCGTGGCTTCCAAAGGCGGACCAGAAGAAGCTGCTCACCATGATGCCGAAGGGTGTCCCAATCACCAAAAATCTCAAGTTCTACAAATCGGACCCCGTCTATCAGAACATGTACACGATGAACAACGGGCGCTCGCGCTTCAACGTGATCACGCCCATCGACGAAGTCGATCCGTGGCGCGTCAGCGGCGGGCTGCATCATGTCGACAAGAAAGAATGGCGCAACGTCACCGGCCTCGATCTGCCGGGCCCGATTCTCTACTGGCAAGAGGACACAGATGTGCGGGCGTTCTCATTGGTCCCCAAATGGCGCTGGCAGTTCCCGACCGGCACAATAGCCTACGACGTTCTTCTGCGCGTCAAAGACGGCAGGGAACACGTCTTCGAGGTTCGCGTCCACGAAAAACTGGAGGAGGATTGGGACGCCGGTACGATCTATCGGCCCAAGGTGTCGCTGGACAAGGCCGAGCGGAGTAACTGGACCTGGGAATTTGCTGCCGAAGGGCTGAAAGGGACGGCCGTCTCCTATTCGGCCAAGATCAACCCCAAGGCGCCATTTGTGCCCACGCGAACACTTGTCATCGACGACGGTAATTTCACGCCGCCGAATTACGTGGGCGCGGGCATGTCGTGCAACACGTGCCATTCCAGGGTCGGCCAGCTCTATGACGTGCCGGGAAGAATTTATCGCGAGGCCAGGCGGGGCGACGATGGCCGATTTTCATGGCATCCGTTCGCGGAAAACGGCGAAATCGATCAGCGCTGGCCGTTGAAGGCGAAGTGATCGTCACGGCCAACACGAACGCCACGTCGCCGACCCTTACTTGGCCGGCTCAGGGCGGTAGGCGTAGACCCGATCGCGCAGGATTCCGATGAAGCAATCGTGATCGGCCGCGTAGCACAGCTTCATCCAGCCGTGCCAGCCGGTGTGCGGCGGGATCGCGTTGGCCGGCTTGATCTCGTGCCAGGCATTCTTCTTCGGATCGTAGCCGAACATGCCGGAAGGTTGCTCTTTCTTGTTGAAGACGGCCACCGTGACGAACAACTCGCGTTTGGAGTCGTAAGCCAATTGCGACTCATAGAACGCGGTCGGGCCCGCGGCGAGTTGTTCAATCGTCTCGGTCCTTGGGTCGAAGGCGAACAGCTCGCGAAATTCGAGAGCCTCGCCTTTTTGCCAGGCGTCGAGCCGGCCGCCGCCGATCAGCAGCATGCGCTTCTTGGTCGGGTCGTAACAAATTGTCCGGCCAAAAGCCGTGCGCAGCGGTGGACTTTGTTTCGCCTTGCGCCACGCGCTTTTTGCCAGATCGAGAATCCACACCTGCCCGTCGCCGCCGGAGTAGATCATCGCTTGCGTGTCCGGGCAATACGCCATCGTTTCATCGAGCCGATTGCGCGGTGCCGGGCCTGTGCCGAAGCGAGTCCAATGATTCGTCTTCAGATCGAGACGCCACGCGCCGTCGCATTCATCATGAGCGACGTGTTTGTCGTCCTTCATCACCGTCTGATTGGCGCCATTGCAAATGAATACGGCCTGCAACTCCGGCACATAGTCGAAGGCGTGATAGACGTGCCGCGACACAGGCGTCGGCTCCTTGTCGTTTTCGGGGAGGACGATCGTGCGGTAGCCGCCGGTCTTGGTGGCGACCTTCTGCCAGTTGTCGATCTTGACCGGCGTGAGCCTGGCGTTGGCCGGATCGAACGCGAACAGACAATTGCCGTAGATGGTGGTACCGCCGTGCTTCTTGTCGTACCAGCGATCGTAGAAGAGCACGCGTTTGCCTTGGGAATCGTAGACGATCTTGTTCCAGCCGACGGGAACCCAGTTGCCCTTCTCGGCGGGATCGGCCGGTTGCACGGTGGTGTACTTGAGTTCGACCCAGGTGTTGGCGGGGAGTTTGGCCAACTCCTGGGCGCTGCATATTGAAGTGCTCGTGATCAAGCCGATGAGCATGACAAAGCGCATGATATCACCATTCGGTAATAACCGATTGCCGTTGGCGTTCACGGCAAATGTCAGATCGCTTGTACGGCTACCACACTCCGTGAATGTAATCCTGCAGTTGCGAGATCGTCCGCTCCTGGTGATCCACCTGGTAGGCGTTCAAGTCGCCGATGGAGAGGACCGCGACCACGCCGTCGGCGCTCGACAGCACGGGCATGTGGCGAATGCGGCGATTCTTCATCACGCTGCGTGCTTCCTCCAGGTCCGTCTGTAGCTGACAGCAGATGACATCGCGCGTCATCATCTCCGCGACGCAAGTCGTGGCGGCGTCGCGCTGAGCGGCGACGATCCGCACCAGGATGTCCCGTTCCGTCAGGATGCCCAACAACCGACCGTCATCCATGACCAGCAGCGATCCGATCTTGTGATCGTTCATCAGCACCGCGGCGCTGAACGCCGTGGCTTCTGACGAGATGGAATAGAGGCGCCGGACCTTGCCGGCCAAAAGGTCGTTGACGGTAGCCATGGTTGGCTCCTTACTGATTAGGACGGACTGGATATGCACGGACCATCGTCATGATGGCAACGATTTTGCCGAATCGCAAGAAGAATCCGGCAGGTTTTCCGAGATTCGAGGGATTCCCTTAGATTTGCTGACAAGGTGGAAAGTTGTTGACAGGCTAACAAAGCGAAAGCGACGCTTGCTGTAAGTTCTGACGTGGACAAAAGAAGAGAGCCGCTGACAATTGCTGTCAACGGCTCTCGCATGTCGGGGCGACTGGATTCGAACCAGCGACATTCCGCTCCCAAAGCGGACGCTCTACCAGGCTGAGCCACGCCCCGAACGAGACCATTGTAGCGCGAGAGCGGGGGCCCGAGGCAGCCTAGACTTCAGCCCTGCCGCGCCAGCCGCACCATGTGGTCGAACGCGGCATCGGTCGGCTCGCCGAGCGCCCGCTTGGCAATGTACTCGCCGATCACCGGGCCATGCTTGAAGCCGTGGCCCGAGCCGCCACCGGCAATCAGCACGTTGTCGTAGTCGGGATGACGGTCGATGATGAAATGCTCGTCGGCCGTGTTCTCCAACTGGCAGACGCGCGTCTCAATCACCGGCTGGTCCTTGAGCGCAGGGAAGCGAAGGGCGAGGTACGCGCGCGCCCGGCGGACTTCGTGGGGCGTGACGATGCGCTCGTCGGTGTCGGGATCGAATGACGTGGAGCCGGACGTCGCGCACACCTTGAAGCCGCGCTCGTCAATGTTCGAGAAGCCGTAGCAGCGGTCTTCGGAGTAATTGGGGAAGTTGGGGAAGGTGAATCGGGTGTCGCCCGCCGGCGTGCCGAAATACAGTACGTCGCGGCCGGGGACCTGGATCTTCGTGCCGAGCAGCGCCGGGAACAACCGTGGTAGCCACGGTCCGCACGCAAAGACAAACTGTTGCGCGGCGACGCGGTTTCCGTTCCCGGTCGCCACATCCACCAACCGCCGTCCCTCGCCGCGTCCTGGCGTGGTGCGGGCAATCGTCACGGTACCGCCCTTGCGCTTAAAGGCCGCCGCTACCGTGAGAATGGCCTGCTTGGCGCGCAGCACGCAGGCGCCGGGTTCCAGCAGGCCGACACCCATGCCCTCGGGGTTCATCTGCGGATAGCGCTTCCGCATATCTTCCTGCGTCAGCGCTTCGGTCTTGACGCCAATCTTGGTGAGCGTCGCCTGGGTGGCCCTCAGGCTGGGTGTCCAGTCGGGCACCAGTTGCAGTCGCCCCGTTTCCATCATCAGCGGCACGCCGAATTCCTCCTGCCGGGCCTTCCAGGCCGTCAAGGCCCGCAGCGCCGATCGCGAGTACAACTCGCGGTCGCCGTAACCGCAGCGAATCTGCCGCGTCTCGTCGCCAGAGGTGGCGCGAGAGTTACCCGGCCCGTAGGCATCGAGCAGCGTGACGGTGTGGCCCATCTCGCGCAGATGTAAGGCGGTCCACGCGCCGAAGGCGCCGCCGCCCACCACCACCACCGAGGATCGCGGGCTGGTCTGCACCGCAGCCGCGAGTGTCGAGGCTTCGAGGCCGAGGGCCGATGCGCCCAGCGGCACACTGGCCGCTTTCAGGAACGTTCGTCGATCCATGGCTACTTCGCTTTCTGGGCGCCGGCGAGCCACTGCCGAATCTCGGCGAGCTGCGCGCTGACGGCGTCGGGGTTGGTTGATTGCGGCGTCTTCTTGGCGCGCACCGAGGCGTGCGCGGTCACCACCTTCATCACGGCGCCGCCAAACGCCGGATGATAGGCCTTCCACTCGGCCGGTGTCAGCGTCTCGAACTCCTTGCCTTCGGCCAGCATCTTGCGCACCATGCCGCCGACGATCTCGTGAGCCGTGCGGAACGCCACGCCCTGCGACACCAGGTAGTCGGCGACGTCGGTCGAGAGCAGAAAGCCGGAGGCGCCGCGCGCGGTGCGAGCGCGATCGAGCGTGAGTGTGCGCACGACCACGGTCGCGGCACCGGCCGATCCCATCAGCGTGTCTTCGCTGTCGAACAGCACTTCCTTGTCTTCCTGCAAGTCCTTATTGTACCCGCTCGGCAGGCTCTTCATGGTGGCCAGCCAGCCGGTCAGGTTGCCGATGGCGCGGCCGGCCTTGCCGCGGACCAGCTCCATGGGGTCCGGGTTCTTCTTCTGGGGCATCAGACTGCTGCCGGTCGCGACCGCATCGGAGAGCACGAAGAAGCCGAACTCCTCACCGGTGAACAGCACGACATCTTCGGCGAGACGACTGAGGTGCACCATGGCCAGCGCCGACGCGTGCAAGAAACTGCTGACGTAATCGCGGTCGGAAGTGGCGTCGATGCTGTTGGCGACCACCTTCGAGAAGCCCAGCTTCGAGGCGAGAAACGCAGTGTCGACGGCGTAGTTGGTGCCGGCAATGGCTCCGGCGCCGAGCGGCATGGCGTCGGCTTCGGCGCGCACCACGGTGAAGCGCTCGACGTCGCGGCGCAGCGCCGCGGCGTGGGCGAGCAGGTAGTGGGCGACGGTCACCGGCTGGGCCCGCCGGACGTGGGTATAGGACGGCATCACGGCATCGCCGGCCGCCGTGGCCTGCGTGACCAGCGCGTCAATCACCGCCAGCAGCGACTGCTGGAGGTCGGGAATGCGCCGTCGCACATAGAGGCGCATGTCGACGCCCACCTGGTCGTGGCGCGAGCGGCCGGTGTGCAGCTTGCGGCCCGGCTCGCCGATGCGTTCGATCAGGACGCGTTCGACGAAGGAATGGACGTCTTCATCAGGACCAGACAGGAAGGCCGCATCGGCGCGGCCCCGTTCGAGGATCGCCGACAGGCCGCGTTGAATCGCCTGCGCTTCCGCCGGCGTGAGCACGTTGGCGCGGGCCAGCGCCTCTGCCCACGCCATGCTGCCGGTGACGTCGTCTTCGAAGAGCCGCTTGTCAAAGCCGAAGGACGCGCCCCAGGCGAGCAGCGCCTTATTCGGCTCGACCTCGAAGCGGCCCGACCAGAGGGGCCTGGCCGGGTCCTGTGCCGCCGCCGGTGTGGCTGCGACCAGACCGGCCAGGACGAGAAGGGCAGGGGCGACGAGGCGGCGTCGGACGATAGCAGGCATGAGGTGGATTATCGCCTGCGATTATTTGCTTGACTGTAATCATCATATCCAAATACATTGATTAAATTACGGTCGCGACGGCCGGATAGTTATCAAGAGTGGCTGAGGGACCGGGCCCGCAGACGCCACAGCAACCTGGCCGGCATGAGCCGTGGTGCTAACTCCCGCCCTCAGAAGGGAGAGATGCGACATGACGACTCCATCGACCATCCATCACGTGCTGGCCATGCTGGCTGGCGATCTGCCTCCCGGCGTCGATGGCGAGGCCGCCGTCGACACGCTGGCCGATCTCATTGCCCGCTTGGGCGTGGGCAGGTTGGCGCGCGACAACCCGCCGACCAAGGGCCCAGACGAAGTGAGGCCGTGGTTCGTGCGCGTGACCTTTCCCGGCATCGCACCGCCGGACGGGTTCATCGTCGACCTCGCCACCGCCGCCGGTTTGCACGCGCAGTCGCTGGCCCCGGGGCCCCCCGCCGCTCCCGAATCAACCCTGAGCCGAGCTACGGGGGGCAGGCCGGAGCGGTGGCTGCTCGTCGCGCCGCAGTCGCGGAGCGCCGTCTCGTCCGCCGTCGCGCGCCTGCGCGACATTCATCGCATTCACGCCGTGCCCTTCCGAACCGTCGAGGACCGATAACATGCGTTTTGCCACTCGTGCCATCCATGCCGCGCAACCGGCCGACGCCGACACCGGAGCGCTGATTGCGCCGATCTACCAGACCTCGACGTTCGAGCAGGAGAGCCCTGGCGTCAACCGCGGCTTCGACTACGCGCGGACCAACAACCCCACGCGCCAGCGGCTGGAAGCCGTGTTGGCGGAACTCGAAGGCGTTGAGCACGGCGCGGTGTTCGCCTCGGGCCTGGCCGCCGAGCACGCCGTGCTGCAGGCGTACCTGCGGCCGCACGATGAGGTGATTGTTCCGGTCGATGTGTATGGCGGCACCTACCGGCTGCTGAATCGCGTGTTCGCGGGACTCAACCTGCGGATCACGCCGGTCGATACCACCGACCTCGTTGCGGTCGCGGCGGCCGTGACCGCGAGCACGCGCCTGGTCTGGCTGGAGACGCCGACGAATCCGCGGTTGCTGGTCTCCGACATTCGGGCGATTGCCGACCTCGCCCATGCGAGAAGGGCGCTCGTCGTGGTCGACAACACCTTCGCCACGCCGGTCTTTCAGCAGCCCTTCACTCTCGGCGCCGACCTCGTCGTCCACAGCGTGACCAAGTACCTCGCCGGTCACTCGGATTTGATCCAGGGCGCCGTGCTCGCGCGTGACGCCGCGGTGTTCGAGCCGGTCCGGTTCCTGCAGAACGCGATTGGCGCGGTCCCGGCGCCGCTTGATTGCTGGCTGACCATTCGCGGTCTCAAGACCCTGGAATTGCGGGTGCAACGCCACGCCGAGAATGCCGGGCGGATTGCGTCGGTATTGGCCACGCATCCGGCCGTGACGCGCGTCTACTATCCCGGACTGGCCGATCACCCAGGACACCAGGTGGCGAAGCGGCAGATGACCGGCTTCGGCGGCATGCTGTCGTTCGAACTCGATGGAACGGCAGACGAGGTGACGAGGTTTGTGTCGAACCGGCGGCTGTTCACGCTGGGCGAGAGCCTGGGCGGCGTGCGGTCACTCATTTGTCACCCGGCGCGGATGACCCACGCCTCGATTCCTGCCGACCAGCGCGCGGCGTTGGGTTTGTCGGATCGACTCATTCGCTTATCACCGGGCATTGAGCATGCCGATGATCTAATCGATGACTTGGTTGAGGGCTTGCGGGACGTGGCGCAGGCCGGACTCAAGCAAGAAGTGGCAAGCGTTGGCGCTGAATAAATTAGGACTCTGAGTGCTCGTTGTCCGCTGTGGCGAAATTGCCCGCGTAGTCAGCTGTGCCCGCAACGTGGCGAACTATTTCGTCACCGGTGCGACCGGTTTTATCGGCGGCGAGATCGTCAAGCAGTTGACCAGCCGTGGCCATCGGGTGGTGGCGCTGGTTGGCTCGCCTGAAAAAGCCAGCCTGCTCAAAGCGCTTGGCGTCGAGATGCACGGCGGCGACCTCACCGACCGCGATACGCTGCGCGCAACGTCCTCAAGACCATGCGGACGCTTGAGATTCCACGCGCTGTCGACCTGGCTGAAACTCGGTGAAACTCAACCTGCTTCACTTTTACGAAAACCGTAATAGTGAAGCAGGTTGAGTTTCTCATCGGTGGCGGTGTTCTCCGATACCCGGGGCGCGGTGCCCGACGAGACCTATCGCTACGACGGCCCGCACCTGGGCCACTACGACCGCACCAAGTGGATTGCCCGCTACCGCGTCGCCCAGCCCAAGATCGACGAAGGACTGCCGCTCACAATCGTCATGCCGGGCCTGGTGTACGGCCCCATCCCTGGAGCAACACATGCAGGACCACGGGCGGGCGGTCGTTCAGGATGTCGACGCTGTCGTCACCGCAAAATTAGCGTACGGGTGTGCCAACCGTTTGAAGTTCAAGAGGACTAAGCGGAACGGTTGTGTAAATAGCGTGCAAGATCACGGATGGCGCGGCCGCGGTGCGAGACCGCGGCCTTGTCCAGGTCGGCCATCTCGGCCGTCGTCGCGCCAGCGGGAGGGTACAAAAAGATCGGGTCGTAGCCGAAGCCGTGTCGCCCGCGAGGCGCAGCGGCGACGAACCCTTCGATGGTGGTTTCGGTCTCGAACAGCAGTTCGCCGTCCTTCGCAACAGTCAGGGCCGTCACGAACCTTGCCGTGGACGCCCGGCCGTTGAGCCGGCGATAAATCTCCGCGAAGCGTTCCTCGTAGGATGCTGACGGCCCCAGGAACCGCGCGGACCACACGCCGGGCTCGCCACCGAGCGCATCCACTTCAAAGCCAGAGTCTTCGGCGACGGTGACAAGGCCGCTGGCCGCTGCGTACGCCAGCGCCTTGAGGCGCGCGTTCTCCCAGAAGGTGGCACCCGTCTCTTCAGGCTCGGGTATGGGGGCCAGGTCGGCGAGTGTCACCAGTTGGTAGGGCCCCTCTTTATGGGAGGCTTGGAGAAGTGGCCGAATCTCTCTCAGCTTGTTCGGGTTGGTGGTCGCGATCAGCAGGATCATCGGCCGAGAATTGCACCGACGATCTCGCGCTGCTTGGCGACGAGGTCGTTAATGCCCTTGTCGGCCAGTGCCAGCAAGCCGGTGAGCGCGTCGGTGCTGAACGGTTCGGCTTCGGCCGTGCCCTGAATCTCGATGAAGCGGCCGTCGCTGGTCTTGACGATGTTCATGTCGACGTCGGCCTTGGAGTCCTCTTCGTAGGCGAGATCGAGCAGCGGCATGCCGTTGACGATGCCGACGCTGGTAGCCGCGACGTAATCCGACACCGGAATGCTGCGGATCTGCTCGCGATTCTTGAGCTTCCCGAGCGCGAGAATCAGCGCGACAAACGCGCCGGTAATCGACGCGCACCGCGTCCCGCCATCGGCCTGGATGACATCGCAGTCGAGCCAGATGGTGCGTTCACCGAGTTGGTCCAGCTTGATCACCGAACGCAGCGAGCGGCCGCTCAGCCGCTGGATTTCCATGGTCCGGCCGCCGACCTTGCCGGCCGCGGCTTCGCGACCCTAGCGCGTGGACGTGGCGCGCGGCAGCATGCGGTACTCCGCGGTGACCCCGCCCTTGCCGGCGCCGCTAATAAAGGGCGGCACCTTGTCCTCGATGCTC
>SXGR01124587.1_pt1 | contig 22080 bp, 16 predicted proteins | sample 3174711 | NCBI WGS metagenome assembly SXGR01 (sample SAMN11356860, study PRJNA531348) | freshwater metagenome | isolation source: freshwater sample F1-60 | place: China: Fuxian Lake, Yuxi | collected 2017-12-25 | reverse complement strand
GACGACGGGGCGGGCGATCCTACGCCTGATCGAGCCCACTGGAGGTTCTGTTCAGTTTCAAGGCCGGGATCTCGCTCGACTATCGGCGGCGGAGATGCGAAAGACCCGACGTCACCTCCAAATCATCTTCCAAGATCCTTACTCTTCCCTGAATCCGCGCATGACGGTCGAGCAGATCCTTACCGAGCCGATGCTGGTGCACGGGATCGGCGCCAACCACGCGGAACGCCTCGAGCGCGCTAAGGAATTGATGAATGAGGTCGGACTGCCCGTCGCCTACCTGCGCCGGGTACCCCACGAGTTTTCCGGCGGACAACGCCAACGGATTTGCATCGCCCGCGCGCTCACCGTTGAGCCGGAATTGGTGATCTGCGATGAGGCGGTCAGCGCTTTGGATGTGTCCGTCCAAGCCCAGGTTCTCAACCTGCTGAAGCGCTTACAGGAGAAGCGAAAGCTCACCTACATCTTCATCTCCCACGATTTGGCGGTCGTGAAGTTCATGTCCGACACCATGGCGGTGATGCAAAAGGGCAAAATCCTGGAAATGGGCCCCGCCGCCGAGATTTATGCCCACCCTGCCCAGGAGTATACCCAACGGCTGATTCAAGCGATCCCCCGGGATGATCTCGAGCGCATCTGGCAGATTCAGAGCGCCCGCCGGCCGGATCAGGAGGTCGCCGCCCCTGGGGTGTTGACGCTGTACGCCCTCCCCTCGCCGGAAGCCGCCTTTGCGCCAGATTCTCCTGCACTCGCGGTGCACGGATTGACCGCAGAGCAGACCGGAAGATTCCTTCGAAAATACACCACCCAACTCCACGATCCGCAAGCGGCCGCTCGCGAACTCTCTTCACTCGGCGTCGACGGTTCCGCGCTTTCGGACTGGCTGCTGGCTCATCCCGGTGCCACGGTGCGCGCGCGGCTGCTCCGTCGGGAAATCGGCTGATGTGGGCGGCCTTCCTGCTTGCAGCGTGCGATCCCCCGAAGGACGAAACGGTGCTCGAGTCGCCCATCGTGGCGTCGGGTGCCGTTCGGTCGCCGGGCGCACCGCCAGCGATCGACGACTGGTTCGCCGGCGGCGATACGCGCGAATTTCAAGCAGGATTGCGACGAAGCGATCCAGAATTGATCGATCACCTCCCGCAAGTGCTCGAAACTTGGGCACCTTGGGGCGAACTGGCGGAGCTTCCGTACGAGCTGGATCCACTGATCAGGTATCCCAAACCTACCTGTGACCAGCTACTTTCGGTGATTCGGACCCAACCCGACGCGCAGGGGTTGTGGGCGGGGTGCGGATCGCCGGAGGCGCAGCAGATCGCGGAGGCTGAGCTCTCGATCGAATGGTTGTCCTATTGGTACCTCTACAACGCTCGGATGGACATCCGTTCGCCCAGGATCGAAGCAGCCATAAAGACGCAGCCCAGCGCCAATGACGTCTGGGCGATCGCGGGCCTCGATCCTGTCGTTGCCGTGCCAGCGCTCCTCGATCTCGCATCGACCGTGCGGGACCCCGGCTTGCAAGTCCACGTCCTCGACGCTTTAGGTACCTTTGACGACCCTTCTGCACAAGTCGTGTGCAAAGCACAGCGCGACACCTGTTTCCCGTACCGCGGCAGTATTCGGTGGTTGGCCCTAGGTCATCCGGTCACCACCATCCCGTGGGCGAAGGCCCACCCCGAGCGAAACCTCGAATTGGTAAATCGGGTTGACCAATGCGTTGGCGACTACCTTGCGTACATCGAACCTCGCGCCGACGGGTGTTTTGAGAACCTCGCCGCCTTGGATTGGGAGGCGGCTCGGCGCCGCGAACCCACGTTGGCACTCACGGAGGTCGCCCGCCAAACGCCTCAAATGTTCAGCGCTTTGAAGCGGTTTCCGTCCGCGGCCGCCCTCAACCAACATTGGGTCGCCATCGGCCTTCTCGATGAACCCACCGACCAAGTAAGCGCCGAAAACGCGTTGTTTCAACGTGGTCGTTCGGCGTGGCCGTACGATGACAACCAACAGCTCGACCCGGGACGCCTCGCGGCCCTCTCCCCAGAATTGAGCACCACGCGCCTGCTGCGCCGAGAGGTCGGCGACCAGATCGTGATCGAGGCGTGGCGGGAGGGACACCGGTGGCGGGTGCAAGGCTCGCTGCAGGAAGAGGTTTGGCTGGCGATCGGCCTGCTCAACCACCTTGCTGCGGAAGCCAAATTGTCCGAACGCTTTGCGTTGACCAACAGCGGAACGGTGGTTTACGCTACCGAATCTGGACTGCTTACCGCCGACGCCGAGCAACTGCTGTTTTTGCAGCGGCGAGCCACCACCCCCGTTACTGAACCCCTTCCCTGACCGGAGTACCGATGCGCCGTCTGATTTTGCTTGCTGCCTCCCTCATTCCCCTCACCAGTTGCCTGATCATCGAGCGCACTCGGCTGGAAATCGATCTCAAGAAAATGACGGGAGAAGTGCGGTTTCTCAGTATTGGGACCGATGACGCCGCCCAAGCCCAGGCCGATTTTGCGGAGCTGATCAACAACCACATTCGCGGCACCCAACTGGAAACGGACAATCCCGGGTGGAACATCGCTTCCAAGGAGCTGTACGTTGAAAATGGGGCCCTCAATGGCGTTGCGAAGTTCAGCTTTTTGAATTTGGACGCGGTCAAAGTGTACAAACACGACAAAAAGAGCCCGTATTTCTACTGCGTCGCCAGCGGCGAGACGCTGCTTTCCACCAATGGGGTGAAAATCCCATCCATCCCGACCTGCATTGCACTTGATCGCAAACAAGGCACGTTGATCGTCGAGGCAAAAAAGGGTGATTTCGGCAATGGACGCTCGCTTCTCACGGAATACCAAGCATGGGACGGCGGTCCGGTCGCCGGCGGTTCGGCCACCCCGGGATTGGGCGGACTTGGCGCTTTGACCGAGTCGTTGGAGGGCCTCGGCCAAGCGTTCGGCGCTCACGGCGCCGGGGCGGGGGGGGAATTGAGTTCGCCTTGGAAGGAGATGAATCTCCCGATCCAGAGCTCGGAGGTCGTTTCTTCTGGGCCGACGTACTTTATGGGCACGATTCAATCCGGCTACCAGCGCGGCGCGTGGTTGGAAGCGCTCCAGGCGAAAGGCTGGAAAATGAGCAATGAATCCGTCTACCAGTCGGCGGATACCTTCTCCGCGAGCTTCACGGGTGGCACCGGCGGCACGTTAGCGTTCGCCGAAATCAAAGAAGGCACGGCTGTGACCGTGTCCATCTCCGTTCTCGAGTAGCCCCTGCTAAATGTTCGCCCGCACCTCTGGAAGTCGCATCTTCCAAAGGAAGCCATCGAAATAGAAATGGGCCATCGAATGCCAGATGGTCCAATAGAACAGCCAACTGCTCGCGCGGGTGCCGAAGATCTGCAGTTTGCCGACGATCAATCCGACATCATCGGCGAAGTCCAGGTAGAAACCCACGCCGCCGACGATGAGTAGGAAAATCCCGTAGGAAAGCACCGGCCAGTTCAACAGCCGCCCCAACAGCGGCCGGTGCGGCAGCGGCTGCGCGTAGCGTTTTCGCTGAAACGCCCATACGAACACCATGTATTCGACTGCATGCGAAAACCCAAAGGCGATGTACACCTTGAGCGGGTTGACCACAAAGAAGGAAGCCGCGAGCAAGGCGGTGCCCGCCGCCATCGACAGCCGCGCCCAATTGGTAAACTTGGTTGACTTCCACTCCCACCAGCCGAACGTCAAAAAACCTGCGCCCACTAGCGCAATCGCTGGGCCGAGCGCCCAGGGGCGGATCGCGATCATCGCATCGGTGATCGGCACCACATAGACGGCGACGGAAGGGGCCTGCGCTTTGATCAGGTCCTTTGCCGTGGGCGCGAGGCCGACAAAATACAGGGGAACCCAGCCAAACAAAAACAGGCGATCGACCCAGGGGGGCACTTTAGCCTCCACCGCGGCGTCGGACTTCGCGTTGTACATACGTAGAATGCCGAATTTCTGCATGTACACATGCCAGATGTTCCAAGCCGCGGCAAAGGTCGCGATCCCTCCGATCACCAATTTGAACTTCAACTTCTGGTCGGGCCACTGGCCGATTGCGCCGCCAGCGGGGATCGCGGCTGCCGCCCCGATCAACAACAGCGCGCAGAGCACGGTAAATGCATACCCTTTCTTGCCCGCTCCCTCCGAGTGTTTCGCCACATCCGTAGCCAGCACGCCGGAAACGGCGGTCAGGACCCCTAACGCCAACAACGCTTGAGTCGTATGCCCCGCTGGCACGCCCGACCAGCCCAGCCCCAAAGCGAATATAAAAGGCGCACTTGCAATCGCGAGGGCCCACCACGACCAGCGCGGGATCCGCTTGTCCTGCCACCACCATTGAAAGGCCACGACCGCAAACCCGACCGCCACCACCGCATCCATTGGAGTGAAATAGTTAGGCTTTACTGTCCACTTTGAGAGCGCTGGCGTCGCCAAGAAGGCGGCGAACAACGCTACTGGCACGAGCGTGAACCGGCCCACATGGGTCTTAAATACTTGGTGATCGAGGTACACATACGGCATCGTGAAATGCCGGTGCACAAAACTCACCGTCATCCCAAACACCCACAGCATCAAATAGTCGGTCGGATGCCGATCCCCGACCATGGCGAGCGGCAGCAGGATCCATAGCCAGCTGAAATGGTAGGCCGCGATATCGACCAATGGTGAAACATGCCATTGGCGAAGGGTTTTCCCGGCCTCTGGTACTCCGAGCACCGCCAAAACGCTCGACACCTGCACCCCCGCAACCGACGTAACGCCGCCGTTCCCGCAGGTCGATCGCGACCACGTTGCCAACGCGCGCCCCGAATGTCACCCCGCCGCCATCGCGACGTCACCGCCGTGGGCGACGCTTGCGTATGACCCAAAAGCTGTTGATCTGCGAAGATGAAGCCGATCTCCGTGCACTCCTGGAGATCACCCTTCAACGAGAGGGGTTTGTCGTCCGGGGTTCCTCGGATGGCCAGGAGTTTATGGCGCTATTCGAGGAAGATCCGCCGGATCTCGTGCTGTTGGATGTGATGCTTCCCGATGTCACCGGCGTAGAATTGTGTCGTCGGATCCGAAAACATCCGCAACACAACGATGTGCCGGTGATCCTGTTGACCGCGCGAAACGATGAAATCGATCGGGTGGTGGGCCTGGCCGTGGGCGCCGATGATTACGTTGGTAAGCCATTTTCGGTGCGAGAGCTGGTGATGCGGGTGCGCGCGGTGCTCCGCCGTTCGCAGAAGGAAACCCCAGCTCCAGCGCCGGAAGTTGGTAGGATCCGGGTGGATGTTGAGGGGCATCGCGCGTGGGTGGACGGCCAACTGCTCGATCTCACCGCGGTGGAGCTGAAGCTGCTGAATCTGTTCGTTTCCAAGCCAGGACGCGCTTTGACGCGCGACGCGATCCTGGCCGGCACTTGGGGTGCGGACCACCATGTGACCGAACGTGCGGTCGACACCCACGTCAAAAGACTTCGTCAAAAGCTAGGTCCTGCGGGCGACGCGATCGAGACCCTGCGCGGGATTGGGTATCGGTACACTTCGGCAGCGTAGCGAGCCGAAGAGCGGCGTTCGCCCCAACGTCACAACTGGTACATCGAAATCTCACGAAAAGAGAGAAATTGGATGTACCAGTCCCTCACCACGGATCGTTCAGCCCCCAAGGCCGCCCGCCTCGCGCTATTCGAGCGGCGTCCAGGCCAAACCGAGCCCGATCCCCCACCCTTCGCGGAAGGACTCCACGGTCTCTTCGCCTTGGGTCAGCCGATGCACCGGATCGATGAGGTTCTTGCCGCGCATCGTGAATGACAACCCATGCCCGAGGCCAAATCCGACCATCGCATCCAGCGAAGCGACCGGTTGTTCGACCACATTGGGGGCCCCCACAGCGCCCACCTCGGTGATCCGCGGCCCGGACAGGTTCCAAAACAGGGCCACATCCCATCGGTCGCGGTCCATGCCAATTTCGAGGTTGGTCAGGTAAGGGCTCTGCCCTTGAAGTGGCCGATCCGAATCGGTCTGGATTCCGCCTTCGTCCAAATGGATCTGGCTGTGAATCACCGCCAAGTTTCCGGCGGCGTACAAGCCCGACACCCACGGAATCGACTTCCGGAACTCCACTTCCACGCCCACATTGTCGGCGCCGAGCGCATTTTCATAGGTGATCGAGTGCGCTGCGCTTACGACCACGATCTCCTCGATCGGATCCTGAAAGTGCTTGTAGAACGCGCCAAAGGACACGGACTCTTCGTCGCTCGGATACCATTCCCAACGCAGATCGACGTTGTCGAGGATCGCCCGTTCCAAATCGGGGTTTCCATAGGTCTCACGCCCGCCGGTGACGTCGTTGAAGGTCGCGGGCGAAAGTTCCCGGAAGTCGGGACGATTCAGCGAGCGAGCGTAGCCCACCCGGACCAACATGTCGTCACGGAAGTTCCAAGTCACGGCGGTGGAAGGGAGGAAATCCGTGGTCTGGGATTCAGCGACCACCGGCTCCTGGTCCGGGTTGAACAGCTCAAAGGTGTCCACCTGTTGTACCGACTGCTCGACGCGTGCACCGGCGACAAACCGCCATTTTTCGTTGAGGCCGACATCGAAACTGGTCCATGCGGCGCCAATACGCTGCAAGGCGGAGTAGTTGTCGGTCTGGCGTGTGGTTTCCGACAGCTGAAAGCCATCGGGATCGATATAATCCGGGGTGAACGCCTCGGAAGGGTCCATCGCCGACACATCCGGGCGGCCCGCCATGGAGCCCTTGGATTCGAATTTGTACCGACGGGTGTCCACCGAGCGGTTCTTCGCGGTGAACGCCAGTCCCCCGCGAACGGTCAATGAAACCTTACCTTCGCGGAGCTTGGAGGCGACGTCCAGGCCGGCGTCGTGGTTCCAATCCGACAGCCCACTGTAGAGGATCTGATTGCCTTCCGGGCGATCTGAGAGCCGCCAAGCCCCGGTAGAGGCCTCCTTGTCCTGGCGCCATTCCCGTTGGTCGGGTTCGCCACGCGAAGCGTTGCTTAATGCATACCGCCAGCTGACTTCCGCAGGCCCGGCGCGATGGGTGCCGCGCAATTGGTGGAATTGCAGCATCCGTTCGACCCAACGCAATCGAGAAACGCGGATGTCCCCGTCCAAATCCCGGTTGTACCCTTCGTAGATGCGGGCTTCGTCGTCGGTCTGCCGGGCGACCAGGCTCACCCAGTCCAAGTCGTGGCTTTCGCCAATGCGAAGGCTGGTTCCGAGCAATCCGCCCAAACGAACCCGGTGAGTGCTCTCTTCAAAGTGGTAGGAATGGCTGGGCTCCAACGCACCATTGGCGCCCACGATGAAATAGTTGCGGTCCACTTCATCGACGTCCCAGCTGGTATCGTACGACAAACCGCCAATCAGACCGAGTCGGGTGTCGCCGAGATTGTACCGATTGCCGAGCGCCAGCGACAACCCCATGTCGGGAAGCGCCATCCGCTCCTTCATTTTCCAGCGGTTTGGGATTGCTTCGCCAAATTCTTCCAATTCCGAGGCCGAATACCCTCGATCCGAGAACATGTCCCCTTCCGCGAGCGGCTGATCCGCGGACGCCTGAACGATGCTGTCCGGAAGGTCGCGGTGTCCCCCGTCGATCCCTAAGAAATCGGTGGGACCGGCCGATCCGGCGATGCTCTTTTGAAAGGTGCTCCCCCATTGCGCGCCGGTGGACAGCGTCATCCGCGCAAACGGGCGATCGGGAACATCTTTGGTGCGAAGAGACAGCAGGCCGCCGCCAAATTCGCCAGGAAGGTTGGCTTCCGCAGTCTTTTGGACGACCACACTCGACAACAGGCCGGTCGGCAACAGATCCAGCGGAACCACCCGTCGTTCGGGTTCTGGGCTCGGAAGCGTCGATCCATTGAGGGTGGTGGCGGAATACCGTTCGCCGAGCCCGCGCACATACACATAGCGGCCATCGACCACCGACAGGCCGGTCACGCGTTTCATCGCTCCTGCGGCGTTCGAATCGCCACTGCGGCGGATTTGTTCGGCGCCGATCGCATCGGTCACGCCGACCGCTTCCTGCCGTTCCTCCAGAAGAACGGACGTGGTCTCTTTCGATTTGAGCCCTTCGATCACCAGCACTTCTTCTTCGCTGGCGAAGAGCTCAAACGTCAACTCTTGCCCAGTCCTACCGGGCAGCGTCAAAGACTCGAATTCGGGACCGAATACCGTGACCTCGTATTCCCCCGGACGAACGTCCAGATGAAAACGTCCTTCCGCGTCGGTTCGGGCTTCGGCGTCCCCCGCCATCACCCAAAAATCGACAAGAGGTTGACCATCTGCGGCATTAAGCACCTGACCGGAGATCCCTTGGGAAGGGGCCTCCTGTGCCATGACCACCTGGAGCAACGCGAGGAACAGCGGCATTCGGTCTCCCGTTCGTTTCGAGTTGGATCAGTTCGATGCGTGGGTGGTCCAGGTCGCGGTCCAGTCTTCCGCACCAACGGCACCAAGGAATTCCACCGATTCAAAGAACGCATCGTCCGGAACCGCACCGCCAGTGAGCAGGTCGGATCCCTCTTCCAGTTGGTAGTCGGGAGCGATGGGATCAAAGGCGGAAACCAAGTCGATCGCCGCTTCCGCGTTGCCTTCGCCGGCGAGGAATCCTTCCTCGACCGAAGGCTCACCCTCGTCTTCGATGAAATTGGTCGCGCAGTCCAAAATGACGTTCGTGAGTTCCAAAGCGCCGGAGTCCACATTTGCAAAGGTGGCGTCGTGGTCGACATCCAAGCAGGCTTCGTTGAAGCCGGTGACGAGCACATTGGCCAAGTGAACGCCGGTTCCTTCGCGGAGGAGCATGCCGAGATCCGAGGATTCGCTGTCCGGGCTGCCGATCACGGTCACATTGGAAAGCCAAGGTTCGCTCATGGGCGCTGCGTCGTTCGCTTCCGCATTGTTGTCCGCTTCCAAGCCATTGTCGCCAGCATCCGAACCCTGCTGCACAATGCCAAATTGGAGTTTGCCGCGCCAGCCGTCGGTCCAGTCGATGCCGTCGTCGCCGAGCGCGGTGACCAGAATGTGCTTAGCGTTGACGGCTCCACCGAAGAACTCGACGCCGTCGTCTGCATTCATATGCACCTGAACGTAGTCGACGGTGGTTCCGCTTCCAACGCCCTGAAACGCGATGCCGTTCAATTCATTGTCGGGGCTGATCAACGTTCCTGCAAACTCGACGCGGACGTAACGGAGCGTGCCGCTCGAATCGGCATCATCGTCGCCGCCGTACCAGCCGGTGCCGCCCTCGCCGTAGGCTTCGCAGGTTTCCACTTCCTCTTCAATGCAGGAATTGACCGTTGCGCGGCCGTTGATGATGAGCCCGCCCCAGTCGCCCCGCGAACGGGTCCCTGGCTCTTTGCTGGAGGTGAACACGATCGGCGCGTCGGCCGTTCCGTCGGCTTCGATCCGCGAACCGCGGCGAATTACCAACATTCCGTCCGTGGCGGACTCGCCATACACGGTGGTGCCGGGCTCGATGGTGAGGACGGTTTCATTGATGTCGTCGCCGATGAACACGCCACCGCGAAGCAACCACATCTTATCGGCGGTCATCGTGAGGTTCTCGGTGATGACGCCCGACACCGTGCACACATTGTCGTCGTCGCACGACACACCATCGGTCGTTTCGTGGGAGGTGTCGGAAGTGTCGGAGGTATCGACGTCATCGCCCGCACAGCCCGCCAGCATCGCCAATGCAACCAAAAGACTTCGCATGTGTGTTCCTCCGAAAACAGGGTTTGTCTGCGTTCTCGGGGGAAGGATATTCGTTGCAGCGTGACGCCATGAGGACGGTACCGCATCCTTTCAAAGGCACGATTGTGCCAACCCGTCGCGAAGTCGTCACACAGAACCCACCTTAGTAACTACGGGTTCACAGCCCTCTGACGGTACGGTGTTTATGGTTGGGTAAATTGGCCCCGAGGCACACATGCGCGCTCCGCTGATTTCGCTGGTTGGACTGTTGGCTTGCACGCACTCCGAGCGATCGGTGCGGATCGCGCCGGCATCCGCAGACAGTCCTCCCGACATCGAGGACACCACGGTTGAGACCGGCGACACCGACCGGGAAGATACATCGGTAGAACCGGAAGTGATCCACTTTGCGGCGATCGGAGACTACGGCAATGGTGGATCCGCGGAGACGGATGTCGCCGAACTGGTCGCCGGTTGGAATCCCGATTTTGTGATCACCTTGGGCGACAACAACTATGATTCTGGGTCGGCGTCGACGATCGACCTCCACATCGGACGGGATTGGCACGCCTACATCGGCGGCTACGACGGCGCATACGGCGAAGGTTCCGAGGAAAACCGTTTTTTCCCTTGCCTTGGAAACCACGATTGGGCGAGCGGGACGGTTCAGCCCTATTTGGATTTCTTCGAACTCCCCGGAAACGAACGGTATTACTCGTTTTCCAAAGGCCCGATCGACTTTTTCGTGTTGGACAGCGACGAGCATGAGCCGGATGGCCGAGAGTCGACCTCGCTTCAAGCGGAGTGGCTGCAACAGGAGTTGGAAGCTTCCGATGCTCCGTTTCAGGTGGTGTATTTTCACCATGCGCCGTACACCTCAGGATCGCACACCAGCAATACCTACTTGCAGTGGCCGTTCGCGGAATGGGGCGTGGATGTAGTACTTTCGGGTCACGATCACACTTACGAGCGTCTGGAAGTGGACGGGATCCCGTATTTCGTGAATGGCTTGGGCGGTGCAGGAAGGTACCCTTTCGAAACTGTGCTTCCAGAGAGCCAGTTTCGATACAATGACGACCACGGCGCGCAGCGGGTGACGGCCTCAAACACGGGGATCCGCCTGGAATTTGTGAACCGGGCCGGGGAAGTGATCGAGACGTATGTGGTGGGCGAAGATCCGGGGTAATGGCTCGCCTGGATGGAGCGCAGGTTGCCAACCACGGCGGATCGGTTACATTGGCGCGTCGCGCGGAGTTCGCTCGACAAGACCCCAACGCGCGCCGACCGGCGCCCGTTCAGGAAGGCACCATGGAAGAGAATTTTCTGCCGTCAGCGCCCAAGTTGCGCCTGGCCAAATTGATCGCTCAGCGCGGAATCGCCTCCCGCCGAAAGGCCGAGGAGCTGATTTCCGAAGGCTCCGTCACCGTCAATGGCGTTGTGGTGAGTGAACTTGGGTTTTCCGTGGACCCGAAGGAAGATCACGTTCGCATCAACGGGAAGGCGCTCCCGGGCGAGCCCGAAAAGAAGTATTTCGTCCTATACAAACCAAAGGGCATGATCACCGTCGCAGATGACAAGGGCCGGACCAATGTGGCCCAGCTGCTCGCCGACATGAACCTCAAGGTAGAGCCGGTCGGACGCCTCGATTACAACACCGAAGGCGCTCTGCTGCTGACCAACGATGGCGAAATGGCCAACCGGCTGAATCGGCCAGAGACCAAAGTTCCCAAGCGCTATTTGGCCAAGTGTTACCGCACCCCCAGCGACGGGGATCTGTTGGCGATCGAGCGCGGGGTCACCTTCCCCGATGGCCGCTCCAAGCCCGCCAAAGCGCGCGTGCTCGAGCAGACCGACAAGGACAATGCTTGGGTGGAAATTACCATCACCGAGAGCGGCCCACGGGTGGTGCAGCGCATTTTGACGCAGCTCGGGCATCCGGTCAGTAAGCTGCGCCGGGAGAGCTTTGCGACGATCTCGATCCGCGGCATGGAACGCGGACAAGTCCGTGAATTGACCCCTATGGAAATTCAGCGGCTTCGGGACATCGCCGAAGGCACCGCGCCCAAGAAGGCCGGAAAGAACTGGAAGGGCAAAGGGTTTGCGAAAGCGAAGCCGAAGCCGAAACGCAGCGGGATGATCACCTCTAAGAAGCCGACCGCGCGGGATGCAAAGCCGCGGACGAGGCCTTCGAAGGGCGGGAAGTAAGCACTTCCTCCGCTCGGGCCCCAAACGAGAACGGGGTCCCGAATGGTCAAGGGGTTGACGATTTCGTCCACCCCGGCGCCATCACCCAACGCAACACTGGCCGCACCACCCTCGCGGGCGTTGACCACACCAGCGCATCCCGAAACCACCGCATCGGTCCACGCATCTGCGCCAGGATCCCCAGCCACCGCGCAAACCGGGTGACGCCGTTCGCTCGCCACCACCGCGCCGTCTGGTATGCCGCAAACGCCTCTTCAAAAGTGGCATACCTGTCCAATGCGTCCGCGAGCACTGCCGCATCCTCCAGCGCTTGGCACCCTCCCTGGCCAAGGTTCGGCGTACAAGCGTGCACCGCGTCGCCGATCGCCACCACCCCTGGCGCCCACCACCGGCGGATCGGAGGCATGTCCCAAAGCGGATTGGTGTGGATGCGATCCGCGGGAGTCCGGCGGACCGCCTCGATCAACGCCTCCGGAAACGGGCGCGCTTGATCCAGAATATAGGCCTTCAAAGCCTCCGGTTCGCGAGGGGGCGTGGCATCGCGCACAACCAGAAACCAATACACCGCGCCACCTCGGACGGCTGTAAACCCCATCCGAATGCCGTTTCCCCACAACTCGGTGAAATGCCGCGCGGCTTCCCCGGGGAGCGTCGCATCGGCGATGCCCCAGAGCCCAGTCTGACCGGAAAACCACGGTTTTTGGCCGCCCAGTCGATCCCGCCGAACGATCGAGTGGATTCCGTCTGCGGCCACGATCACCTCCGCCACAACGGTCGTACCATCCTCGAAAATGAGGCTGCTGCCCTCTACCCTTGAAAGCCGCTTCCCAAAGTGCAAGCGATCGGCGGGAACCCTCGCTGCCAGCCGATCGATGATATCCCAGCGTCGAACCACGATCGGAGCAAGATCTGGCGACGGCGTATAGTGGGTGGTGGGCTCACGCAACAGGCGCACCCCACGCAGATTCTCAAACCAGAAGCCCTCAAACGGCATTCCCAGCGCCACGAGATCCGATGCGATCGTCGGATCGATTCGGTGCAGGGCCGACAATGCGTTGGCGTACAGCCAATGACCACCGCCAACGGCGCGGTAGGACACCGCAGCTTCATACACCTGAACCGGCCACCCCCGGCGGGTCAGCGCCGCCGCCAGCGCTAGGCCGCCGATGCCCCCACCAACGATGTGTAGGGTGGTCGGCCGATCCGGGCTCATGGGATACCCCTGCTCAGCGTACACCACCTGCTGTGCGCGCATGCCACTGGGAGGGAAATTCTGAGACTTCGTTCGCGCCAAAAGTGGATGATCCTGTTCGGATGCCTGATGGCTTCCGTGGGCGGCGTGATTTTCCTGAACCACCTGATCTGGGATTCGATGCGCCCGAGGCCGATCCCCACGCCCCAGGTTCCAATCGGTCTTTCGAGCTTGTCGGCGCGAGAATGTGGCGCCTGCCACCAGGACATTTACTCCGAATGGCTGGAGTCGCGGATGGGCAACAGCATGCAGAATGCGGCTTTCCTCATGGACTGGAAAGCGAAGGGGGAGCTGCCTTATTGTCTCTCATGCCATGCTCCTCTGGAGGCTCAACAACCGGAAATCCTCCATGGAGTGGTGTGGCCTCTGCCGATGGTGCTGTCGCGCGACCCAAATCCTCTCTTCGATCCGGACCTTCGCTCCGAGGGCGTCACCTGCGTGGTCTGCCATGTGCGCGACGGCGCGGTGGTCACGGCAAAGCAGGTTCACGCGCCGCATCCGACTCACGTTGGGGCCCTGGGCGAGGTGTGCGCTCGGTGTCATCAAATGCCGACCAGCCCCCTCCATCCGCTTCGGCGGCCATTGATCGACACCTGGGGGGAACACGCTAACTGGAAGGATAAAACCGGCCAATCAGAGGATTGCGTCGCTTGTCATATGCCGCGCACAGAGCGGAACGGGGGAGCGGGGCACAGCCATCGGTTTCCGGGCGGGTGGGATCCTGTCGTGGTGAACGCGTCCGTCGCCCTCTCCGTACCCACCTACGAAGGCGATCATTGGGTGGTCGAGTTGACGAACCTTACCGGCCATCGGTTTCCGACGGGTGAAACGACGGTTTCCGCCGAACTTCGATTTGTCGGCCTGGACGAAAAGGGGCAACCGCTCGCCACCGAAACCACCCCCATCGGTCGTCACGTCATGGGCCCGCCCTTTATCGACATCGACGATTCCTCGCTCCTGGAGGGCGAGACCAGGGCGTTTCGAGCGCAGTTCTCGAACGATCCACAGCGGAGAATTCGGACCGTCCGCGTGGAAGTCTGGAAGTTGCGCTATTTCTTTGAGCCCGAGCTTCGGAAGACCATTGCGCCCCAGGATGCGGAAGCGCTGGTCGCAACGGCAGAGTCGAAGCCCTGACGACCGTCTCGGCGCCTTAGAAATCAAAACCCAAGATCACTCGGGCATCGACCGCTGGCTCCACCTCGGTTTCCCCATCGGCGACTTCCAAGAACCGCACCGGAACCGTCAGCGCACCCCACACGCCCTTGCCGGCCCACCCGATCGCCGGTCCAGCGCCAAGCAAGATCTCGGTCTCGTCGCCTTTGAATTCGGTATCCTGCAAGATCTCCGCCCCGAGGCTGACCTTGCCAACTTTGTACGACAGACCGATGCGATGGCCAAGCACAGCCTCTTTTTCCCACTCCACCTCGATTTCGCCGTCCGCTTCGACCTCTTCTTCGCGTTCGAGCTCGAATTCGCCGACGAGGTTGTAGGCGACAACGAACTGCCCGACCTCCTTATCGACGATCACTTTGGCCTCGAGCTCCGATTCCTTTGGCCCAACGCTCGCTTCTCCGTACAAGGCTACGCCCACAGCTTGGGTCGAACGGGAGGTGAGGTTCAACTTCCATTCGGAACTCACGCCGGTGAATTCGCTACCGCCCGTTCCCGCCTCCCAATTGAGATAGAAGGCCGTCAACAGGTGATCGGTCAGCCCAACCTCAAACTCCATCCGCTGCCGGAAGGCCAGCCCCTCCCCTTCCGCACGCGGAAAGATCACCGTGGTCCACGGTTCCAGCTCGCGTACACCCTTGGGCATGGCCAAGGACTCGTACGTGTAGGTGAACCGACGCTCGTTGGCCTCGGCGGAAGGAACGGTCAAAGCCACCAAAAAGGCAAGCAGGGTCATGGCGTACTCACGAGGGGTTGCTGATAATGATAATCATTTTCAGTTGATAACGTATTTCAACTCCCACGGGTGTCAAGCGGGTGTCGTTCACCCGCCGCGATGGCGACCAGAATCTCCCTTACATCGACCAGCGGTTGACGAATTCAGCTACTGCTGATCGGCCCACTGCCCGATGAGTTCCCGTTCTTCGTCGGTCATTCCGGTCAGGTTCCCCAGCGGCATGATCTTGGCGACCACCACCTGTTGTCGGATTTTCGCCGCTTCTCGCCGAATCTCCTCCGGGGTTTCCAACTTGACGCCCTTGGGCGCCACCGCGATCCCGGGCTGAATCGGTTCGCTGGAATGGCAGGCCAGGCAGTGCTTTGCGACGATCTGCTGGACCCGGGCCATCGAAATGTGGGGTTGATCCCCTTTGGGGGCTGCCGGGGTGGGTCGCACCAACAGCGCCAACCCCACAAACGCTGCGCCTAAGGCGGGCAAAATCCAGTGTTTTGCCTGACCGCGCTCCTCCAGATTCACATGGTGTCGGTACCCTGCCCCAATCAGCCCTAAAACCGCCAAAATCGCCCAACCCCGTGGATGCCCCCAAGTTGCCGGGAAATGGCCGCTGATCATCACGAACAACACCGGCAACGTCAGGTAGTTGTTGTGGAGCGACCGCAACGCACCGGCCTGACCGCGTTCGATTGGAGGAGGTTCTCCCTTGATCATCGCGTCGACCATCGCCGCCTGCCCGGGAATGATCACCCGCCACACATTCGCCGCCATCCAGGTGCCCAGCATCGCTCCCACATGAAGATAAGCCGCGCGAGCGGACAATACTTCGGAGAGACCGTAGGCAGTGGCCACGATGAACGCAAACAGGATCCCTGCCAACGCGGTTCCGTGGTTCTTCAGAGGACTCCGGCACAATCCATCATAGACGAGCCAACCGCCGAACAACGTGGTCGCGCCAATGGTCGCCGCTTGCCAAGGTTCCAGCGCCATCACCTGCGGATCGATCATCGTGGTGCGCGGGTTGGCCCACCAAAACAGCGCCAACAGCGAAAATCCGGAAAGCCAGGTCAGGTAGGCCTCCCATTTGAACCAATGGAGGGTTTTTGGCAGCTTTTCCGGGGCGCCGGCGTATTTTGCAACTTGATAAAATGCGCCCCCGTGAACCGCCCACAACTCTCCGGCAACGCCGGGCTTTCCCCCAGATTCCAAGGGTCGAACGGTATTGTTTAACCAAACAAAATAGAAGGACGCGCCGATCCAGGCGACCCCCATCATGAAGTGGAACCATCGAAACAGTAGGCCCACCCAATCGAGGAAGTATGGGTCGATCATCCAGGCTTCTCCTTGCGGACCGCCAATCGAGGAGGCCGCGAAACGGCCGTCAACCCGGAACGGTGAACATCTGCGAACCCGCGGGAGGCGGGCGACGATGTTGATGCCTTTCACGAACGAAAACAAACGGCCTCTAGGCCTTTGAGCTCGATGGGCTGGGCTACCGCGGCCGAATCGCCGGTCCTCAGTTGGGTTGAGTCGGTCAGTGGAAAACCCCGCCAGCAAGGTTAGGGCACCAGCCTGAGCGCTGCGCCGAGGCTTCATGTTCGCCCTGAAGAGTCAACGAGTTCTTTTTCCCGATGGCATCCGCCCCGGAGTGGTCGTCGTCCGTGGTGATCGCATCGCTGGCCTTCACGAAAAGGATGTAGGGGGTCTGCCCACCGAAGACGTCGGCGACGCGGTGGTGATGCCCGCCCTCACCGATTGTCATGTGCACATCAATGAGCCCGGACGCACCGAATGGGAAGGATTTTCCTCGGCCACCCGCGCCGCGGCGGTTGGCGGAGTGACCCTGCTCGTCGACATGCCGTTGAACAGCATTCCGGTCACGACTTCCGTGGAGGCACTCGAACGTAAGCTTTCAGCGGCACAAGGTCAGCTCTGGGTGGACTGCGGTTTTTGGGGAGGGGTGATCCCTGGCAACGAAGCCGAGCTTGCGCCCATGGTTCGCGCCGGTGCGCTCGGATTCAAGTGTTTTCTGTGCCCTTCCGGGATCGATGAGTTTCCGGCGTCCACCGCGGAGGACCTGCGGAAGGCGATGCCAATCTTGAGGGACGCAGGCGTGCCGCTGTTGGTGCATGCGGAGATCGAATCAGAGCTTTCCTCTGTAGCGGGCGACCCCTCCCCCAGGTTGTACGCAAACTATCTGCATTCCCGCCCAAAAGAGTGGGAAGACCGCGCGGTGGCGATGGTGATCGATCGGGTCCGCGAAACCGGGGCTCGCGCGCACATTGTGCACCTTTCGTCCGCCAATGCGTTGGCGCTGATCCGCGCCGCGAAGGCGGAAGGGTTGCCGATCACCGCCGAGACCTGTCCGCATTATCTTGGGCTTGCGTCGGAAGAAATCCCCGACGGTGCGACCGAATACAAGTGCGCTCCCCCCATCCGCGAGCGCGAAAACCGCGAACGCCTGTGGGCCGCCTTGAAGGATGGAACCCTCGATTTTGTGGTCACCGATCATTCGCCGTGCATTCCCAGCCTAAAACTTCAGGAGTCTGGCGACTTTTTGCAAGCGTGGGGCGGGATCGCGTCTTTGCAGCTGGGCCTTCGCAGCGTGTGGACCGAGGCCCAAAAGCGCGGTATTCCCCTCGAAAAGGTATCGCACTGGATGTCTGCGGCGACGTCCATTTTCGCGGGGCAACGCGACCGCGGTACCCTCACCGTCGGCAACACCGCCGACCTGATTTTATTCCATCCGGAAGTAGAACATTCGGTCGAGCCTCGCGAACTCCTGCACCGCCACCCTACCTCCCCGTGGGCGGGGAGAATGCTGAAAGGCCGGGTTCAACGCACCTGGATGCGCGGGCAAGTCATCGCAGAAAATGGTGCGCCGGTCGGCACCGCCAACGGAAAAATCGTTCTGGGAGAAAAACATGAGTGATCTCGAAGCTTTTGCCGGATTGGTGGATCTCGCGTCCAAGGCGGTCGGCGGCAAAGCGCTGTTGTGCAGCGACGACTTTTTTGCGGGGATGGAGCGGTTGATCGAGCCAAAGCCGGCCCACTTCGATCCATCGACCTACACCGATCGCGGCAAAGAGATGGATGGATGGGAGTCCCGCCGCAAGCGCGTTCCAGGAAACGATTGGTGCATCCTGAAGTTGGGCGTTCCAGGCGAGATCCGGGGCGTGGATATCGACACCTCCCATTTTTTGGGCAACCATCCTCCGTTTGCGAGCCTCGATGCCTGTGTTTCCCACGAAGATGTGAGCGGCGAAGATCTGCGCGATCACATCACGTGGACGACGATTCTTCCGGTCGTTCCATTAAAGAGAGGTTCGCACAACCTTCAGCCCATCGCATCCAAAGAGCGGTGGACCCACGTTCGCCTCAACATCCTTCCGGACGGCGGAGTCGCGCGCCTGCGAGTGTTCGGCGTTCCAGCACCGCTTCGGTTCAGTGAGGAGACCATTGACCTCGCCGCCTTGGTGAACGGCGGCCGCGCCCTCGCCTGTAGCGACATGTTCTTTTCGCCGATGAACAACCTGATTTTGCCCGGTCGATCCAAATACATGGGCGGCGGCTGGGAGACCCGACGGAGCCGCCCACCAGGGATGGACTGGATCATCGTGGCGTTAGCGGCAGCGGGACACGTCGAAAAGATCACCCTCGATACAGGCCATTTCAAAGGGAATTTTCCAGACCGTGCGGCGGTCGACGGGCTGAATTGGCCGGATGCTCCCCCTCACCTGCTCATCGATCATCCGGACTGGAAGGAGATCCTGCCTCCTTCGAAGCTTCGCGCCGACGACGAAAAGGAGTTTCCGGTGACGGCCACCGGACCGGTTACCCATGTTCGCCTGCGGATTTTCCCAGACGGAGGGGTCGCACGAATGCGGGTCTGGGGGAAGATGGCCGTTCCACAGGAGGATACCGGAAATGGCTGGCTCGACCGGCTGAATGCGCTGTCGGCGACGGAGCAAACAACGGGCTTCGGCCGGTGCTGCGGCGCGCGACGTTGGGTGGAAAACATGGTCGCTCACGGACATTATGCCAGTTCTACCCAGATATTCGGCCATGCCGATGCCGTGTGGTGGTCGCTCGGGGACGCCGATTGGCGCGAGGCATTCACTCACCATCCGCGGATCGGAAGCGATATCTCGGCTTTGCGTGCCAAGTTTGCCGCAACCGCTGCTTGGTCGGAGGGCGAGCAATCGGGGGTTTCCGGTGCGGAGGAGGCCACGTTGGCGGCACTCGCTGCTGGAAACCAAGCCTATGAGCAGAAGTTCGGCCACATTTTCATCGTGTGCGCGACCGGACTGAGCGCAGCCGACATGCTCGCCAGACTTCAGGAACGAATGGACAACTCCCCCGCCAACGAGCTGCGCATCGCCGCGGGCGAGCAAGCCAAAATCACCAAGCTTCGGCTTGCCAAATGGGAGCTTGCATGAGCTCGATCAGCACGCACGTTCTCGATCTGGTCCGCGGTGGACCCGCCCAAGGGGTACCGATTTCGTTGGAGCACCTGGGCGAAGATGGCGGCTGGCACGAGCTTGCCAACGGGTTCACCGACGGCGACGGCCGGATCAAGGATCTGGCGCCCCGGGGTGGCGATCTCCACGGAACCTTCCGTATCACTTTTGATACGGGCGTGTACTTTGCGCGGATTGGGGCCGCGAATTTCTACCCGTACGTCCCGGTCGTATTTCACATTCCGAGCATCGGGGAGCACTACCATGTGCCGCTGTTGCTGGGGCCCTATGGATATTCGACCTATCGAGGAAGCTGACGTTATCCGCCGATCGTCGAGTGAAACGCCTGAATGTGGCGAGCGACCGCTTCAGGCTGCTCTTCCTGAACGAAAAGCTTGGCCCGCGGAACCGCGATCAACCCGTGGCAATCCGGAAACTGATCAGGCAGAATCTTCGCTCGTTCCAAGGGAAACGTCTGGTCGTCTTCCCCCCAGATCAGGAGCACGGGGCAAGCGATCCGGCGATGCTCCTCACCGAGCCGGTCGACCATCTGCCAATCGATCCCGCGCAGATAGTGGATTTGCCCTAACATTCGCCGGGAATCCGTGATCAGCGGCTCCAGGAAAATCGAGCGAAAGTCGCCGTCGAGCAGCGCCTTGTCCGAAAAAACGCCACCGAGTCCCATCGAAGAGTGGACAAACGAGTGGAGTTTCATCAATTGCTGAAAGGAGAAGGTGCTTCCTGGCAGCCCGGTCAACTGCTGGTAGAACTGCACCCAAGGTGGGCGATGATCGGGGATTTCCGTGCCGATCAGCACCATCGATGAAAACCGGCCCGGTGTTCGAACCGCGACCTCCCGGGCGATGGTCGCCCCGGTATTGTGTGCGATGACGTGGCAGGGTCGAAGATTCCGCCATTCGAGAAAGCGCTCCAGGTTGGCCGCCTGCCCCGAGAAGCTGAAATCGTTGCCGTCCCGCCAGCGGGTTTCCCCTGCTCCTGGAAGATCGACCACGGTACAGGTGAATTTCTCGGCCAGCGTCGGTAGCAGGTGCCGCCAGGTGGCGCCGGAAAGCGGCCAGCCGTGCACCAACAGCAGGGGTTCACCCATTCCAAAGGTGCGATAGGCGATCTCGCAGGTACCAACGTCCTGAAACTGGGGCGGCTCCCGAAAGTAAGCCTTGCTGTGGGTATGCATGACAGCTCCGTACCCTGACATCTGCCTGGAATCGACAGAATGCGCTGTTGCAATATGTAGTAGTGCGACGCGCCCTACCCCCGAGGAAACGGATGAATCTCTCGATCGACCCGACTACCCTAACCGACACCCTCGACAAGCTTGGCGCTGCAAATCGCCGGTTTATGGCGAACTATCCAGGGGAGCCTGCGGGACGGCAACCGGTTCATTCGGTATACGGCGGCGCCCACCTCTACCGCGCCGAAACCACGCAAAAACTGGGCGAACTCTCACTTTCGCATCTGAACCGGTATGCCCCGGATGCGGCCGAGTTCGCGCGCGCCTTGGGCATCGATTCCAAGCTAGCGGACGCGGTGTATTCCCGTACGATCGCCAAACTTCAGCGGGAGGCGGTGGAGGATTTCCGCATCGATTTTGAGGACGGCTACGGCAACCGCCCCGATGCCGAAGAAGATGCCACCGCGGTTTCCGCGGCCAAAGAGGTCGCCAAAGCTCACCGAGAAGGCATTATTTCACCGTTTATCGGGATCCGCGTCAAGACGATGACCGACGAGCTCAAACGCCGCAGCGTTCGCACCATGGATCTGTTCGTCAGCACGCTTCTCGACGAACTCGGCGGTCTTCCAAACAACTTCGTGATCACCCTGCCCAAGATCGTGATCCCCGAGCAGGTCACCGCTTCCGTTGATCTGTTGTCCGCGATCGAGCACAAGCGGGGATTACCGAATGGAACCCTCAAAATCGAAATGATGATCGAAGCCACCCAAGCGATCTTGGGCGCGGACGGCCGTTCACCGCTGCCCTTGATGCTGCAGGCCGCTAATGGGCGTTGCACCGGCGCTCACCTCGGCACGTACGATTTCACCGCCTCGGCCAATATCACCGCGATGTACCAAGGAATGGAGCATTCCGCCTGCGATTTTGCGAAGTACATGATGACGATGGCGTATGCCTCCACCGGGATCTTCCTGTCCGATGGCGCCACCAATGTGATGCCGATCGGCCCCCATACCGGTGAGCTGTCCGCCGCTCAGGAAGCCGAAAACCGCGAGGTGGTGCACAGCGTGTGGCGCACCGTCTACCGAAACAACCGCCACTCCCTCAAGAACGGCTACTTCCAAGGATGGGATCTCCACCCTGGACATTTGTCGATCCGGTATGCCGCTTGTTATTCCTTTTTCCTCGAAGGTCTCGACGCGGCCAGCGCACGGTTGTCCAACTTCATTCGTCATGCCGCACAGGCGACCCGCGTGGGCGAAGTCTTCGATGATGCCGCTACCGGCCAAGGTCTACTCAACTACTTCTTGCGCGCCTACAATTGTGGGGCGATCACTCTCGAAG
>SXGR01104896.1_pt1 | contig 22093 bp, 20 predicted proteins | sample 3174711 | NCBI WGS metagenome assembly SXGR01 (sample SAMN11356860, study PRJNA531348) | freshwater metagenome | isolation source: freshwater sample F1-60 | place: China: Fuxian Lake, Yuxi | collected 2017-12-25 | reverse complement strand
GGCCCGCACATCCGGAGCCCGCGTTCCGGCGGCGGCTCTTGGACGGGCTGGCGGCCTCGATCGAGGAGCGCGGCTATCGGGACACCACGGTGGCCGACATCGTCCGGCACGCCCGCACCTCCAAGCGCACCTTCTACGACCACTTCGCCACCAAAGAAGCCTGCTTCTTCGAACTGCTGACCGCGAACAACGAGGAACTCGTCGACACCTTGAACGCGGCGATCGACCCGGAGGCGCCCTGGCAGGACCAGGTGCGCCAGGCCGTCAGCGCCTATGTGCAGACCATCGAGGCCAGCCCGGCGATCACGCTGAGCTGGATCCGCGAGTTACCGGCCCTGGGCGAGGCGGCCCGGCCGATGATGCGCCAGGGATCCGGACGGCTGGCGGCGGCGATCGTCGAACTCAGCGCCGGGCCGGGCTTCCGACGAGCCGGCCTGGCGCCGTTGTCGGCGACGGCAGCGGTGATCCTGGTCGGTGGCCTGCGGGAGCTGACCGCGCAGACCGTCGAGGACGGCGAACCGGTGGCCGGGATCGTCGGGCCCGCCACAGCAGTGTCGATCGCCCTGCTCAGCGGTCAGCGCTGAGTGCGCGCGGCCGGCAGCACGAACGCGAAGGCCCTGGGGAAGCCCAGCGGTTCGAGGCGTGCGGCCCGGATGTCGCCGGCTTCGACGCCGATCAGCCGCCCCGATGACGGCTCGTAGCAGCGAAACCTCGATCCCTGCACCGCGGTGAGCAGAACCCAGTGCCGCGGGATCGTCGCGCCGATCAGCATGGCCACCGGCCAGCCCGCACCCACCGCAGTCGCGACGTCGCCCAGACCGCGGATCGCCGGCCGCCACCGGTAACGCGTTCCGTACGCGCTCAGCGCCCGGGCCATGCCGGCCGGCGTGGTACCGAGCGCGCGCGGCCACACCGTGTTGACCGCACGGTGCACCCGGCCCTGCTCGGAGTGGAACCACTGCTGGGCATGCTGGTCCTGCAGCGGCGCGCCGTATTCGGCGTCGAGCAGGGCCCCGGCTATCACCGCCACACTGGGGCCGCAGGTCACCCCGTCGCGCTGACGCAGCCAGGCCATCCCGTCACTCTAGCCAGCGGGGAGTGGTTTGGTCACGCCCCAGATTGTCACGCCCACGCAGCATGCGTCGCCTCGCGTTCCGAACCGAATCCTACTGCCACCCTGAGCTATTCGACCAGTCGCCGGCGCATCGCCTCGGCGACCGCCGCACCGCGGTCAGAGACCCCGAGCTTCTCGTAGAGCCGCTGGACATGGGTGCGCACCGTCGTCGGCGCCAGATGCAGCCGGGCGGCGATATCGGGTACCGACAGACCGTCGGCCATCATCGTGATGACCTCGGACTCGCGCGGCGAGAGCAGCGTGGCATCGCCGCGGGAACGCTGGTGCACCTCGGTGGCCAGCCCGCCCGCCAGATGGGCCGGCACATAGCCGCCGCCCTTGGCGCAGCTGATGACGGCGGCCACGATCTCGTCGCGGTCGGACTCCTTGGTCATATAGCCCGCCGCCCCGGCGGCCAGCGCCTCGTACACCGTGGCCGGATCCTCGGTGGCGCTGAGCAGCAGCACCCGGGTCGGCAGCGCGTCGCGGGCGACCGCCGTCACCACCGCCAGACCGTCGAGGTCGGGCATCCTGTAGTCCAGCAGCGCCACCTTCGGCTCATGCTCACGGATGGCCTCCAGCGCCGCCCGGCCATCACCCACCTCGGCGAGCACGCGAATCCGGCCGCTCTCCTTCAGGGCCCGCACCACACCGTCGCGGTACATCGGGTGATCGTCGCCCACGACGACGGTGACCGGCTCCGAACCTTGTGACATCCGGTTATCGTGACACGATGCCGGGCCCCCCCGTGGACAAACCCTCGTTCGCCGAACCCGAAATCGACCGGATTCGCCGCGCCCGTGAGTTGGGCGCGCTGCGGATCGTCGCGCTGGTGCGCTTGGGGGTGGCGTCGGTGATGATCATCTCCTCGTATGTGGGCCTGGAGCAGACCTGGCCGATATTCGAGTCGCTACCGTGGTTTTATCTGCTGGCCGCCATCTGGGCCGCCGTCGCGCTGTTCGGCCCCCGGTCCCGAGAACTGGCCATCTCGCGAATCCAGCTGATGCTCTTGCTGCTCGACGTCGGGATGGTCGTGATGTTCAACCTGGCCACTCCCGACGGTGCTTATGTTCCGCTGCTGATACTCACGCTGCTGCCGATCATGGTGGTGCTCGACGTCTCCTGGCGACGGGCGGTGTTCGCCCTGGTAGTCGTCGCAGCGACCTTCATGGTCGAGTTCTACACCGACCCGATACTGACCAGGGACGTCGGATACGGCCGCATCACGTTGGCCGCGGTGCTGTTGATCTTCCTGTGCGCGACGGTCGGACTGGCGGTGTACGCGCAGAGCCGCCAGATCGAGGAGATCGCCCAGTTGAGCGTCTCCCGGCGGGCACTGCTCGCCGATCTCATGACCGCCTCCGACGAGGAGCGACGCAGCATTTCGGAGTCCATCCACGATGGGCCGCTGCAGTCGGTGCTGATGGCCCGCCAGGACATCTCGAGCGTGCAGAAGAAGCACCCCGACCCGGCTCTCGAGCGGGCCATGGACGGTCTGCGCGAGGCGACCAACCAGATGCGTGAGGCCACTTTCGAGTTGCATCCGGCGGTGCTTGCAGGCGCCGGGTTGACCAGGGCGCTGACCCAGCTCGCCGACGCCACCGCCGCGCGATCGGGTATCGCCGTCAGGGCGCACATCGACGAGCAGCCCGAACGTGACCCCACCGACCCGATCCTGTTCAGCGTGGCCCGGGAACTGCTGTCCAACGTCGTGCGCCACTCCAAGGCGACGAAGGCCACCGTGACCCTCGAGGTCGACGGCCGGTCGCGCCGCCTCGACGTGGCCGACGACGGGGTCGGCATGACCGAACAACAGGCCACCGAGCGGCTGCGCGCCGGCCATATCGGCCTGGCCTCGCAGCGGGCCAGGATCGAGGCGGCCGGGGGAAGCGTGCGCCTGTTGGCCGTCCCGAAGGGCACCCATATCGCGGTGACGGTGCCCCTGGCGGGCTCCGCGCCGTAGGAATCTGGCGGGTTCCCCGCGGTAGCAGTCTGCTGTCCTCCAATACGAGGACACGAGTTCGTCAACGCAGAGGGTCGCTTCGTCGACAGACGGCTCGCATCTGGTCCGGCATCGTTGTGGACATCAGCGGAAAGGCACTCCGGCCCAACCGAAAACGATCGCAAAGGATCAGATCATGACAAGCACCATCACCCGCTTCGCCGCCGGGATGTTCATCGCGGCCGGCCTGGCCGTCGGCGGCTCGCTGGGAATGGCCGATGTCGCCTTCGCCGACTCGAGCACCTCGTCGGAGGGCAACTCGAACCGGCCGAAGACCTCGACGGAAGGTCATTCGAACCGACAGAACACCACGGTCAAGCGCGACCGGCAGGCCCAGGTGGGCCTGAACGGGACCCTGCCCCAGCGGCCGGTCACCACCCGGCCCGACCAGTTCAAGCATCTGCCGTTCAACCCGGCGATGCCCGGTGGCGACTAATCCCGGTCGTCCCCTCACCACGTGAACAGACAGCAAAGTTACCCGCGGCACAACGTGTCGCGGGTACTTTGCGTCTGCCCGCCCGGAAGGTCAGCCAGGAGGGTCAGGAGGTGCTGATGCGCAACCCGCATGCCGGTGAGCCGTTCACCGATTCCGACGACGCCATCACCGCCGCCCTGGCCGACCTCTCGGTTCCGGCGCTGCTGCTGTCGTGCGTGCACATGACCGACGACGACGCGGTACGCCGGTCCATCCTGGACGGTCCGCTTCGGCCCGCCGGCCTGTTCCTCAACGAGGTGCAGGGGTTCATGTCCGAACCGGACAAGGCCGCCGCCCGCGCGCTGGCCCTCGACGTCATCCGCGACTATCGCGACCGCGGTTGTCCCGAGCCTGCCCCGGTCGAACCCGCCCTGCTTAAAGAGATGATGGACTGGATCGCCGTCGCCGACGTCCCGGCCGAGTACGTGCCGATGATGCTCGAGGAGATGGGCCTCGACGGCCGGGACGCACGACAGGATCACCTGCGCTCGCCGCGGCCGGCCCGAAGCGAGTTCGCGGTGATCGTCATCGGCTGCGGCCAGTCCGGCCTGCTGGCGGCCATCCGGCTCGAGCAGGCCGGCATTCCCTACACCGTGCTCGAGAAGAACCCCGGCGTCGGCGGAACCTGGTGGGAGAACACCTACCCCGGTGCACGGGTCGATGTCGGCAACCACTTTTACTGCTACAGCTTCGAGCCCTCCGACCACTGGTCGGAGTTCTTCGCCCGGCAACCGGAACTACAGGCCTACTTCGCCGACGTGATGCGGCGTCACGGCGTGGCCGAGCACATCCGGTTCAGCACCACCGCCGACGCTGCGGAGTGGGACGACGCCACCGGCACCTTGGCGGTGGCGGTGCAGGGCCCTGGCGGGCCCGAGACCCTGCGCGCCCGCGCGGTCATCAGTGCCGTGGGCCAACTCAATACTCCCCTGGTGCCGGACTTCCCGGGCGCCGAGAACTTCGAAGGCCCGGCCTTCCATACCGCCCGCTGGGACCACGACGTCGACCTGACCGGCAAGGATCTCGTGATGATCGGCGCCGGGGCCACCGGGTTCCAGATCGCCCCGGCGATCGCCGAGAGCGTTGGCAAGCTGACTGTCATTCAGCGCACCGCGCAATGGATGTTCCCCAACCCGGATTACCACGCCGCGGTGGGCCCGGGAGTGCGGTGGGCGCTTCGCCACCTGCCGTTCTACGGGCGCTGGTACCGGTTCCTGATCTTCTGGCCGGGCTGCGACACCGGACTTGCCGCGGCCAAGGTCGACCCGGACTGGCCCGACCCGCAACGGGCGGTCAGCGCGGCCAACGACATGGCCCGGATGATGTTCACCGAATGGATCACCAGCCAACTCGACGGCGACGAGGAGTTGGCGGCCAAGGTGATCCCGGACTACCCGGCCACCGGGAAGCGGACCTTGCAGGACAACGGCAGCTGGCTGCGCACTCTGCGCCGCGACAACGTCGAGTTGGTGCGCGGTGGCGTCGCGCGCATCGAGTCGGATGCCGTCATCGACTCCGACGGAAACCGGCACCCGGCAGACGTCATCGTCTACGCCACCGGATTCCGGGTCAACGACTTCCTCTCGTCGCTGCGCGTCACCGGCCGCGGCGGGCGTGATCTGCACCAGAGCTGGGGTCGGACTCCGGCGGCCTACCTGGGGATCACCATCCCGGGATTCCCGAACTTCTTCTGCATGTACGGCCCCGGGACGAACCTGGCCAGCGGCGGCAGCCTGATCTTCCACTCCGAGTGCGAAATCCGTTACATCATGGGGTGTTTGGACCTCTTGCTGGAGTCGGGTGCACAGACGATGGAACCGCGCGCCGATCGCTATGACGACTGGTACGCCCGATCCCAGGCGGAACTCGCGACGATGGTCTGGTCGCACCCGAGCATCACCCACAGTTTCTACAAGAACGCCGACGGCGTGGTGCACTCGCTGAGTCCGTGGCGGCTGGTCGACTTCTGGGCCTGGACGCGGGAGCCCGACCCGGATGATTTCGTGTTCGGCTAGTGCCGGCCGTCAACAGGCCGGGCGGCTTCGTCGGCAAGGTCAAGGACCTCACCGGACCGGGGATCACCGACCGGTTCGGGATGGCGTGCACCGACCTGGGCGCCTCGGTGCACGCCGCCGACGGGAATCTGGTGTCGGTGTTCGGCGACACCTTCTCCGGGGCCCGCGTCGGCGTCGGCGACTGGCGCTCCCCGGTGATCCTGATCGGCACCGGCGACGCCACCCATCCGATCGAATACCACCGGGCCGGCGGTGACGAGCCCCGCTACGCCCGCCAGTTGTGGCACTACCGGCACCGTCCCCATCCGGGTCTGCTGCGCCGCGGGATCAGCACCGTGATCCCCTCCGACCTACTGCGGGTCGGCGACACGTTGTTCCTGCACGCGATCGTCAACCGCGGGTTCGGCAACGTGGTGTGGACCGAGATCTGGCGCTCCGACGACGACGGCCTTTCCTGGCGAAATCTCGGCGCGAAGTTCCCGGCCAGGGTGCACGGCGGCCACGCGCAGTGCTGGACATGGGACTACGACCCCGAAGACGGATGGGTGTACGTGGTCTCGACGGGCTTCCAGCGCAACAAGGGCCTCATCCTGCGCCGGGTGCGACCCCAACACATCGGTGATGCCTCCCGGTACCAGGGCTGGGCCGGCGGACGGTGGGGGGAGGACGCCGAGGTGCGAACGCCGCCGGGCGAGACCTGGGGGGAACTGTCGCTGCGCCGACTGGAGTTCGGCACCTGGGTCCTGGGCGGATTCCTGTCCTCGTCCTACTGCCTGGCCTACCGCACCCTGGACGGACCCGTCGCCGAACTCGGCCGGATCCCGCTGCAGCGGCCGGTATTGGGCTGCGGCTGGGATGACGAGGATCACGACGCCTGCCGGGTGGCCCAGTTGTATGGCGGATATGTGCTCCCCGGCAGCCGCCTCGACACCGAAGGAGGGGTCGGCCTCGTCGTCTCGCAGTGGAACACCGCGCGCGGCTGGCCCTACAAGGTGATGCAGTTCCGGGTCACCCTGCAGACGGCGACCGGCGATACGGACGTCTAGTTGGTTACAGTGGTCGCGTGTTGCTGAAGAGCCTGATGATGTCCGTGGCGGCAGCCGGAACGGCAATGATCGCAGTGGCCCCGGCTGGCGCCGACCCGGTACCCGCCCCGCCCGCTCCCGACGTGACCACCTATGTGCCGGTCAACCCCGCCGACTACACCGTCAATGCCGGCAAGTGGTACGCGTTCGCCGGACCTCCCGGTGTGGTGTGCGTGCTGGACAGCCTCAAGGGTGACTACGGCTGCGCCGGCCCACTGCCGGGTGCACCGGCCGGGGTCAACCTGGTCAGCGCCGGTCCGGCCGGGGTTCCGGCCTTCGCCACCGAGACTGCGCCGTATGCCGCTGCCGGGGCCGTGCGCCCGCTGCCGCCCAACACCCGGCTTAGTTTCCGGCAGATCTTTTGCGGGGTGGACGACACCGGGACGGTGACCTGCCTCAACACCCGGGAGGGGTCCGGATTCATCGTCGGGCCGCAGTCCAGCTCGATCATCGTTCCCCCGCCGCCACCACCACCGCCGGCGCCTGCGCCGGATCCCGCTGCGCCCGATCCGGCAACCGCCCCCGCCCCGTAGCGGCCCGGTCTACAGTCGGAGACGACTGGTCGGCACGAGGAAGGGAACTCCGATGGGCTTCGATCCCAAGCAAGCGTTCGAGGCGGCCAAGGACGTCGCCGCGCACGCCGTGGAGAAGGCGGGCGACATCGTGGAGGACGCCGGAAAGGTCGTCCGCGGCGATATCGCCGGCGGCGTCGGCGCGATCGTGGCGGACTCCACCGAGATCGCCACCCACGCGGTCGACAAGGCCAAAGAGGTCATCACCGGCAAGAAGGACGACGAGTAGGCAGCCCTACCGTGGCCGCCGCCACTGCAGCCCTACCGTGGCCGCCGCCACATCGGCCATAGCGGCGGGCCGCCGCCCGGCATCGCGATCTCACCAGTGACCTCGAAGCCGACCCGTAGGTAGTAACCGATGTTGTCGGGGTTGCTGGACTCCAGGTAGGCGGGGGCGCCTTCGGCGTCGCAGCGGTCCAGCCGGGACCGGATCAGCGCATTGCCGAATCCGCCGCCGCGCACCTGAGGGTCGCTGCCGATCATCGCCAGATACCAGTGCGGCTCCTCGGGGTGGTTGGCCTTCATCTCCTCGCTCAGCGCCCGGGCAACGCCCAGCCGTCCTCGGAACGCGCGTACTACCGCGGGAAGCATCGCGATCTGCTCGCGGTTCGTGGCCTCCCAACGTCCGGGTGGCGCCCACAGCGCCGCGGCGCCGACGCCGTTCGCCGAGTCGGCCACCTCGACGCCACCGCCGGCCAGAAAGTGATGGCGCGCCAGCGCGCTGAAGAATCCCGGTAGTGCGGCGCGCCGCCTGCCCGAATCGGGCTGCAGCCAGCAGATCACCGGGTCGTCGTGAAAGGCCCGACCCATCACCTGCGCGAGCGCCGGAACGTCAGTCCGGCGGGCGGCCCGCGCATCGATCGACATTCGGGTCAGGATAACGCGGAGGCCCGCCTCAGCCCAGCACCATGGTGGCGCCGAGGGCAAGCACACACAGCACCACGGCCGCCGTGGTCAGACCGTAAACCAGCGTCCCGACCCGACCGGTGGCGAAACTCCCCATCAGATCGCCGTCACGGGCCAGGCCCACCATCGCGATCAGCAGCGGAACGAGCAGGACCGCGTTGAGTACCTGAGTTCCCACCAGAATCATCACCAACGGCACGTCCGGCGCCAGCACAATTGCCGTCCCCAAAAGGGTGACGATCCCGTAGGTCGTATAGAACGTCCGGGCCTCGGAGTACGGGTCGTCGAGGGCTGCTTCCACCCCGGCGTATTCGCAGACCGAATAAGCCGTGGACAGCGGCAGGATCGAGGCCGCCAGGAACGACGCCCCGATCAACCCGATACCGAACAGGGTCGCGGCCGCCTCCCCGGCCAGCGGCTCCAATGCCGCCGCGGCATCAGCCGCATCGGTGATGCGCAGCCCGTCGCGATGCAAGGTTGCCGCACACGCCACCACAACGAAGAACCCAATCACGCCAGTGAGTACTGCCCCGGTAATGACGTCCACCCGTTCCAGCGGCAGATCCTCGGTGCGCAGTTTCTTGTCCACCGCGTAGGACTGCATGAATGACAGCCCCCAGGGCGCCAGCGTGGTGCCCAGCGTCGCGGTCACGATCGCGATCGCCTCACCGGTCATCGGCATGGTCGGGACGAAAGTCCCGTGCAGCGCCGCACCCCAGTCCGGCCGGGCCAGGAATCCCGAGAGGATATAGGCCAGGAACACCGTCGATACCAACAACAACAACCGCTCGACCCGGTGGAAACTGCCGCGGAGCACCAGAAGCGATACCGCGCCTGCGGCGAACGGCACGCTGACGTAGCGACTGATGCCAAAAAGCTCGAAACCTGCTGCGATACCTGCGAACTCGGCGCAAGTCGTACCGACGTTGGCGACGACGAGGGCTGCTAGCACAGCGCCGCCCACCCGCACCCCGTACCGCTGGCGCACCAGCCCAATCAACCCCTGGCCCGTGACCACACCCATCCTGGCAGCCAGACCGTGGAACACCACCAGCGCAATCGTCGACAGCAGCAGAACCCAGAGCAACTGATAGCCGTGATCGGCGCCCAGCACCGAGTAGGTGGTGATACCGGCCGGATCGTCGTCGGACAACCCAGCCAGCAACCCTGGCCCCAGCACCGCCAGCAGTGCGGACCATCGAGCCACTCCCGATCGAAGCCTCACCTTCGCAGGTTCCGGAACAGGTGGCGCCGGTGCGGCCACACCCTGGACCGCAGCAGCGGCCGGCCCCTCAGTCGCGGCCTGCGGGCGAGTCGGATGCGCCAACGCCGGGCGTGCTCACCGGACATCGCTGCGACGATCCGCGCGGATAACGGCGGCGGCATCGCACGCAACACCCGCTCACCCACCTCCGGAGATGCCACGGCCACCGCCTCGGCAGCCAGGCGAGGTTCCTTGACCGCGAGGATCTCGGTGGCCGCATCGGTATCCACCCGGCTGACCAGTGCCGCCAGGCTCCGGGCGTCAAGCCGGTGAACTGCTGCCCGCGGGGCTGTCAGTTGCACCGCATGTCCGCGCTCGGAAGTCAGGTGCAGATCCGACCAGGCCACCACATCCTCAGTGGGGCGCGGCACGAGCCAGCCCAGGCCCAACCGCCTGAGCACACCGCCGAATCCGACCTCCACGCCGCAGACTTCCAGTCTCGAATCCGCGGTGCGGACCATAACGACGTCGGCAACTCGGGCAAGCCGTTGCCCCGCCAGATCAACCACCTGGGTGTCAAGCACATCCCGGGCCAGCCGAATCTCATCGGCGCACAACTGATCGGCCGACACCCCTTCGGCGCCCGCGACCAGCACCGGCTGGCCGCAGTGCACGTTGGCCACCGCTTCCCAGGACAGCAGTACCGTCGTCCCGCCGTGACGGCTGATGAGTAGCCGATCAACCAGTTGCGGGCCAGCGCCACCGAGACGCACCGTCAGATCCGCGACTCGGCCCACCACCGCCCCGTCGGCCGCCACCACCCGGACACCGGTGATCCGGCTGAGCAACAACACGTCGGCAAGCATGCCGCATTCCACCCCGCCGACGATGCCTGGCCGATCTAATCAAGTGGGGCCGATGTGAGGAGAAGCGATGCGGGCACTGCGGATGGTCGGATTCCAGCGCGAACCCGAACTGATGGAGATTCCCGAGCCGGTACCCGGCCCCGGTGAGGTGGTCGTCCGGGTCGGCGCGGCCGGGGCGTGCCACTCCGATCTGCACGTGCTCTACGAACTCGACGCCTCCGCGGTGTGGCAGCTGCCCATGACGCTCGGGCACGAGACGGCCGGCTGGGTGCACACCATGGGCGAGGGGGTGACCGGACTCGCCGAGGGTGATCCGGTGGCGGTGTACGGCGCGTGGGGATGCGGGCGATGCCAGCGCTGCCTGGTCGGGATGGAGAACTACTGCGAAGTGCCCTCCCTGATCGGCGGCGGCGGCCTGGGGCTCGACGGCGGCATGGCCGATTATCTGCTGGTCCCCCACCAGCGTCACCTCGTCGCGCTGCCCGCCGGCCTGGACCCGGTGACCGCGGCCCCGCTGACCGACGCCGGATTGACCCCCTATCACGCCATCCGCCGCTCCTGGCCGAAGCTCACCCCGGACGCCACCTGCGTGCTGATCGGGGTCGGGGGGCTCGGGCATATCGGAGTGCAGATCGTCCGGGCCACGACCGCCGCGCGGGTGATCGCCGTCGACGTCAAGCCGGAGGCGCTGGAACTGGCCCGCAAAGTCGGGGCCGACCATGCCGTGCTGTCCGACGACAACGCCGCCACCGCGATCCGCGACCTGACCGGCGGGCGGGGGGCCGATGTCGTGATCGACTTCGTCGGGGCCACCCCGACGATGAACCTGGCCCGGGCGGTGGCCCGCCCGATGGCCGATGTCACCCTCGTCGGGATCGGCGGCGGCGAGATACCGCTGGGGTTCTTCACCCAGCCCTACGAAGTCAGCATCGCCACCACCTACTGGGGCAGCCGGGGAGAACTCGTCGAATTGCTGGCCCTGGCCGCGAGCGGGCGCGTCTCCACCGAGCACACCGTCTACCGTCTCGAGGACGGCGCCAAGGCCTATCGCGATCTGCACGACGGCGTGGTGACGGGCCGGGCCGTCGTGGTTCCCTGAGCTGACAGACTGACACCATGTGGGATTTCGAGACCGACCCCGAATACCAGCGCAAGCTCGACTGGGTCGAGGAGTTCATGCGCGAGGAACTCGAACCGCTCGACCTCGCCCCGCTGGACCCCTACGACAAGCAGAACCCGCAGCTGATGGCGGTGCTGCGTCCGTTGCAGCAGCAGGTCCGCGATCAGGGTCTGTGGGCGGCACATCTGAGCCCGGATCTGGGCGGGCAGGGCTACGGGCAGGTCAAACTCGCGTTGCTCAACGAGATCGTCGGCCGATCCCGCTGGGCCCCTTCGGTTTTCGGATCCCAAGCCCCGGACTCGGGCAACGCCGAGATCCTGGCACTGTTCGGCACCGAGGCCCAGAAGAAGCGCTATCTGCAACCCCTGCTCGACGGCGAGATCTCGTCCTGCTACTCGATGACCGAACTCCAGGGCGGCTCCGATCCGGGGCTGTTCACCACCTCGGCGGTCCGCGACGGCTCAGGAGACGGAGACTGGGTGATCAACGGCGAGAAGTGGTTCTCCTCCAACGCCCGTTACGCCTCGTTCTTCATCGTGATGGCGGTGACGAATCCGGAGGCTCGCACCCACCAGAAGATGTCGCTGTTCATCGTCCCGGCCGAGACGCCGGGCCTCGAGATCGTGCGCAACGTCGGCGTCGGGGGGGAATCCCCCGACCACGCCTCGCACGGCTATGTCCGCTACACCGATGTCCGGGTCCCCGCCGATCATGTGCTGGGCGGAGAGGGCCAGGCCTTCGCGATCGCCCAGACCCGACTCGGCGGTGGCCGGGTGCACCACGCCATGCGCACGATTGCGCTGGCGCGCAAAGCATTCGACATGATGTGCGAGCGCGCGGTGTCGCGGCAGACCCGTCACGGACCGCTGGGCGATTTTCAGATGACGAGTGAGAAGATCGCCGACAGTTGGATCCAGATCGAGCAGTTCCGGCTGCTGGTGCTGCGGACGGCCTGGAAGATCGATCGCTACCACGACTACCAGAAGGTGCGCCGCGACATCGCCGCGGTGAAGGTGGCGATGCCCGCGGTGCTGCACGACGTCGTGCAGCGGGCCATGCAACTGCACGGCTCGCTCGGGGTTTCCGACGAGATGCCGTTCGTGAAGATGATGGTCGCCGCGCAATCACTGGCGATCGCCGACGGCCCGACCGAGGTGCACAAGCTCACGGTGGCCCGGCGCACCCTGCGGGAGTACGAACCGGTGGACACCCCGTTCCCCTCGGCGCACCTGCCTACCCGCAAGGAGGCAGCCCGGGCCCGGCTGGCCGCGCTGCTCGAGCATGACGTGGCTGAACTCTAGGAACTGCTCCCGTCCCGCGTGACCGCCTGACCCTCGTGCACCATCGTCGCCACCCGAACGCCGTCGACGTCATACATGCCCGCTGTCATCACGCCGCGTCCGGTGGCCGCCGCCGGGGAACGTGATTCCAGCAAGTTCCATTCGTCGGCCCGGATTCGCCGGTGGAACCAGATCGAGGAGTCGGTGGTGGCCGCATGGTGGCTGCGGTCGGTCATCGAGTGGCCGTGTACGGCCAGCACCGGGTCGACGCCGTAAATGTCGGTGACGTAGACGGCGATGCAGGCGTGCAACGACGGATCGTCGGGGAGATCGGCATCGACTCGCCACCACAGCTGGCGGACGAACTCCGTGCCGTCGCCGCTGTCTCGGATGCGGATGTCCACCTCGCCCAACGGAATCGCCGGTGCGGGCCCGATAGGTCCGGTGCGGGCCAATCCGTCGGGGTCGGCGGCGCGCTCGGGGCGATCGGAGTGCTCGGGGCCGGGCGCGGGCACCGCGAACAGGGCGGTGGCGCTGACCAGAAGGCGGTCGTCCTGGCGGGCCAGTACTCGCCGAGATGAGGTGGAGCGTCCGTCGTGGACGCGTTCGACGTCACAGCGCGCGGGCGTTCCGGCGTCACCGCCCCGCAGGAACTGCACGTGCAGTGCGGTCGGTGCGCGATCGGTGCCCACCGTCCGGCAGGCCGCCGCCAGCGACTGGGCGGCCAGCAGGCCGCCGTAGGCCCGCTTGCCGAGCGGGCCGTTGGCGGCGCCGGTGAACACGTCCGCGCCGGCGGGAGCGAGGGTCAGCAGACCGGCCAGCACGCCGGGGTTCATGTACCGAGCCATCGGGCCGGCAGGGTGTCGTTGTCCTGCCCCAAGATGGGGGCTGCCGTCGGTGCGGCGTGCGCGCCGTCGACCGACATCGGCAGGCCCGGCGCCAGATACGGTCCGACCCGCGGTTGGTCCAGACGGGCGAACATCGGGTTGGCGGTCACCCTCGGGCTGGCCGCCACCTCCGCGAAACTCTGGTAGCGCTCCCACAGCACCGAACTCGCGGCGAGTGCGGACGCCGCCTCCTCGGCGGTTCGGGTGCGGAACCACGCGGCGAACAGTCCGTTGAGCACATCGCGGTGTTCGTAGCGCTGACCTTCGTCGTCGAAGTCCGCCCCGATCGCCTCCTGCACTGCGGCAACGGCTTTCGCGGTTCCAGTGAGCGCGGTGAGATCGCGGAAATGGCGGGGGGTCAGCGCCACGACCATGAAGGCGACACCGTCGCGGGAGGTGAAATCGGACCCGTACTGGCCGAAGATCGCGTTACCGAGCCGGGGCCGTTGCTCGCCGTTGACCATCACCTCGGTCAGGAACCCGAGATTGCCGGCGGTGGCCAGCGCGACGTCGTCCAGGGCCAGCCGGATGTGGCCGCCCCGGCCGGTCGCCTCGCGCCGACGCAACGCCGTCAACACCGACAGCGCCGCGTACAACCCACAGCTGACGTCCCAGGCCGGCATCACATGGTTGACCGGGCCGACGTGGTCGGCCGGTCCGGTGACCATCGGGAATCCGGTGGCGGCGTTGACGGTGTAGTCCACCCCGGTGGACCCGTCGGCGCGACCGAGAACCTCGAGCAGGATCAGGTCGGGCCGCAGCGCCTGCAGTGTCGGATAGGAATGCCACTCCCGGCCGGTCGCATTGGTGATCAGGATGCCCGCGTGTGCGATGAGCCTTTGCACCATCTGCTGGTCATGGGGTGAACGCATGTCGACGGTCATCGACCGCTTGCCTTTGTTCAGCCCGGCCCAGTAGATGCTGTCCCCGCTGTCGGCCAGCGGCCAGCGGTGATAGTCGGCCCCGCCGCCCGCCGGATCCACCCGCAACACTTCGGCGCCGAGTTGGGCCAGGGTCATACCGGCGAGCGGCACCGCGACGAAACTCGAGATCTCGACGACACGGACACCGGAGAGCGGTTGCTCGGTGATCGCGTTCACCCGATGAGTATGGCCGTCACTACCCGACGGAGAACGGAACGCCGAGGGTGAACAACCCGAGCAGCAGCAGCGACCAGGCAGCCGCCTGCCAGATCGGCCACACCCCCTCGGCGCGCCACACCCGATAGGTGCGCAGCAGTCCGCCGATGCCGCCGGCGAACAGCACCCCGGGCACCAGGATCGCCGCGAGCAGCGATCCCCAGATCGCGGCTGCGGCGAACGCGGCGCCCGCAAGGACCACCACCACCACGACATAGGTCACTGCGGCGCGGAACTGCTGCGGGTCATGCCAACGCTTTTCCACATCGTTGACGGTGCCCTCGCTGAGGGCTCCGTCATCAACGTCATCTCCAGTCATCGCCATCCCCTCCAGAGTAGGCCCCGCAAGGCCTGCTCTCCGGATACCCGGGGTCTTCTACGGTGAAGCATGCGCATCGTGCTGATCGCCGATACCCACGTACCCAGCCGTGCCCGTGAGCTGTCGCCGTCGCTGTGGTCAGCGGTCGAGGCGGCCGATGTGGTAATCCACGCCGGCGACTGGGTGTGCACCGATCTGCTCGACACGTTCGAGGCACGATCCGCCCGGCTGGTGGCCTGCTGGGGCAACAACGATGGACCGGCATTGCGGGCGCGGCTGCCCGAACGTGCCGACGTGACCCTGGCCGGTCTGCGTTTCACCGTCGTCCACGAGACCGGCTCGACATCTGGCCGCGAGAGCCGGATGGCACGCCGCTATCCCGATACCGACGTCCTGGTGTTCGGTCACAGCCACATCCCCTGGGACAGCGTCACAGGATCGGGACTGCGTTTGCTCAATCCAGGTTCGCCGACCGACCGCCGTCGCCAGCCACACTGCACGTACATGACCGCCCGGGTCGCCGAGGCTGCGCTGATCGACGTCCGCCTGCACACGTTGTAGGCGTCGCTACCGATCGACGTGACAGCCCGGACGTGCGCACCCGCGCATTGCGGTTGCTCACTCGCCTCGGCGCGACGCTGGCGGCGGCCTCCCTGATCGCCGCCGCCAGCCCCGAGGGGTAGACGCCCCCGACCGGGGACCTACCGGTTGTCGCGGTTGGCCCGGGCTTGCGAGCCCCGGGCCTTACGGTTGCCCTTGCTGTCGTCGGCAGTGGCGCCCGGGGTGCTCACCGACGAGGCCGCAGAGGGGCTCGACTTCTTCGCGGACCCAGGAGCGACCGCGTTCCGGCCGAAGGCGATGTTGACGCCCGGGCCGTCCTGGCTCACCGTCTGCCCGGTGCTGCCGATGGCGCCGCCGAGCGCCAACACTCCGCGGGTACGGATGACGTTGTCCTCCCCGATGAAGTTGAAGCCGAGGTTCCCGATCCCACCGTCACCCTCGTCGTTGCGGATACTGATGCCGTCGCCGCTGACGTTAGCGATCGCGTTCAGGGTGCCAGCGTTGGCCAGTTCGGCGTTGAGACCCACCAGATTGATGGTCGTCAGACCCACACCCTGGCTGCCGATCTCGCCAGAACCGGCGATATTCACCGCGAGGTTGCCGATACCGAGGGCGCGAACTTCGGTGGCCTCCGGACTGGCCACGGATACCGCGATGTTTCCGATGTTTCCGCTGGTGGCGTTGCCCTGGCCGGCAATGACGGACTGGTTGATGGTGCTGCGTCCGGCGAACGCCAGCGACGCGATGCCGGCGGCGCCGGCGAAGTTGCTGTTGCCCAGGCTGACCGCGAGATTGGCCAGACCGCCCGTCGCCGTCGCGCTGCTCGAGGAGTTACCCCAGGTGAGGGCGGCGCCCAAAATCCCGTCGGCGTGCGCCTCGGCGTTCTCCCCGATGGCGATCGCGATGCTGGTCAGGGTGCTGGTGCAATTGCCGCCCGAGCCGATCCCGAAGAACGACGCGCAGGTCGCGTTGGCGGTCGGAACCGACCCCATGGTCGCGGCGGCCATCGCGCCGGCCGTGGCCGCGCCGATCGCCAGCAACCCGGGGCGCTTCGCGCGTTCGGTGGTGGTGGTGGTCATGTGTGGTTCCTCCCCTGGAAGTCGTGTGAGGCGGTCGCGGGAGTTTCCGGAGCGCCGATCACAAAGTATGAAGGCACCAGCCGGGTCAATAGGGCCGAATGTCTGCATCAGTGATCGCCGCCGCCAGCCCCTAACCGGGAACTACCGGTTGTCGCGGTTGGCCCGGGCTTGCGAGCCCCGGGCCTTACGGTTGCCCTTGCTGTCGTCGGCAGTGGCGCCGGGGGTGCTCACCGACGAGGCCGCAAAGGGGCTCGACTTCTTCGCGGACCCAGGAGCGACCGCGTTCCGGCCGAAGGCGATGTTCACACCCGGGCCGTCCTGGCTCACCGTCTGTCCGGTGCTGCCGATGGCGCCGCCGAGCGCCAACACTCCGCGGGTGCTGATGAGGTTGTTCTCCCCGATGAAGTTGAAGCCGAGGTTCCCGATGCCGCCGTCGCCCTCGTCGTTGCGGATGCTGATGTTGTCGCCGCTGACGTTGGCGATCGCGTTGAGGGTGCCCCTGTTGTTCAGGGAGGCGTCGAGGCCCACCAGGTTGATGGTCGTCAGGCCCACGCCCTGGCTAATGATGGAGCCGGAACCGGCGATATTGACCGCGAGGTTTCCCAGACCGGCGGCAGTGACGGAGGTGCTCTCCGGACTCGCGATCGACACCGCGATATTGCCGACGCTGCCACTGGTGGCATCACCCAGACCGGCGAAGATCATCTGGTTTGTGGTGCTGCGCCCAGCGAATGCCAGCGACGCGATGCCACCGGCATAGGCCAAGTTGCTGTCGCCCAGGCTGACCGCGAGGTTGGCCAGACCGCCCGTCGCTGCTATTGCCCTCGAGGAGTTACCCCAGGTAAGCGCGGCGCCCAAAATCCCTTCGGCGTGCGCTTCGGCGTTCTCCCCGATGGCGATCGCGATGCTGGTCAGGGTGCTGGTGCAATTGCCGCCCGAGCCGATCCCGAAGAACGACGCGCAGGTCGCGTTGGCGGTCGGAACCGACCCCATGGTCGCGGCAGCCATCGCGCCGGCCGTAGCCGCGCCGAGCGCCAGGATCCCGGGGCGCTTGGCCCGCTCAGCGGTGGTGGTGGTCATGTCCGGTTCCTCCCCTGGAAGTCGTGTGAGGCGGTCGCGGGAGTTTCCGGAGCGCCGATCACAAAGTATGGAGGCACCAGCCGGGTCAATAGGGCCGAAAGTCTGTATCAGGGTCCAACCTGTCCGGCGCCGCTCAGCCGCCGACTCAGCCCGGTCGCGCGGACCGCACGCCGCTGCACCGCGGCGCGTACCTGCTCGGCGGTCCCGATCAGCCGAACCTTCTCCCGGGCCCGGGTCACGGCGGTGTAGAGCAGTTCCCGGGTGAGCAGCCGGGAGTCCGACGGCGGCAGCAGCACCGTGATCTCTGCGGACTGGCTGCCCTGGCTCTTGTGAATGGTCATCGCGTGCATGGTCTCGATATCGGAAAGCCGGCCCGTCGCCAGTTCCACCGGGCCGCCGGCCCCGGCCATCACCGCGCGCAGAGCACCGTCGCGCAGAAGCGCGACTCCGGTGTCGCCGTTAGAGAGACCTAGCCCATAGTCGTTGGCAGTCACCAACACCGGCCGGCCGGGATACCAGGGTTCCCACAGCGGCATATCGGTCTGCTCGGCCAGCCAGCGCTCGACCTGGCGGTTCCAATAGGCAACACCATAGGGACCGCGGCGGTGCGCGCACAGCAGCCGGTGGCGCCCCAGGGTGCGCAACGCTTCGGCGCCATCGCCCAATATCGCCGCCTCGCGGAGAGTCAGCGCATGGGGCACAACGACTTTCCGCAGGATTCCGGAGGGGTCGCTGCTCGGCACCCATTCGACATTGTCCCCGCCGGCGGCCAACACCTCGAGGGCGGTGTCGGCGTCGCCGACGCGGATCGCCGCCGCCAGCGCGCGGATGGACTCGCCGAAACGGTGTGCGGTCACGAGTCTGGCCACCGGGGATTCCGATACGGCGTCGAGCCCCTCGACCAGATCGGCCAACACCGCGCCGGCTTCCACCGAGGCCAGCTGGTCGGGATCGCCGACCAGGACCAGTCGCGCCTCCGGACGCACCGCCTCCAACAAACGGGCCATCATGGTCAGGGAGACCATCGAGGTCTCGTCGACGACGATCACGTCGTGCGGCAGACGGTTGTCCCGGTTGTGCCGGAACCGCGACGAGGTGTCCGGCAGGCTGCCCAACAGCCGGTGCAACGTGGTGGCCGTCAGTGCGGGAAGACGGTGACGGTCGGCCTCGGCAAGCACCGCGACCTGCTCCCTGACCGCCTCGAGCAACCGGGCGGCGGCCTTGCCCGTCGGGGCGGCCAGCGCGATCCGCAAGCGCGGGCGACCGTCGAGTTCGGCCTGTTCGGCCAGCAGCGCCAGCAGTCGCGCCACCGTCGTCGTCTTTCCGGTACCCGGTCCGCCGGTCAGCACCGTCAACGCCCGGGACAACGCCACCTCGGCGGCGCCGCGTTGTTCGGCGTAGTCGGGCCCGAAGAGCCGGGCAATGTCCGGCGGCGTGCCGGACCGCCGAGCGCGGGCCAGGGCGAGCACATCCTCGGCCACCCGGCATTCCTCGATCCAGTACCGGTCGAGATAGAGCAGACCGGAGTCCAGATGCAGCACCGCCGGTTCGGCGGCCAGCACGCTGGCTGCCACCGCGTCCAGCCACTGCTGCGGGTCCGGCCACGGCAGATCCGGTTCGCCGACCTGAGCGGCCACACCGGCCAGGTCGAGGCAGACCGACCCGCCGCGCACCGCCCGCACCACGAACCCGAGTGCGAGAGCCACGAGTTCGTTGTTCTCCTTGGCCAGCGCGGTGAGGCGTTGGGCCACAAGCACATCGGAGGCGTCAAGCACGCCTGCGGCATTGAACTCGGCCAGCACTCCTGTCGCGGCCACACTGCGGCGCCAATCGGCGGCGTCGGCGATCGGAGCGCTCATGCCGCCTCCCGCCGGCCGTCGAGCAGGTCGGAGATCGCCGTCACCAGCACGGCGGGCGGCTGCCAGCCGAACACCCCCGCCGGGTGACCGTCGGTCACCGGGGTGCCTGGGCCGCACATGCCGCGTACGAACAGGTACAACACTCCGCCGAGGTGGCGACCCGGGTCGTAGCCGGGCAGTCGCCAGCGCAGGAACCTGTGCAGCACAACGCAGTACAGCAGGGCCTGCAGCGGGTAGTCGGAGTGCAACATGGCCTCGGCCATCCTGGCCGGGGTGTAGTCGGCGGCGGTCAGCGGGCGGTCGGTCTCGCCGAGCCAGTTGGTCTTGTAGTCGGCCACCAGGTAGCGGTGCCCCCCCGGAGTCGGGATGCGCAGCACCACATCGAGCGAGCCGCTCAGATAGCCGCGCAGCGACTGGCGGCCCAGCGCGGCATCGGTGAGCCTGTCGGCATAGGAGGCCAACGGATCACCGGCCGGCAGGTGCGCGGCCAGCAACCGCCCAAGGTCGGACAGTCGGATGTCCGGGGCGCCGGTATCCAGGTCGCCCCCGGCAAGGGGGAACTCGAAGTCCATTTCGCACAACCGGTCCGGTAGGCCGATGCGGCGCAGCGTCAGATCGCCGGCCAGCGGACCCAGCGGGGTGTCGTGCATCGGCAACAGCGCCGCGGCCAGGTCCGCGGTGGCCACGTCGACGGGCCACCACGCCGAGTGTTTCTCGATCTGTGCGGACAGTTCGGCCTCCAGGTCCGGTGCCAGCGGATCGGCATGCTCGAGCACCGCGTGCACCAGGCTGCCGAACTTCGCGCCCATCGGAAGATCGGCCATCGGGGAGGGGACCTCGGCCCCGGCGCCCGCTTCCCCTCCGGTCACCGGCCCGGCGCCGAGAGCGATATCGGGGGCCTCGTCGTCGAGTTCGACGACCTCCGGTTCGCTGCTCACCCCGACGCTGTCCTGCGCGGCCCGGACCAGACCCGAGTACGACGTGCGCCGCCAGGCGGTGTCGATACCGCGGTGGAAGTGCCGCACCGCGAGGTTCTCCGGCCGTGCCTCGGCGGGTACCGCGACGATCGGCGCCGGAATGGCAACCTCGACCGTCGGCCCGCCGGCGGCCTCCCACTCGCCGAAAAGGGCGAGGGCCTCGTCGTCGGTGACCGTCTTCGTCGCGCACTGGTCGGGGATCAGCGCCTCGCCGGGGCGACGGCCGCGCAGCAACCGGGACAGTCCGCCGTTGGGCTCATCGCGGGAGGGCGCCCACCACATCACCACCTGGGCCTGCGCCCGGGTCATCGCCACATACATCAACCTGCTGTCGTCCCCGGCGGCCTCCCGGCGGCCCAGAACCTGGACCTCGGCGTAGTCGGGGCTGCCCTTGCCGCCGATGTGCAGGCACCGCTTCTGGTTGTCATGGAACAGGATCTCGTCGCGCTGCTGCACATTGCGGTTGAACGCGAAGGGCAGATACACGATCGGGAACTGCAGGCCTTTGGAGCCGTGCACGGTCATCACCTGCACCGCGGCGGCGTCGCGGTCGAGGCGCCTGTTGTGCTCGATGCCGCTGCGTTCCTCCCGGCGGTCGCGCAGCCAGTCCCGCAGAGCGGGCAGGGTGAGGTGTTCGCGGTGTGCCACCTCCTGGAGCAACTGGGTGACGTGGGCCATGTCGGTCATGTACCGCTCACCGTCGCGGCAGGACAGCGTGCGGTCGGCCATCCCCCGGAGCCGGGCGGCTTCGAACACCGCCGCCACTCCGCAGGAACGGGCGTGATCGGCCCATTCCCGAATGGTCTCCCCGACACTGTCGGTCAGCGAGTCACTATGGGCGGCAAGGTCTTCGGCGGTATGGCCGAAGAACATCGTGGTGGCGGCCGCACGGACGACGCCGGATCGGTGCGGCTGGTCGAAGGCCTCCAGCAGGGAAAGCCAATCGTCGGCGGCCTCGGAAGCGAACACGTCGGAGTCACCGGTGTAGACCGCGGCGATACCCGCCTCGGTCAACGCGGCGAAGCACACCCGGGCGTCCCGGCGCTTCTCGACGATCACCGCGACGTCCCCGGCGCGCACCCGCTCACCGTCGAAGGTCGCCGGACCCGCCAGCAGAGCGGCGATGTCGGCGGCGAGATCCTGGCCGATGAAGGTGCGCAGGTCGTCGATCGCAATCATCTTGTCGCCGCTCTTACCGAACGCGGCCCTCGGAACCACGCGCAGTCGGAGCGGATCGTTGCAGGGCGCGCCGGCCAACCGGGTACCGGCGTGATGGGCGGCGACATCGTGCACGACGATGCGCGGGTCGCCCAGGCGGGTGCCGCGCAGCACCGCCTGCAGACGGTCGACCAGCGCGCCGTCGCTGCGCCAGTTGGTGCCCATGGTCTGTTTCTCCCCCGCGCAGTCGGCGGCGTCGAGGTAGGTGTGAATGTCACCGCCCCGGAAGGCGTAGATGGCCTGCTTGGTGTCACCGATCAGCACCAGGGTCGAGGTCCCGCTGAACGCCCGGTCGATCACCTGCCACTGCACCGGGTCGGTGTCCTGGAACTCGT